>ERZ1673751.234-NODE-234-length-74023-cov-261.451276_pt1 | contig 74023 bp, 110 predicted proteins | sample MGYA00580202_ERZ1673751 | MGnify/ENA primary metagenome ERZ1673751 (study PRJEB41218, sample SAMN15661780) | gut metagenome | host: Homo sapiens | place: Canada: London | collected 2015-08-20/2019-03-30 | study: EMG produced TPA metagenomics assembly of... | reverse complement strand
TACAGATTATATATAATTATAATATATATAATATATATCGTGTGTGTGCATGTGTGTGCGTATGTGTGCGCGTAGTTGTCTTGCGAAGCAAGTACAACCGTGTGCGCGTAAGAAGTATATATTATTGCTCTCTCATATCTCAGCATTGATATAACGCTATATAGAGCGCACGCCCGGATGTGCGCTTGTTGTGTGGGTGCAATTATTAGGTAGCGGGCTTTTGCGGTTGTGCCTTGCACGGGAGTTTCGTTTGCATCGCCATAGCTACTTGCCTGGATGAAGGTAGGAAAGTAGGGTTTTCTGTTTTTAGTAGCTACTTGTTTTTTTGGTATTGTTATCCTTCATTCTCGGCTGTTTTATGTAAATATTTGCGTAATTACGCACTTTATATGTGAACAAGGGTTAAAATACGATAGCTGGATATATTTTTAACGTTTAATTAACATATATATTAAAAGAAAGCCGTATCTTTGTAATGTCGAAAGGGAACAAAGGAGTTCAACGAAGACAAAGCGATATTTGAAAGACTTACATACTGAAAAAGCGTTGACGCATGAATAGTTGCACCAGACAACATTACATGCGAAGGTAGGCGCTGTGAGATATTAATATAGTGTCAAGCAAGTGCAATAAACGTAATTGTAGCAAGTATGTAGGAAGTCGTTACCTATACACTACTTGGCTATATTAGTTATAAATGATATGAAGAAGGAACGGGAAATAGGATATAAGCCTATGGATATATAGCTGTTATCTGATAGCCATCTCTGTAATGCAGCCTATGACGGTTACAAGCCCGTGGAAATGCAGAGTACAGAATGAAAATCAATCACTTAAAAATATAGAATTATGGGAACTTACGATTATCTGGAGAACGTGAAAGAAGACGTTAGAAACTACATTGAAGAAAATAAAATCGTAGTAACAAGCAGCAACCGCGAAGAAGTGGAGCAAGAATTAAACGATACGTTGTTTGTAAATGATAGCGTAACTGGAAATGCTTCCGGCTCTTATACTTTTTCAACGTGGCAAGCAGAAGAAAATCTTTGCCACAACTTTGAATTGTTAACGGAAGCACTAAATGAATTTTGCTATGATTTATCCTACCTTGAAAAAGGTGCAGAGGCTTGCGACGTTACAATACGTTGTTACCTTCTTGGGCAGGCAATTTCGGAGGTATTGGACGAAATAGAAATAGAAAACGAAACGGAGGAGTAAACTATGAAAACTTATAAATTATCAGATATTAGCATATATCCTTTTAACGAAAACGGAAAGAAATTTGTTGAAGAAATTAGATGCTACCTAAATACGAATGAAAAGTTAACCGAAAGAATTAATAACATTTTCAATAATGGCTGCCATTCACATTTTCACGATGTTTCAAATAATGGTTGTGAAAAAATTGGTGGATGTATAATAAATTATAGGAAAATTTTAAAGCGATATCTTTTTAAAACCCATGATAGATGGCATGAATGCTATAGCATCAATAAAACAAGCATACGCAAAAATTATAGCGGTGTAACCGAAATAGTAGAACTTAAAAGTAAATAATTAAAAATTAAAATGATATGAAAAAGTTAGAAACAAGTCAGATAATAGAGAACGTATTGTCAAATGGAGTAATAACAGAACGCGAAGTATTGCTTTTAAAAAAACGGGCAAATAATGGTGATAATGAAGCTGCAAACTTTTATCCCAGTTGTGATATCGAAATAGAAGTAACAGAGGAACAAAGCGCGAAGGGGTATAAGTGGCTCATGAACTTGTATAAGACACCCACGGGAAAGGAACGAAAAAACAATCCGTTCGGTTATCGGGAAATGAATATACTTGATAATTACAAGGGTGAACGCTTTCAGTTTGTAGGCTTCTATAATAACGGTAATAGATGGCGCGATTATTATATTCCCATATATTCTTTATGTGGTATGGAATATTACGTAAATAGCGAAGGCAGTATTCAAATAGTCGGATAATATGAAAAGAAAACGGATTAATAGATGTGCTCTACTTATTTGTAGGGCATATCAAAACAAAGTATATTTTTTCAATGTATAACTAAAATGGCAAAATGATATGAAAACGAATACATTAAAATATACAGTAATAAAATCTTTCCGTGAAAAAGGTATCACCTATAAAGTAATAACAACCATTAAATTGCATGATGAATGTAAGAACGGTATGTGCTCATGGAGTATAACGGGCATACTCCAGCAAAAGAAAGGAAACGGACGTTTTTACGATATTGGGCACGGTTGCATCCATGAGGGAATATTGAAAGCTTCTCCAAAGTTGAAAATGTTTGTAGACCTTCATCTATGCGATTGGCGTGGTACACCATTATATCCAGTTGAAATTTTACAAAAAGATAAAAAGCAAGCAAAGGAATATTTGCGCGTAACTGATGAAGAAATGGAAATTTTGTCAAAATGTGACAACAAAGAATATTTTAAATATCAATTCTCTGTTAGCGGTAAAATATTAAAGCGTGATTGTCGCATTATATGGCAACGAATTGTAATAGCTACAGCCGCTTTGTGTGGAATGTTCATTTTTATGATGGCTATTCAGTTAATGTGTTGGTTATCTAATTTGTGTAACTACGTTTTTAGGTAATAGCATGAAGTTAATAACGAAATTTAAGCCCGAACTAAAAGAGTTTATAAGCCTGCAAGGGTTGAATATCAATGATACAATGAAGGCAGTGAGAAACGGAAATCTGTTTATTTATAAGGCAGAAACAAAGCGCGAAATATTGTATCATGGTATTACTGATTTAAAGCACCCGTATATATTATCAGAGCATAAGCTTTCATTATAACAAAAAGTTATAACTGTTTTGGTAATATATATAATATATATAATATAACAATAAAGTAGTGTATGAAAACTTATAAAAATTTTGAAGAAGACTTTGAGAAGGCAAAAGCAAACATGGAACTTCTGGAAAACATTGTGTCTGTAGGCATTCCAAAGAAACAAGCGGTTTACTTTAATAGCATATCAGTAGATAGTAAGTACAGCATGGGACAAAGAACGTATTTATACGTAGGTGATAAATTGGTGCATTGCAATGATGAAAGAAAGTTTTATGTAGGGCACGACAAATTTATTGAAACACACGGAAAAATAGTTGTCCGCTTCAACAAAGGAGAATTTAAAAAGTATATGGCTATGTGCGAAGAAATGTATAAAGCCCTTGCAATAAAGGCGAACGCATCTAAATATATTTCTTTAGTGGATAACATAAAAGACTTTATAAAGCCTAATATTGACCTTAAAAACAGCCAATTTAACAAGAGCAAGGGAATAGGGTATGTTTACATAGAAAAACAATTTGTATAACTTCTAAATATTAAAAACTATGGCATTAATAATAATTATCGGATTTATTGGCTGTTTGTTGTCTGGTGAACTCATTAAATTAGGCAGATAATGGGAAAGTTCATGCTTCTCTATTGGTGTGGGATATTGTGGCTTTATTTGCCATCATACTACGTCCTAACTTCAAATATAGTAGTGATGTTGTCAGTTGGCTTATAGCTGGAATAGCTTTGCCTGTAATAATAATAATCAGTTAGCAATAAGATGGAAAAATATGTTTACTACCTTCGTGTATCTACGAATAAACAAGGTGATAGCGGTTTAGGGTTATCAGCCCAAGAAAAGACTTGTATAGACTATATTAATAGCAAAGGGGGAATTATTTGCGGTAAGTTTGTGGATGTGGCTTCGGGAAAAGACTATTCCCGTGTGGAGTTGTGGAAAGCTATAGAGTATTGCAAAGCTAATAGTTGCACCCTTGTAGTGGCTAAATTGGATAGGCTTTCAAGAGATGCCGAGTTCGTTTTTCATGTAGTAAATACGGGCATAGATATATATTTTTGTGACCTTCCAGTAGTAAATACTATGGTATTAGGTATCTTTGCATCCGTTGCACAATACGAACGCGAACTAATTAGCAAACGTACAAAAGATGCGTTGGCAGCAAACAAGGCACGCGGCATATTATCCGGCACAGCTAATAGCAACTATCGAATTGACGAAGAAAGTAAGAAGCAAGCAAGTATAGCAAGTGCAAGAACGCGAAACAGAAAAGTAGTAGAAAGTGCTGAATTCGCTTGCTTTTGCAGAATCCTACGAAAAGTTATACCTATACTGAATGAAAATTCTACGGATGAAGAACTATTCTTCTTAAACTGGACTAAATACCGTACAAGTTTTGTTCTCACCCAGTATCACAAAGCGGAAATAAAGGAACTCATGCAGGAAGCCAATAGGAACAATAATAAATTGTTTATCGGCATTGATTTTACGAATGCTAATTTTTATCAATATATTAGTAGCCGGGTACAAGCTACGTTTAACTCAATCTCAAAATACAAAGAATATAATAACCTATAAAAAGCAAAAGTTATGGAAGTAAATAATATCATGGTATATATAGATAATCTGTTACAAGGCAATTCTGACAAGGAATGCGCGGATATTTTAAGGGAAGTGATATCTGAATGCCAAGAACGCATAGAATACTGCGAAAACGGAGCATATGCTAATCAATTAAAATAATATGAGAATACTTCAAATCGCCCTAATAACACAAAAGGGCAACGTCTTTAATATAAAGATGCAGATAGACGAAATTGTCTTTGAGAGTAAAGAAGAAGTAAGGGAAAAACTAATTTCCGTATTTGCCAATAGGTGGGATGCTATAGTAGACGTTGTAATCCATTCCATACAAGACGAATTAGAGCTTTCCGACTACTCCAATGAACAACTTAAGGCTGAACTGAAAAGAAGAGTAAATATCGCGCGTATGAAAGCGATTAGAGAGAAGCCCAAGTATTATTATTGGAAAGGAATTGTAGTTGATATTCTGAGGCGATATAATAGGTTTGCCAAGTGGAAGTTTAAAATAGATTCCGAAGAGTTGGCGGCAAGTGAAAAATTTTCGTATTTGAATAAATGGCACGCTTTTGAGATGCTAAGCGGTGCTTTCAATATGACAACTGCACCAAAAGTAGGGGATAAAATCAAGTTGAGGTATCGTGTAGTAAAAAGCCATTTCCGCTCCTATAGAGATTCTAAAATCGTATCAGTAATAGAACGGGCTGACTTGTCATAATAGCAGGCAGTGACTTGTAAACTAAAACTATAAACATCATGAAAGCAATATTAATAGCAACAAAGGAAACAATCGAAGTAATAAAAGCCGGCGAATACACCAACATTTACGTAACAGAGGACGGCAAACAGTCGTTCTTAGGCGATGAACTTATTCTTCTTGATGAAGTGAAGGAAGAAGCAAAGGGGCGTGATTGGGAAGAGGTTCGGATAAATGCTGCAATAGCAATGATGCAAACACTTTTTAAGGACCCTAAGTTCCAAGATGTTTCTATTGAGAAAATGGCTGATGCAAGTATAAGGATAGCTGATTTATTAATTGAAAGGCTGAAAGGAGAGTGATATGGAGAAACAACCAATTAGCATACAAGACGTGATACAAGAACTTCGCGACTTGTTCAGAGTGACTAATGGAGCGTTTTCAAGTGAGATGGACGGAATATTCTTTATTGACAAAAGGCAATATTCTGCGTCTGAGGTACATATGAAGCTTGAAATGTACTTCAATGACAAGTACATAATCAACGGACTCTGTAAGATATATCCAAATTGTGTGACTTATACACGATTTGAGATTAAGAGCATTGACAAGCTGATGCCTAACCACAAGCTGATGGGATGTTATACACCAAAAAAGGAGGACTAAATCATGGCGAAAAGTATATTTACTCCAATGGAGAAGTTCAACGAAATTTTGGCGGTCTATAAACTTAAATCGAGTAATATCGGAGAGTATGAGGGAAAGCACATCAGAGTATTCCACAATGAGAAGAAACTGTTTGATTACTACCCGTGCCGGATGAAGCTATTTGACTACCACAGTTGGCATCAGCTAAGTTATCCTATGCACGGGAATAAGGATTGGGAAAAGGAACTAAGAACAATAATTGAAAAACTGATAAGACAATGAAGAAGTTAGTAATGACATTGATTTGCCTGCTTTCACTGATGGCAAGTATGCAGGCGCAAACAGATTGGAAGAGCCAGCTTAACTATTTGTATGGTACATGGACTGTACAGTATGTACAAGACCACAACGACAATGTAAGTACACCGCCAAACTTGGTTAGAATGAAGTTCAACCGGGATATGACTTGTACTATAATCCAAGACGGACATAAGATACAAGGCACATTCAAAGCGGAACAATTCATGCAAGGTGAGTTTGAGTTGTTTACTGGACTTTTCGTGCAAGTATATGCCAACAAAAGCAAGAAGACAATTCTATACTTCCAAGTGTATGATATCAACAACAGCAAGGGAGTTATCAGCGTGCCGAAAGTCAATGAGTATTGGCAGATAAAGAAGAACCTATTTGAGATAGATGATTAATAATTGTTAATAGTTTGACTTGTTTTTTGGAAATTTCAAAAATAACAGCGTTCTTTGCATTGCAATCGGGATGTAAGATGCTCGGTGATAAACGATATTAGGATTCAATAGCAATTCAATATATAGCTTACATTGGCACATCTCACCTGCAATCGTGCAGCCTGCCAGTGTATAGCAAAGCTTAAAGCACTGGGAGTTTTCTCGGTGCTTTTTGCTTTTTTGTAGTCCTGCCATTCGGAGCAAATATATAAACTGCATAGAAGAGGTCGTACAAATGCAGCCAGTCGGGGATGTGATAGAACAACTGGGTACGAATGTTGAATAGTAACATAAATGGTTCTAAGCTGCTTATCTATTCTGTGTTGCAGCACGCTTGAAAAGGTTCAGTTTATGCTGGTTAGCTTAAAAGCGTTCCCCGAACAAGAATAAAATCTTGCTTAGGGGACTTTACGCACGTAGGTTTGTTTGTCTGGTTAACTTGTTATTTGTTTTTAATATATAAACTCTTAAATTATAATGATATGAAGATTATCTTTTTAGACATTGACGGAGTTGTTTCTACCCATCGCTGCCAATGGAAGCTTGACCCCGAAAAAATGGAATTGATAAAGAGGATATGTGATGCTACGGATGCTAAGATAGTTGTTACTTCTTCTTGGAGGGGATATAACTTGAAACAGACCATAGAGAATTTGGTTGACTTGGAGAGAGAAGCAGGAAACCAGCCTTTTTTATATCCGGAACTTATTGTTGGCTGTACTGATAGAATGTATTCCTTCAAACATGGAAATAGAGATACTCATTTTACACTTCCTCGCGGTTGCGAAATAGAACGTTACTGCTTTGAGCACGAAGAAATTGAAAGCTATGTTATTCTTGATGATGATTCGGACATGCTTCTTAAACATAAGGACAAGTTCATTCAGACCAATGCCTTGTTGGGTATCTCCGAAGAAGATGCAAAGAAAGCCATCGCTATATTGAAAGGTAAGAAACGTGCTTTGACAACAAGTAAAACGTTTGATGTCCGTGCCGACTTGTCCTATGTCAGTGAGGAACTGAAAGATTCTTGGAACATTTGGCTTGACTACAAGGACGAAATCAAGAAGCAGTACAAGACGGAACGAGGTGCAAAGATGATGTATTCCAAGTTAGAAAAGTATTCTGATGGGAACCCTATTCTTGCTTGCGCTATTGTCAACGAATCCATCTGTCATAGCTGGGACGGATTCTATTCATTATCCGACAAACAGAAAGATTTTTTCCTATCGGATAAAAGCCCTTATAGGAGCGAAAATTCCAATTCTTCCTACTTAGACGGGAGATTGCAGGAGCTGAATGAGAAAATCGAAAAATACAAGTAGTATAAAGCTAAATTTAAGGTGATATGCAAGTAAAGAACGGAATACCTTATATATTTCATCATGATTTGTTGAGTGAATTGAACTATGAGGAAAGAGGATATCCGGAATCCGTGTCAGAAAAGGTGAAGCATGTTATCGCAGACGATATAACCGAGGCTTTGAATGATAAGTTTAAAGGACTGAAAGACGAGGCTTTGAATTATGCGTTAAGCGAGTTTGACAAGCAGAAACACGGTTTGGAGGCTACTGCAAAAATATGGAAACATTTCGCATTAATCTTTATCATTACGACTATTGTTTTAACATTTAGATTATTTATACAATTATGACCGAAGAACATGTAACATTAGAGACAGCGAAGCTGCTGAAAGAGAAAGGTTTTAATGAGTATTGCAAAAACGTTATTGATATTGATAATATACTACGTGAAACCTTATACAGAACCAATGATAATTTACCCAAACAATGTTTTTCTTTACCTACACAATCTTTAGCCCAGAAGTGGCTACGTGAAACCAAGAACTTACATATCACTATATATAATAGTGCTTCCGGCTACACATACGATATATCTAAAGCGGATATGGGAACGGCACTTTATTGTTTCCCCGAAGGTCCGAATGATGCAGGTAATTGGGACACCTATGAGGAAACTTTAGAAGCTGGAATACAAAAAACATTAAAACTTATATGATTATGATACAAGAAATAAAAATCGGAGAAGTTTTTGAGTATAATGGTATCAAATTGAAGGTTAGAAAAATGTCGCCTTGGGGAGAATGTAGAAAGTGTTTCTTTTTTAAAGAGGGTAATGTAACATGTGACGGCCCTAAATGCGCCGCTTATGAAAGAAAAGATAAAAACCATGTTTACTTTGAAAAAGTGGAGGAGGATAAATAATGCACCAGTGTGACTATTGTTGTTGGTATAACGAAAGATACGGGAATTGCGATTGTCCGTATGTAATGAAGAAGTTGTCTTGTGATAAAGCTAAAAAGGAGAAAGAAAGGAGTGAGAAATGAAATTAAAACATCCATTAGATTGGTATAACGAAAACACACCATCGGAAGATGAAGAATACGAAAAGGGATGTCTATCTATCGCCTTGATAGTAGTAATCATTTTCATTGCATTAACGGTTGTAATTTTATCTTACGAATTATGAAATCAAAACAAGTATTATCAATAGAACAAATGAAGCACTTGCAGGAGCTTGGATTAGATACGGGTGATGCAAGTATGTACTGGAAAAGGGTATCACATGGAAGCCGTGTTGATGATAAATCGAAAGGTAAATGGTTTTTGAGTTTACAGAAGGAGTTTCAAACTTGCGGGTTTATGTCGTATGAAACACTTCCTACTTATACCTTGCAGGACATCATACAGAGGTTACCGCCCTCTATCAATATATGTATGCTGCATATATATCCTGCTGCTGACTTGTGGTATTTCGTGTACATGGATTCTTACACCCGTACTATTCTAAGCACGAAGTATAGTCCGGATATTATGAGTGCAGCCTATCAAATGCTGTGCTGGGTGATTGAGAACGGATATTTAGAAACAAACAAGTAATGATATGGAACGAATAGTAGAATTAAGAGGATTAGAAGGAGTATATTGTAGTGATGTAGTTCATGCTTATATGTCTTGCAATGCAGAAGACGTTCAAAAAGCTTTGGAGATTGGGATTCCATGTACTGGAGCAAATGACTACGGAGCGTATAACATCTATTTTGACGATTACGGAAGAATATGTTTTGAATATATGCAACGTTGTGTAACAAGAGAATACAGATACGTTGAATCAATAGAAGAGGCTATAGACTGGATGAATAGATTTATGAATAATGGAGGTTGATTATGGGTAAATATAGATACAGAGAAGTAAAGAACTATATCCACAACGAACTAAAGTTGACTAAAGAGGATATAAAGGAAATTATGGTTCCAATTGTGAAAGAGGAGGTTAAACGTATCTTTCAAAACACATATGGAAACGACGTTGATATAGAGAGGTGGGTTCGTTGTATGGTTTCCAACGAGATACAAAGACATGGTGATTACTCTATGATAAGGAATTTGTGCAGGGAGATAATTAAGGAAGAAATTGCCGATAGGTTGTCAATTGATATAAGTCTTAAAAAGAAAGAGGGGTAAAATATGCAGGACGAAATTTCTTGGAACGATAATACCTATTATGAAATTTATAATCCATATAGTGATATTTCTCCTTTAGAACCGTGTGATGCACCCAAAAAGAGAAAATATCGCCCAAAAGATGATAGGTGCACAAACGAGCAGATTGCGAAACGCAGGAAGAGAAACAAGAACCGTAAAACACATGGAGGTTATGGTTTATAGCACCTATATGTAGAGATATTCTTAAGAAAGAAATAGTTGATAAAATATCAATAGAGGTAAATATAAAAGATAAATGATATGGAAATAAAAGGGAAAGTACATTGCTTCTTTGAACAAAGCGCAACATTCCGTGACGAGTTTAGAAAACTTGGATATGAATCTTTCGATTATGATATACAAAATTCATTCGGAAAGACTGACTATCAGATAGACTTGTTTGTAGAGATTGAAAAAGCATATGATGAAGAGGAAAGCATATTTAATAATATCACGAAAGATGATTTAATTATAGCTTTCTTCCCCTGCATTTATTTTGAAGCTATGCAAGCCAATTACTATCAAATGGCATGTAATAATCTTTATTGTAAAGATAAAAAAGAGCAATATAGTATAGTATTAGAAAGGATAAATAATAGAAATAAATTCTATATTCTATTATATAAATTGTTTGCCGTTTGTGATTTGAAAGGTTTAAGATTGATAGTCGAAAATCCTGCTACACAGCCGCATTATCTTTTATTTCCAGCTAATTTCATACCTTATACTTTTATTGACAAAGATAGAACAAAAAGAGGTGACTATTTTAAAAAACCAACAGCTTATTGGTTTGTAAACTGTAAACCAACAAATGGAAGAAGTTATCAGAAGCCAATACAAACTAAAACAATAATGGAAAGTAAAAAGGGAAAGAAAGCAGGAATTTGTTCCGAAGAACGGTCAATGATTTCACCGGACTACGCAAGGAATTTCATTTGCGACTTCATACTTGGGAAAGTTCAAAAACATACACAACTTGATTTATTTAAATAAGAGGGAATAACTATGAATGAAGAACTTTTAAAATTAGCATATCAATCCCTCAAACGTCAATTTGACAACATTAGCAAAGATAGTTGGATATGGACTGATTTCTTTGAAGATGAAAAAGTGGGATTTGATTACTTCAAAAAACAAATTGAACAAGATGAAGATTTTGCCTGCCTGCAAGACGAGACATATTACTTGGACGAGGATTTAGACGAACTGGCATATGATATAGCTTATGAAATTGCTTTAAAGTTGAAAGAAAATGATTTTTTTTATCAATGTGAACAATGTATGTTAGAAACTTATAAAATTGAATAATTATGGACGAGAAATTTAAAAAGAAGTACGGTATCTACGATGGTATAGATACAAGCGCATTCAAGTATATTCCCGAAATTAGTTTCTATAATAACAACTATTTCGTGGGCTTAAAGAGGGATAAGAATGTAACAAATGACCTACTTTTCGCACACAGCGATGATGATAATCAAACAGATTGGTATGTCTTAAATGGAAGTTTTGCTACATACATTGGTTACGAGTTTACTGATAAGGGAGTAATTAATCTTAGTGATGAACCATTTACTTAATGATTATGAAATATACACTTACCAAAATTTATATCTATAGGTGCATAGCTCCATATCGAAAAAGTTATAGCATAATGACTTATGACGGGCTAAATAGAAGCAACATTGTAATTGTTGGTAAAAAGCGGTTATTGAAAGTTGCCTTTGCCTTGATACTTATGGTTTTATTTAATAAAAGAACTACTATAACCAGATGATTATGAAACAGACAGTAGAAGAAGCTGCAATGGACTTTGCAAATTATGAATCCAATAATTTAGATAAACTGCCTTTTAAGGTAAAAAAATGTGGTCGATTATGACAATGGACTGACGAGGGGTTTCAAGGCTGGTGCTGAATGGCAGGCAAAGCAATCACCTTGGATAAGCGTTAAGGAACGGTTGCCGGAGCAAAACGAACTTGTTCTTTGTAGAATGGTATCAAATGAAGCCATTGTAAGCGGATTTATTATACCTATGCCAAGTGGGAGACCTCGTGTTGTAACATTGCCGGATTTTGAATTTGAAGATTATGGCGATTACGTTTGTGACATGTGGACACCTATTCCCTCATTCGATGAGATACTCGAAGCAAACAAGGATGTACTGGAACGGATTAAGGAGAAAGGAGATTGAAACATGAGTAAAATAAGACTAATACTTCGATGGCTATTAATCCCTTTATGGCTCGCTATATTCATTGTCTATTTGCCAATATGGTATATACAAATGAGTTGGTACTATTTCAACTTTGGGGATTATTGGGATAGCTATTTAGTTTTATGGGATAGAGTAATGTTATCTCTAAAACTTAAAAAGAAATATTGATATGGAAACCCAAACGATTCAAATAAGAGGAGATAATGATGCAATAGCATACATTAATTTTGTAGATAGGGATTTAGCTGTATCTATCGTATATGGAGATAATCAGTACGATTTCACCATTGAACCCATTACCCTAAAAGCATTGGCATACGCCTATAAACTACATTGTGAAGAATGTGACGAAAAATACAATAAGGTATGAAAGCAAGAATAAAAGAAACCGGAGTTTTAATAGATGTAACTCCGAGAATAAATATCAATGCGCTATATAACGGAGATAACCTATATGTATGTGATAATAAGGTTTTCAGAGAGTGTGAACTTGATTTTTTAAATCTTGGAAATTCAGCTATTGATTGGGAACAGCGTAGATACGAAATCGCAAAGGAATGTGTTGCTGCTCTTATGACTAATGAAATTACTTTAGAGGATGCAGCAAAAATAAGTGTTGAACAAGCTGATATACTAATTGAAAAACTTAAAGGAGAATAATTATGGGATTTACAACACCGTGCTTTATACGAAAGAATACAATAGAACTTCAAGAAAAACTAAAAAATATTGGTTATCTTTCTCTTGATAATGACAATGATAAGAGAGAGGGTCTTGTTGCTGATAGGAATGGCTTTATGTATTCTATTTTTGAGAAAAACGTTCTTGGTAGTACATATAACTGTGGTATCAATGAAGAACTTTTTCTTGCTATTGCCGCATTGAGAGATGATACAGATGATTACCAATGGTTTACGGATGGTAAAGATTGGTTCTTTTGCCAATATCTGAAAGTAGGAATGCACTACCAAGACAAACCAGAAATACTATTTGATAGGTGGCATAAATCCTCCGTGAACGAACTGATTGAACACTTTAAACAATAATAATATGAGAAAGTATAGAATTGAGAACTATGGCATTGATAAGGACATCTTTGATGTACAAATGAATACTTGGTGGTGCGGATGGATTTCAATAAAAACATTCGTAGCAAGCGATATTGCTCCTGATAGTATTGATTACGCAAAAGCCTGCGCACAAGAACTATTAGATAAATTAAGGGAGGAACTACTATGACAGAAGAAAAAGCTATAAAAATCCTCTATGAGCACAACATATGGCGCAAAGGAGGAGAAGGCGAAATGATTACGCCTGCATTATTAAGTGAAGCCATTGATACCATTGTGGACCTATTCAATGAGCGTAATGCGATGAAGTATTACTATGTAATTTTTGCTCATCAAAAGAAAGAAAATGAAAAATATAATATTGCTACAGTGAATATGAAATCTAATCAAGATTTTAACCCATATAAAGCTGCTGATGTCATTAAGGAACAATTAAAAGCAAATGATGTAATCATTCGTTCTTGGCAAGAAATATCAGAAACAGCTTATAACAGTTATGACAATGAATGAGATAACTATTAGACAATGGTATGACACCTTCAAATCGGGTGAAGAATTGGTCGAAGTTCGTATAGTAGACAATGCTTATAAAAGAACCTATTCCGGTTACTTTACTGATGTAAATACCCTGCTCAACGAAATTAGGAAGTATGACAACTGTAACATCTACTTCACATTGAATGCCATCAATCCAGCATGTTATGACAGAGAGCAACATGATAGGATTGTTACTAAACCTAAGTCAACTACTTCTGACAATGATATTGTTGGAAGAGATTGGATATTGATAGACATAGATACTAAGAAGCCATCAGACACAAACTCAACTGATGAAGAGAAGGAGATGGCGAAAGAAGTAGTCAACAATGTATTTAAGTTCCTACGGGATGAAGGTTTTGAAAAACCAGTAGTATGCGATAGCGGCAATGGTTTCCATCTACTGTACAAAATAGCCATGAAGAATAGCAATGAGAATACTACAATCTGTAAGGAGTTCCTGCAAGTTCTTGATATGCTATTCTCTAATCCGAATGTGGAAATAGATTGTACTACACATAATGCAAGCCGGGTATGCAAACTTTATGGAACATTCAGCCGAAAGGGAAGTAATACCAAGAAGCGTCCTCAAAGGGAAAGTAAGATACTAAGAATACCAGATGAAGTTAAAATAACTCCAAACGAATACTTTGCCAAAGTTGCCGCCATGCTCCCGAAGCCGGAACAACCAAGTAAGAGTAACTACTACAGCAATGAGAAGTTTGACTTAGAAGCATTTCTGAATAAACACCACATTGCAGTAAGAAACATTGTAAGGACATCATCGTTTACAAAGTACATACTTGACGAATGCCCCTTCAATAGCTCACACCGTGCTCCAGATTCAGCAATCTTTGAGATGTCTAATGGAGGACTTGGCTTTAAGTGTCTGCATTCAAGTTGTTCTCAATATACATGGAAAGACTTTCGGTTGAAATTTGAACCGGATGCTTACGACCACAAGGAATACCAAAGGCATGAGCATAAGATGCAATACTACTCTTCCCAAAAGAAAGAACCGTTTGTACCAAAGAAGGAGGATTCTGCTAAGGGAAAGAAGTGGCTGGCTATGAATGATGTACAGTATGTGGATATGAGTAAGATGGCTTCAATCCCAACTGGATATAAAGAACTTGACAAAAAAATCATTGGTTTATTGCTTGGAGATGTAACTGTATTATCTGGCGGCTCTGGTGCGGGAAAAAGTAGCTGGATAGATTGTGTCGCTCTGAATGCTATACAAAGAGGATATAAGGTAGGTATATGGTCGGGAGAGTTGCAAGACTTTCGATTTCAAAGCTGGATAAATCAAATTGCTGCTGGTAAAAATTATGTGTGCAAGAGAGAAGGTTTTGAGAACTACTACTATGCTCCTAAAAATATTTCCAATCAGATAAGTAATTGGCTGGAGGGTAAACTATTTCTTTATAACAACAATTATGGAAGTAAATGGCAACAACTATTTGCTGATGTAAAAGAACTTGTAGACAAAGAAGGTGTACAGCTTATTGTTCTTGATAACTTGATGGCATTACAGATTGATAACTATGAAGGTGATAAATATACCCAGCAAACTAAGTTCATCAATGACTTAAAGGAATATGCTAAAGCTAAGAATGTGCATGTACTGTTAGTATGCCATCCAAGAAAAGAAGGTATATTCCTACGAAAAGAAAGTATATCCGGCACAGCAGACTTAACGAATTTAGCTGATTCTGTATTTATCATACATCGAATAGGAAAAGACTTTGAGCAGAGAGCAGGGGAGTTTTTCGGAAAGGACAAAGTTCTCCCATATCTAAAGTATAACTCTGTAATTGAAGTCTGCAAGAACCGAAGTATGGGAGTGATAGACTTATTGGTAGGAATGTACTACGAAGTCGAATCCCGTAGACTAAAGAACGAAATATCGGAGAACATTGTTTATGGCTGGCAGGAGCAACCAGCACAATTGACATTTGAACCAACACCCGAATCTGATGTTTCTGACTTACAAGACATATATGATAATATGAGCAATCAATTACCGTTTGGTTACGAATTGCAAGAATTACCTTTTTAAAATGGAAAATAAAATCGAATTTACGAAAATAGAGCAGTATTTACCGAAAGAAGGCGAAGAAGTTCTATTCCTATGCGAAAATAATATGATTTTTCATGGGGAATATCTATTAGGTAATTGGTTCATGTATTCGCCAGAATATAGTAGCAAAATTATAAGCAATATCTGCCCATTCAGAGTAATAGGGTGGGTAGGAATAAATAACTTTAGTTTTTAATCAATTAAAACAATTAATCATGTTAGTACAATTAATGGAAGCAAAAGTTTCTTACGTTAAAATCAACGAAAGAGGCAAGCAAAAGAGAGTAACAGAAAAGTATCTTGTAAACGCTATGAGTTGCACGGAATGCGAAAAGCTGATGAATGAAGAACTGTCTATCTACCAAGCAGAAGAGTTTTCAGTTCTTGCAGTTGGACGGACGAACTTCCAAGAATTTTTGGGAGATAAGGACAAGGAGGACAAGAAGCTGTTTATGGTAAAGCTCAACTACATTACTCTGAATGACGATGGTGACGAGAAGAAGACACCTTGCATGTTGATTGTTGAAGCTGATACAACAGAAGAGGCAACAAACACTGTCAAAGAAGCTATGTCCGCTTCAATGGCTGATTGGAGAATCGAACGAGTTGTTGAATCTAACTATGTAGATATTGTAAACTTGTAGCTTATAATCTTGTCTATTTTAAGTTGAAAGGGAGGGAGTAACAATTGTGCTTTCTCTCTTTCTTTTAACACAATTACGACCTCAATTTTTTGGAACTTTCCAAAATTTCAGCTACTTTTGTCACTGTAATCAAAACCAAATTTACAATGAAGATAAAATTTAAGAAGCTGGATAAATCAGTACCTTCACCATTCAAGAAATATCCATCTGACTTTTGCTACGACTTATACGCTACTTCATGCGAGGAAGTTGCACCTAACGTTTATAAGTATGGATTAGGCATTGCAATAGAAATGGAAAGAGATTGGGAAACCATATTGAAAGGTTCTACTATAGATATGGGATTGAACACGGATATAGATTTATCTAAGTGCCCTTTTCATTTGTCGCTTGACTTTAGACCGAGAAGCAGCGTATGGGAAACTGGTATGGTCTTATCCAACTGTGAGGGAACTATTGATGAACTTTACCGTGGTGAAATGTCAGCAGTATTTTATCATGTTATGCCCTCCATGTCGAAATATGAAGTGGGAAATAGAATAGTACAAGCTAAGATAGGTATTACCTTGCCAATCGAATGGGAGGAAGTGGAAGAGCTTTCTGATACCGACAGAGGTGCTAACGGATATGGTAGTACGGGACAAAAGTAAGAACCATTATGGAGAGGTGGATAAGTGTAAAAGAATACGCAAGGAGAATTGGAAAAACGACTTCGGCTATCTATTACATGATAGCTAATAATAAAGTCGAAGCCCGTCACTTTGCCTATGGAAATAAAAAGGGTCATTTAATAAAAGTAGAAGATGGTGAAGATAAAAGTGAATGTGAAGACGAAGAACGATAGTATTCCGTCTGACACTACGAAGAGAAAGATGCCGATAGTAGTAGACCCAAAACTTCATCCTCATCCAAGATACCATGATACTAATGTAGGTGATATTAGGTTTAGGATTAAGACTACTAAGAAAGATACGGTTAAAGCCGATACAATCAAAGTTGAAGTTAAGAAATGAATACTCTAAATAAATACATATGGTCATTATCTCCATTATTTAGAAAGCTACTTATTGTGCTTACTAAATATGTTGTTTATGTATTATGTCTATTGCTTTTGATTGACTATTCAGAAAAGTTAATAGCATATTACAATAATGACTTCTTTGAGGGGATGGACGGATATGCTTATTTATTTCCTCCAATATCGTTCTCTATAACTTTATACGTTAAGATTACTTTAATAGCTGCGATACTACTTTTATTATTAGCTATTTCATTACATTTCTGTTGGAAATACTTATTAGGCGTACTTTACATATTTGCAGTATTAATACAACGTGAGTATTTAGATGCAATATTCACATCGAACTCCGCGTTTCTGACCATCTGCTACACTAACATAGCAGTCATTCTCGTTATCCTATTCTTAGGTATTCAACAGTTTATTAGAACACTTAAATAAAGTAAAATGTTTGCTTTTTAGTTTATAATATCTTATCTTTGTACTGAACTAAAGACGCATATATGTTGAAAGCCTATAAATATAGATTGAAGCCTACTAAGGAGCAGAGGATATTCTTTGAGAAGTCCTTTGGAAGCGTACGCTTTATCTATAATTGGGCTTTGGCAAAACGGATAGAAGCCTATCAGAGCGAAGGGAAGCGAATAAATGCGGTTGACCTATGTAAGATGCTTACTGACTTGAAGAAAGAGGAAGGCATGGAATGGCTGAAAGAAGTAAGCAACGAATGCTTACAGCAGTCAATCAGAAATTTAGATAGTGCATTTACAAGATTCTTCCGTGAGAAGAAAGGCTTTCCTAAATTCAAGTCCAAACACAAAAGCAAAGCAGTATATAAGGCTATCAACTCTGTAGAAGTAGACTTGGATAACAACCGGATTAAACTTCCTAAAATCGGATGGGTGAAGCTATCTGAGAATAGAAAGTTTGAAGGAGATGTAAGGTCTGTCACGGTATCTAAAACCAAGACAGATAAATACTATGTCAGTGTATTTGTTGAGGATGGGAAAGAAATTCCATCTAAAGAACCAATAACTTATGAGGGTACAATCGGCATAGATGTGGGAATAAAGGACTTTGCAGTATGTTCCAATGGGGACGTATTTCAAAACCCTAAATATCTTGAAAAAGCTACTGACCGATTGAAGATAATCCAAAAGCGTTTCAGTAAATCCAAGAAGGGAGGAAACAGACATGAAAGACTTAGAAAGCAGTTAGCAAGACAATACGAGAAAGTAACCAACCAACGGACAGACTTCTTACACAAAGTAAGTACAAAGCTCGTTCGCGAAAACCAAGCGATAATCATAGAGGACTTGAACATTGACGGCATGATGAAAAATCACAAGCTTGCACGTTCAATAGGCTCTGTTGGTTGGGCTACTTTCTTCTCCATGCTTGAATACAAGTGTGAATGGTACGGAAAGACTTTAATTCGCATAGGTCGCTTTGAACCGTCTTCAAAGATGTGCGAGTGCGGATATGTAAACAGAGAGCTTAAACTTTCCGACCGCAAGTGGACTTGTCCCAAGTGTGGAACTACAAATGACAGAGATTTACTTGCAGCCCGAAACATCAAACGCTTCGGACTACAAGTACAGAATTTATTAACCCAACCGCTGGCGCAGCGGGGATTGGACGGTGAGAACCCAACTATGGACGACCGGGGCGCAAGCTCCCTAAGAAGTAGTGGCTCGATGAAACGTCAAGTTGTTCAAGTGTAAGCTTGGATATAAACGCCTCGGGACAGCATTAGTTTGCTACCCCACAAATGATATGTACTATAGCCTTGGGCGGGCTTTATAAAACCCAATTATAATGATATGAGCAATTTTATTGGTAAAAAAGTAATTATTAGAGCAGACAGAGCAGGAGTATTCTTCGGAACACTGAAAGAAAAGAATGGCAGTGAAGTTGTATTGACAGACTGCCGCAGATTGTGGTGCTGGTACGGAGCTGCATCCATTTCACAGCTTGCGGTCGAAGGGACAAAAAGACCAAGCGAATGTAAGTTTACCTTAGTCGTACCCACTATCACAATACTTGGAGTAATCGAGATTATTCCTTGTACGGAAGAGGCAGTCAAATCCATTGAGGAGGTAGACGTATGGAAGAACAGATAAAGCTATTTCTTAGCTCTGGCTCTGGCTCTGGCTATGGCGATGGCTATGGCGATGGCGATGGCTCTGGCGATGGCTCTGGCGATGGAATTAAAACATTCAATGGCGACAAAGTATATATCATTGATGATATTCCTACAATTATCAAGCATATTCATGACAATGTAGCTAAAGGATATATACTGAACGATGACTTTACATTGACTAAAACATTTGTTGCAAAAGAGAATGGGAAATTCGCTCATGGAGAAACATTGCACGATGCGTTTGCTTCGCTTCAAGAAAAATTGTATGACGATTCAACCGAGGAGGAAAGGATAGAAGCTTTTAAAAAGCATTTTCCAGACTTTACTAAAAAGGTATCGGCTAAAGAATTATTTTATTGGCATCATGTGCTAACCGGTTCGTGCAAGCAAGGAAGGTTGTCATTCTGTATCAATAAAGGTATAGATATTGAAAAAGATTCATTTACAATATATGAATTTATAGAATTAACTAAAGAATCATATAATGGAGATATTATAAAGAAACTATTATGAGTTGCCATAACAAACTACAGCAGCTTTGCAGAAAGTATCTGAAAAAGTTGTACCGGAAAGCGAGAGATATCGGTCTTGATGAATTTGTCGAAAAGACTATTGCCGAAAACGAAAATGGACGATGCACAGCCACAGTAGAACAAGTCAATATGCTGGCTTCTCTATGTGGGGATGATAGAATAAAAAGGGAGGAAATTCCCAACTTGCTTGGTCTGTCATACCGGAAGTGCAACGAACAAAAGATTTTCAAGAGAATACGTAAATTTAAAGACAAAGGTATCTACTCCAAAGCTCTTCTAATGCCTAAATTTGACTATTGATATGACCGAGCAAGAGTACAAGGACTTGGCAAATAGTCAACCAAAGTATTACTATAAGCCAAGAGGAAGAGAGTGGGCTTTATATGAGCGAGAAAAGGACGGCATGGGAGGGACTAAGGTATTTGAACATTGGGACAGAGAAGTTGTCCGTAAGCGATGCTATGAATTGAATGGATGGGATTATAAACCGTCAGACAAATAGCCTATGCTACAAAAGATGTGCAGGAAGTATCTAAAAAGACTTCTTCCGGCTGCAAAGGAAATAGGGTTGGAAGAATTTGTAGTTACTACCATAGATAAAAACAAGTCCGGTACTTGTGTAGCCACCAGACAGCAGGTCGATATGCTTGCCTCAATGTGTGAAGATAATCGGGTTAAACGTGAAGAAATACCAAATATTGTAGGTAAGTCATACCGATTCTGTCTGACTGGTAATCTTTTTAAGAGAATACGTAAATTTAAAGACAAAGGACTTTATTCCAAAATAGATACTTTGTTATTAAGTGAAGAACTAAAAACCAAATGATATGAAAATACTGATTGATATTCCCGATTGCTTCCTTGATGGGGACGATACTATGGTGAACATAGAAAGTGAATCTTTCTCATATTGTAGGATGAACCAGACCTATCACGGTTCACAAGATTCATTGGATGATGAAGTCAAAAGTAAACGACTAAAAGAGTTATGCTATGATGTATGCGATATTTTTATTACAATGATTAAGGAGGAACTAATATGTTTGAAGATAAAAAAATAGGTGAGAGATTTGAATATGAAGGAGTAACCTTAGAAGTGGTAAATGTGCTTGATTTCCCTTGTGAAAAATGTTTCTTTTATCAGAAAGAATGTAATAATATATACTGTTTACCGCGTACGAGAAAAGATAAAGAGAATGTATGTTTTAGAGTGGTTGAAAAGGAACATATTAGTACCGTTCAAGACTGCGAAGTGGCAGTTAGAGTAACCGAAGAAAAGGCTATTGAAGCGGCAAGGCAAACGATAGCAGATATCTTTAACGAAGTACACGGTATTAATCAGACTATGTACTTGGAGGACTTTGTAGCAAGACTTAAAAAATAAAAGATGGCAGTGAAGTTTAGACATAAAGAAACTGGCTTGTTTTGGTGTAGGGCAAAAGGTCGTTCTCCGTCAAGAAATGAATATTATGAATGGCACTTATATACAAAGTGACACTTGATTCTTCTTCATAACTTTTGGTTATGCTCGCTCTTTTACATAGGCAAATGGATAATCAGATATAAGCATCCTAAAGATAACATTTCACTTCATTTTGTAATGAACAAAAGCCTTATTCAAGCAGCTTATGAAATCTTATGTTGGTATATGGAAAAGGAATACTTAAAACTTATAAAACCCTATATAGTTAATGAAAGTTAATTATGGGGGGGGGTAATTTCTAAATTTGTATCTTTATATCAAGTTTAATCAATTAATTTACAATCAAATGGAAATAGCAAGAGATAAGAACAATAACCACATGCAAGCAGTAGTTATAGACACTGCATATAATGTGGAGCAAGGACAAACTCTCAAATTAGGAGAGGGACTTTACCGATTTGCAGCTTATGAAGATACTACCTTCAATATGCCGTTTGAAGACCCTAATCACGAAAGACCAGTCTTAGCAGCTATCTATATGCCTGCTGGCAGTGTCGAATACTTTTATGTCTATGATGGCACTCTTTCTGTTGTAGAAGGAAAACTCAATATCATGGGTTCTGACATTCAAACAAATTCATAGCCTATGTTAGTAAATGTTGGTAAACTAATGAGCCATACATCAACTAAGGGAGGGGGAGGAGTTAAGCACCCATTCAATCCTTCTTTAGTTGATGCGTGGTTTATGAGTGGGCTTTCCAATAGCGACAAGCCTACTCAAATAGTTGGAGTAAAGAAGAATAAACTCCAACTAAAGAACTTTGTCTTTACATCAGAAAGTGGATTTGGAGAAGGAAATTACGAGGGTGCGCTGGTATTTGACGGAGTGGATGATTACGGTATATGTGTTGGGCTTCCTATTTTGGATGATTATACGTTGATATGCAGGAGAGAAATAATAAATAAGGATTATTATTCAGTAGCTTCAAAAAGTACGGTTTTTGGTAAAGGTGCATTTATTTTTGAACTTATTCAAGGTAGAACTAATCATTGCTGTTCTTTTGCTGCCGATAATCAAATTAGTTTACATAATAGCGAAATTTCATGGCAAACTAAAAACTCTTATAATGGAAGTACTATTACGGTAGGCAATGCAGACGATACCGATACATTGACTTTAGGTATTATAAGAGTGGAAGATGAAAGTCGCAGGTTTTTGAAAGGAGCTATCTATTATTTTGCCCTCTATGACAAGTCGCTGACACCCGAAGAGGTTGAAGAGGAGAAAGTAAAGCTTGAAAATTATTGGGAAGGAGGTAAAAATGAATTGGCTTGAAATACCCGTAGAAGACTTGAAACAATTCGACAAGGATTGGGAAGTCAGAAGAAAGAATGTAGACGAAACAAAAGCTCTTTTGCATGAGGGAATATATAATGAACTTGTACCACAAGTTGAACCATTATCAGAAGAAGGAGAACCGATAGTCTATCCCTATCCACTTCTTGACAATCAAATGGTTGAAGCTCTGTTGGAAACTTCTGAATGGTCTAATATAGATGAATAAGGCTATACTTGTAGGATGGATTACTGACATTAGAGAAGTCGGTAGTTATGGGGTAATGGTGAAACTCAAAACTTGCGAAAAGGGTTTTACTACCCAAAAAGGCTATAAGGTAGCTGATAGGATAGATTATCATGTATGCCTTGCAAAAGGAACAATGACACGATACATTCTCGACAACTTCAATGTAGGCAACTTAGTTGAACTTACTGGGAAGATATACAACAAGCTGGAAGAAACCAAACATGGCGATAAGGTTCAGTTAACCAATATCCACATACAGACAATCAATCTGTATTCTCTGAACAACATATCTCCGGTTTCAAAAAGCAATGGTGATACAAAATCTGTAGAAAATCCCGATTTATATTTTGAATAACTAAAGTTTATTGCTACATTTGTGCTACAAACTTTTGGTTCATAATATAACAGCATTTTAAACCTATTCTTTAGCTGGCAAATTGCATTTCTAATTTTCTTGTGGGGAGGGATTAAATTCTCTCCCTTATTTTTTGGAACTTTCCAAAATTTAGTCTATCTTTGCTTCATCTTAAAAAAGAAAATCAATGGATAAAAATAACTATTTAGACGATTGCCTCGCAACGCTTCAAATTCCGTCACTCCCTAAAAAAACTTGGGACAAGGTTTCCGAATTTAACAAAGGAATTTGCCTTGTAAGACGGATTGACGGAACAGAAAACTATGCAATTTGTCGGTACAATAAAGAGAAGGACGAAGCTGTCAAAGTCGTTAAAGATTTCTGCTTGGCGACATTTACAGAAATTCTTGAATGCTATCCAGTTCCCGACTTTGTGGAAGCTGACATTGAAAGTATGGACTTGGACGAAGCCAATAAAATGGCAATGGAAGAGTTGCTGGAAGAACGTCAAGAAGCTATCATGGAAGACGTCGAAGTTGAGGAGGAGAAACTTCCGGAGTGGATATATCCATTCATCAGCAACCGGGAAGAAGCTCTTGCATTCCTTAAAAGTAAGAGAATAAGAAACGCCCACTCTCTGAAATCTGACGAAGCTGTCAAAGCTAAATTGTATTTAGTTTACGAGGACGAAAAAAAGAAAAATAAATAACCCAAAGTGATATGATGGATATTAGTAAAATGAGCAAGGCACAGCTTGTAAAACTCATAGGTACTTCCTATGTATTCGTGCCAAAGACCAAAGGACACATGTATTGCAGACTGGACGATAGAGGAATTTCTATTGCAGTTACCGACGATTACTCAGTTGTGTCTACCAACTTCCATAGAAACGTATTTACCAATGTAGTAAGTGGCGGTTATTCTAATCCTTATCTGTGGCTTAGAACATTCTGTGAGTGCATCGAAGCAAGCAAAGAATTTGGAGAAGTTAAGGACAAGAATGGGAATGTACAAGGTTTCAGCTTCTCTCAACTGATGGAACATGCTGACGAAATGCCAGAAGAGGTTGTTAAGGTATTGCAGCATACAGAGCGATGGATTTATACGCTTTCCGAGCCAGCCTTTGCCGTTGGAGGAGATACATTGCAAGTTACCAATGTGATGTGTATGTACTTCTCGTACTTGGCAAAAAGCAACACCATGCTCATGCCTGCACCTTCCGATATTTCTCGCAACGAATTTTATCAAAGGTATATTGAGGTTATCCGCTATCTTTCTCTTGAAACAACGCTTGATGAAGAAAAGGTAAAAGATTTGAAGGAACAAATCTGCAACATCGAACGTGAGGCAATGAACAAGATTGAGATTCTGATTAAGGATAACGGTGGTGAGCTTAAGCAATCCATTGCTATTCCTAAAAGAGAAGTTGATGAAGGAGAAACCTTAACCGAAATGAAGAATGATAAGTTGGAGTAATTTTGTCGCGGTCGTAATAGGCATTGCATTCATATACTGGCTACGTAAGATAAGCGATTATGGAAATTCATTTATAGCTGCCTTTATGAGCATATTATGGTTTTTCTCTCTAATCATATTCTACGCGATTTGGGGAGGAATATTTTGGTGGTAGCATGAAAATACATGAATTTAATCTAACTCCTTATCCAAGAAAATTATGGGTAATTAAGAAATGGACGGAGAAGGAACTAAAAGAAGCTTTCTGTAGATACGATGGTGGCGAAGTAGATTGGGACTTGGATGATAATGAAAACCTAATTGAAGCAAAGGTTATATCAAAAGTTCAATTTAAAGAATCAGAATATTTAGGTATAGTTGTATTATTAAAGCCTAATGTAAAGAATAAGATATTAGCCCATGAATCGGGGCACATAGCTTTATCCTTATTTGACGAAATTGATTCATATGCTAATCCGAACGACCAAGAACCCTTTTGCTATTTACTCGGATATATTTATGATTGCTTAGAACAAGTTAAACGAAATAAGTTTAAAGATGAATAAGATAGAAAGATTTAAAGAGATAGTTGCTGAAATGGCAACGCTCTACGAAAATAAGAACAAAGATTATGGCGATTCATTCGGCAAGTCTATCAAAGAGCATGGCAATATAGCTGGCATTGTTCGCATGGAAGATAAGTTTAACCGATTGAAGTCATTGCTAAATAGTAATGAGAAACCTAATTATGAATCGGTGTCTGATACGCTGACTGACCTTGCAAACTACGCTATTATGATGCGTATTGAACTTGAAGGTAAAGAAGGTACTTCTCAAAAGGCTACTCAATTTGAATGTAAGGTAGATGCAGACCTATCATCTCTTGCCAGTCAAATCATAACTTGCCCACACAAAAGTCTGTCAGAGGAAGAAGCAGAGGAAATAAATAAAGCTTTGCGCCAGCTTTTGGAAGATACAGAAGAGGCACAAAAGTATTTTTCAGAAAGTGTATCTGACTTGGATGAAATGAAAAAGAATATTCTTAAAGGTCTTGTTGATAGGTTCAAAGGACTTACTTGTAAGATTTTCGATGATGATGTGTTTTGTACCATAAAATTCTAAATGGCACTTATATACAAAGAGGCACTTAGCTTTTATAAATGCTAATGTAGCGATAACCAAGCTACACCTAAAAAATAGTATTAACCCAACCGATGGCGCATCGGGGATTGGACGGTGAGAACCCAACTATGGACGACCGGAGCACAAGCTCCCTAAGAAGTAGTGGCTCGATGAAACGTCAAATTATTCAAGTGTAAGCTTGGATATAAGCGCCTACCGTCTGTGAAGATAGTTTAGATTGATTTTCAATTTTTCATTAAGAGTGATTTTAATATTCTTATGCCCTTCTTGCTTGTGAAAGTAGGAAGGTTTTTTGGAACTTTCACAGATTTTATCTACTTTTGTAGTGAAGTCTAAACTTAAAATATAAAACGAAATGGCTGGAACAACTTTTACCAACAAGCGACTTTCCTATCATGTGTCTAACACAACTGGCACTATCACATTGGAAGGTGACGCTACAATCAACTCACAATCATTGATTGATTCATTCAATGGTAGTGTAAACTCTACTACCGGACAGTACGGTAACTTCTCTTACTCTGAATCCGATGGGGGACAAGTAAACAGAAGCTACAACGGCTCAAAGGACATCGAAGTAGAGGCTTGTGACCTTATTGATTCTGTAATTGAAGACCTCAAAGCAGAAGCGTTGAAATAATGGTTAATTACGAGCAGACAAAGAGTTTAATGAAATCAAGAGGGGTAGATAACCTCTCTCCTCTTGACTTCTCTTTTTCTATGATGGTAGCCATTGGTATCAATGAGATACAATCCTATATGGTTACTATCAGAGGGAAAGAGTACGAAAAGAAAACCGAAGAACAAATACCTAAGTTCCGTGAAAGATGCAGCTTGGAGGTTACAGACTATCTTGAACGGACGGATATTAAAGAAACTATAAGGTTTCTTAGGGCAGAGCACGATAGAAATATCAAAGATACTGCCTTGCAGCTTGAAGACATTGACTTCAACGCAGAAGACCTAAGAAAGATATTAGCGAAGTTCTTGAAAGAGAAATACAAGGATATTGATGCAGCCGACGCAAAGGACTTGCTCAACGCTATCAAAATATATGTGGATAAGTTCGGAGATTCCGGAGAGGACGGAGTTGCTAAGTTCAACCGACACTTTATCCAAGTTTATCCTCCATATAATGCTGTATGTCCCAATTGCGGAAAAGAGATTGACTTGCCTCGTGGTGTCAACTCTAAATGCAAGCATTGCGACCATCAGTTTGTATGGAGCGAGGAAAAGGAAAGATATTACTGATTTGCCTTTTTTTTGTTTTAGCATTATTTATTTGTCATTTTAGCATCGGTTTGTGAAAATAGATGCTTTTAGTAGAAACATTTTAAAAAAATATAACAATGAAAACATCTAAAATTGTAAGCGTTTATAAGACAATGAACGACAGCAAACTCACTAAGATGGAGGATGCTGACAAGTTTAAAGTTATTAAAGCATTACGTGCTATTAAGCCAATCAGTGAAGGCTATGAGGAGTTTGTCAAGCTGACACACGAGAAGCTGAAAGACGATAAAATGGAAGAGATGCAGAGGAAAGCCCAACACTGGCAGGAAATGCAATCACAAGGGAAGGAAGTCGAATATTCTTTTGAGGAGCGCAAGGAACTCAATGAATATTTCCAAAACTTCAACAATACCATTGAGAAGCTGATGAAAGAAGAGGGCGACAAGGAGAACGAACTCACCTATGACAAGTTGAGTGAGGACGCTTTCGGAAAGTACATCGCTTCCAACGACTTCAATGTAAGTACCATCATGGACTTGCAGGAAGTTCTTGTAGGAGAATAGTATTTGTTGCATATTACATAGTTTATTTAGAGGTTAGGGGGAGCTTGTGAAAGTTCCCCTTTTCTATTGTTACGTTATTGGTCGTAGAGGTACTACGGAATTTGTATATCTCGATGAATCAAGAGTAACCCAGACTTTATAGGATTTGTCTGCTTTTATATCAAATACCTTTTTGATAACTGTGTATGTTTCACCAGCAGCCACAGTGAATGTTCCTAACTCTAATTTTGTTTCACCAACCATCTGTGGGTCAAACAAGTCATGTTTAGCGAAGCGAACCCACAGCCAATTATTAGTAAAGGTCTTGCTTGAACTTGTCGGGTTCTTGACTTGAACAGTCACGGTCAATGCAGTTGCAATCATTCCAATACCAGCATTGATGATGATATTATATGTGGTACTTACTACTTGTATCTCGGCAACCTTAGTATTAGGCAAAGTGAAATAGCCAGCAGCCTTATCTGCGTCCAGTCTGCCAAGCTTTACAGTAGACAAGAAGGGATAGACATTATATGTGTTTACTGGCAATCCTCCAACTGGTACTTGTACCAGCATTGTCCCTGGACTGTCAGCAGTCAGTCGTTGCGACCTTGTTCCTCCTTTCTGAACCATATATACACCAAAGTACATATCCCCTAATGTATAAGTCACACCCTGCCATACCAATCCACCTATATCACTTAACGATAGACTTTCTCCCGTTGAAGATGATGGATTATAAGCTACTGTGGCAAAAAAGGTGCTGCCACTTAGATTATCTACTCGCTTTGGAACTGTAAACGAGTGAATTGGCGCCATTGCTTCCGGCATATACCCTTCAAAGTCAAGAAGCCGGAAAGGTGCATTGCTTCCTCCTTGTGGCGGTGAATACTTATATCCATTTGCTCCGTCAGAAGTCATTTTACTTACTATATCCTTATAAGTACCAGCCTGCGCACCGCTTGTATCAATACCACAATTCCCATTACTACTTTTCCACCAATTTGAGTTTGTAAGATTGATTTTTTCTGATGGGTATATTACGGGCTTATACTTTGCCCACATATTTGTTTTACCATGAGTATTCTTGCACAAATAACCTAAATCATAACTCGATACACCCAATGCTGTGCGGACATCATCAATACTAACGGGTGCTACGATTTTTCCACTTGATATTGGCATAAATAATAAACTATTTAGTTCTTGGAGAACTTAGTAAGAAACATGGCTTTGTGCTACCCATAATAGCATTGAAGCCGTTAACAACTCTCATTTTCTTTTTCATATCATTTTCATAAGGCATTTATATACTTTGATACACTAAATAGCTAATTTTCTACTCAAATATTTGGATTTAATGTAAAATACTACTTTGTTTATACCAAACAAAGGAGGTATATATGTTTGATAGTAGATTCAAATCCTTAATGGATTTACAAAAAGCATTCCCAACTGAGCAGGATTGTATCAACTATTTAGAAGGAATGAGGTGGCAAGGAAAAGTCGTTTCTCCTTTCGACCCCACTTCTAAGGCTTACAAGTGCAAAGATAATAAATATCGTTGTAAAAACACTGGGAAATACTTTAATGTTAAGACAAAACTTATTTTTCATAAGACAGCAATGCCGTTAATCAAATGGTTTATGGCTATTTGGTTAGTTTTGGTTCACAAGAAAGGTATTTCTTCTGTACAGTTAAGTAAGGACATAGGTGTTACGCAAAAAACTGCATGGTTTATGCTGCATAGAATTAGAAAAGCATTGGGACTTGACAATGATGTGGCTATCAACGAGGACGATGGAGATGAAAAGCTGAATGGCACAGTTGAAGTAGATGAAACATTCATTGGAGGGAAGAACAAAAATCGCCATGCAGATTAAAAAGTCAATGCTTGTCAAGGTCGAAGCTTTAAAGATAAAGTTCCAGTGTTTGGAATGTTACAAAGAGGTGGAAAAGTTATAGCTAAAGTTGTAAAAGACACAAAAGCAACAACTCTATTCTCTGCAATAGCTAAATATGTGGAACCCGGCAGTAATTTATATACAGACGAATGGAATTACAGCGAGAGGGCAGACACTTGGTACAATCACCGAAATGTAAATCATGGTAGAGGATTTTATGGAAGCGGTGAATTAACTACTAATCACATTGAAGGATTTTGGGCATTAGTCAAAAGAAGTATCATGGGAATTTACTACCATTGGTCGAAGAAACACATGCAACTCTATATAAACGAGTGTGTTTATAGATTTAATACCCGAAACCTTTCTGATAGAGAAAGATTTGACTTATTTTTAAAAAACATAGAATGTAGAATGACTTATAAACAACTGATATATGGAAAATAAAGTATTAAAAGCAAAGTATGGCTCGGATAAAACCCCCTTACAATTAGGGGAATTGTCTATTCCATGTTATGTATTAGAAGATGGGACTCGCGTTTTTTCTGGAAGAGGGATACAAAAAATCTTAGGTTCAACTGCCACCAGTGGAAAATGGTTAGAGAAGTTTGTAAATAGCGATGAAATATCTCCTTATTTAGCAGTTAAAAAAACCGGGATTTTAAGTGTTTTAGATAAGTTATCTAATCCGATAAAGTTCTACAGAAATAGTGCAGGTGGTTCACAATCAGAAACTTATGGATATGAAGTGACTTTATTGATAGATATATGTGATGCAATTATCAGTTCATCTGAAACCGGAAAATTTAATGATAAATCTATTATCAAAAATGCTAATATAATTATTCGTGCTGTAGCAAAAGTTGGCATTATTGCACTTGTTGATGAAGCTACTGGGTATGACAAGGAAAAGAAGAGAGCTAAAGATGAGCTTCAAAAGTTCTTAAAACAATTCTTGTCTGATGAAGCTTCTAAATGGGTGAAAACATTCGAAGATAGTTTTTTTGAAATGATATATAAAATGAGAGGTTGGAATTGGAATATGACTAATAAAAGACCGGGAGTAGTGGGGCAGTGGATAAATAATATTGTTTATGAAAGAATTGCTCCATTAACTCTTTCTACTTTAAATGAGAAAAATCCTAAAAATGAGAAAGGATATAGAAAGGATAAACATCACCAATTTTTTACAGAAGATATTGGGAAGCCTAAGTTAAAAGAGTATTTAGCAAGTGTAGAAGCATTAGGAAGAGCATCCAATTACAATTGGGATATTTTTATGGAACTTTTGGATAGGGCTTTCCCAAAACAGCCACAAAAAATAATAGATATAGAAACAGAAGAAATAAAAGATGATTTTGACAAAGGGATAAGCAAGATAGTTAACTTCCCAATAGACGAGGACTAAGAGTAAGAGGGTGCTATTGCACCCTCTCTCCATTTATCAATTCTTGTAGGGAAATAGCATTACCCTTGAAAAATGGCTTCCACCTTCGTAAAAGTGGTCTAACAAACCTCCTATCTTCTTATCGGCAGACATAAGGACAGTGCCTTCGCCAGTTACTTGGGTAACGTATCTTTGTTTAAGATGGGTAGACAGATTATCTAAAACACGAGATGCTTAGTCCTGAGATGCGTTCGTCCGCTTTAAAAAACAGAGTTGTTGCCGCAACTCTGTTTATCTTGACTTTATATTTAAAAAGCATCTGCTGCGAAGTAGGTGCTTTCTCATTCCAATATTATCAAGTTGTCATTAGCATCTATCTGAATCCCAACAAACTTCATTTGGGGCAAGGAAATTATTCCAAGTATTTCAAGTCCCGTCTCCCTCTTGATACTTGAACGCACTCCAGATATATCGGCAATAAGAAATTGAGAGATGTCTTTCCCCTCTAAATTCGCAAAGGTGTTGCAGTAGTACACATCTTTCATTTCTCCTCCAGCACCAACTATCGTACCTGGAAATCTACGTCCTTTGATAAGTCCGTACTTCTTAACTTTGTCCTCTGCAATTAAAGCAACACTTGCACCCGTATCTATCAAGAAATGGGCTGGCTTACCATTTACCGTACATTCAACGATAAGCCTCTTGTCGGAAAGTGATTTAATCTGTTTCATAGGATGGTATTTTTAACGATTAAAGATATGTATTCTCGTCTACACGGTGCATTTTCAAAGTACCCATAATATAGTTCCTACCAGTAGGGCGATTGACTATTATAGTAGTAGGCTCGTAAGAATCTAAGCATACGAACTTACTCTCTACACCAGCATATTCGGATTTGATAGTCACTTGGTGGCTCGTCATATAACTAATGAAGTTCTTGTGAACCGCACGGACATCAACCGTACTATCATGGAAATCATCTATGATAAACGAAATCTCTACATCGGGATTTTTGTAGCACACTTTATCCGGTACAAAGACATCCTCCTTGTTGCTGTTAATCCAAGAAGCCGTATAGATATTCTTGGGTTCTCCTTGTGCAAGAAAGCCGTCCATCTTCAATATACGAAGACCTTTCCATTTGACTGTAAAGTCAGTATAGTTTTCGATACCAGCTTTTACGAAATATATGTTTGCTCCTATCATTACAGTCTTAAATCTTTAGTGAACATTTTTACTTTACCATCATTCTCTAAAACCTTCACTTCACATTTGGGAGAATACATATAGACTACAACATTACTGTGTACGTCTACATAGTCAATAGTCAAAACACTTTCATCAAACAGATAGATACGTATGGCATTGAATCCGTCTAATTCCAAGTGAACATTAGACTTGTTAGATATATATATAGTTGGGCATTTAGTTTCTTGTACCGATATGCGGCTATCACATTGGACGAAGTGAGAAACGTCCTCTTTTAAGGTTATATAATCGTGATTATCTACCCACATAGAGTAAGTATAACCATCCACTCCATCAACATCATTAAAAGTGTGCTTCCCGTTTATATAGTCAGCAAACTCCCTTTTTAAAAAGTCAACGGACATTCCCCAGTCTTCATACATTGAAGTTGCCATATATGGAATACTCTGCTGCTGCAAGGCAAGCTGCATAAGTTTCTCTCTGTCCTCCTTGCAGGCTTTCCACTCCTTATTGTACTCGCTGCACAAGTCCCGTAACAAAGAGTTTTTGTAAAAGTATAGTAAGTTATGCTCCATCATTCTTCTTTAAATAAAGAAACAATAAAATCACGTCCAGCACCCGTCCATCTTCTATCATAGATAATGCGTCCGTTATCTAATACAGTTTGCTTTACAGAAGTGTAACCTAAGTCGGCATACTTGGCATATAATAGCCATGTACCGTTTTGCTTAAACTGAACTTCCATCTTAGCTAACCGATTGTTCAGTTCTATTGCAGACCTCAAACCAACTTCCTTTGCAATCTCGCCAGCAGTATAAGTTTTAGAATCATGCACCAAGCGTTTAACATTGTCTTGTGCCTCCTTAGCTTCAAGTAACGCCTGCTGTTTTGCTTCATACTCCAAAGCCCATGCTCTTGCGGCTTCTGCCGGATTATTGAAGTTAGGCAATGTGATACCGGAAACAGCCTTCTCCTCACATGTAATGAAATACTTTCTTGCCTGCTTTCCTCGTTCATTGTTTTCAAGCATTGACAACTCCTTAGCCATTCCAATTGACAGTGCATATTCTATTTTACTAACTTGCTGATTATCAGTCTTCATAAAATTATGATGTCTGATATTCAATAAGTTACCTTGATAGTCAAAGCAAAGTACTTCAAAATCTTTTCCTTCCTCAAAATCATATCTACTGATTCTCCCTTTTATCCAATCAGCAAATTGTTGCTTGCTTTCAAGAAAAGCATGTAAATCACGTGCGTTAACCGCTTTTTGTCCGTTGTTCTCTTTAATAGGAATCAATATTCCTAAATCATTATTTTCTTTCATATTTACGATGTTTATACGGTATTAATAATAGTGAGGGAGAAGTGCACCGTAACCACTTTCAACAAAGGAGCGACCTTTATCTATCTCCCGAAAAATATTTTTAAAGTTTAAAAGTTAATTCGTATCTTTGTGTACGAGAATATATAACTGCCTATTAATTAATCGGGTAATATCCTAACATTTACACCATTTCCTGCGGCAGTAGAAATATTTACCGTCCAAACTTGAATGGCTTGAAGTATCTGATAACTACTTCTCATTTGAAGCAACATCTGCGACATCGTGCCTGCATTGACATTAGTCATATCCCATATACCCTGCATGATGGTAGTTTGCTGGAATACTTGCTGGCTTACCATATTTAAATAAGATTCAATAGCCCCAGCAGTTTCTTCACTCACCGAAGAGATTCCTTTCTGCAACGAAGAGAGGGCTGCGTCTTTCACTCCACTACCAAACTCTATTCCCAAAGAACCCATAAGACCTTGTAAGATTTCATTTATATCCTTAGCCATATCAGGTACTACTCCATGTATTAAGTTTTTAATTTCATCTGTACTTACTACATCATCTTCTGCATAACGTTCAACTGCATCAAAGATACTTTTTATTTTTCTACTTATCATTTCGGAGGCAAGAGATTTAACAATAAGGTTTTGTATCATATCATTAAAATTTTCCTCTAAATTTTCCATAGTATCAGCACCTTCCTTCCAAGCTGAAATCCAAGAATCGGCAAAGGTTTCTGCGGCAGATTTTACATCTGTACCGAGCAAAGTGTTTACTATATTAGTAGTAGCATCATCAATGGCATTCTGTAAGTCGGTAACTTGACCCTCTAATTCTATGATTTTGTCTTGGTCGCGGTTTTTCTTCTTCCGGCTCTTTTCAAGCTGGAGCTGACGTTGGACTTCTGCAAGCTGTGCCTTCTGATTTGCGATGGCGGCTTTCTGTGCTTTAATTTCAGCTTTACCCATCGACTTATCAACGGCACGTTCAAGATTCTTATAAGCGTTCTCTAATTGCTTAACTCTTCTTTCACTCTTTTCAACCTCTCTTGTGATTTTCTTGTTTCCGGCATTGAATATGGCTGATACTCCTTTCCAGATACCACCAACAGCCTTTATACCACCGCTAATAAAATTGCCCGACATTATATCTTTAACTCCATCAGCAGCTTGGGCAACTCCTTGTATAGTTTCTCCTACTGTTGAGATAGTATCAGTGACACCTTCCGAAAATCCCATCTGCTCAAATATATTCCCTACAGAACTTACCATCATTCCAAGTTCTTCTATATTAGCTAATAAGTCTTTAAAAGGATTTTCGCTTTCTTTCAGCTTATCTTTTAAGTTTTTAACTTGGTTGGCAAGAGCAGCAAATGGGTTACGAGAATTTACTTCGGTCTTTAAAGCCTTAATCCGTGCTAATAGTTCTTTGTATTGGTCTATTGGCATATTAGCTTTATTAGCCTCTGCAAACTTAGTTATCTCGTCAATCATTTGATTTAAAGAGATAGTACCTATAATACTTAAGTCTTGAAACGACTTCTCCCAAGCATTGGAAGTATTCTTCCATTCCTCAAAAGCTATTTTAGTCTTTTCTTGTTCCGCACTAGTATCAACAGCAAGAGAGAGCTTTGGGGCTTTCTCGTTTATAAAGTTTTGTATTTCTTCAATCTCACTTTCTATCTCTGCTCTTACATTGGGGCTTTCGGTCACAGACAACTGCAATTCCAGCTTTGCCAAATCAGAAGTTGCCTCAGTAACTCTATTGGAGATAGAAGCTTGGTCTTCCAAACGTTTTCTTTCGACCTCTGCTATCTTATCCTCCATTTCAGCGTACTTATCTGCAATAGACTGGAAGTTCTTGAAATCATCCAATGCAGCTTTCTTGATAGTGTCGCTTAACCTTTTCTGAATATCTTCAATAGCTTTTGAAGCGTCACTCTCATTCTGAACCAAAGTCTTAAGAGAGCTTTCCCAACTGCCAACTCTTGTGTCGTTAGGGTTCTGATTGATTAAGTCTTGTAATTTCTTCTGTTCTTCTTGGAAGGATGAAACTTTTTCCCTCAAACTATTCAATGTAGCATTAACATCAGCCTCCAATTGTTCAAGTGAAACGGGGTCATACTCAAATAAGCCAGCAAACAGTGAACCGAACTGCCCAGCGCCTTCAATATCCAATTCCAGTTCGTAGCCTTGAAACATTCCCTCAATCTTGCGTTTTGCCAAAGCAACACTTGCAGAGTTTATAGAGATAGAATATTCAATCTCGCTCTGTGCCTTCTTCCCGGCAACCAACTGTTTAGCTTCTGGTGATTTGAGGGTTTCAGCTATCTTATTATAGAACTTTGGAGCACTACCTTTATCAAAGGTAATCAAGTCGTTAATATCAACACTGACACCCTTAAACGCATTGTCGAATAAGTCTTGGTAAGCTTCCTTCACTTTTTCGGTAGCATAGGTTATATTGCCAGTGTCTTTTACAAGTTGCAAGAACTTCTTCTGAATATCATCTACCAACTTAATCTGCTGTTTCAGCAAATCCATTTCCTCCTTTTTGGGTTTATTCAAATCCTTTTGGGAAGTAAGATTTATCCTTAAAGAATTAGCAATCTCACGAACCATCTTAATTCGCTGTTGCGTCCATTCTTTTGATTCATCATCAACTAATAATCCCTCATTGATTAAGTCTTCTTGCTTCTTTAATTCCTTGTACTCTTTCTTTAGACGGTCTGTATAATCAAATATACCTTCGTCCTCTTTGAACTTAAAGATATTGCCTATCCTTTCATTTTTAGATGTAATATCATCTACAATAGCCTGCCATTTAGATAAGGCTTTTGTTTCATCGTCAGTAGGTTCTTTAAGCCCAGACAAGCTATCATTAGCTTTTTGAATGGAAGCGTTTATAGAAGCTAACTCTTTTTGCATTTTCTGCAAATTCTCAAATGCAGCTTTCTCTTCCTTTTCAGAAGCCGGACGAGTATAAATCTCACCAGCCATTCCAGCTACAACTTCAACAAGCCCTTTATTATATAATTGGGATTGTTTAGCTATATCTGTAATTAATTGGTCCCTTCTCTTTTCAAGTTCAGACAGTTGTTGCTCCGTACCTTTTATGTTAGACTGACTTAATGCTTCCGCAAATTCTCTTGCAGCTTTAGTATTAATACCTAATATCTTACCATATTCATTCATTTTTGAAATAATGGCAGGAGTAGTAGCATCTACCAACTTACTCATTACCTTATCTAATTGGTTATGAGCTTCTTTATTAGAATTTACAGCAGTTTCTAAATCTTTGTTGTTCTTTGCAGATTTTTCAGAAGAATCGGCATAGGCATCTATTGTTTCTTGGGTTGTACGTATTGTCTTTTGTAAATTGTCATATTGAGAAATAAGGTCTTCAACATTTGAAAGATTTTCAAAAGACTTCTTCAAATGTGTGCTTGCTTCGTCAAGTCCTTCTATTTGCTCCTCTACACTCTTAGCTTTAGGTAATAAGATAGCAAAAGTAGTTAATAAAGCTACAGCGCCAGCAGCTACAGCAGCGTATGGATTAGCAGCTACAAAAGCTAATGCCCTATTCAATACGCCTTGTGCTCTTGCAGCAGCAAGTGTAGCGGCAGCAGTTCCTTGTGTTGCCCTCGCTCTGGCTACTTCTGCAAGAGTTTGTTTAATTGTTAATCTTGTTCCGTTTAACGTTTCTATATTAGCTAAGGCTTGCATTGCCTTATAAGCTCCTATTGTCGATATGACTACAGTCAATGCAGAAGATACAGCGCGCCAATTTTCAAATAATTTCTGTACTACAGATATACTTCCCGTCAATATCCCTTGATGCTCCTTACCTATTTCATTTAACATAAAATCGTAAGCATCAGTCAAATTTGATAATTTACCAGCTAACGTTTCAGCCTGCTTAGCTTGAAAGTCGTAGAACATGCCACCTTCATCTGTATAACGGTTTAAGACTTTCATTACATCAGTGAAGGAAACCATCTTATTAGACATTCTATCCATGACATCACCTACTGAAACAATTCTTTGTTCCTGCTCAGTGTACATCTTGGCAAGTTCAGAAATTATAGAAAGACCAGCATTGGCAAAGTCACGAGCATCCCTTGCTGTAAGTACAGTCTGTGCCCTAATCTGACCTAAGTTATAAGTCAAACGTTCCATAGGGACACCAAGAGCAGCACTAATATCTGCCATACGTCTTGAAACGTCTACAAGCTCTTCCGCTTCAAAATTATAGGCAGCAAGCTGTTTCGTAGCACCAGCCAAATCCAATACGGTAAATGGAGATTTTAATGCTAATTCTTGTTGTTCCCGAAATATCTGAGAACCTTTTTCAAAGTCACCAAGTACAGCACCAATCGAACGTTCAAGCAATTCATACTGACCTCTAACGTCCATAAGACTTTTTACAAATCCCGTGATAGCTCCTAAACCAGCATAGAAGAGAACTCTTTTACCTAAGTTCTTGAAGGATTCCATCAATCCGCTATTTACCTTTTGAAGCTGAACACCAGAGGAGATAGCATCAGCATTTGCTTTTTTCAAACTTGCCATTTCCTTATTTACAGTAGCAAGTTTTGCAGCATAATTAGCATCATCTGTGGAGAGATTACGTTGTACAATCTGCAAGGCTTTCAGCTTTTCAATTCTTTCTTGGATTGACTTATTGCCCATAGCCATAGCCTTTTCGTAGCTTTGACCTCCTTGTGATATTCTACTCTTCTCCTCCTCTCTTGCTATTCTTGCTGCTAAGTTGGCAGTCTGCTGACGGAGCAATATTTCTCTTTGAAGCAGCTTCTCCCTTTGAGCAACATGAACATTAATCCTTGCCTCTTGCACATCAGTTTTTACAGTAGCCAATTGCTCCATATTATTCTTAATACGGGTTGTGTTCCCTTGTATCTTAGAGAATACTTCTCGCAAATTATTGGCAACTTGCAAGGCTTGGTTCATGGAATTAACGTCTACAGATACATTCGTAGTAGTAGCTTGCGTGGCAGCAGTATTACCTTGTGCAATATTAGTTGCCCCCAAACTTTTAAGCTTGGCTTCCAACTCGGAAATCTTTGTTTCCAAAGGACGGATTTGTTGGTTAAAGCCATCAACTAAGCCCTTACCAATATTCTTACCCAATTGGTCGGCAAAGCCCTCCACACTCGCCAACTTACCTTCCAACTTGTTGGTGAAATCCTCCAGACGCTTTTCCGTCTTCTTTAGAGTTTCATCAATGCTTGATAACAAGTCCTTATCAGACATTGAAGCACTAATAACTACATCTTTATTGTCTGCCATCGCTGCTACTTTTTACTTGATTCTTGGTATAGTATCTAACACACTACGTTTAGGTGCTTGCAACTCACTTCTATCACTTTTACGTCGTTTCCAAAACTTCTCCCATATCTCCTTGTCTTTGCCACGCAAATACTTAATATGGGTACTGTCTACTGTCAAGAAAAGAACTTGCGCCATAGACAATCTATAAAGATAATCGTCATACGTAAACTGCGGAAAGCTACGTATGAAATCACCTAAATCTCCGATTTGGCTTGCCGCCATAATGTTAATTGTTCCGCCACCGTCTTCCTCATATTCGTCTGCGAAACCATAAGAGCCTTCCCCGATATGAGCACCGTAAAAACCGGTGATAAGTCGATGCTGTTTATTGCTTCAATAATGATTGCCGCCCATTGAGCAGGCTCAAATACGGAGTTGAGAATACGAGCCTTCATAAAAGCTATCAGTTTGTCATTTCTGCTCATAACTTCTATCGCACTCGCATAATCGGTTATATCATCTGGTGAGAAGAGGTGATTAACAAGAATGATTGCTACAATCTCGGAACTTACGTCCAAGTCTGTACATAGAGCGTACATCATGCTCTTATCATCCTTAATATCCTCTTCCTTTTGTAATTTCAACGCTAATTGGAAAATACGCTGGTATGAGTATGCCCTCAACCGATGCACCTTATACTGCTTATCTCCTAACTTGACAAGCGTAGGATTGTCAGTCATAATCTCTGATATTTCCCTCTTTAGCTCGTCCGGTATAATTAAATCCTTTTCTTCCATTATCATTTGTGTATTAAAGAAAAAAGGACAGCAGCAAACAAGCCACTGCCCTTTCTCTTGATTTATAATGGGTCTTAGCCTCCAACAGGAGGTTTAGCCATCTTCATCTCAACTGTCTTGCCATCATCGTCAACCAAAGCAGTGATAACAATGTGCAATTTCAACGGAGCAGTTTTCAAATCAGTACCATCCCAATTGGTAGCGACCTTACCTTTGTAAATAACAATGTAGTCAATACCATTGTAGAACTCCAACTTGAACTGCTTGTAAACGTTGGTGAATGAAGAAGGCATTGTGTACAAGCCAGTAGAAGCGGTAAACTCACCGCCTTCCATAGCGACAATCTCTTCCGGTTTGTACTTAACCAAGTCAAATTCAATCTTGTAAGAACCAAGTGTACCCACGCTATCAAGCGGAGTATCATAGAACTCACCGTTAATAGCACTTTCACTTGCGGTTTCTTGACTGATAGACAAACCTTCCAACACACCCATAAGAGGAGTATAAGAAGCTTCTGCACTAGCCCCGACTTCCGCATAGCCTAAAGACTTACATTTGTAAGTCAACAAATCTTGTGTAGCCATCTCGTCTAATTTTTAAATTATTATTTATATTGATTATAAATGAGGCGTTCATGTCCTTATGGAACACTTGACGTTTCATCGAGCCGCTACTTCTTAGGGAGCTTGTGCTCCGGTCGTCCATAGTTGGGTTCTCACCGTCCAATCCCCGATGCGCCATCGGTTGGGTTAATTTTTACTTTATTAGTACCATAAATGATTTAATATACATGAAGAACAGATTGTCGCTCTCATTATATATATCATCAGTTGACAATATACCGTCAGTTGAGATGTCGTATTTTTCTCCGGCTTTCTCAACTTCTGCATTTACAATGTCGGATATACTTGTTTCATACTTTTCCAGCAAGGTGGTATCAAGCCGACCTCTTGTCTTGGGAGGAATATACATCTCAACTGTCACGCGAACGCTCGCAAGAGCATTCAAGTTGAACTGGCTCTTATCCTTAATTTCTCCCAGACGGATAACCATGAAACCGCCAGCATTTATCTCCTCCTCCAACTTGGTAGGCATTTCCATCGGATAGATGTACTTTGTAACCTTATCTATGAAGAGAGAATAAACATATTGGTATATCGGCATTCGCCTTGCATCAATCACGCTCATGGGATTTGTTTACAAGGATATTCATATATTCTTGATGGTGTCCCCACTACACCTCTATTGATTACTTGATATAATCTTTCACCAATTACTTTTTCTTGAAACGGAACGCTCATATCCCTATTGTTTTAACAGTTGCCTTCCCTGCAAAATCTTCCTTAATATCGTCATATATGGTTGATAACACCTCAAACCTTCGTCTTGGATTTCCAGTATTTCCTCCTTCCAATATAGGAGCATAAGGCACTGTTGCTGCCAGCACCAAATCCCATCCTATATAAGTGGCAGGAGTATAGTTTGCCAAGAACTCGTCAGCAAGCTTTCTTCCATCTATCAGCTTGCCATGATACTTTGAGTTTTTAGTTGCCATCTGATACGGATACAAGTAGCCGCTCCCCTTCAAATTGCCTTGATAGAACACAGCCCAAATATAACTATCAGCCAAGTTGTAAGTCTGGTCGGTAAATCCGCTTTCAGAATATGCTTTCTTCAACAATTCGGGTGCATAGGCTATTAGTCGCTGGGTTTGCTCGCCAGCAAGTCTGTCAAACAGTTCTTGCCGAACCCTTTTCAAACCACTCAAATCAACTTTTACTTTTATCGCCATCCACCTTTTCTATTTGCATATATAGTTATAGCACCTAACATCGAAGGTATGCTGTTATCAACTTGCATCTTAATTTGCTCTCCCATAACATCACATTCTATCCAGTCTTCATTACGTACTGGATTAATATACTTCCCGTCCTCTCCTTTTATCAAAGGAATAGAAACAACGTAGTCGCTTGTTTGAGCGGTCGAACCGGATTCAGCAACAGAAAGATTCACGTCCATTACTCCTTCGTAGACGGTATCTTCTTCATCGTCGCCCATAGAACTTTCGATGATTCTGTATATACGTCCCGAAAAAGGAAATTCTTCTATGTCACTGAATGAAATCATATCACATCTATAATTTTCAAGAGTTTAATCTTTGGACGAGCAGAGATAAGAACCTCGTAATTAGGGTCATTGTATCTCTTATATATGCCCAAAGCATAACTTATTTTATTACTCTGATAGATGTCCGTCTCTGACCCAACTGTACGCTGGAAGTTATTATGAGAGGCAGATTGAGATGCTGTACTTGAAGGGCTTAACAACACTGCGGTAAATATTATATCGGCAGTCATTAAATCCTTTTGTTCTTGGGTCAACGTCATAGCATCCTCGTTTACATCTGTAATGCCGCGGTCAAGAGCAATTCTCATAAATGTATTCTCCTCAAACGAATACCGACAAGATGAAGAAAGCCATTCAAGTATAGTCATATATAACCCTCCAAGTTTAAGAACTAGCAGACGTAGTATCAACAACAATGTGTTCCATAAACTCGGTCAGCACTGGCATATAACGACCGATAGCATCAGTATGATATGCCTTGTAGATACCGTTAGGAACTACCTTGTTGATAATATAAATCAAGTCATTCTGTGCAGAAGCGATTGAATAGTCAATCGTCTTGTTTGCTTCACGCTGCAACAAGATAACATCGGCAACATCAGAATGAACAACCTTACCAGCAAAGCCAATAGGACGCAGAACTGCTACACCCGACTTCCAGCCTTGTACAGTCTTAATCGTTTTGATGTCTTGTACCACTTGTTCCTCTTTCACAATGCGGATAGGAGAAATCTTAGATACAGAAGAACGAGAATACTGAATAAGCTGCTCCCAAGAAATGATGTTAGTATTAATGCCAGAAGCACCATTAGTAACAACAATAACCTTATCGGGCGCATACAAGCGAATCCAACGGTTAACTTCTTCCTTGAAGTATTTGTTGTTCAGCAAGTGAGTGATAACCATGTCATACGGCAAATCCCATTCCATTGTACCAGTAAATCCAGTACGGTCACGGAAATCTTTCTCAATCTTTGCCATTTGTTCCGGAATGTTAGCTTCTGCGTTCGTCCATACTTGCTTACCAGCCTTAACAAAGTTTTCAGTAGGCACATACTTCGGGAACTCATGTACGACACCGGACATACCACGAGAATCAGCATTGCTGTACTGACCTCCCTTAGACAAAGCTTGTGCGGCAATGTTAGAAAGACGGTAGTTGTGTGTCTTAATCAAGTCAGCAACACCACGTACATAACCTTCCAACAAAGTAGCATTAGCTTCACCAAGTTCATTCAAGCGTGCTTTCAATTCCTCTTTTGAAAGAGAAGTTTCAAACAAGCCTTTACCGAACTGAGGGATAGTACCAGTTCTCTGTTCCCAGCCTTCGTTATCCATCTGAGCAACTTCACTCAACGGTGTCATTGCATCAGCCATCGGAACGGGGCGGCGAGTAACATTATAGATAGTATAAGCAGGGTCAAGCTTCGGGCGGCTCATGTCAATAGGGTACTTGCCACCATCAACAGTAAAGTGTTCCTGCCAGAAGAACTGGTTTGCATCCATGACGATTTTCTCGTCAATGAGCGTCTGAATAAATGCGCTCGTACCGTCAGAGTTTACCAAGCCTCTTTGATAGAGTTGGCTTACTAACTCGTCGGGATTAAATTGATATTTATATGCGTTTGCCATAATTCTACTCCTTTCCTTTAGATTTCAAATACACCTTCGATGTAGTTGCGGTTCTTAGCCAATACATACTTCGGAAGCGGTTGCATACGGTCAACAAATGCACGCTTTCCATAAACAGTGTTGATGTTGTGCTGAACATTAGTAACTCCCCAGCGACCATCAGTCGGAGCAAACTGTGTATCTACTTCGATGAAGGTATTCGGGTTTTTAACCAACACAGTAGCGCCGGTAGCAGCAGCAGTTGCAACATTACCTTTGCTATCAGCAGCTTCAACCAAAATATCATCAGTAGTCAGAGCACCGATTGCAGTGTCAACAGTAAGAGTAAACCACTTGTTCTCTTCATCGAACTCAACAGATGTAACCTTACCAGACTGTCCCGCAGTTTCAACTGTATCGGGAGCTTTCATAAGTACATTGCCTACTTCGGGAATGTGAGAATAGCCAGAACCATCTACATACAGAGTAGTGTCTGTGTCAGTAGTAGTAGCCTTTGCCACCTTAAACGTTTTCAGAAGGAAACCCGGTTTCCACAATCTGTATTCGTACAAGTCAGCCGCAAAAGCATAGCCAAAACCCTTATACGGGTTTGCAATGGTAGAGCCATAGAGAACATTGGAACGTTCCTCGTGATTGGCGTCCTTCCACCATACGAACTTGCCACCTCTAAATTGTTTAGCGGAAGCAAAAAAGGTTTCTAAATTAAATCGTGCCATTTTTTTAATATTTAAAGTTTGACGGGTTTTATGGCAGCAAGGTAGTCTTCCATTGCTGTTTTCTTTCCGTCCGGAGATAATGGTGTAATATCACCAATAGAGCTTCTGAATATATCTTGATAATCTTTCAGCAGTCTTTCTGCCTCGGCATTAACATCAGCATCAATTGCGATATTCTGCTTACCAAGATAGTTACGAAAAGATTCATGTAAATCTTCCCTCACCTTAGACTTGGCTGTATCGTATATCTGATTGCGAACAGACTTCGTTTTCTCTTGCAATTCAAACTTTTCCAGCCTATCAAGTTTCTCTTTGTACTCGGCAGGCAACTCAAATTTCGGAGGCTCTTGATTGCCTTCTCCACCATCATTACCTTTTTCAGCCTTTTTCTTCCATTCTTCAATCTGAGATTTATATTCAGCTTCCTTAGCTTCAAATCCCTTAGTCGCTTCTGAGAATGCGTTCTTTCTTGCATGTCCGCTACTTTCAACTGAAATATTCAATGCGGCTACTAAGCCAGCATCTTCAATCGGAGCATCCTTGTAAGCTTCTGCAAATTTCTCAGAGAACTTATCTCTGAATGTTTCACTCAAATCAAAATTACGTTCTTCGCAAATCTGATTAACTTTAGATAAAACTTCTTCTTTTTGTGCCATTGTTCGTCAATGATTTTATTATTTTGAACAAAAATAAATAGCTTTTTCATTACTCATACCATACTTACATTAAAAGTAGCATTTTTATTTAGCGTCCATAGGCTCAATTTAATGTAAGTGGTACATAGTGAAGCATAGAATGCGTATATTTGTAGAAAAAAAGAGAACGGTATTTATCTACAAAGTATCACTTAGCTTTTTATAAACAAATGCCAATGTAGCGATAACCAAGCTACACCTAAAAAATAGTATTAACCCAACCGCTGGCGCAGCGGGGATTGGACGGTGAGAACCCAACTATGGACGAACGGAGCACAAGCTCCCTAAGAAGTAGTGGCTCGATGAAACGTCAAGTTGTTCAAGTGTAAACTTGGATATAAGCGCCTAAAGAACCATTATGAGCGAGAAAATACAGAAAGACAAAATTGTTAGTCCATTGTCGGGTTGCCAATATGAAGCCATCCGAAGCAATGCTGACTATGTTGTACTTACTGGTTCCGGTGGCGGTGGAAAAAGTTTTACATTAGGTTATGCTCCAATTTCATATCTATATGAAAATCAAGGAGCAAAGGCTGTATGGTTCATGCGTAACGTTGGCGACTTTTTTGACGCTGGGAAAGTAGTGGACGGTCTTAAAGAAATATATCCGCTTATTGATAGACGTTTCAGAATACAACCAAGAGAACCTATTGGAGAAGTCATTAAGGTTCAAGACGATATGGGTGTGAAGTTTTTCAATAGCTCTGAAATCAAATTCCAGCAGTTGAATAATGAAAGTCCCACTGTAATAGATAAGATATTCAAAGGATTGCAGTTTAAGAAAGCCATATTTGAAGAATGCAATAAATTTGAATGGAGAACTATTTCTACTTGTCAAACCCGTCTGCGTGCAAACACTAAGGGTAAAGCTCAAATATATCTTGCCCAAAACCCAGAGCGTGAATGCTTCATACGTAAGCTATGCGGCTGTGGCAAGAATGGTGGTGGATGGATTGGAGATGATGGAAAACCCATTAAAGAAATGAATGGAGTTGTTCGGTTCTTCCACATTGTAAAGGGTAACTTGGATGAAGTCTATTGGGGAAATACTAAGGAAGAGGTTTATTCTAAATGCAAAGACATTATAGATAACCTTTTGCAGATTGACCCGGATATGTCTTATGAGGACTTTATTATGAGCATGGTATTCTTTACTTTTGATGTGAGGGATAACCAAGCTATGCTTAAAGCAAACAAAGGTTATCGCGCTATGGCTGCAACATCTGTGCTTGCAGATTCAATGTATGAACCTAATTGGAATTTCTCTATACAAGACGAAAAAGAAGAAGAAGAAGAAGATAATCTTTCCGAAGTGACAGAGGATGATATTCTCAATATGTTTACTCATGTTTCTCCATGTAAATGCAAGAAGGAGCGTATTACCGTGGATATGGCAACTACTGGGGAGGATAACTTTGTAATGAAGCATTGGGTAGGTTTCCATTGTGACGATATACAATATTGCATGAAAAACTCTAATCTTGAAGCTGTAAAGATGATTAAGCAGTTTATGGTTAAGCATGGATTGACTGATAAAGAGCTAATCATTGATGTGCAAGGTAACGGTTTCTTAAAAGAGATTTTCAATCTTGTATCAGCAAACGGTGGAGGTGTCGCATTCTCCGGAGCGATTGCCGCAACTGCTAAAGGAAAGAAGTTGTATGAAAGATTTAAGGATGAAGCTGCACACCTTGCTACCCAAATGATAAAGGCTGGATTGATAACCTATGACAGACAGCTTGCTAAAATGAGATATACACATCAGAAGCTAAAGCGTGAAGGTTCTACTACTGTCTTAAAACAAATGCAGTTTGAGAGCAGAATATTCAAATTTAAACGTTTGCCTTCGGGACGAATACAGTTTGAAGGAAAGAAGGAGCAACATGCTCTGATAAAAGGCTTTTCTCCCGACCTTACAGACAATATCATTATGCTTTGTGGGGGATTGTGTTATGACTGTTATAGGGAATTGGCTGGTGCTACTGGTGGAGAATTAAGAAGAAAATTATCTCTTGAAGATATAATGAACCAAGTAAATGGTACTGCACAACCAACAAGGGAAAGAGGAAAGATTACTAATTCAGATAAGATATTGAAAATTTTAAGCAGCATATAAAATGGGCAATTATATAGGACTTGACACTTAAATGATTATCTTTGTACATGCAGCGAGTAGAACGACATATAGCAATAGGCAACAAGCGGTTGGATGAACTCTGCTTCCTATCCAAGAACTTGTACAACTACGTGAACTATCTTATTAGACAAGAGTTTACGCAAAACAAGAAGCTTTTGTCTGAATATGAAGTTACTACCATGCTCGCTAAAGATAAACAAGCGGACTATATAGCGTTGCTTGCACAGACAAGCCAGCAGATTATAAAGATACTTTTCAAGAATTGGAAGGTATTCTTTAAACTCTGCAAGTTGAAGGACAAACTGAAATCCCGTCCCAAGCTTCCCAAATACAAGCACAAGACAAAGGGACGCAATATTGTGGTATTTACCAACCAGCAGTGTAAGTTGAAGGACGGATATATTCATTTCCCGAAACGTGCCGGGATAGAACCAATAAGAACCAAAGTGGATAACTTGTGTCAAGTGAGGATAATCCCACAGTGCAGTTGCCACATAATAGAAGTAGTTTATGAAAAAGAGAAAGAAGATGCCACCGAACTGAACGATACGGCTTATCTAAGTATTGACTTAGGACTAAACAATCTCGCCACATCATTTGACCCACAACACAACTGTTGTTTTGTCATTAACGGCAGACCGCTAAAGTCCATGAACCAATTCTTTAATAAGCGCAGGGCTTTCCTAATGAGCTTGATAGGTAGTCGGGGAATGAGCAGGCGTATCGGACGGTTAACTCTAAAGAGAAACTGTAAAGTACACGACTATATGCACAAAGCTTCAAGATTCATAGTCAACTATTGTAAGAATAACCACATTGGAAATATTGTGATAGGAAACAACAAGGATTGGAAGCAGAACTGCAATATGGGCAAGGTAAACAATCAGAACTTTGTGAGTATTCCTTTTGAAAAGCTAATCTCCATGATACAGTACAAGTGCGAGGAAGTAGGAATTAAGGTTATAGTCACAGAAGAGAGCTATACTTCCAAGACCGACCACTATTCAGACGAAGCCATGTGCCACCACGAGAACTATATGGGAAAGCGTATAAAGAGAGGTCTATTCCGTAGCGCATCGGGCAAACTGATAAACGCTGACCTAAACGGAGCAATAGGAATTTTAAGAAAAGTAGTCGGTGAACGCCTTTGGCAAATAGCCGATAGAGGTGCAGTGGCAACACCATCAAGAATACAATTTGTATAACTTTAAATAAATGTCATAAAAATGATAACGAGAAAAAACATTGATTGGTATTTGTCAGAACCAACGCGACTGTTGTTGAAGAAGCCTTTTACGAGAGGTGGAAAATTTCAGTCGTGCAAAACTTATATTGGTGATGTTACACTTAACCAAAAAACAACTGCCCAGTTGAGCGACTTGACATTGCGAGAGGTTTCACAAGACCTCTATCTGAGAGAGTACGACCCTTCTCTACACAATATAAAGTATAATAATTCAATTCCTAAGATTGCAGTCAGAGTTGGAGATACTGATATAGTCATAGATGAACTTGTGCTGACAGTTTCTTTGCAAAAGAATATTCATGCGGCACATGTTCTTCATCTCACTGCTAATCCTATTTCTTTTAATCTCTGTAATATAGAGAAGAATGATACCATCAGTAAGAAGTTTCAGAACTTTAAGCTGGAATGGAACATGAGAAATATGGAGCAAATCAAGTACGAACTAATATCCAAGCAGAAGAAAGTTGGCGATGCTGGCGTACTATTCAAATTTGACCCTATAAAGAAAAAGGGAACAGTTAAAGTCTATTCCTATGATGATGGATATTCTGTCATACCCAACTACAATGAATATGGAGAAGAAATTTCACGCTCCTTGTTTTATAAGATAGATGATTTGACAGAAGTCATTGATACATTCGATGATAAGTACCTTTATCGTTCAATACGAAGCAAAGAAGGAGAACCTACCAATAATGGATGGATTACTGAAAGGATTCTTCATGGGTTTAGCCGTAATCCTCTTGTCTACCATAGAGGCAAAGTAGCTTGGGAATATTCTCAAAGTATAATTGAGATAATTGAATTGCTTACAAATATACATGCTGTGACATTAAAGCGGTTTGGTACTTGGGGATTAGTCTTAAAAGGGGAAATGAATGAAGACAGTTTCAAGCGAGATAACGGCACATTAGTTATCAATCTCCCGGCAGACGAAGGTTCAAGCTACAAGACAGAAGCAAAGACTTTGGAGTTCCCAGAGCCGGAAAGTATGATTGCTTATCTGGAATATTTGCTGGAACAAGTTTCAATTGCTTCATCTGTCAGCTTTATCACTCCAAAGGATATCACTAATACTGGAAGCGGTGGCAACGGTATTGCATTGTCTATGCGTAATGATATTGCACTGGCTACTCAAAGTGTTGCCGATTGGTCTGATTCTATCAATGAAATAACCTATCTTTTCCAAGAGATGTTAGGATTGGAAGAAGACCAGACGAATGCTTATACAGATTTGAAAATTAAAGCCAAACTGAATATTTGGAGCATGGAAACCAACAATACTAAGATTACCAACTTAGCTATGGAATCTAAATGGATTTCCCGACAGACCTTGATTGAAGAATCTCCGTCCTCTGCACCGGATGAACTTGACCGAGTGGAAAGAGAAAAGAAGCAAATGCAAGAAGATGCTATCAAGCAAGCTGAAAAAGCTGAACGGATAAGCAAGAACAACAATACAGAGATTATCGAAACTCCTAATAAAACTACTTACAGTAGCAACGTTTAAAATAACAATATCATGGATTGGACGCAGATTTTAGTATCAATACTTGGAGGAGGAGGTTTCTTAGGTGGAATAGTTTCACTTGTAAATATGAAACCTTCTCGCAAGAAAGCGATGGCAGAGGCTCGGACAGTTGAGATTACGAACCTTGAAAAGTCAATATCAATAATGGAGAAAAGCTACAGTAACATACAGACGTATGTGAACAAGGAAGTAACCCGTATTGAAAACGACCTTTCAGAACTAAAAAAAAAGTATGAAGAAAAAGTTATCTCTATACGGCAAGCATACATTTGCAAAGTACCAAGCGAAGAATGTCCGGTGCTGTTAAAGCAAGCAAAGTTTGATATGGCACATGAATGTGAAGAATGTAGAGGCTGTGAAAAGAATGAAAAGAAGGAGGACTGAAAATGAATATAAAGAACTATTTTAATATCAAAGAGCTTGTATGCAAGCATGTATATAACAAGTTTGGAGAAATGGCGTGGACGTTTTTTGACCCACGGCTGCTTGAAACAATGTGTGTCATACGAGAAAAGCTTGGCAAGCCTATAACTGTCAATACTTGGCATTCGGGAGGAAGTCTGACACAAAGAGGACTGCGCTGTAATGTGTGCCAATTAGTAGCTGAAAAGACACGATTAGAAAAGGTGTATGTGTCTGCACATCTACAAGGAACTGCGCTGGACTTTGATGTGAAGGGAATGACCGCTTTGGAAGTTCGTAATTGGATTAAGGCAAATCAGATACTTCTCCCTTATCCGGTACGCTTGGAACAAGATGTCACTTGGGTACATTTGGATGTCCGCACTGATGGGAGCAATGGCAAAGTAACCTATTTCAAAGGATGAAAAAGGTTCTTCTCCTAATAATCCTTTTGCCTCTTTTGTTTTCATGCCGAACTGCAAAGGACTTGGAGAAAAATACGGAAATAAAAGAGATTATCAAAGAACGGCATGACACTTTAACAGTACACACAAGAGATAGTATCTATTTTTCTGTTATTCAAAAAGGAGATACTGTTTTTAATACTAAGTATATTGAAAAAATCAAGTACATAGACAGAACAGTCATACAGAATGATACTATATATCAAGAGAAAGAAGTCATTAAGGAGAAAGAAGTCATTAAGAAGCATGTTCCATCATGGTGCTGGTGGCTTTTACTAATTAATGCAGCAATCATAGGAATAATCGGAATTAAATATTATGTAAGATGGCGAACGAAGTAAACCCTATACTGAATATATACAATGAAGATGGTACTCCCTTCCACGACATCAGTCTGAGAAAACACACTTTCTCAACTATTGTTATGTCGTTAAATGACAAGATAGAGGGAGAGTTTTATTATAAAGACAATTCACTTTCGTTTACTCTGCAAGAATATGTAGAGTATAAAGGAATAAAGTACATACTTAAAAATCCTCCCGTAGTTGTTAGAAAAGGAATGACTTCGGAAAACAGCGAGGCAAAGGGAATGACTAAATATAGTTGTACTTTCTACCATGAAATGATTGAATTGTACAACATTCCCTTTACTGACATTGCTATTAGTAGCAGTGAGGAAAGTTATCGCAGCGAAAAACGGACTTTCTCGTGGATTGGTACATTAAGCATGTTCGTTCAAAAAATCAACTCATGTCTTGTCGGAACTAAATGGACTTGCAAGTTGCAGCCAACATTTGTAGATGATGGGACAATGAGTGATGTGTTATCATTCAGCAATCAATTTATTTCAGACGTTTGCAAGACTGCATACGAAACATGGAAAGTTCCATTTGTAGTTGATGGATATACTATTTGGTTTGGCAAGCCATCTAAGGAAATACTCGACGATGAAAACAAGCCATACATATTCAAATTCGGACAAGGTGTAGGACTGAAAAACAACGATTGCACACCAAAGAATAATAAGGTCATTACTCGTATTGCTGGATATGGTAGCAACATTAATATTCCGTATGGCTATCCTATAATTACAGATGCAGGCGGAAATCGCATTGAGCACCCATATACTCGTGACACGTTAATGCCATCAGTATATGTAGAGGCAGTTAGAAATAAAGTCTTGTTTGGTTCTAAAAAACCTCTTATTGACTACTATGACGCAGATAGCAGCTATCCTACTCCTATCAATCCTCTTGCACCAGTATTCCATATCCAAGAATTTTCCAGCATACAACCTACTATTGAAGGTATGACATACAAGGGACAAGCTATTGACTTGTTCAAAGAAGTAATAGTACCAGAAGGTGGCTGGGATGATTATATTGACCCCGAAACGGGAGAGGTTAGACAGTCGTATTTTGATGTGACGCTTTATCCTCTTGGCTTTGACTTATATGCACAAGCAGCAGTTACAAGTGGAATGACCTTCTCCATGAAGTCCGGTGACACATTAGGAGCTAACTACGAGGTAGCAGTAGATTGGGAAGATGTAAAAAAGAACTTCTATGTAACTGATGAAGCTGGAAACATTGTATTCAAACCAAATGGAGAACAGAGGGACTATGCTAAATATCCAGACAGTACAGACCAAGCTATTACTATTAAACTGACAAAGGACTTAGATACATTTGGTACGATAATGCCAAGCAAGTTCCAGCAAGTTAAAACTGGCGACAAGTTTGTCATATTGCACATTGAAATGCCACAAGCATATATAGACAAGGCACAAGAACGTTTGGACGTCGCCATGAAAAGATATATGCTTGAAAATAATATGCCTTTGTATGACTATCCTTTGAGCTTCGACGAACACTTCTTGGAAACAAACCAAGCAATTCTTGCGCAGATTAAGCCTAATACTATTGTCAGATTCTTGTATAAAGACAATGAGGACGCTATGGAATTATCCGTAAAGGAAATGTCAATCCAATATGGTACAAATCCCCTTCCTACTTATAATATTACCTTAACGGACGAAGTGTCTATTGTACTGAATCAGATAGGACAGATAGCTGATGGACTTAGCAAGTTAGGAAGCCAAGTAGCACAGTTACAAGCTATTTATGGACTTGACATTGTAGGCGAACTGAACAAAAAACTCAGCAGAGTTAAAGATGATACCGCACAAGGAATGATAACTTTCTTGCGTGGATTGAAAGTCGGTAGCTATGTGACCGGAAGTACGGGCGGTATATTCTATGCAGATACAGACGGAAAATCACATGCAGAGCTTGATTATCTGACAGTAAGAATGAAAGCCATGTTCTATGCTTTGGAGATTATCAAGACCGGAGTTATCGGAGGTCGCCAAATGATTACTCCCGGTGGTGCAATCGAATGTATCAAGATAGAAGATAGAAATGATATACTTGACGAAGAAGGCAACAAGACTGGCGAAAATGTTTGGGACTATTGGCGATGCTATTTCTACCAAGATGATGGTACGGAAGCATTAGATAATCGTTTCCGAGCAGGAGATATGGCTTTGGCACAAGACTTCAATATTAAGGAGGGAGTTTATGAGAATGTGTCAAATCATTACTTATGGCGTTTGGTTGTAAACGTAGGAACTAATTACATTGACATCTCAAAAACTGATGCTGATGCAGCCAGTGATGCACCGCGAGTAGGAGATACTATTTGTCAGTTAGGTAATAAGACTTTTGTTGATGCAAATGGTGTTACTCATGTAGAGGACAAGACAAGACAGAATGCAATTATCTTTAGTGCAATTGACACTTTCTCGCCAAGTATGACTTTATATGCTGGCATAAACAGCTATTCATACCTCAACAAAGAGTACGTGTCCTACGGTGTTGACAAGACTACAAATCTCGCTTATATGAACGTCTATGGCAACTCTTATATTGGAGCAAGAGATAAGAGCAGCTATATGAAGTTTGATACGGTAACTGGTGTTGAGATAAAAGGTAAACTTGTAACCAAATCTGGCAAAGACATTGAGGAAACATTTAACAGCTTCCAAGACCAGATAGATGGAGTAAAGGAAACTTGGTATGGAGAATACACACCAACTCTTACAAACCAGCCAGCAGTAGATTGGAATACAGAACCTTTGAAAAAACGGCATGAAGGTGATGTATTTACCAATATCCAAGAATATGTCGATGATGAAACTACTCCCGATGCAGGAAAATCATGGAGATGGGTAAAGACGGGAAATACATGGGGATGGACGCAGATTGCAGACAATGACACTTCAAAGGCTTATCTTGAAGCAGCTAAAGCGCAAAAGGCAGCAGAAGAAGCTAAGAAAGAAGCCAATGACGCAAAGCAGACTGTAACCAATATGAAAGACTTCACAGACGAAGCCTTTAAAGACGGTATTGTTGACAGACAAGAAGCTGCCGCAATTGAGAAATATTTGAACTCAATCAAATCAATACAGAAGAGCGTAGCGGAATCTTATTCTAAGGTTTATGCTAATCCTTTATTGTCCGGTACTGCTAAGGTAGAACTAAAAACCGCTTATGATGGATTTAATGTGGCAACTACCGAGCTTATTACTGCTATTGATGATGCCATAGCTGACGGAGTAGCTACCTCAACGGAAGTCGCTTTGGTAGATGGTAGGTACGACACCTTCAATACCAAATATGGAGATTTTATAGCTTATTTGAATGCAGCCAACAACTTTATCCAAGACAAAATAAACACTTCGGCAGAAGATGCAAAGAAAGCTGCGGAAGAGGCTCAAAAGGCGGCAGATGCAGCCAAAGCAGAAGCGGAAGCAGCAAAGCAAAGATTGGATAAGTGGGCAGAAGATGGGGTTATATCTCCTACTGAAAAGCAAGCTATTAAAGACGAAATAGTTCGTATAGACGCTGACAAGACTAATATTACAGCAGGATATACTTTGTATTCATTGGGTAGCCCTACGGGTTATCTAAATGCTCATAGCAATTATCGTGCAGTGTTGGTTACATTATCTGCTTCTACTCCCGAAAATATAACTATACCTTCTGACTTCGCTTCAAAGCAATCTGCATACTACAATCAAAGAACGGCAGCTTTGAATGCCATCAGTGACGCAGCTAAGGCAGCAGTAGATACCGTTAAAAAAGATTTGGCTGGTTATGAATATCTAAAGAAAGCGTGGAAAGAGAGTACCACAATCGAAGGTGGCGTTATTCAGAATGCGTTAAACATGCTGGGATATACTGACCCGGTAGCTGGATTTAAAGTAATGTCCGGTATGAATGGTGTCTATGATGCTACTAAGGTCGGTGGAGGTATTGCTTCTTGGTATGGAGGTTCTATGAAGGATAGAGCAGATTATACAGAAGCAAACATGCCATCAGATGTAGCAAAGGCTATCATTCGTATGGATGGCTCTGGCTACCTTGCAAGCGGTGCTGTATGGTGGGGGACTGATGGTGTTTTCCATGCTGACCCACAATCATTCATCATCAAAGAAAATCAGCTTGGCGACTATGTTTCTCTATTCCAGATTGTATATCGTTCTGGAACTCCGAAGACTATTAGCTACATGATACCGCAATATCCAATGCAGAAATTGACAGTTTCCGACTACATCGAAATAGGAACAACTGGGTATCGCATTGGAGTGGATAGTGCCAATAATGCTATTAAAGTCTACAAAGAAGATGGCTCGGCTGTTAACTTCTACGCAAGCGGTGCTGTATCTGCAAAAGGTATCAGTTCCGGTAGTGGCGGTGGAGGAGGCGGTCTTATTGACACCGTTTATGGATATTCAAGTTTAGGTGGCACTTTTGCTGATTCAACATTATCAGACACCTTTAACGCATACACTATCAACAAGTTGGCAAGTAGAATTACTGAACTTGAAAAGAATGGTGGTGGAGATACTGGCATTGCTGGTATCAAAGTTAACGACCAAACTTATGCGCCAGACACAAGCAAGTATATTACGCTCCCAAACTACCCTTCCACTACTATTACTGGAACGGGAAATGTCCTTACCAACGCTACTTATGACAATAGTACGCGAGTACTGACATTAACTAAAGGCAATATTGCTACTACCGCTAACCATTTAGAGAGATATGCTCAAATAACCTCTACTGCGATAGATACTGTATCTACATTTACAGCATCTAAGACATCTGTATGGGAGGCAAATGGTACTGCATATGGAACTACTGGTGCTAATGATACTGTATTAAACATTGGTTCTGCGGCAAATAGGTTATTCCAATTAAGAGCAGCCTATAATTCTGATGATTTTTACTTTAGAGGTGTTGGTGCAAGTTCTTTCAGAACTTGGTATAAAATACTTCACGAAGGGAACTACGCCTCTGCCTTAGATAGTAAATATCTGAAACTTTCTGGTGGAACATTGACGGGAACACTAACTGTTGGAGATACTTCAACTCATGCAATAGTAGTTACCATTAAATCAAGTAATGCATATGGAACTTATATTCAATTTGTAAATGGTACAACACTTACAGCTGAAGTAGGATATCATGCGAATTTAGGAGCTTACCTATACAATGATAAACTTGATAGCCATCCTGCATTATGTTTAGGATTAGCTGATAATTTAAGAGATGCTATAATATACAAATATGCAGGAGCTAATTATAATGTATGGCATTCCGGAAGTCTTAAACCATACCAATTCACTAATTGGGCTGATACAAGAAGCGTAAATCAAGTGCCTAATGACTATAATGGTTTATTTATTATGAGAGGCATTAAGAATTTAACTACTATTGGTCTTTCAGCTGATGGAGGTTATGCAACTGTATGGGGATGGAGAGGATGGCCGGATAAAAGCGGAGGGCATGCTTGGGAAATAGCTTCAACTAATAACGATTTATATACTCGTCACGGAGAAACTACTTCTTGGACTTCGTGGGCAAAGATACTTAATAGCTCCAATTACAAAGACTATATGCACGATAGATTTGGTACATCTAGTCTTATAGTATATCCTTCTTCAGGCAATGAGATTAACTTTGGAGGTACATATACAACTAATAGTAATATCTACTTTGGATATACTTCAAAAGATAATAGACCAAAACCTACTGAATATCATTTTGGGGAAAACGATGCAAGCGTACATGGGAAGTTTTTTAAATCTTATGTAGCTACTGGCACACAGCCGTTTCAGTGTGTATCTACTACTACGTGCACGAATTTGAATGCGGATTTGTTGGATGGCTTTCATGGCTCTGAGAAATCAATTGAAAATACGTATGTAAGAAGAAGTCAAAATAAATATATTTATGTAAATTATATTAACTCAGAAACAGCAAAAAATGAAAACCATGATTTTACTCAAATTATAACTACAGATGATGGGGATAATTATTATAGAAAAACTGGGATAAGATTTTTTATGAAGCGATTAAACAGCTATACTGAAACTATTGATTTAAGAAGTTTAGATGCTAACAAATATTATCCTATATCTTTTCAATTAGTACAAATGAAATCATTTATTAGAATTAAAATTTGGAACTGTTTAGATGGTAATAAACCTACTTGGGCTACACATGAAAGAGGTTTTTCTGTTGCTATTGAATGGGACACTGTTGCAGAAGGATGGGGGTCACAAACCAGTCCAAGAATTATATACGCTGATGATTATCGTTTTTGTGATAAATCTCCTTGCGGTGGTATTGAACAGAATACGATGGCAAATGTAGAAATTGTATATTTAAGAGGAGGAGCTATCTATTATTATAGCAACAACGATGATATAAAAGCTATAATAAACAGCAATGGATATTCTTGGACGAATAAAACCTATAGCTATTCTGCACCAGTAATAAATAATATAAAGAATCGAGCATACTTATGCTATAATTCTTCCTTAAGGTCTTTTTCAACATTATATTGTAGTGAGATTATATCACATAAACTTAACATAAGTTCTACAAGTACTTTTGGTAAAACTGCAACTTTTAATGGTGGAATGTATTCTGGTAATATCTTTCCGTTAAGCAATAATAATTACAGAATAGGTTCAAGTAGCAATAGATTTATAGATGCGTATATTCAAGCTTGGGTCTATGCTAATTCTGGTCTTTATATGAATCCATCTGGTATAACCCAAAATGGTTCTTATTTGGAACTTTCAAGCGGTGGAAATGAGATTATTATAGCTGGAGGCACTGATTTTTATGTTAATTATAGAGGTGCAAGTTATGGCGGTAGGTCTGTTCCTAAAAAATGGTATTGGCGGGCAGGAAGCAGTTCATCTTGGGCAAATATGGAATTTGGAGATTGCACCCTGCATGGTTGGATAAATAGTACGGGAATAACTGGAAGTGGTGCTAAGGCTTATAATGTAGGAGCAAGATTTGCAAATACAAGCCATGATAGCATTGAAATTGTTGGAGGTAATTATACAATGGGACTTGGCTGTCATTCAAATGGTTTGTGGCATTGGTGGAGAGGTACTGCTAACCCGACAAGCTCTACAAATAAATCGTATGTTATGGAATATGATGGTAGTACATGGGCTTTTACTGGAAGTATTACTGCTACGGCTGCAATCACAGCTTCGGGGAATATAACGGCTGCGGGTGCAATCACAGCTTCGGGGAATATAACGGCTGCGGGGAATATAACGGCTGCGGGTGCAATTACAGCCAAGTCTTCCTCTTCTGATATAAGATTGAAGAAAAATATCAAACAATACAATGCTTTGGCTATTATTCACAAGTTAAAGTCAGTGAAGTATTACTGGAATGATACCGCAAAAGCAAACTCTCCAATCTTTAATGACAATGAGGAGCATTACGGACTTATTGCACAAGACTTGCTAATAAATGGATATAGCCAATGGGTAAGTAACTGTTTTAAAGATTATTATGTAATACAATACGAACGTTTAATACCCGTATTATGGCGAGGTATTCAGCAAGTAGATAATGAGGTAGCTACCCTCAAAAAGAAGATAGCTACCTTAGAAAAAGAACTTAGTTCTGTAAAGAGGCAACTAAGCCTTTAAGCCTATTAATCTCTGATTTAGCATGTTCCAATTCCTTTCTCATTCGTTCTTGCTCTGATTCAACAAGACGGATAGAAAGGATATTGGCTTGCACAGAACCAATGATTGTTGCGGTGAACTACCCACGAACTAAAGATTCGTGGGCTTCCGACTTCACAGAGGAATGCCCTTTCAAAAGATTAGGTCTTCTATCCTCTCCATCGGTGTAATCGACAGTCCCTGCCGATATATTATTTAATCCTAATTTTAGGATATTGATAGCAGCATTTACATCTCTATTATGATGTGTACCGCAAGATGGGCAACCCCATTCTCTTACTTTCAAGTCTTTTATTTCGCTATTACGATAGCCACAAACATTACAAAGCTGAGAGGATGGAAAAAACCTATCAATCTTAACTACATTTCTACCATTCCAATTAGCCTTATATGTTAGCATAGTGACGAATGTCCCCCAACTTGCATCAGTAATTGATTTAGCAAGTTTATGGTTTCGTACCATACCTTTCACATTAAGGTCTTCAATACAAATGGTGTCGTAGTTAGAGATTAGAGAGTGAGAACACTTATGCAAGTAGTCCATACGGCAATTAGAAATCTTCTCATAGAGTTTAGCAGCTTTGAGCCTTTGGTTTTCGTACTCATTACTACCTTTCTTTTTTCTTGAGAGGTGTCTCTGTGCTACTGCAAGTTTCTTCTCATATCTCTTTGTGTATCTATTATTCTTGAATACTTCACCATCAGATGTTATCAGTAGGTCTTTCAAACCTAAATCTACACCAACTGCTTTATTAGCAGGTGCAAGTTCTTGATACTCCTCTATTGTGAATACTGATACAAAATACTTTCCTGTTGGAGTTTTAGTTAGACTAACTTTGCCCATCTTACCTTTGATTTCTCTATGCAGACGGATAGTTATACCACTCTTGAATTTAGGTAGCCACAATTTACTATTTTCAATAGTTGCAAATTGGGGTACGGTAAATGTATTCTTACCTTTCTTTGAGTGATAGTTAGGGAACTTCGCTCTCTTTTGGAAGAAATTAGTGTATGCAGTTTCAAGATTACGCAAAGCAAATTGAAGTGTTTGAGAGTTTACTTCTTTAAGCCAAGCGGTTTCTTCTTTTTTCTTTAATTCAGTTAAAGCCTTTGCCTGAGCATAGTAGTTATCACTCTCTCCTCCCTCTTTATATTGCTCTTGCCTTTGATTAAGGAAATAGTTATAGACAAAGCGAGTACAGCCGAAGTGCTTCGCCAACAATTCCATTTGGGAAGCATTTGGATATATCCTAAATCTGTATGTTCTATTTATCGTCTTAATCATAGTGCAAATACACATATAAGTATTTACAAAAACAAGAAAAGTTTTGTAAAAGTGAAATATTTTCGTTAATTTTGTAGTATGAGGAGTGATTATGAGCATAGTAACCGACACAAATATTAATTGAAGTGTCATTTGATATTCTGCATTAAGTACAGAAAGAAGTTGCTCGTAGGCAAATTCAATGATACTATCAAATGTATTTTAAAGGGTATCGCAGAAAAGTCTGATTTTGATATTGAAATAATGGAGTCAGACAAAGACCACATCCATTTTCTCATCAACTATCCACCGAACATATCAGTAACATCTATTGTTAGAAAACTCAAGCAAGAGAGTACGATATTCGCTTGGAAACTCTTTGAGAGTAAGTTGAGAAAAGAGTTTTGGGTTGAACGCACATTATGGAGTGATGGATATTTCTGTTGCTCAATAGGAGAAGCAAGTCCAGAAACAATTAGGAAATATATTGAACAACAAGGTTAGTGCCTTACATCCCATAGGCTAAAGACCTATGGGTTTTCGGCACCTGTATATAAATCCAATGCTTTTTTGTTGTAATTATAGTCATAAACTCTGCCAAGTTTTAGTAGTCTTTCTCGGTAATCTATAAGTCCATCGTACTTCTCTTTTAATCTAAAGTCAGAAGTAGCTTTAGCGGTGATTGCAGCCTTAGCACCACTTCCAGTTATTCCCGTACTATTTATCCAACCATGCAGGGTGCAATCTCCAAATTCCATATTTGCCCAAGATGAACTGCTTCCTGCCCGCCAATACCATTTTTTAGGAACAGACCTACCGCCATAACTTGCACCTCTATAATTAACATAAAAATCAGTGCCTCCAGCTATAATAATCTCATTTCCACCGCTTGAAAGTTCCAAATAAGAACCATTTTGGGTTATACCAGATGGATTCATATAAAGACCAGAATTAGCATAGACCCAAGCTTGAATATACGCATCTATAAATCTATTGCTACTTGAACCTATTCTGTAATTATTATTGCTTAACGGAAAGATATTACCAGAATACATTCCACCATTAAAAGTTGCAGTTTCACCAAAAGTACTTGTAGAACTAAGGTTTGTATCAAATTGGTAGCCAGATATTTGGTACTTTCAAAAAAACACCTTATTTTTGCACGTAACAAAATGATATGAAAATGAAATTTAAAGACTACATTGACCTTGCAGAAAAGTATGAGATAGAGAGCTTTATCAAGTCTGACCCTATACAATTCCCACGAAGATTTAAGGATAGAAAAGACATCGAAGTAGCGGCAGTCATAGCAGCTTGGCTTGCTTATGGCAGGCGTTCAGTATTCATTCCCAAAATAGATTATATTCTTACAGAGATAATGGGGAATAAGCCTTTTCAATATATATATGGCGTGGAATGGAATAAATACAAGGATAATTATACGAGCTTATATCGTATGACTTCTTGGCATTGCTTTGCTTCCCTTTGTGATAAACTTCATTCCATTTATATGAAGTACCCTAATCTTGAAGACGCTCTTGGACGTGTTACTTATTCTCAGAAATGCACATACTATTGCCAAGGATTATGTCATTTATTGCATGGTGAAACAATGATACCCAGTCCAAACAGTAATTGTGCAAATAAAAGAGTGAACATGCTACTTAGATGGATGATAAGGAAAGATAGTGTAGTTGACATTGGATTATGGAAAACTCTATCACCTTCCCGACTTCTTGTTCCTTGTGATACACATTCTTTGCTGTCAGCAGTTGAATTTGGAATTATCCCCAAAGTAGATGAATCAAGAAAGACTTGTATAAAAGTAACTGAATTTGCAAAAAAAGTATTTCCTTCTGACCCTGCAAGGTTAGATTTTAGTTTGTATGGCTATGGAGTTCAGAAATCAGAGAAATAAAGGTTATGTCAAGAACACTACGAAAGGATTAGCTGGCTGGCTGAATGTAGAAGGTATTCACTTTGATGTAAATGCTACTTTTTGGAAAGATGATAAGGGAAAACCATTTATCTGTGTGCAAAGAGCCATAGAGAAGGTGTTTGATGAAAAGACTTGTACATTCAATGACATTAAACCTCGACCATTTATAGAATGCAATGCTTTTTATACGGGAAAACCTTTTCCAAACGTTTCATATAAGGGATATTTTTACCTTGCATCCTTTCGGTTTGAACTACTTGCAAGCTGGGAAACAAAAGAGATGAAATCCTTATGTATGATTGTAAGCAGAACTACTGAACAACCCTTGATAAAGAGAATTAACCAGATAATGAAAGAGAAAAACCATGAATTGCCAGAAACTTAAAAACGATTTTATCAATATGAAAGACAAGACACTCAAAGAAGTGTGTGACATTCTTAGGAAATATGATATGAATTGGGAAATTTCATTGTCATATTTTGTCGCCAGCCTATTCGGTGTAGATAGAGTAGATATGCTATCCAAGGATAGAAGTAAAAATGTAGTTTATGCAAGATGGTTTTATTGGTACACATTACGAGAACTAACTAAAAAAGAGTATGAAATAATTGCTAAGGAAACATCAGTAGATGATACAATTTTTGCTGCTGATGCAATCAAAAATGGCATTAGAGGAATAAAGGAACTTATATCATCCAATAGCTTTTACCGAGATAAATGGATGATAGTTAAAAGTATGGTAAGCTTGAAGAAACCTGCTTAGTTCTCAAATGCAAAGTTGTGGTGGGTTACTTGCCCACCATTTCTTTTTCCTTCGACAAGATATTCTCTATATTCTCCTCAGTAAATCCAAAGATAGCTGCGAAGCGTTTAAACTCGTCCATGCGTGACTTAGGTATCATTCTATACATGGAATTAATCGGTTTCTCACTTTTCATGGCTTTCATTGCCTTCAAAATCTCTTTTCTTTTCATTTCTTCTATTTTTACAACAATCACAATCACATAAGAAAATCTTAGCTATGTCCCATGTCCTATCTACCAAATCTTGACCTAAATACTGTACTTCTTCCCCTTCTAATGGAATACCGTAGAATTGGCAGATATGAACGGCACAATGTCCTAATTCATGGTGATATGATTTAAGAAACTCTTTTTCAGAGTTGGTTATACTAATTACAATAACAGATGTCCTACTGATGTAGTCACTGAATGTAAGCCCGGTATTTATGCTGCAAGAGGACAAGTTGTCATAAGCAATATCATAACTTTTACTGCCACATTTTAACTTATCCATTGCATCCAAGACTTCATTCAAATAATCACAACTGTAGTCCAAGAACAGCAATATATGCCAATCATATTTTTCGATATAAAGCTCTTGTCGTTTCATCTTTTTTTAGTATTTTTGTACAGAGGATAGGACGGAGTAGCTACCGTTCGATAAGGTGAAGCTGATACACCTTCCTCTATTCTTTTTATCAGCACTTATTAATATCAGCTAATTATGAAACGTACTACAACTTCTCAATTTATTGCAAAAGCTAAGAGCATTCATGGAGATAAATATGATTACTCTAAAGTAAAATACGAAAAAAGTTCTATTAAAGTCTGTATCACTTGTCCTAAACATGGAGAATTTTGGCAAACACCAAATAGTCATTTAAGTGGCAAAGGATGCTTAAAATGTTCTATGTATTCTTTAGTATCTGGAGTTGGAATTAATGATATAGAGATAAATACCAAGGATAAATGCTACAAGGTTTGGCATAGCATGATGAACAGATGCTATAGTAAAAAATATCATTCTAAATTCCCCACTTATCAAAATTGCTCTGTCTGCAATGAGTGGACTTATCTATCTAACTTCAAGCGTTGGTTTGATGAAAACTATGTTGATGGCTATGTCTTAGACAAAGACATCTTGGTAAAGGGGAACAAGGTATATTCTCCAGAAACTTGCTGCTTTGTGCCAGAAGAAATCAATCTATTATTGCTAAATAACAAAAAAAAAGAGGCAATCTACCTATAGGCGTGACTTTTAGAGATAATAGTTATTATGCCATTATGACTAAACATAATAAGACAAAACATATTGGGATATTTAAAACTCCTATTGAAGCTTTTAATGCCTATAAAATTGAAAAAGAAAAGTACGTCAAAGAACTCGCTGATAAATATTTCAAAGAGGGCAAAATAAATATAGAGGTTTATAATGCCCTAATGAAATATAAAGTTGAATATGCAGATTAAAGCATATCTTCCCAATTAATTACAACTCCCTTAGCAGAGCATAGGGAATAGAAATAACGGAAAGCCATTTCTGGACTGCCATCTGGTTAGCTATCTGACAGTTACCAGCTTGGATTGAGTTGATAATCTGTTGTGAGGACATACCTACTTGACAGCCAACTTCTGCAACTTTAGCACTTACACCGTTGATAGCTTGCTGAATCTGACCTACTGAACAGTTCAAGTTAGTAGCCAGATTGTTGATAGCTTGACCGTTGCCTTGAATTGCGCTCATAAGTAACTCACGACCATTATCGTTGTTGATAAGACCAGCCAATCCGGGAGCACCAGCACCACCGCCACAGCCGCCATCATTGCCACCCCATCCGTTACGTCCGAACAACGGGAACAAGAAGAACAAGAAGATTATCCACATAAACCATGAACCATCTCCACCGAAACCGTTATTGCCATTTCTACCATTCATAGCAACCAACAAGTTAGGGTCAATACCTTTCTGCTGCAACAGAGGGGCAAGCATAGCCATCATTCCACTGTTACCACCACCAGCTTCGGGGGTGTACACAACTGTTTTTGATTCCATATATATTTACTTTTAATTGTTAATTGCCCCAATATTAGGGCTTGACAAATTAACGGTGAAGTTTGTTACTAAAAGAATAGTTTGTATCAAGTTGGGAACTAATCGCCATTTCTAAACACCGCAAACGCTTTTTCTTTAGCTTCCTGATACTGGCAGTTGACATTGTAACGTTTAAGACGGGATTTGAACTTATTCCTAATCTTATTTGTACAAGGACGAGATAAGCCAGTAAGCTCGGCTATCTCATTGTCTGTGTACCATTCTCCCAAAATGCTGACAAGAATATAACGAGCATTCACACATTCCTCCTTCTTTGAGGATATGATTTTTTCTTTGCTGACCTTGCAACAATCACTTACAATGCCGAGTGTTTCTTGATAAAGATTGATAATTCTCATAAGGACTTCTTCTTTTTAGTTTTTGAAACTGTTTCTATCAATTCGTTGGAAAGATTGTGTAGCTTATGTAAAGGAGTATAATCTTCCATTTGGTCTAATATCATAAGACCCCTCAATTTCCTAACTGTTTCTTTCTTCGGTTTTCCCATACAAGTATTGTTTTGGTTTATGCAAAGTAAGCCCTATTCACGCGGAGAACCGAATGAACTTTACGAAGTCCAAATAAAAAGCCGTAATGTATTGGAACACTACGGCTTACACGAATAACTAATTTATGAAGTAAAAAAAACTAAAAGTGGTTGCGTCGGGCATATTCTGCAATTAGAATGCCATCTCTATCTGGGTGTTTAATATTATCAAACTGTGGAAACAAGCGGTTTCCTATATCTAAAGAAGCCTTTTTAAGCTCTTCCCCACTACAGCCCTTTGGAAGAAGTTCTTTTTGCCATTCCTTAGAATCTACAAACATGTGGCGAATACCCATTACTTCAATCATAATAAGCTCTGCCTCATGGCAACGTAACGCTGATGCAGTAGATGCAAAGCGGCTTGGATTTACAAGAGGACGCTCCATCAGAAGCGTAATGTCATTCTTGTTGTATTTGGAAAAAAGTTCCATGAATTTGCTGTAATCCAACCGGGACACTTCTTTCTTTGCCTTTGTATAATCTTGCACCTTCTTGACGGGTGTCTTGCAAAAAAAAGATTCAATATCATCTCCGACAATACCGATGCTGCCGGAAACACCATTATCTAAACCAACGTAAATTCTGCCCATATCATTTCGCTTTAAATTTCCACAAAGATACAAACTTTTTTAAAACTTCAAAAGAAAAAGCCTCGGATTAACCGAGGCTTCCCCAAATGATATGAAGTTGGTCGCAACACGCACAGTCACGTATTACTCTGCAAATATAAGCATATTACTTCTTGCTACCAACGTTTTCATCAACTATTTTAGCATCATCAAACATTGCTGCTACCTTTGATGCTTTATCCTTATCAATCAAAGGCTCGTCACCAGCAACATCTACATAATCCGGAGTATCTGCACTGCGGAATATAGCTTGGTCATCCCGTATAGCATTCTGCATTTCAACTGACAATGGAGCTTTCCGAGATAAGTGCAACTTAATTACGGTCTTTCGGCACATTTCATGGAAATCAGTTACCCATTTTGAACTGTCACGCACATTAGCATACTGACTTTTATATGTCTGCGAATAGCGCAGACCGTGAGCTTTCAGTTCCTCTACTGACATATATAATGTGCTCTCAAATCCGTTCAAAAGCTGGAAGTAAGATACATAACCGATAATGGGAAGTTCAGAACGCCTTTTATCGTCTTGTTCAAAATTAAAATCTATTTGACCCGTCAATCGGTTACGATTTACAAGCTCGCCTTCCCTTACGTCTGTATCATTAATACACTTAAACAGTCCACTCCGTAATGCCAACTGCCCATAAGCTTTATACCCAATCTGGAATTGCGCTTCTGTAATACCTAATTTATTGTTCTTATAAGGTATCAGATAAGCACAACCAAAAGCAGGGTCAAGCGGCAAATCGGATGCAGTAGCACGAATAGCACCATACATAAGCGTTGCTGGCTCACATTCCTGCAATTTTGCATTGTTAGCTACTAAAGATACCAAGTTGCTTACAAAAGCATCCTTTTTATCACTCAATACCTTTTCCAAATACTCTTGGGTTGCATTGTGGGATATGTAGCTATTCAGCCTTTGCAATCCCGTTACTTTGTTCTCGCTCATATTCTTTTAAAATTAATTGATATTGTTCTTCTGTAAATTCTTTCCAATCTAAAATCATAACCCTATACCCAGCTTCCTTCTCTATAAGATTACGGTAATACTCCACATTGAAAAAATCATCTTCTTTAGGTAGAAATAAAGAAGCTTGACCTCTACTATGATAATAGACAATGTACCAATAGGAAACGGCAGGAGCATCAATACATGAATATACTACACTGCCAATATAACCTAAAAAAAGAATACCTAAGACTATCCATACTAACATATTACTGATGGAGTAAAGAAAATGTCCTATGCAAAGCACACCAATTATAGACAATATGATAAAGAGGAGAGAAACTATCTCTTTCCCCACAGCCTTTATAATCTTACTTTTCATCCTTCACCTCCTTAGTCTTAATCAGTACATATCCTTTCTTCTTGACTTCCTTCTGGTATTTAGCAAGCAGTTCGGGATGCTCAGAAGCAAACTTTACCTTATCGAATTGCATAGATATGGCTTCATCTACTCTACTAATAGTAAAATAGGGGGTCTTTACACTCTTAATTTCATTCTTGCACAAGAAATCATAGAAACGGGATTTAAACTCTTCTATGCTGTCCTGCTTCTCCTTTATTGAAACAAGGATATTGTTTACTTGCTTCATCTGTTCTTGAACCTCGGCAGGCAAATAATCCCAATCTATTTCCTCACGTTTGTATTCAGTCATTTCGGACACGTACTGGGCGGCAATATCCATGCCAGAGGAAATATCAAATACTGGCTTCTTGAATATCACTTTCTTTCTGCTTATCTTATCGGGGTCAAAGGCAAACTGTAGCTGAAATTCGTCCTCAAACATAACAGAAGCATCATAGTGGCAAAGTTCAAGCTTGAAATCAGCACCTAACTGCTCTGCCAATTCCTTACCAAGCACATACTCAACATAAAGTTGTTCCTTATAATCTTTATAAGTCTGCTCGATGTCAGTAGTAGTAGCCTTACATTCGACCCATAAGAGCAATGGCTTATCCCTACTCTCGTCAAAAAGAGAGAAATCAATATGCACGAGCAAACCAAGTCCTTCACGCCCGTATTTCTGACTTCTAAAGCATTTATTGCTCTCCCAACGCTCATCTACTTGCACCAAGCTGTCATAAATCATATTTTCTATGAAATCACCGTACTGCATGGCAATATTAGTAATGTTTGGTCTTTCATACAGACCTTTGGCAATGGCAAGACGCTCTACTTGTGCTCTTTGAACACAACCGTTCTTGGCTATAGCGGCAAGAATACGGGCATCTGACCCACCGAGATTCCCAACTCTGGACGATATAATTTCGTCCTTGTAACCATAATTGTTCTCCATATCACTTCATTTTGTTAATAAATTGCATAATATCTTCCCTACTTACGTGACCTCTGCCTTTAGGCTGCAACAGCATATCCGCAAAGAGGTCTGCAACAACATTGTTGATGAAATCGTGAAGTGTACGCTTAGTCACGCACTCCTCCGATTCAGACATCTCAATCTTAGACTTGATTTCTTTAAGAATTTCATTGTTCTCTTCCAGCAAAGCTAAAATTCTATCAATCTTCTCTTCCATTCTCCCATCGGTTAAAATGCTCCAATGCCCTGCTAAGTGTCTGACAACAAAAAGCACTGACACCAAAATCGTTAGCTGTGGGATATAGAACTCTTGCCTCGTAATGAACTGTCTGACCGTTAAGAACTACATCAGTGTCGCTACATTCCCTACGTCTGAATACTTCATACCAGCGTACACTCGGATTCTCAATAATCTCAACCATGTAGATGTACGCATTGTTACCTTTGTTAATCTGCTGGAAACGGAAAGGCTTCATACTGCCTTTACCGTTAAATTTTAATTCCAACTCCCTCATAATAATCTATTTATTAAAAGGGTAATCCGTCTGGGTCATTTTGGGAAGGCTGATTAAAGGCTGGTGCTGCTACTTGTTGAGCTTGCTTAATCTGCTGCCCAGTAGTAGAAGCTTCCTTCTTTCCACGTTTTATCAAAACATGAGCATTGTTGGCAATGATACTCCAATATTTCACCTTTGTATCTTGGTTTATAGTAGAACGCATCATACCCGATACCCAAATACGACTACCTTTCTTAGCATATTGGCATATCTCCTCAGCATCCGCACCAAACAATGTAACATCGAAGAACTCCGGAATCCATTCCACATTAGGAGCTTTGCCTTTAGGATAGCTTGCGCATACTGTAATAAATGCAAAACTTTGACCGTTCTTACTTGTCTTCAATTCCGGGTCTTTTGTAAGATTTCCCTCTACTTCAATTCTATTTACGTCCATTTTAATTCAAATTTATGTCAGTTTCAAACTTCTTTTCCAAATCATCTTCACTCATAGATATTTCACGAAGTGTATTCAAACATGCCAGAATATCCTTCTTCATAGATATGGCACAGTCAAAGTCCTCTTCATACCCATCTTTAACTGCTTGTGGGTACATCTCAAACACAGACTTTAACTCTGAGGTCTGATATTCTATCAAGTCCTCCAAATCATAGTGTAGAACCAATTTAGCTACTTCTTTCATTTTTACATTTTTTATACTATAACAAAAAGTTATAATGGTTAGTTATTCTTGTCTTAACAATGCCTTAGCAATAATATCCGGGTCAATCAGCTTTTTTCCTAATTCCCGAATAGCCTTGTTGCACGCATCAGTATTCAAATCCACATCGGGAACTAAAGCCTTCATAAGCTCATTCATTAGCTGTGACATCTTATTCAAGTCTAAATGGGCAAATTTAAGCCTCTTGAACGAAGGGTCTTTGGCAATCATCTCCTGCCTGCGGTACTTCAACTGGCAACAACTATAATCACACATAGTCCTTGCCATTTCCAGCCAACTGAAAAGCTCCGAATCCTCGACACAAGCCTTGTTATACTCACTTTTAATAGAATTAAACAGAGCATCGATTTCATCTTGAATAGCGTCCATGAAAATATCATTGGAATCGGCAAACTTAGCGGAAGAATCAGCCATCATAGCATTTATTACCTTCTCATATCTACTTCTTTCAAGCTCAACCTTATTCGCCAACTGCTTTACACGAAAGCGGTAAAAGGGACTTTTCCTTAACCTAAACAGTGCAAATATCACTGTAGCACAAGCAAGGTCGTTAGTAGCCATAATATTATAGCTGACAGTGGATATTAGTGCTTCCCGTTCGGAAACAACTACATGTGTATCTTCATATTCCTCCATATCACTTGTTTCTTATCTGTATGTAGCCACGTGTTTCGGCAACCTTCAAATCCGGAAGGTCATTCTCTTTAACATCAACGGGTGTTTCACCATTGATGCTGATATAATCAGAGAATCCGAAGCGTTTGACAATACGGTCATACATTCTTGGTGAACCATCGGAAGGCTTGTGCATAGCCTCCTTAGTCCAGTAAATAGTCAACTTCATTTCTTTTTAACGTATTTCGCCATATATTTGGTCGGAAACAGCTTCATATCAAACAGCCATTTGATAATCAGAATGACCGTTTCGCCAAAGCTGTCTACCGGATTGTGAAAGGAGATTAAAGTCTTCTCCCCATGCTTGGTCTTACGGGTATAGGACAGATTATACACGTATGTCCCCTTACTTATGGTAAATGAGTATGTATAACCATCATCATCCACAATAAAGCCGGGAATCATGTCTATCAGACGCATCATACTCCAAAGAGGTATGTCGCGCTCCTCGTCGTGCAAGGTCAAATCTGCCGTCCGAGGGTCAATACCCAAGCCAAGCAACAACTTGGACTGCATGACGGTCGTTGAGTTCGTATTAAACATGTTCATAATCTCATTCTTTAATTAGTTTCATCCATTTATCTGAATCACACTCGTAAAAAAGATTGCATCCACGATAGCTTTTGCGAATACCCAAGCAGACACGAATAATAATCGACTTGGTAATTCCCAGCCTGCGAGCCATCTCCGTAGCGGAAGGATAGTGACCCACAATCCGACCGTCCTTAATGACTATTACAGCCTTCTGAAAATGAGGCATCTTGGTAGAACCGTCAGCTATCCTCTTTTTCATAATCTCCGACAGCTTCTTCTTAGTTTCCTCGGAACAAGGTCGCCCTCCAAATCTCAATCTGTGACCCTTGTTGAACTGCCCCTTGCAATTCCGGTCACGGTAAATAGGTTCTAAATATAACTCCATCTCATTCTCTTAAATAGTCTTCAACATCAATGCACCCCTTCTTGCACTCCGAACCGGAAACAATCAAGCTATCCAAAAAGGTTTCGCCATCGTCAAAGTGAAACGTCACAGATACGTCCCCGACCTCTATGTTGTCACTCGTATTGTCGTTACCGTATATAGCCTCTTGGCAAGCTTCAATGTAGCGAAGGCACTGGTGAAGGTCTATAGCTTGTTTAAAACTCAAATTCATAACTATTTTTTTTCATTATTTCCAAAATCTTATCTCTAAACCCACTTCCAGCTTTTTCTAAAGTAGCACGGAACTTAACCATATCCTCCTCGGTAGGGGAAAGTAAATAGTCCTCCTTGAAATCGGATTTCTCAATGATTTGTATTCCATCAGCCTCTATATCTATCAAGCAAACTCTATCATCCGTGAAAAAGCCTACATAGGACAAGTCTTTGGTTATAAACAGACCCCATCCATCAAACAGTTTTCTTTCCATCATCCAAACATCATTTTAACCAACAATCCAGAATAAGCACTCGCAAACAACGCCATTTCCAGCCAGAACAGCCACTTCTTCTTGAACAGCATGACAATGCCGGACACAAAGAAGAAAGTGGAAGGGATATACCACATGCCAGAGAACAGCAGCCACAAGGTAGTGCCCAATCCGGCTACTATAGTTCCACCGAAGTGAACCTTTCTCTGAAACTCCTCCTTGAACAAAGGGGCTGTACCGACAAACATCAGACCGCCACAAGCCAAGAAAGAAAGAAACTGAACACTGTCAGAAGACAATTCAAGCCATACGGGAACAAGAAGCATAGGACAGAGAACCATAGCAAGCTGAAACAGCCAAGAAGGACGGTGCTTCTCCTTCAAAATGTAGTAGGTATCTGAAAGCGATGCAGGCAGTCCGCATACCTTCAAAGCATAACCAATGTATGCAACAAGTGTTAATAAAGATAACAGATATAAATATGTCATTTGTTAACGATTTTAATATTATCTCAATGCAAATATAGGAAAAATTTCTCTAAAATGTAAACTTTTATTGCTGTTTTACAACATTGTGCTGCAAACTTTCACCAATATTGTCGGGATTGAACTTGTGGAAAGGCACAATAAAGCGAAATTTATTCTTAGCATAGCCATAAGTACCTATCTTCCAGTTAGCAAGAACCGAAACCGGCTCGTCGCTACAATAAAAAACATAGGAATTGTCAGTTAACTCATAAGAGATGGGACACAACGTATTGTTCTCCTCGTCGTACTTGAATCCACGAGAAGCCCAATGCTCAAACGCAACATCCTCACGAACACGATACATCCACTTGTCGGAATAGCAATAAGCAATTTTACCATCACCGCCATCGTACTTAGACACAATGTCGCCACAGAAAAAGCGGCTCTTATCGCGGAGAAAGTCTGAAATAGAACGAATAGTACAGCAATTAGCACATATGACATAGGAATCTTCAACCCAATAAGAACGCCATTCGTCACCTTTGTTCACAACATAAAGCTCATGGTGGGATTTCCCGTCAACAAATACACGCCTCGCATCACAAATCACATGGTCGCAATCGTTCACAAAGATGTGGGAAGAACCTAACGACAAATCCGAATATTCACAAACAATATCATTAGCATCTAAACAATGCAAAACAAGATTATTATCCGGACTAACACCAGATATAGCATACTTGCGACCGTTAACCGACAAGGAATAAACATTCAACCACTTGCCAACAACAACGTTGAAATGCTCACTACGCTTCATAAATAAAATCTCCTTTCATATCATTCAAGTTTTTAGTTAAACAACACCGCAAATGTACTAACTAAATTCTGAAATCCAAATTATAGAAGCGAAAATTTTAATTTTATTTCGGTCGGACGATAAAATACTTAGGCCTGTGGGTAAAATACGCAAATAAACGTTGTATAAATGCAAATAAAGCATACTATCAACCAAAACAACATCCAATATTCTAAAACACACGATTTCGGGGAAATTAAAAACATCTGTAGGCAAATATACTACACCCACGGACTATTATTCACAAAGTCGAAATTAAAACAACGGCTGAATATCAGATACTTACAATATTATACCACGATATGGCAATTTACATAGCAGCTGATAATCAGATGTTTAGCCACGAACTATTTTTTTTTTTTTTATTTTTTCGGAGGTAGGCTATGTGTACCCCACCGTTTCCGGCTACGGTTTACCCCCCCCCCTACCTCTATTGAACGATTTTTGCCCGTCTTGCTTGTTTACAGGGGCTCTGAGAAACGAACGAAGCACAGATAAAGCATTGCATACCGAAAACAATTACGAAAGCTTATACGGGCTGAATATTTAAACCAAACATCCGTTTAAGACAAATATTGCATGCAGCTTTCGCCTTGTATGCGCGTGCTTGCTTGCTTAGGCGTGATTATTTAAACAATTAGGCTTTATATAATTCAATATAACACAAATCAGCTATAATTATATAATATCCAATACAGAGTATATATAATTATATAATATACACTACAGATTATATATAATTATATAATATCCAATACAGAGTATATATAATTATATAATATACACTACAGATTATATATAATTATATAATATCCAATACAGAGTATATATAATTATATAATATACACTACA
>ERZ1673751.220-NODE-220-length-76625-cov-8.283283_pt1 | contig 76625 bp, 86 predicted proteins | sample MGYA00580202_ERZ1673751 | MGnify/ENA primary metagenome ERZ1673751 (study PRJEB41218, sample SAMN15661780) | gut metagenome | host: Homo sapiens | place: Canada: London | collected 2015-08-20/2019-03-30 | study: EMG produced TPA metagenomics assembly of... | reverse complement strand
CATATTTTGAATACTATAAATTAAATGCAACAGTTACAGCAGAAGTTATGAATAAATCCTTTAACTACAATGAAAATGATGTTGTTAAGTTTAAGGTTGAACAGGATAGTTCAGATGCTAAAACATTAGAAGTAGCTAGCGCAAGTATCGATGTTTCTTCCCTTGGCGGAAGCAATGCAATGCCGATTGAACCGGAATTGCAGGCAGTTACCATTTCTGCTACAACAGATACAACATTAGGAATTAAGACATTACCAATTACTGTAACAGACCAGTACGGTAATAAATTCAGTACTACAGTGGATGTTGAAATTACAGACCGTGTGAAGGAAAACAAAAATGATTTCGACTGGGATGAATCTGTTGTCTACTTTATGGTGACAGACCGTTTCTTTGATGGTAATGAATCTAACAATACAGCAAGTGGTGCAGATACATACGGAGACAATCCGGGACTGTATCATGGTGGAGATTTTGCAGGTGTAACAACCAAGTTAGATTACTTACAGGATTTAGGTGTAAATACAATCTGGATTACACCAATTGTAGAGAATGTGAAAGGTGTAGCTGTAACAGATGAGGGTTCAGAAGATGTTCCTTATAATGCAGCATACCATGGATACTGGGCAAGTGATTTTACAAAATTGAATCCTACAATGGGTACAACAGAAGAATTTAAAACTATGATTAGCGAAGCACATAAACGTGGTATGCGTATTATGGTTGATATTGTTGTAAACCATGCAGGATATGGTACAGAATCAACATTTGCTGATATGCTTAGGGATAAGAGCGTCAGTGAAGGCGATATTAAATCATGGCAGTCTGGATTGCCGGATTTTGCAACAGAAAAGGCAGATGTCAGGACAAAATTAGTAGAATGGCAGACATCATGGATGAAGGATTATGGTGTTGACTATTTCCGTGTAGATACAGTAAAGCATGTTGACAGTACAACATGGGCAGCACTTAAGAATTCTACAACAGAAGTAAATCCATCCTTCAAGATGATTGGAGAATATTATGGCGCAGGATATGCGTCAAATGGTAGTACCTTAGGTACCGGTCAGATGGATGCAGACCTTGATTTTGATTTTAATGACCAGGCAACAAGCTTTGTCAGTGGTAATATTTCTTCTGTAGAAAGCTTCCTTTCTTCCAGAAATACAGCACTTAATAACGCATACATGACAGGTCAGTTCTTAAGCAGTCATGATGAAGATGGATTTAAGGCTTCCTTAATAAACGGAAAAGGCTATACCGAGGATGAAGCAACATCAGCAGCGTTAGTTGCAGCTACCTTACAGCTTACTGCAAAGGGTATTCCGGTTATCTATTATGGTGAAGAAGTTGGTTTAAGTGGATTAAATAATTATCCATATCAGACTAATAGATATGACATGGATTTCTCTAAGGCAACAAAGGACAATGTCACATATCAGCATTATAAGAATCTGCTTAGCATCCGTAATGCATACACAGATGTATTTGCAAGAGGAAGCAGAACAGTTGTGGCAGGTTCTGATGAGGAAGGCTATGATGTAGTTTCAAGATCCTATGGAGGAACAACCTTATATGTTGGTATGAATATCAAGGATACCGCAAAAGAAGTAAAAGTTCCGGTTAATGCAAATGCAGGAAATACAGTTGTAAATCTTTATGATGGTAAAACATATACTGTTTCTTCTGATAAGACAGTAACAGTTACCATTCCGGCAGCAAAGGATGGCGGTACTGTAGTGCTGAGAGCAGATAAAAAGATTAATCTTGACATTACTGTTCCGGGTAAAGATTTCCAGGAAGTAATTGATACCATTGATGCTGTGGGAGATACAGCAAAGATTAATGTTACAATGCCAGATACCACAAAAGTTCCGGCAGAAGTATTCAATGGCATGATTGGAAAAGATATTACCATTACCTTCAAGCTGAGCGACAACGTAAGCTGGATTGTAAACGGAAAGAACATTGTAAGTAAATTAAAAGATGCAATAGACCTCGGTGTAACCGTAGGTAAGAGCAGCATTCCGGCTGATAAGATTAAAGCATTAGCTGGAGACAACAAGACCATTGAACTTTCACTGGCACATGACGGAGCATTTGGATTTGATGCTACACTTCGTGTCAACGTTGGTGCAGAGAACAGTGGAAAATATGCAAACCTTTACTATTACAATGAAAAGACCGGAGCATTAGAATATGTTCAGGCTGTAAAGGTAAATGCAGACGGAACCGTTGATTTCAAATTCTCACATGCATCTGAGTATGTTATTGTACTTAGCAATACAGATATGAAACCAGCAGCATCTACAACTCCGAATGCAACACCTGTTGTAACAGCAGAGAAGCAGGTTAAGACAGGAGATAATACTCCGATTGCATGCATGGTAGTATTGTTATTCGTTGCAGGAGCAGCGGTAGTTGTACTTTACAGAAGACGTAAAAGAGTCTAAGCAGAGCAAAACTGCAAACAGGAGAGTTTAGTTTTTATAATGTATATCGTCTGAAATAAGAGGATAGATGGAAAGGGCAGCGAAAGCTGCCCTTTCCCCTTTTAACCCTCTTGGATAAATAAAAGAATAAAAGGAATAAATCCAGGCAGAAGATTGACATACTATTCCTAAGGTGTTATTCTTAGTTCCGACTGAATTACTTGGAAATAGGACGAAAATAGCTGATAAAGCAAATTGATAAAGGAGGAAAACCGATGGAATTAATCTATCTGGACAATGCGGCAACAACAAGAACGGACGAGCGGGTAGTGGAGGCAATGCTCCCTTATTTTACCCGGTATTATGGAAATGCATCTACCATTTATGCATTAGGTGAGGAAAGCCGCAAGGCAGTAACAAGGGCCAGAGATATTATTGCAGCAGGAATCGGTGCGAAACCGGAAGAAATATATTTTACGGCAGGTGGAAGTGAATCTGATAACTGGGCACTGAAAGCAACAGCAGAAGCTTATAAAGAAAAAGGAAAACATATCATCACCAGTAAGATTGAGCATCATGCAATTCTTCATACCTGTGAATGGTTGGAAAGACAGGGCTTTGAGGTAACTTATCTTGATGTGGATGAGAATGGACGTATCAATCCGGCAGATGTAGAAGCTGCAATCCGTCCGGATACCATTCTGATTTCTATTATGTTTGCTAACAATGAAATCGGTACCATCGAGCCGATTGCAGAGATTGGTGCAATTGCCAAGGCACATGGAGTTTTATTCCATACTGATGCAGTACAGGCATTTGGTCAGGAGCCAATCCAGGTAGATGAAATGAATATTGATATGTTAAGCAGCAGTGGTCATAAATTAAACGGACCAAAGGGAATCGGTTTCCTCTATATCAGAAAAGGTGTAAAAATCCGCTCCTTTGTACATGGTGGTGCACAGGAGAGAAAGAGAAGAGCCGGAACGGAAAATGTACCGGGAATCGTAGGCTTCGGTAAAGCTGCAGAACTGGCATTTGCTTCCATGGAAGAGCGTACTGCAAGAGAAAGAGAATTGAGAGATTATATGATTTCCCGTTTTGAAAAGGAAATCCCATATGTGAAAATCAATGGAGACAGAGAGCATCGTCTTGCCAATAATGTCAATGCATGCTTCCGTTTTGTGGAGGGAGAATCCATGCTGATTATGTTAGATATGAAGGGGATTTGTGCATCCTCCGGTTCAGCATGTACTTCCGGTTCCTTGGACCCGTCTCATGTATTGCTGGCAATTGGTCTGCCACATGAGATTGCACATGGCTCACTCCGCCTGACTTTAGGCGCAGATACCACCAAAGAGCAGATTGACACCACGGTAGACGCAATCAAAGAGATTGTTGCACATTTACGCAGTATGTCACCGTTATACGAAGATTTTGTAAAGAACCAGCAGTAATAGAGAAGAAAAGGAGTAACGATTATGTATAGTGAAAAAGTTATGGATCATTTTCAGAATCCGAGAAATGTAGGGGAGATTGAAAATGCCAGCGGAGTAGGAACAGTAGGAAATGCAAAATGCGGTGATATCATGCGAATCTATCTTGATATTGATGATAATGGTGTAATTCAGGACTGTAAGTTTAAGACCTTTGGCTGTGGTGCTGCAGTTGCAACCAGCAGTATGGCAACAGAACTGGTAAAGGGAAAGACCGTACAGGAAGCATTACTTGTAACCAATAAAGCAGTAATGGAAGCATTAGACGGACTTCCACCGGTTAAAGTGCATTGTTCCCTTCTGGCAGAAGAAGGTATTCATGCTGCACTTTGGGATTATGCTGAGAAGAATGGCATTGTCATTGAAGGCTTAAAGAAGCCGAAGAACGACATCTCTGAGGGTGAAGAAGAGGAAGAATATTAAAAACAACATATCCCTATTGACGTAGTAGGAAAAAAGGAATATACTGTACCCATAGACAAATAGAAATGGAGGTACAGTATGAAGATTTCAACAAAGGGACGTTATGCTGTCCGACTTCTTCTTGATATAGCAATGAATGATGAAGTTGAACCGGTACGTCTTAAAGATGTTGCGGAACGTCAGGATATTTCCATGAAATACTTGGAACAGATTATTTCTACACTGGTACGGGCAGGGTTTGTTAAGAGCATCAGAGGCCCCCAGGGAGGATATCGTTTATCAAAGACACCGAAGGAATATACGATAGGGATGATATTACGTCAGGTAGAAGGAAGTCTTGCACCGGTATCGTGTCTTGAGGATGAGGTGAACACCTGTGAGCGTCAGTCAGAATGTGTAACACTTCGTATCTGGAAAGAATTAAATGATGCGATTAAGAGTGTAGTAGACAGGTATACGTTAGAGGATTTGATGGAATGGCAGCAGGATATCAGCAGCGATTATGTCATTTAAATGGACGAGGTCGATGTGTACCAATGAAACAAAATATTTTAAATAATTTATTTGAAAAAAGTCTTGACAATTGGTACGCATCGTTTTATATTATACTTAATCCATATCAAACAGATAGGAAATATATGAATTTAGGGAAAAGGAGATTATTATCATGGCAAACATTTATAAAGGAACATTAGGACTGATTGGAAATACACCATTAATCGAGGCAATTAATTTAGAAAAGGCGTATAACTTAGAAGCAAAATTACTTTTCAAACTGGAATATTTCAATCCGGCAGGAAGCGTAAAGGACCGTATCGCAAAAGCAATGATTGAAGATGCAGAAGCAAAAGGACAGTTAAAAGAAGGTTCTGTTATTATCGAGCCGACATCCGGAAATACAGGAATTGGTCTTGCAGCACTTGCGGCAGCCAAGGGGTACCGTATCATTCTTACTATGCCGGAATCCATGAGTGTTGAACGTAGAAACATCTTAAAGGCTTACGGTGCAGAAATTGTTCTGACAGAAGCAAGCAAAGGAATGAAAGGTGCAATTGCAAAAGCGGATGAACTTGCAAAAGAGATTCCAAACAGCTTTATCCCTGGACAGTTTGTAAACCCTGCGAATCCAAAAGTACACAAAGAGACAACAGGACCGGAAATCTGGAAAGATACGGACGGAGCAGTAGACATCTTTGTAGCAGGAGTTGGTACAGGTGGAACCGTAACAGGAACCGGTGAATACTTAAAAGAGCAGAAAGCAGATGTTAAAGTTGTAGCAGTAGAGCCGGCATCTTCACCGGTATTATCCGAAGGTAAGAGTGGAGCACATAAGATTCAGGGTATCGGTGCAGGATTCGTACCGGATGTATTAAACACCAAAGTATATGATGAGGTATTTCCGGTAGAGAACGAAGATGCTTTCCATGTGGCAAAAGAAATTGCACACAAGGAGGGCGTATTAGTAGGAATTTCTTCCGGAGCAGCAGCTTATGCAGCAATTGAACTGGCAAAGAGACCTGAAAATAAAGGAAAAACAATTGTAGCTTTATTACCGGACAATGGAGACAGATATTATTCAACAGCTTTATTTACAGAGTAATTTGCAGTAGAATAGAAAAAATCTGATGTAACATCAGAGTGACAGAAATAAATAACAGAACGGAGAAAAAGAAGATGAGCACAAAGAAAAGCAGAGCAGAACGTAATTTAAAATTTGAAACTTTACAGTTACATGTAGGACAGGAAAATCCGGATCCGGTGACAGATGCAAGAGCAGTACCTATTTATCAGACATCATCCTATGTATTCCGCAACAGCGACCATGCGGAAGCAAGATTTGGCCTTGCAGATGCAGGAAATATTTATGGAAGACTTACGAATCCGACAGAGGATGTATTTGAGAAGAGAATTGCAGCATTAGAGGGTGGAGTTGCAGCGTTGGCAGTAGCATCCGGAGCAGCAGCAATTACTTATACGATTGAAAATCTTGCACAGAATGGTGACCATATTGTAGCTGCAAAGAATATCTATGGTGGTTCTTATAACCTGTTGGAGCATACACTTCCACAGTATGGCATTACAACAACCTTCGTTGAGCCGGAGCCGGAAGCATTTGAAGCAGCAATCAAAGACAATACAAAAGCATTATATATTGAGACATTAGGAAATCCTAACTCAGACGTAGCTGATATTGAAGCCATCGCAAAAGTAGCACATGCACACAAGATTCCATTAGTCGTAGATAACACTTTTGCAACACCTTATCTGGTTCGTCCGATTGAGTATGGCGCAGACATCGTGGTACATTCTGCAACAAAATTCATTGGTGGACACGGGACAACAATTGGTGGAGTTATCGTAGACAGCGGAAAATTTGACTGGGAGGCAAGTGGAAAATTTGCATCCTTAACTGAGCCAAACCCAAGTTATCATGGCATCAGCTTTACCAAGGCAGTAGGACCGACAGCATTTGTAACCAAGATTCGTGCAATCTTACTTCGTGATACCGGAGCAACTTTATCTCCGTTCCATGCATTTATCTTCTTACAGGGATTAGAGACATTATCCTTAAGAGTAGAACGTCATGTACAGAATGCATTGAAGGTAGTAGAGTTCTTAAATAACCATCCACAGGTGGAGCGTGTAAATCATCCTGCAGTAAGTACAGATTCAAAGCAGCAGGAATTATATAAGAAATACTTCCCGAACGGTGGCGGTTCTATTTTTACCTTTGAAATCAAAGGTGATGACAGAAAGGCAAAAGATTTCATCGACAATCTGGAAATTTTCTCCTTACTGGCAAATGTTGCAGATGTAAAATCTCTGGTGATTCATCCAGCATCAACCACGCATTCCCAGCTTAGTGCAGAAGAATTAGAAGAGCAGGGAATCAAACCGAATACCATCCGCCTTTCTATCGGAACAGAAAATATCGACGATATTATTGAAGACTTAGAGGAAGCATTCAAGGCAGTAGAGTAAATGACTGAAAGAACTAAAATGAAAAGCATGAGATAAAAGAAGTCTCATATACTTTAGAAAGAGTATATGAGGCTTTTTTTATGAAAAAATGGAAAAGGATACTGGCAGTGGCGGTAATGCTGGCATTGGTATTTTGCGCAGGCCGTGGGAGTGCAGTGCTGGTAAAAAGCTGGCAGAATGGCGGCTTACTGGGAGTAAATGCAGTGGCATCTACAACAGAGAACTGGGGACTTGGATTTGGTGAATCAGGGACACAGCCAACCGGAAATGCCACACCGGAAGAATTGCGGAAATATAATACATATTTTATTGGTAATGGCGATGATAAGGTGATTTACCTGACCTTTGACTGCGGCTATGAGAATGGAAATACGGAGAAGATACTGGAAGCATTGAAAAAGCATGATGTAAAGGCAACCTTCTTTGTAGTAGGGCATTTCTTAGAGACCAGTCCGGATCTGGTAAGGAAAATGGTGGAAGAAGGTCATACCGTAGGAAACCATACTTATCATCATCCGGATATGTCAGAAATTGCAGATGTATCGTCATTTCAAAAGGAAGTTGAAGATGTCAAGTTACTTTATGAAGAGATTACAGACAAGGAGATGGTTAAATTTTACCGGCCGCCTCAGGGGAAATACAGTGAATCAAATCTGAAAATGGCAAAAGAATTAGGTTATTATACTTTTTTCTGGAGTCTTGCCTATGTGGACTGGGATCCGGATAATCAGCCAACAAAAGAAGAGGCCTTTGAAAAACTCACCGGACGTATTCATCCGGGAGCTATAGTGCTGCTGCACAATACTTCAAAGACCAATGGTGAAATATTAGATGAACTACTTACAAAGTGGGAAGAGATGGGGTACCATTTTGGTACTCTGGATGAGTTAATTGCAGGTTCTAATTCTTAGAAAAATGCTCTTTATAGACAGCTTAAGTATTATTATATTTAAAAGAAAGGTGGTGAAGAGTATTTTCCACTGGTAACACTTTCTATTGCTATGATAAGTAATAGGAATTATACCTTTCGAAATATGAGTGAATTTTCGGGCGAACTGGTAAAAAAGAAAAAAGCGGCAAAGCATACAGAGGGAAACAGTATTCAGATTTTATAGAATTAGAAAATGAATAAAATTTTGAAAAATCATTAAATAAAACTTGTCTTTTTACTTCTTTTGTATTATACTCTTTGATTGGTAATACCAATCGGAGGGCTTAGAAATGAAGTATTTTAGACAGTTTTTTTTAATTCTGGCAATTTCTTTTGCTGGAGAAATTCTGCATATGGTGCTGCCATTACCGGTTCCTGCAAGCATTTACGGACTGGTGTTAATGCTGCTTGCTCTGGTAACGGGTATCGTTAAGATAGAACAGGTGAAGGACACTGCGGTATTCTTAATTGAAATTATGCCGGTGATGTTTATTCCGGCAGCAGTAGGACTTTTGGACTCCTGGAGCGTTCTGCGTCCGACTATTGTGCCGGTGATTGTCATTACAGTACTTACGACGATTATTGTTATGGTCGTGACCGGAAGAGTGACACAGAATGTGATACGAAAGGGAAGGGAGAAAGAAGAAAATGAATAATTTTGCAGGAGATACCCTTTTCTTTGGTGTAGTAATCAGTCTCATTGGATATGAAATCGGAGCACTGTTAAAGCGTAAATTAAAGCTGGCGCTGTTTAATCCACTTTTGATTTCTATTATTTTTGTTATGGTTGTATTAAGTGTAGGCAAAATTGACTATGACAGTTATTATGAAGGAGCAAAGTATTTAAGCTATCTTTTAACCCCGGCAACGGTATGTCTTGCTGTTCCGTTGTATGAGCAGCTGGAATTGTTAAAGAAACATAAAAGTGCCATTGTAGCAGGAATTATATCCGGTGTCATTGCAAGTATGGGAAGTGTGCTTCTTTTTGCGGTGATATTCCATCTGAATCATGAGGAGTATGTAACTCTTCTGCCAAAATCCATTACCACAGCAATTGGAATGGGAGTATCTGAAGAACTTGGAGGAATCGTAACGATTACGGTGGCAGTAATTATCATTACCGGAGTCTTGGGAAATATGATTGCAGAAGTGGTATGCCGTGTATTTCATATAGAAGAGCCGGTGGCAAAAGGACTGGCACTCGGTACTTCCGCCCATGCAATCGGAACCGCCCGTGCCATGGAAATGGGAGAAGTAGAAGGAGCAATGAGCAGTCTTGCCATTGCAGTAGCAGGACTTCTGACGGTAGCAGCAGCAACTGTATTTGCTAATTTTTATTGATGTATCTATGATGCAATAATTTTGCAAGGGATGAAAGGAGATTCAGATGAAGGACAGAGAGTATAAGAGGGTAATGGCATTCGTAAAAGATGGAATACGGAGCGGGGAGTTTCGGGTAGGCAGCAAGCTGCCAACAGAACGTGAAATGGCAGAAACACTTGGTATGTCACGTCCATCTATCCGGGAAGCATTAAAGAGTATGGAGAATATCGGATTGATTGAAAGCCAGCAGGGCTCCGGCAATTATATCTGCTGCAACATGGAAAAAAGCCTTTCAGAAGTAATTAATATGATGCTGCTATTGCAGCAGATAGATAAGGATGAGCTTGCAGAGGCACGCTGCCTTTTAGAATACACAATAGGTCTTCTTGCAGCTAAAAACATGGGTAAACAGGATTTTGCGGAGTTAAAAGCACTGGCAGAATCTATGCAGAATGCTGACCAGCAGAGAAGTTATGAGATTGACCGGGAGTTTCATCAGAAATTAATATTAGGTTCCGGCAACCGTTTCATGATTACGATTATGCAGGTATTTTCTGAAATTTATAAGGAAAGTATCCGAAAAGGCTGGGAAAATGCAGATGCCGAGAAATTTGAAAAAATGTGGAAGCTTCATGTAGAAATTGTAGAAGCAATCGAAACGGGAGACCAGAGAAAAATCGATGCTGCCATACAGGCACATTATGATATTATTCATAAGTAAAATGATGGTAAAAAAAGTCTGGCAGAAAAGAAGGAGCCAGGTTTGCTTGAGCGAACTTGGCTCCTTCTTTTCTGCCAGACTTTGGCGAGCATCGCGATAACTGTAGAAACTTGCAAAGCATGTTTCCCATGGTTACGTGAGTAGCTTAGCGGGCAAGTACTTCTAAGATTTCACCTACATACATGGTGTGAAGGTTGCCATCGGCATACCAGCTGCTTTCGATAGAAGAATCAATAAACTGGTCCGGAGTCATCTTTGTAGCAGATAATTTACGGCAGATAAATACCAGATTTCCTTCGTCAATATAAGGTGTGTCCTTGCAGTAATCAAGATGCATTCTTGCATTTTCAATTTTATTTTCATCACGTCCGGAAACAGCTCCAAGATATTTTAAAGCTTCTTTATTGGACTCATCTAAAAAGGTCAGTGAAAATGTCTCTCCATTATCAATAAATTCTTTGGTATAGCGTGTATCTCTTACAAAGATGTAGACAACATTTTTGCCCCAGAGGACACCAACACCGCCCCAGCTTGCAGTCATTGTATTTGCTTTCTTCTCATCACCTGCTGTGATTAACATCCATTCTTTGCCGATTTTAGTAAATGGATTCATTTCCATAAGGTCAATTGGATATGGTTGAAATGTATGCATTATTTTTCCCTCCAGTAAATTCGTAATATGAATTTAGTATAGCATTGTATTTTCATAATTACTATGGATTTGTGGTAAAAAGAATCCACGAAAAGGTTTAAGTTATGAAATTTATTGATATAATTCTGCAATTCTTGAAACAGCCACATAAATTTCGGAAATACGGTACCAGGTACGGAAATCTACAATTCCGGTAACCGGAAGCCCAAAGATGGACTGGAATTTTTCTACGGCAGCTTTGGTTGCAGAACCATAAATGCCATCCACGGCAATAGTCGGAAGCGCAGGGTAGTTACGTGCAATCCGGTTCAGCTGCTCCTGCAGCATCCGCACCTTATCCCCGGTAGAACCAACCTCAAGGTTGCTGCCCGGCCAGGAAGCAGGCACACCACTGATTTCATCCGCCGTGTTGATATACATACTGCTGCCGTAATAGTAGCGCAGAATCTCAATGGTGGAATATCCCTGGTCGGCTAAGTATTTCGAACCCCACTGAGTCATCCTTTTCCCATTTGCGTATGTAGTACGTCTAAAGCCTTATTTTATGCGGGTTTAGAGGGTGTCGGAGCAGTAGAGATAAATGCTTAATTCTTTCTTTTCACTGTCATAGACAATTTTATCTACAATGGATTTTAGCGCATTGCTTTTGGTGACGGTAGAGACATCCTCACTGGAAAGTATCTCATATACATTCTTAAGCCGGTTGCGCATGAGTTCCCTTGTATCTGTCTCAGATGGAACAGGAGCAGGGGTTAATTCTTCCAGCCGGCTTTCTATTTCTGCCCGTTCTTTGAAAAGAATGGCTTTATTGTCTCGGTATTCTTCTATGGTATCAATGCCATCCCGGTAAGCCTGCCGGATACGTTCTTCCTTTTTCTCAATGTCATGCAGTCTTTCGGTGAGTATCTCATGGGCGGACTGGGCGGTTGGTTCTTCTGACTTGATGATTTTAAACTGGAGCGGTCGCACACCTTCCATAATTTCTTTCAGACCTTCCAACACGGCAGGTTCTAGTTTCCGGGCGGAAATCTGATGGGACACGCTGCACTTCCCCTTTAAATATCCATAGCATTGAAAATTCGTGTATGTCCGTCCGTATCGTTTATCCTTATGAATGGAAGTGGAGAGGGAGCGTCCGCAGGTGTGGCACTTTACCATGCCGGATAACCAATGCCGGTGCAGTTCCGGCGGCTTGGCATATTTGGGTGCATATTCTGCTTTGACACGCTGCTGTGCCTTTTCATACTGTTCCACACTGATAATCGGCTCATGGCTGCCATCTCTTATAATCCATTCGGATTCATCCTTTAATGCTTTATTATCGTTAGAATGACGGTTCCAGACGGATTTCCCAATATAAGTAGGATTGCTTAAAATGTAGCCGATACTCCGCCGCTCAAATGGCTTCTTATGTGAGGTAAGATAGCCGAGGTTATTTAAGTGTTTTGCAATTGCAAACATACTGGCACCGTCTTCGGTATACATATCGAATATAGTATGTATGATAAGAGCTTCTTCTGGCACAATAACGGGAGTTTCTTTGGCATGCGGTACTTTATAGCCTAAAGGCGGTCGAGCCTGATTTCGCCCTCTTAAAGCGTTCTCAGTCATACCTCGCACAACCTCACCGGACAGACGGATAGAATAATATTCATCCATCCATTCTATGATTCGCTCAATCAGGGAACCAAAGGGACCATCCACCAGTGGCTCGGACACGGAAATGACTTCTACATGGTCTTTCCGGAGCATGGACTTATAGACAATGGATTCTTCCTGATTTCTGGCAAATCTCGAATACTTCCATACTAGAATTACATCAAAGGGATGTTCTTTTGATTTGGCATGGGCAATCATATCCTGGAACTGTGGACGTTTATCCGCTTTACGTCCGGATATGCCATCTTCTTCATAGATATACTGATTGGAGATAATGATATTGTTCTTGGAAGCATAATCTAAGAGCAGCCGTCTTTGAGCGTCCGGGGATAGTTCTTCCTGTTTACCGGTAGATACCCGGATGTAGAGGGCACCGGTACGCATAGAGGTGTTGTCGGTCATGTTATCACTCCTTTGTTAAGTGTATGAAAAAATGGGTACAAAAATAACAGCCAGCGAGGAACGAGTGTTCCGCTTGCGTAGCTGCTTCCGGAATGATACAATATGCTTGCTTAGGGCTTTCGTATTATTCGGAAGCATGCCGCCTTGCTTGAAAGAGTGGGGCGGTTTTTAAAAATCTGTTGTAAAAAATCACTGGATGACATATAATATACTTAACAAGAGAACCGAAAGCTAGATGAAGCCTAGCCGCCGGTAAATAAATATACTATTAAAAAAGTAGCGCTTTAGTTTACCAGACCAGAGGCGCTACTTTTTGCGTTTAACAAGTGTAACAACAAGAGTTATAACAGCGCAAAGCATAATTACAAAAGTAAATAAATCGCTATATGTAACCATTGGCACCAGCTCCCTTCAAAATATCCGGCAACTGGCATATCGCCCCTTCGGTTCCCTTAGTAAGTATATTATATTGTCAAAGTGCTGAGGAACTAGTTTTATATTAATTTTAAGATAGCCAGATTTGGCTCAAAAATAATAGCGTAGTTATCAACTGTAGTGCATATACCGTATTTACTGCGGTAGCAATCTATAGTTTCCTGCAAAAATTCTGGAGTAACTTCCAGATATTCAGAGGTATCCTCTAAATTACGGCAGTGGTGGTTGTAGGCTTCTACAAGTCCCCGGAGACCAACCATTTTATTATAGGCTACTAATCTGCCACGCATTTCCTGTTTGCGATTCTCCACCGTGGACTGGTCAATTATATCTCTAGTTGCGGTGTAATGGTGCCCTAATTCTTCGGCGAGGACACAAGCCTTTTCTGTACTGGTAGCCAGATTCTGATTAAGGGCAATAGACCCATCACAGTAAAGTCCTTTTATTCTATTAGAAAAATTATAATTTTCGTATACCGGCACATTATTATTATGCGCCTGGTCAAGAATTTCTTCGTATTTTGTCATGTTATCACTCCCTTCCATCTCATTATAAACATGAATGTGTCCCATAAAATGGACTTATTTTCTTTTGGATTTTACGAAGGCTGCAAATTTGCTTATTTCGTCCAATTCTTCTTCGGTGTATTCATCACCATCAAAGTGAGCTGCAATTGTTTGCGGCTGCGGTTCTGGTTCATCATCTGAAAACAAGTATGATATAGATGTATTTAATGCTTTAGCAAAGGCGGATATTTTAGTCTGTGGTAAATCTACTTTGCCAGCTTCAACTTTAGCAATGGCTGTTTTATCTTTATATCCAACTAAAGCAGCAAGTTCTGCTTGTGACATTTTTTTACTTTCGCGTAAGGTTTTTATTTTTAACCCCATGCTTTCTTGTATAGTCATATCAGTCACCAACCTTCCTTCTAAAAGGATAATATCATAAAAATGAACTTTATTCAACATTTTTGTAAAAAATAGTTGACAGATATTCAACATTGAGATATGATAAACAAGGGTTGAATGAAAATCAACCAAGAAAGGAGGAAGAGAGTTGACAGATAGTAATTTGCTTAATGAAGAAATTGCTGATTCCGGAATTACTATAACAGCAATAGCAAGGAAACTTGGAATTACAAGAGAAGGTCTTTATAAGAAAATAAACAATGAGACTGAGTTTAAAGCATCTGAGATTTTATCTATGCAGAAAATTTTAAATTTGACTAATAAGAAACGAGATTCTATTTTTTTTGCAAAGAAAGTTGAATAAAATTCAACTTTAAAATATCTGAATTAACGCTTATAAGGTATTAATTCCAGAAATGAAGTACAAGCGTAACAACATAAGATGTACTGGAGGTGGTGAAGTGAAGACCAATGTTTATATCCGGTTTGGTGATGATGCAAATTATAGAAATGTCAATACCTTAACGGATGAAGAAAAGAAACTTGCTGGAAATAAGTTAAATCAGCAGGCAGCAGATAGCATTGTAATAGCACCAAAGACCGCATAAGCGGCAGGAAGGACAAGCTATGAAGTATCTTGGAGACATAATTGCAGGAATAGGCTTTGTTGGAATGATATTAGGATTCAGTTCCTACGATACAAATCCGGTTGTCTGTGGAGCAGTGGGAGTAATTGGAACATTGCTGATATGGATTGGTTATAACGTGGACAAGCAGACCTGCAAGGAGAGTAAAGATGATTGTTACATTAAAAAAGGATGATGCGTCAAAACTTTGGCGAGTTCGCATCATCCCTACGAGGGATATAAAATATCCATTTCGTGCATTGTAACACAAAATTAGTGAGAAATAAAGAAAGGTGGTCTTATGTATACCTGTAAGAAGTGTAAGGCAAATGTAGATGCTGGGGAACTGGTTGGCGGTGTGTGTGATGACTGCCGGGAAGAAACAGAAAAACAGGAAAGCTATTTTAAGCAGGCATTACGAATTGATGTATCTGGTCAGTTTGTAATGGATTTCAGAAAGGAGCTAGTAAATGCGTAACGGAAATGTAGAGAAAAGAGATTTAGCGTTAATAGATAGCATAGCAGAGGCATTAGAGGTATTTAGAGTACAGCTTGCCGCTAAGTCATTATCAATAAGTGTAGAATCAGACGGTTCTTATGATGCTGATATTAAGATAGACGATAATGTGACATATTCTATTAATTCAAAGGCAGATGGTAGTTACTTTGGACACTATTACAGAAGGGATAAGAAAGATGTCTGATAATTATGATTTATGGGAACAGCATGACGCAGAGCAGGAAGCGTGGTTGCGGAAAAGACCAATGTGTGATTGCTGCGGAGAAAGAATTCAAGATGAAAGTTATCACCAGATAAACGGTGAGCGGATATGTGACCGGTGTCTGGATGGAATGATTGTATTTGTGGAGGATTAAGAAGATGGCATTAAAAACATATGAAGAAATGCGAAAAATAGATGTGACACCATATTGTGAAGAAAGGGATGGCATGATTTATCTGAATTGGGCGAAATGCATAGACCTGTTACATGAGAATGGTGCAAAAAAAGTTTATTGGATTCCAATTCCGGATGAAAAGACGGGAAGCAGTTTAAGAATGACAGACCAGACATTTACTGATAAAAACGGAAATTCTAACAAATGTTATGAAACCAGAATTTTAGTTGTAATTGATGAAAACGAATATGAAATGCAGTCTCCTGTTATGAATGGTTCTAATCCAGTTAAAGACAATTCTATGAGCCAACAGAGAGTATGGAACAGTATGTGCAGGTCTTTTGTAAAATGTGTGGCAATACATACTGGTTTGGGATTCAATCTGTGGCTAAAAGAGGAAATGAAACCATTTAATAATATTATCCCGGAGCAGGAAGAAAAACCAAGTGCAGCACAGATTAAGGTTCTCAAAGACATTGCACTAAAGCATAAACTGAACCTTGACTACTGGATAAAAAATAATGGGAAAACATGGGAGTCTTTATCAGCTAATGACGTAGCAAATATGCTTATAGCAATTAAAGAAAAGTATGGTGAAGAATAATGTATGAGCAGGTGTCCGTTAATCAATTTAGAGAAACAAGAGATGGTACTGATTTACTTATTACAATACCCCAAAAAAAGCTGGGTTCATTGTTTATGCGAAAGGGAATAAGAAATGCAGAGATTCGGTTTGATGATGGAAGACACATATCAGTAGAACAGAGAAAGAAAGCTTATGCGACAATTCGGGATATTGCAGATTGGACAGGCTACCTCCCAGAAGAGATGAAAGAGATATTGAAGTATCAACATATGATAAAAACCGGAGATGAATATTTTAGCCTATCAAATTGTTCAATGGATACAGCAAGAGAGTTTATTAATACCATTTTGGAGTTTGCTATAGAACAAGGGATACCATTGTCAGAGGAAGCCATAAATAGAACGGATGATATAGGTAGATACCTTTATTTTTGCTTAATGCATAAGAAATGTGCAATTTGTGGAAAGAATGGAGAGATTCACCATGTAGATGCAATTGGAATGGGAAATGACAGAAGAAAAGTGGATGATTCGAATTATAGAAAGATTTGTTTATGTCGTATGCATCATACAATAGCACATCAGATGGGATCTATTCGCTTCCAGAAAATGTATAAAGTATACGGAATCGTTGTGAAAGACCTATAGGGTTGAAACACCCGCAGAAATGCGAAAGAAACTGATTTACTGACATTTTTATTACATATCACAAATTTGTTACTTATTGAGAGCGAAGGCTTTACCTCCTGCTGGCATCAGTGGGAGGGGAAAGGAGTGACAGTGGAATTCACAATTAAATTAAAACCAATTACAAAGAAGAACAGCCAGCAGATTGTTACCGGTAAGAATGGCAGACCATTTATTATTCCATCTGCAGCGTATAAGAAATATGAAAAGGCTTGTAAGCCGTTCATGCCAAAGGTGACAGAACCAATAGACTATCCGGTTAATGTGAAAGCAGTCTTTTATATGCAGACCAAGCGGAAGGTTGACCTTACCAATTTACATGAAGCATTGCATGACATTCTGGTGAAATATGGTGTGTTGGAAGATGATAATTTTAAAATCATTCAGTCTACGGATGGCAGCAGGGTATCTTATGATAAATGGAATCCAAGAACGGAAGTAGAGATAACAAGGGCAGGTGATGATATTGAATGTGATTGATTACATACCGGTAGGGCATAAGAATGCAGTCACAAGGCAGTATCTTATTACAATGACCGGATTCTCAGATAGAACGGTCAGAGAAATGATAGAAAAGGAATGCACCAGTGAGCATCCAATTCTTAATATGCAGGATGGCAAAGGATATTTTCAGCCGGCAGCAGATGAAATGCATCTGGTGAAGTTGTATCTGGCACAGGAGAATCACAGAACGGTGAGGATTCGAAAGAAACTGTCTGAGATTAAGAAATATGCCAGGAGCCAGAATGAAGTGGAGAAAAACCAGATAAGTATATTTGATTGTATGGGCGGTGGTAGTGATGGATAAAAACAGCTTTGTCATGTATACCACTTACGCAGAGCATATCAACCTTCTAACAATGGAACAGCGTGGATTGCTGCTCACTGCCATCATGAATTATGCATCCGGCGAGCCACTTCCAGACATGGACGGTATGACACGGATGGCATTCAGTTTTATAAAAGTGCAGATGGACAGAGACAGTGAAAAGTACCAGGCAACTGTTGAAAAACGCAGAGAATCCGGGAAGTTAGGTGGCAGACCATCCACGAAAGCAAATGGTTTATCTGAAAAAGCAAAAAAAGCAAATGGTTTTTCAGAAAAGCAAACGAAAGCAAAAAAACCTGATAATGATAATGAATATGATAATGATAATGTTAATGAATTAAAAGAGAGTATAGAGAAAAGGCACTTCGTGCCCCCTACCACACAAGATGTAGCAGATTACTGCAAAGAGAAAGGAATCACCACTGTTGATGCAGAGCGTTTTGTTGATTTCTATTCTTCAAAGGGTTGGATGGTAGGGAAGAACAAAATGAAAGATTGGAAAGCCGCAGTTCGTAACTGGGGGAGGAAGGATGCAGCCGCCGAACCCAATAATACCAAGGGGAATAAGTTCACGAACTTCGAACAACGTTCGTATGATTACAGAGAGCTTGAAGGGAAGCTGCTGGCGGCTGGAAAGGAGTAGGCTTTGGCAAAATATTATTACAACGTATTCAAAGATGGCAATCTGGTCATGGAGAAAGTCACCAGTAAGGAAATCTGTAATCAGCTTGGCTTCAGGAAACAAAATTTAACAGAATATATTCGCCGGCAACTGAAATATAAAGGCATTTATACATTCCAGAGATATGTTGGAGAAGAATCTGAGAGCAGCTATTATGACCGGTCATTGTCAAGATTCACACCTCAGATGCTTCGGGAATGGCGGACAATGAATGCCCGGTATGGAAAGAAGGTTGGCAATGTGTAAATACGAAAAAGGCAAAAAATGTGATAGAGGATGCAGGTACTGGAATACCTGTGCAGGAAGGAGCGTGATGGTATGAATAACAATTCCATAAAAGAACTTTTGAAAGAGGAAGCTGAGAGAAAGAGAATACAGCAGGAAGAAAAAGAACTTGGAGAAAACCCCTTATTGCAACAGCTAAAAGCAGAATTGCGGAGAAGAAAGAAGGTGCAATAGGTATGGCTAAAGCAGTATTGATTATGGATATGCCAGAACAGGTGTGCCAGAAATGCACATTGTGTTATGAGACAGAGAATGATGACGAATATCTGTGCTGTGCGACAGGAAAACTTTTGCCAGACGGAGCAAAGCCGGATTGGTGCCCGCTTCGGGAACTGCCGGAGAAAGCAAATCATCCTGATTATTGTGATAATGGAAGATTTGATAAAGGCTGGAATGCCTGCTTGGATGAAATTTTAAAAACAGATGGATTGAGAAAGGAGTAATGACAGAAGCCTTGGTAGACCAAGGTTGACCGCTAACGGTGTGATTAATAGCGAGAACAAAAAGGATGAACAATGCGTTTGATTGAGTAGTGGGTTCGTAAAATATTCGGCAAAACTGCAAGAAATCAGAGTGGTAAGCCAGATTCCTTTATCCACGGACACAGGATTATTTCTGTTAAGTGGTTGTCATGAAAAAATTAAAAGTATGTTGGGTAAGTGCAGGTATCAGTAGTTTTATGGCTGGATATTTAGCTGGTGATGTAGACGAATGGATTTACATAGATATAGCGGACCAACATCCGGATAGTATCAGATTCATTAAGGATTGCGAGAATGTAATTGGCAAAGAAATACAGATATTGAAATCAAAAGAATACCGGTGCGTGGAAGATTGTGTAAGAGCCTTTGGTGGCTTCAGAAATCCGGCGAATGGATTCGCGCCTTGTACGAACTGGTTGAAAAAGAGGGTGAGAAAAGAGTGGGAAGAGCAGCATAAGGACTGTGAGTTGACTTACGTCTGGGGCTTCGACCTTAAGGAAAGGGACAGAGCCGAGCGGACGATAGAAGCCAATCCGCAGGCTGCACATGAATTTCCACTCATAGAAAAGAATTTATTAAAAGAAGAAGTGCATGGACTGTTTGAACGGACTTTTGCATTTGCCCGACCTTTGATGTATGACCTTGGATATCCGAACAACAACTGTATTGGATGCGTTAAAGGCGGTATGGGTTACTGGAATAGAATCAGAAAAGATTTTCCAGAGGTATTCACTGGTCGGGCGAAGTTGGAAAGAGAAGTAGGACATTCTATGTTAAAGGACAAAAACGGTCCGGTATATCTGGATAAATTAGAACCGGATAGAGGTGATATGAATACAGAGATTATGCCGGATTGCGGGATTATGTGTTATCTAAATTTGAAATGAATCAAAGAAAATTCAAAAAAATAAAAAAATGAAGGGCAATCGTACATATTGGAAGTGGGTACCTGAAATAAAAAGAAAGGAGACTTCTGGTATGGTGATTTTAAAAGAAATAGTGATAGGCATAATTTCAAATTTAATAGCCGCGAAAATCATAAAAAAATATATGAATTAAATTTTAAGTGAAAGGAGCCGAACCTCCGGCCGGGGTAACGATATATCGGGTTCCTTTTGAAAATGACATACAAAGAATTTTTAGAATCGAAGATAGAGCTTGCAACAGACAGTGGATTTGTTATAGAGCCAGAAAAAGTAAATAAAATATTAAAGCCACATCAGAGAGATGCTGTTATATGGGCATTAAAAGGTGGCAGGCGTGCATTGTTTGAATCTTTTGGATTGGGAAAAACAGTGCAGGAAATTGAATTTTGCCATTTGGCAGCAGAGCAGTGTGGTGGAAGAGCATTGATTGTACTTCCGCTTGGAGTAAAGCAGGAGTTTACCAGGGATGCTGTAGATGTGCTTGGATATGAAAAGCCGGAATACTGCCGGACAATGGAAGAAGTAGAAAAGAGTACAAGCCAGATTGTATTGACAAATTATGAACGTGTCCGGGATGGAGACATCCGGCCAGAATACTTTATAGCCACATCATTGGATGAAGCTAGTGTTTTAAGGAGTTTTGGCAGTAAGACATATCAGACATTTTTGGATAAATTCAAGAATGTACCGTATAAGCTGGTGGCAACAGCTACACCATCACCAAATAAGTATAAGGAATTGATACATTATGCCGGATATCTGGAAGTGATGGATACCGGACAGGCATTAACAAGATTTTTTCAGAGAGATAGCACAAAAGCAAATAATTTGAAATTATATCCCAATATGGAAGATGAGTTTTGGATGTGGGTTAGCAGTTGGGCACTTTTCATTACAAAACCTTCAGATTTAAATCCAGATTATTCCGATGAAGGATACGATTTACCGCCATTGGATGTAAGGTGGCATGAATTACCGATTCATTATGGGGATACTGCTGACAGAGACGGACAGATGCAATTATTTCAGGAAGCAGCAGAGGGATTAAAGGATGCTGCAGCAGTAAAAAGGGATAGCATAGATAAGAGAGTTGCAGAGATGGAGCGAATTGTAGAGGAATCTCCGGAAGAACATTTTCTTTTGTGGCATGATTTGGAAAATGAGCGTCACGCAATTAAAAAAGCACTTCCAGAAGTCGTAGATATTTATGGTTCTATGGATTATGACATGAGGGAAAAGAAGGTAATTGATTTTGCAAATGGAAAAACAAGGCTGTTTGCTACAAAGAAATCATTGTCCGGATCCGGATGCAACTTTCAGAGATATTGTCACCGGGAGATATTTCTTGGAATTGATTATGAATTTAATGATTTTATCCAGGCAGTTCATAGATGTTATCGTTTCCTACAGAAAGAGCCGGTAGTGATTGACATCATTTATATGGAGAATGAGAGGCAGATTAAAGAAGCACTTTTGGAGAAGTGGAAAAACCATAATCATATGGTGGATAAAATGATAGAAATTGTGAAGAAATATGGATTAAATTCCGCAAATAAGGCGCAGCGGTTAGAAAGGAAGATGGGTGTGGAAGGTAGCAGAGAAGAAAGAACAGTAAGAGGGAACCATTATGAAGCAGTATATGGTGATTGTGTGGAAGAAACCAGAGCAATGGAAAGTAACAGCATTGATTTGATACATACCTCTATTCCATTCGGTAATCACTATGAATACAGTGCCAATTATAACGATTTTGGACACAATCAGAATACCGAACGATTTTTTGAGCAGATGTGTTATCTGACACCAGAGCTACTTCGTGTTCTTAAGCCGGGAAGAGTGGCAGCAATCCATGTGAAAGACAGAGTTTTATTTGGAAATGCCACCGGTACCGGAATGCCGACTATAGAACCATTCCATGCACTTTGCATTGAGCATTATATGAAATATGGATTCCAGTATTTTGGAATGATTACGGTAGTAACGGATGTGGTCAGGGAGAATAACCAGACATACCGCCTTGGATGGACAGAGCAGTGTAAGGATGGTTCTAAGATGGGAGTTGGCTGCCCGGAATATATCCTACTTTTCCGTAAGCTGCCTACTGACCGTTCGACGGCTTATGCGGATGTGCCAGTAAAGAAATCGAAGGAAGATTATACAAGGGCACAGTGGCAGATAGATGCTCATGGATACTGGAGAAGTTCCGGTAATCGTTTAGTAAGCAAAGAAGAATTGAAAGAGTTTCCGGTAGAGAGTCTACAGCAGGTATACAGAGATTATAGCCGTGGTACTGTTTACAATTATGCAGAGCATGTGAAACTTGCCGAGGATTTGGATGAAAATGGAAAGTTACCGGCAACTTTCATGGTGGTAGCCCCAGGCTCTTGGAATCAGTTGGAAGTATGGGACGATATTAACCGGATGCGGACACTCAACACTACACAGAGCAGGCGGAGGGCGCAGATGCACGTTTGCCCGCTGCAGCTTGACATTGTGGAGCGTATTATCAACAGGTATAGTAACGAAGGTGATACGGTATATGACCCTTTTGGCGGTCTGATGACCGTACCTATGACAGCGGTTAAGATGCACCGGAACGGCAAGGGATGTGAACTTAATCCTGATTATTTCCGTGATGGCGTGGGATACCTGCAGGCGGCGGAAAATGAGGTGGATGAGCCGACATTGTTTGATTTTATGCCGGGGGTGATGCCATGATTAACGGAGAACTAATCGTAGACAACTTTGCAGGCGGTGGTGGTGCATCCACCGGAATTGAGTTGGCAACCGGCTACAGCGTGGATATAGCAATCAACCACGATCCGGAAGCAATACGGATGCATAAAGCAAACCATCCAAATACAAAGCACTATTGCGAGAATGTGTGGGCAGTAGACCCAGTAAGGGCTTGTGGTGGTCATCCCGTTGCACTTGCATGGTTTTCACCGGATTGTAAGCATTTTTCCAAAGCCAAGGGTGGTAAGCCTAAGGATAAAAATATCAGAGGTCTTGCATGGGTAGCTTGCCGGTGGGCAGGGCTTGTAAGACCAAGAGTGATCATGCTTGAGAATGTAGAAGAATTTAAAACATGGGGGCCGTTAAACAGACGGCATCATCCAATTAAGAGTAAGCAGGGAAAGACATTTGAAAAGTTCGTGCAACAGCTTAATGATTTAGGCTATGATGTACAGTTTAAGGAGTTAGTAGCGGCTGATTACGGAGCACCGACTATGAGAAAGAGATTTTTCATGATCGCCCGGTGTGATGGCAAACCGATTGTCTGGCCGGAGCCGACACACGCACCAGCAGACAGTGAAGAGGTAAAGGCAGGATTCCTTAAGCCATATGTGGGAGCATATACGCAGTTGGATTTTTCTCTGCCTTGCCCGAGCATCTTTGATACTTCGGAAGAAATCAAAGAAAAGTACGGCATCCGTGCGGTTCGACCGCTGGCAAAGAAAACAATGGACCGGATAGGAAAAGGACTTAAAAAGTTTGTTATAGATGAAGATGAACCATTTATCGTAGACGGGAAAATGCCATTCCTTATCCAGTACCATTCCTATAATGGAAACGATGTAAGAGGACAGAAAATAACAGACCCGCTTATGACGTTGGATGGGTCAAACAGATACGGACTTGTGTGTGCATTTGTGAGCAAATTTTACAAGAGTGGAGTCGGACAGGATATAAGAGAGCCATTGCATACGGTGACAACATCGCCTGGACACTTTGGGTTGGTAATGGCATATCTGATTAAATATTATGGTTCGGAAGAGGGCGGGCATGACATTCGGGATCCGTTGGACACTTTAACATCAAAGGACCGTTTTGGATTGGTAGAGGTATACGGTACAAAATATCAGATATATGATATTGGGTTGCGGATGTTAGAACCGAAAGAACAGTACAGGTGCCAAGGTTTCCCGGATGATCACATAATTGACCATGATTATACTGGAAAGATATATCCGAGAAGTGAGCAGGTGAGAAGATGCGGCAATGCAGTATGTCCACCGATACCGGCAGCACTTGTCAGAGCAAATTTGCCGGAACTTTGTGTGGCGGAACGTATGCCTAATATGAAAATAGAATCAGAGCAGACCGGACAACTCCGGTTTGCCTAACACTTAAGTTTTAAATATAAATAACAAAACCAAGCAATCATATTGATACCTTCTGCTTATATTATATGCAGCATGGTTGAAAATGATTCGCTTGGTGGAAGGAAGTGAGGTAGTTATGGCAAGGGATAAATTAGAAGAAGCAAGACGAGAGGGAATGGCTTATGCCTTAAAAATAGCCAAAACCAAAGGAATTGAAGGACTGGAAGAGGAATGCAAATTCAGAGGGGCAACGAAAATGCCCCTGGCACTTCCAAAGAATGCGATAGATGAATGTGTGCTGAAAATCAAAGAGAATACCATTGATACAATAACAATTCTGTCAGCAATTACACTCCGGGACCAGTTCGGATTTGGAGCAGAAAGAATTAAAAGGTACATAGAGCGGTTCAATAGTAAGGCAGAGTGCCTTATGGATGATTACACAACTTGGGACGAGCAGATAGAAATACTCAAGGAAGAGTGTGGACTGGAATTCAAAATCAGAAAAAATGATAAGGATGTGAAAGTGAGGTAGAAGATATGAAAAACGGAATACATCCAGAAGGATATGCAGTAACAAGAAAAAAGACCAATGCAGACCGAATCAGAAGCATGACGGACGAGGAACTGGCAAAATTTTTAACAACCTTCAACAATACATTTGGTGAAGAATATGAAGGCGAATCAAGCTGCTTAGATTGGCTTAGTGCAGAAAGTGAGGAATAGCATGGAGAGATTAACGAAAGTAAGTGCCGTGGGAGAACATTTACCACGAAAGCCGTTAAATTTAATTCATAAATCAGATTCATCAGAGAGTAATCTGACAGAAATTCTTGAAAAATTAGGAAAATATGAGGACGCAGAGGAACAGGGATTGTTCTTTGGGTTGCCGTGTAAGGTGGGAGATACTGTTTATGTAGATAGCGCGATACTCCCAATAAAGGATATGGAGTGTGAGAACATTGACCATAAGATTCCCTTATATTTTCCGGCACGAATTGTTTCATTCCGCTTTGCAAAAAGAAATTGGATGAAGATTGCGGTTAAGGCAAAATGGTTGCATGAATGGATTGACAATGAAACAGGTCCGGAAAGTGCTTACATAGATAGTGAGAAAAAATTTACGATTTCATTGTCTGGTATTGGCAAAACAGTATTCCTCACAGAATCTGAAGCCGAAGCCAAGCTGAAAGAAATGGGGGAAAAGGATGCTTAATGAAATTTTCGATGTGATGAAATGCTTTCCGAAGAGTTATCTTACTCAATTTGGAGAACTTATTTTATCAGACAAAGGGAATGTATATTTTACAGCAAAAGACTGTAATACACAGAAAGATATTATCTGTAAACTTTTAGAGTGGTGTTCCAGACCACTTGCAAAGGGAGAACCTTACCGCCAAGAGAAGAGAAATAAAGAATGGAGAGAAAAACTTCTTTTTGGATACAACAAATATCTTGGCACACAGTTTACACAAGAGGATATGTATTGGATATACGATAAACTTGGTAATGCGGTCAATCATGAATTAACAATTAAATTTATAGAAAGTGGATACGATTTGAAACTTTTATATCCACAGAAGGGAGAGTAGCCATGACGGAGAATGAAGCAATTGAAGAATTAAAATATGATTGTAACGAAATTGGAAAAGCAATTCCATGTGATACATCATGGGGGAAATCTTTTGAAAATGCTTATGCAATGGCAATAAACGCACTGGAAGAGGTACAGCAGTACCATGCAATCGGCACACCGGAAGAATGCCGTAAATCATTGGAAATCTGCAAAGCTATGGTTGAACGTAATATAACACCAGATGATATGGAAAATTATATGAAGTTTGAGGATGAATGCATAAAGCAGGGATTTACACTTGTAAGTCTATTGAAAGCCGGAGAAAAGCAAGAAGCAATGGAACCCATTCGAATGGATAAATGCACCTGTCCGTCCTGTGGGACACATAATGAAGTCTGGAAGAAACGCAGGAACACTTTACCTAGTGACATAGTGTATTGTTGGCATTGTGGACAGGCAGTAGAAATTAAGAGAAGTGATAAGTAAAGAACTTTAATTTGTCGATAACACTCGACTTTTGTACCTTGAAAATTGAATACTGGCGGTGGAAATGATATGATTATATATAATAATTCATGAAGGGAGAAGTAAGTATATGAAGGATATAATTATAGCTTTATTTTCAGCAATGGGTGGGGCATTAGTTACGTTCACAATAACAACAAATTATTATTCAAAAAGGTTTTATAAGAGAAATGTTTTTCAGAGAATTGGAGCTTTTATTAATTTGGGAAATAATGTTTACAACGATGAAAAAGAAATAAACAAAATTGTAGATGAAAAGACAAAAAATAAACCGGATGAAATAATTTCAGACGAGGAGCCAGAAAATTTAAAGAATGGAAATTTTTGGATTCGACCATACTAATGTATTTACATCACACCGCCAGTATTTCACTGGTGGTATTTTTATACCCTAAAACAGGAGGAATTGAATTGAACAAAGATATATTAAAGGATTACATAGATGCGTGCGAATTGGTAAAGGAAACCGAAGCAGACATTCAGAAGTTACGAAAAACCGAAGTGGTACATGACAAAGTATCCGGGAGCAACCCTGACTTCCCCTTCCAGGCACAGAATTTTAATATCAGTGGACAGGTAGAGCATTACATGGAACCATCTGAGCTGGAAAAAGAAAAACAGTTGCTGCAGGATAGGATGGTAAAAGCACGATATAAGAAGATTATGGTAGAGAAGTGGATGGCGAATGCACCGGCACGGATCCAGAGACTTGTAAGGCTTAAGTATTTTGAAAGGTTATCATGGGAGCAGGTAGCAGAGCGGCTGGGTGGAAATTCATCTGGCGAGAGCATAAAGAAGGAATTTCAGAGATTTATGAAAAATAATTAAAAAAAGTCCCATTTGTCCTGCATGTCCCGAAAGGGTGTGATAATATGTTATTAAGCCGAAAAGGCAAAAGACCTTTCCGGAACTTCATAACTCATGGGCACTCGAAAGGGTGCCTACTCCCCAATAAAAGAAGATTAATAGGCACTGTGCATAGGCATGGTGCTTTTTTCGTAGAAAGACAAGAATGAATAGAGAAAGATATAGTGATCCGACGGCGGATATTGCAATAAGCAATGTGATTAGAATAGAAAAGATGAAAAAACAGGATGGTGGTAGTATTGGCAAGAAGTCCAAACGAAAAGAAAGAGAAAGCCCACGAACTGTATAACAGTGGAATGAAGCTGGTTGAGATTGCAAGTCAACTAGATTGTTCCGCTGCCACAATCAGAACATGGAAAAATCGATATAAATGGGATGAAGATGAAAATGAAACGTTTCAAAAGAAAAGTGAAACAAAGCGAAACGTTTCAAAAAAGAAAATTAAAAAAAAGCTAAGTAAAGAAGAAGCTGTAGCGGGTGAAGTTGAACAAGTAATTCAAAATACTGATTTGACTGATAAGCAACAGCTTTTTTGTGTGTACTATATTAGGTGCTTTAATGCTACAAAAGCATATCAAAAGGCATATGAATGTGATTATACAACTGCAATGGTCAATGGAAGTCAATTACTTAGAAATACTAAGGTAAAAGATGAAATTATACGATTGAAACGAGAACGATTTAATAGAGAATTTCTAAGTGAATCCGATGTATTTCAGAAGTATATGGATATTGCATTTGCTGATATAACAGACTTTCTTGAGTTTGGAACAGAAGAAGTTCCAGTGATGGCAATTTATGGACCTGTAAAGGTAAAAGACCCAGATACTGGAGAAGAAAAGCAATTGACAAAGACAGTTAATACAGTTCATTTTAAGGACAGTATGAATGTAGATGGCTCAATCCTGTCAGAAGTAAAGCAAGGAAAAGATGGTGCGAGCATTAAGCTTGCCGATAGAATGAAAGCGTTACAGTGGCTTTCAAATCATATGGATTTAGCTACAGAAAAGCAGAAAGCAGAGATTGAGCAAATCAAAGCACAGACAGAAGTGTTAAAACTTAAGACCCAGGGCGAGGAAGAGGATGATACTGTAGATGATGGATTCATAGCAGCATTAAATGGAACTGCAGCAGAGGATTGGAAAGATGAAGAAGAGTAGACAGATTTTTCATTTCAAACCATTTTCCAAAAAGCAGCGTAAGGTTTTGAACTGGTGGTGTGATGATTCACCGGTAAAGGATAAAGATGGAATCATAGCAGACGGAGCAATCCGTTCCGGTAAAACGGTCTGTATGTCATTATCCTTTGTATTGTGGGCAATGACTACTTTTAATGGTCAGAATTTCGGAATGTGCGGAAAGACAATCGGTTCATTCCGGAGAAATGTATTGTTCTGGCTGAAACTGATGCTAAGAAGCCGGGGTTATAAGGTAGTAGACCACAGGGCTGATAATCTGATTGTTATCTCTAAGGGAGATGTAGTTAATAATTTCTATATATTTGGTGGAAAAGATGAAAGTTCACAAGACCTTGTGCAAGGTATCACATTAGCAGGAGTCTTTTTTGATGAAGTAGCACTGATGCCGGAATCATTTGTGAACCAGGCAACCGGACGTTGTTCTGTGGATGGTTCTAAGTATTGGTTCAACTGCAATCCGGATGGACCATATCATTGGTTCAAGGTAAATTGGATTGATAAAATAAAGGAAAAGAATCTGTTGTATCTTCATTTTACAATGGATGATAACCTCTCTCTTACTGAAAAGATAAAAGAGAGATACCGCAGCATGTATACTGGAGTATTCTTCCGAAGATATATATTAGGCCTGTGGGCAATGGCAGAGGGTATTATTTATGATATGTTCAATGCTGATGATCATGTGACCAAGGAAGAGCAGGAATTATATCCTACCGGAAAATATATCAGTATTGACTATGGAACCCAGAATGCAACAGTATTCCTGATGTGGGAAAAATCATTAAGTGGCAAATGGTGCTGCACAAAAGAATATTATTATTCTGGAAGGGATAAGGGAAAGCAGAAAACAGATGCAGAATATGCAAAGGACTTAAAGGACTTTGTTGGAAATAAGAAAATAAGAGCAGTAATTGTAGACCCGTCCGCAGCTTCCTTCATAGCGGAACTACGGAAGAAAGGGTTTACGGTAATTAAAGCAAAAAATGATGTAGCAGATGGAATCCGTCTGGTTGGGACATTACTCAATCAGAAACGGATTCTTTTTTATGCGTGTTGCAAGAATACACTTAAGGAATTTGCTTCTTATATATGGGATGCGAAAGCAGCAGACCGTGGAGAAGACAGACCAGTGAAGCAGTATGACCATGCGATGGATGCGGTACGTTATTTCTGTAGTACCGTGCTTGGCAATCAGGTAGCAAGAATAAAAAGTAAGCAGCAACTTGGATTTGGATAGGAGGTTAAAAAGTGTTTGTATTTACATATCCGGCAGAAAAGTATAATGAGCTTAATATAAGAAAAACAGATATATTACATTTAATTAATAAGCACATCACAGTAGCATCTGCATTGAAAAAGAAAATGGATTACTATGAGGGTGAGCAGGCAATCCTTGAACGCAAGAAAGAGGACGGTGCACCAAATAATAAACTGGTATGTAATCATGCGAAAGATATTTCTGATACAGCAACAAGTTATTTTATCGGTGAGCCAGTTACATATAAGTCAGATGATGATATATCAGATTTGTTAAAAGCACTGGAGAATGCCGGGGCAGATGAAGCAGATGGTGATAATGGTCTTGATTTATCCATTTATGGACTGGCATTTGAGTATATGTATGCCAAAGAGGGACAGACAGAGCTTGTATGTAAGAATCTTTCACCGCTTAGAACATTTATGGTATATGACGATACCATTGAACAGAATGAATTATTTGCAGTTTATTATTATCAGAAAAAGGATGACACTGATACTTATCCAATACAGTATATTGCAACAGTGCTTACACAGAATTATAAGTATGTGCTTAATATACAGGATAGTAATGAGCCACAGGAAACGACAGAGGAACCGCAGCCACATTATATGGGAGAGGTTCCGGTCAATGCATATCAGAATAATAAGCTTGGAATTGGGGATTTTGAGTTACAGATTCCGCTTATAGATGCATATAATGCAATCATGTCTGACCGGGTAAATGATAAGGAGCAGTTTGTAGATTCTATTCTGGCCATATACGGAGCACTGCTTTCTGACGAGATAGAGGATGAAGGAGAAGGCACCGGAACACAGAAAGCAATGAAGAAACTGAAAAGGGAGAAGCTGTTGGAACTTCCGGACGATTCAAAAGCGGAATATCTTACACATACCTTTGATGAAGCGGGAGTGGAAATCTTACGAAAGGCTATTGAGCAGGATATTCATAAATTCAGTCATATCCCTTGTATGACAGACGAATCCTTTGGAGGAAATGTATCTGGTGTTGCAATGGAATTCAAATTGCTTGGAATGGAGAATATCACAAAAATAAAGACCAGATATTATAAAAAAGGTCTTCGTAAGAGATTAAGGATATTCGCACATTGGCTGTCTGTTAAAGGAAAAAATGTTGATATATCCGGTATTAAGACTATATTTACCAGATGTATGCCAAAGAATCTGTTGGAAATTTCACAGTGGGTTAGCAATCTTTGGGGTAAGGTCAGCCGGAAAACATTACTTTCTCAGATTCCTTTTGTAGATGATGTGGAAGCAGAACTTACGGCAGTTAATGAAGAAGAGGAAGAAGCTATAGAGAAACAGAAGAAATTATTTGATAATCATCCAAATGATAAATTAGAGGAAGATGCGGATGGCGAAGCTTAATTACTGGGAGCGCAGGGAAGCACAGGATATGTATAATTACATGGAAAGTGCAGAGAAAAAGGCGGATGAAATAGCACAGCTATATTTGAAAGCATCTCGGTATATTTCTACGCAGGCAGATCAGATATTTGATAAATACAAAGGCAAATATGGTCTGTCTGAAAGCGAAGCACGCAGACTGTTGAATGAATTAAAGGATAAGACCTCACTGGACGAACTTCTGCAGAAGCTTAGAGATGGAGATTCTAATGACAGCCGTAAAGAGTTGAAAAAACAGCTAGAATCGGCTGCATACCAGGCAAGGCTGGAAAGATTACGGCAGTTACAGAATCAATTGGATTTTGTAATGATGAGAGTTTATAAGCAGGAGTTGCAGCGTAACCGTAGTTTTTATACTGATTTTGCCAATGAAGCCTACTATCGTGAAATGTATAATATTCAGCAGAGAGCAGGTGCCGCATTTTCATTTGCTTATATATCTAAAGATACAATTGAAGAGGTAATAAATAGCCGGTGGTCTGGTGAAAATTATTCCTCCAGAATATGGAAGAATACAAAAGCATTAGCACAGGAATTAAAGGAGCAGTTACTGATTGAACTGGTTACCGGTAAAACACACCGGGAGATAGCCAATGAGATTGCTAATAAGTATGCAGCAGGTGCCAGCAGAGCCAGACGGTTAATAAGAACAGAGAGTAATTATCTCGCCGGAGAGATGAGTTTTAAAGCATATGCGGCAGCAGGCATAGAGAAGTATATGTATTTGGCAGTGCTGGATTTAAAGACTTGTACCACTTGTTGCAGAACACTGGATGGAAAGATATTTTATACAAAAGATAAAAAGGTTGGTGTCAACTGCCATCCAATGCATCCGTGGTGTCGGTGTACGGAAATAGCTGTTTTGGATGAAGAATGGTTAAAGGATATGACCAGAAAAGCATTAGATCCTAAGACGCATAAGAAGATAGATGTCCCATTAACCATGAGTTATGCTCAATGGTATCAGAAATATGTGGAAGGGAATCAGGATGCTAAGCTGGAAGAAAAGAGAATCCGAAATACAACATCAGATAGGATTCAGTATAAAAAATATTGGGAGATTCTTGGCGAAGAAGTGCCGGAAACACTGGAAGAATTCCAAAATATGAAGTATAATGAAACTGAAAAATGGAACAATTTGAAATCCAAAAAGCAAGAAGCATTAAATAAAATGGATTTCGATGATATGGGAAATCTTATAGAGAAACTTGGCAACAAAGAAGTGCGGCAATGGTATAAGGCACATGATGAGAAAATCCTAGATTTAGTTGATAAGACGATTCCTTTGGAACAACAAGCAAGGCAAGCTTTTGAAATGAGAAATCAGTATAGAATACAGGCAAGAGAGTTGATGAAAGACCAAGTATCGAGAAAGAAACTAGATATAAAACATAAAAATCGTACTTTTGAGGAACTTCTAGAGCATAAAAGAAAAAAATATGGATTGACCGAAAGTGAAGCATATAAGGATATTATCCGTAGTAGTACAACTACAAATAAAAAATACGACAAAATAGCTGGCATTCAATGAAGGGAGGAAATAGTGTGAAAACATTTCAGTTAGATAATGAACCGAATCGTTTATATTTTACTAATTATAATAAAATAGATGAAGAAGTTCTTTTTCAGGATATTTTTAAAACCTTAAAGAATTGCAAAGATATTGAAATAGGCAGAAAACATATGGGACCTTCAGAAGATTTGTATGATTGTAAATTGTCGGATTTTTCATTTACATTGGTATATGACATTGATTATGGGACATATATTCAGGTAGATGATGTAAAAATAATTCCAAGGCTAGAAAATCTTTTTGAGGTGAAGAATGGATAATTTTACAATTATATACAAAATTTTAAAGTCATTAGAACAGGCTATGGATTATGATGAATTTGATACGAATACAATATCTCATGTAAGATTGAATATTTCGTATCAGAGATGGGAAAAAATTCTGATTATGCTTGCAAAGTCTGGTTATATTGATGGTATTATATATGACCAGTGTGGTGGTGATTATTGTGCGCATATTGAAGAACCAATAGCACCAGTTATTACATTAAAGGGTTTGGAATATTTAAGTGATAATACATTAATGAAAAGAGCTGCAAATGTTATGAAGGGAATAAAAGAAGTAGTTCCAGGATTATAGATACCACTAACCATTAGGTCAGTGGTATTTTTATACCAATTTCTAGGAGGTGAAAACATGAAAATTAAAGTAACAAAGCGGTATGTGGATAAGTACACAAAGAAAATTGTAGAAGAGGGTACAGAAACGGAAATGACCGCAGAACGTGGCAAGGAATTGATAAAAGAAGGTGTTGCCAAAGAAGTAAAAGTAACAGGAAAAGAAGCATAGAAGGGCGGTGATTCCTTATATCTCCCAGCTATGGGTTAAATAGTGATAAGCACGCAGATTGTATTCTGGGTGTTATTTTTATGCCTTTTTTCCGCAGGCATTAAAGAACGGTAGAACAATGTGGTATGCAACGGACTGGGGAAAAGACCGGCTCGGGGCAGGAAGGAGAAAATATGAAGAATAAAGAAGTAAAGGCATTGAGAATGCCACTGAAATTACAGTTTTTTGCAACCGGAGACGGTGACGGCACTGGAGATGGTGACGGTTCCGGGGATGGAGCAGGAGACGGAGATGGCACAGGTGAAGGTTCAAAGGGTGAACCACCAAAGACCTTTGACGATTTCTTGAAAACAGGAGATTTTCAGTCAGAATTCGACCGGAGAGTGCAGCAGTCAATTACAACAGCACTTAAGAATCAGAAAGAAAAGTATGATGCTTTAATGGATGACCGGTTATCAGAAGCAGAGAAACTTGCCAAGATGACAAAGGATGAAAAACAGGAATACCTCAATAAAAAGCATGAAAAGGAATTATCTGACAGAGAAGCCGCTATAACCAGAAGGGAACTTATGGCAGAAGCGAAGAATACTCTTGCAGAGAAAAAACTTCCGGTAACATTGGCAGACGTGCTGGTGTATACAGATGCTGATTCCTGTAATAAATCCATTGAAGCAGTAGAGAAAGCCTTTACAGAAGCGGTAGCCGCTGCCGTAGAAGAAAAGCTGAAAGGCGGGAAGCCAATGAAAAACGGTGATTCCAATGTAACAGAGTTGGACAAAATCGTTAGTATGATGAGCGAATAGGAAGGAGATTTTAGAAGATGGCAATTAACACATTAGCAACAGCAACAAATTTTCAGAAAGCATTGGACGTGTTAGCAGTTCGTGAAGCTGTAACCGGCTGGATGGAAGCAAATGCAGGTCAGGTAAAATATACCGGCGGTGCAGAAGTAAAAATTCCGAAAATGTCGGTGCAGGGTCTTGGAGATTATGACAGAGATAACGGATATCTCATGGGTTCCGCTACTTTGGAATATGAAACTAAGAAAATGACTCAGGATAGAGGTCGTAAGTTCCAGTTGGATTCTATGGATGTTGATGAGACTAACTTTGTAACAACTGCATCTTCCGTTATGGGAGAGTTCCAGAGAACAAAAGTTATTCCGGAAATTGATGCATACCGTCTTTCCAAGATTGCAACAGAAGCAATCAATGCAAATGTGGCTGGTATGGTTCAGTATGGATATACACCGGGAGCAGCTAATACAAGTGCACTTCGTAAAGTAAAAGAAGGCATTGCTGCAATCAGAGACCTTGGTTATGATGGACCATTAGTAGTTCATGCTACAGACAGCTTTATTTTGGAGTTAGAGTTAGAACTTGCAAATAAGATTTCTACAGTAAACTTCAAAAAGGGCGGTATTATTACTAAAGTTCCGGCGGTTGATGAAGTACCAATTATTCCAACACCGGCAAATCGTCTGGTAACAGCAATTAAGCTGAATGACGGCAAAACGAGCGGTCAGGAAAAAGGTGGATTTGAGAAGGGTGCAACGGCAAAGGATATCAACTTTGAAATTATGCCACTTAAAACACCGGTAGCAATTTCCAAGCAGGATAAGATGAGAATCTTTGACCCGAATACAAATCAGAAAGCAGATGCATGGGCAATGGATTACAGACGTTTCCATGATTTATGGATTTTGGAAAATAAGGTTAATTCCATTTATGTAAGCATTAAGGATTCAGAATAACAGGAGGTAGTACATGAGAGTTAAGACTGACAATGTTGAGAGAGTTGTTTCGGATGAATACGGCAGAGAACTGGTGGCAAGTAAAAAAGCCGTGGAAGTGCCGGAAAAAGCGGTACAGACTAATTCCCTGGAAAAGCTGAAAGTAGACGAATTAAAGGCACTGGCATCTGAAAAGGGAATTGAAGGAGCTGAGACTATGAAAAAATCTGAGCTTCTGGATATCTTGAAGGATGTGGTCTAGGTGACAGATATTGAAAAATTAAAAAAGCTTACCGGAGAGAGTGACGAAGAGTTGCTCTCTCTTTTGCTGGAAGAAGCAGAAGCTTTTGTGCTGTCATATACGAATCGGACACACATTGTAAGTGGTCTGGACAAAGCAGTAAGAGATCTGGCAGTTATTGCTTTGAACCGGATGGGAACCGAAGGAGAGACTGGGCGAAGTGAGGGCGGAGAGACCTATAGCTTTGATAATGCCCCAAAGCAGGTATATACCCTGATGAACCGGTACAGATTAGCGAGGTGTGGCGGACATGCGTATGAAGCGAAGCAGAATACAGAAGTATCACCATAGAAGTAAGGAAACAGGAAAAGATGCCGAGGGTGGTATTTTTACACAGTATCAGGAAGCAGTGCCTTTTAATGGTGAGATATGGCCGGCATCCGGTGAAGTGCAGGCTAAGTTATATGGAGAGAAACTATCATATATCCGTAATGTGCGGATAGAGGGCAGATATGTCATTACTACAGACAGAGCCGGAGTTGTTCATTATGTGTATCCGGATGGACTGGATATTGTGGAATCAGATGGATTATGCCTTTATGTGGATGGCACTGCAGAACCGGATTATAAGGTTATTGCAATTAAACCATATCAGAATCTTACTCTGGAGGCTATGAAGATATGATAGAGGGTCTTGATAAGCTGCTGAAACGAATTGAGCGGTATGAGAATGTGAGTACCGTGCAAGGGGTAAGGAAAGGAATTGCACTGGTGCAGGCACAGGCAAGGGCAGGCTGCATAAGTGAGACTGGAGAATTGAGAAATTCGATTCATGTCAGTGATGAGGTAATAGGGAAAAATAAAGTGGTTGGAACCTGCTTTACGAACAAATCCTATGCGCCTTATGTAGAATTTGGCACGGGTCCCAAAGGGCAGGCGAATCATGCCGGAATATCACCTAATGTACCGGTTGCCTATAGCCAGTTACCGTGGTGGATACATGAGAGCCAGATTGATAAAGGTCTGGCAGAAAAGTATCACTGGTTTTACATAGACACCAAGGACGGACGTTTCTATCAGTGTAATGGACAGCCTGCAAGACCATTTATGTATCCGGCATTGAAAAATAATGAAGAGAAGATAACCAGGTTGATTGCAAATGACATTAAGGAGCAGCTGAAATGAAAAATGTGAAAGACATTGTATATGGAGCGATTAGTGGTGTAGTGGAAAATACCACGGATTCGTATCCGAGTAACTTTGAAAATCTCCCGGCAGTTCAGTATATCGAGGATGAGAACAGCGTATATGAGAGAACCGGCAATAAAGAAGATAAAGCTTATGTCAGATATATTGTGGATATCTGGGATAGAAAAAGTACATCCCAGACCACATTGGAAATTGATAAAGCTATTTCTGCTATCGGTCTTGTGCGTACATCCTGCAAAGATGTACCGGAACAGGGAGGATTGAAACATAAACACATGGTATACGAAGGAATTATCGATATGGATTCTGAAATTGTATACTGGGACAAATAAGAAGGAGGAAGAAAGCATGTTAGCAAATGGAGCAAAGTTAGAGTATAAGAAGGGCGAACAGTGGGTAGACTGCCCGGGCTTAAAGGAAATTCCGGATATTGGAAATGAACCGGAAAAGGTAGATAATACCTGCCTTACCGATAAACACAAAGTAAACGAAAATGGTATTGGTGATTTAGGGGATATGACCTATAAATTCAAATACGACAACAGCAAGGCAGACTGCCCTTACCGTGTATTCCGTGATAAGAAACCGGATGAAGTTACCGAATTCAGAGAAACACTTGCAGATGGTTCTGTTACTGAATATTCTGCACAGACATCTGTAAAACGTACCGGCGGAGCAGTAAACGGAGTAATCGAGTTTGAATTAACAATGGCAGTACAGAGTGATTTCACTTATACTGACCCAGCCTAAGAGAAGGAGGATAAAAATCAATGGACGGATTAGATGAAATGTTACAGACAGAGGATAAAGAGAAAAAGGTAGTTGCAATGAATCAGAAAGAGGAACAGCCAAAGCGTAAGCAGTTCCATTTCTGGAGTGTGGCAGGAGTAGACCATAAGTTGAAGCTGACCACTTCCATGATTACCAAATTGGAAGGTAAGTACAAGACCAATGTTATTAATCTGGTCATGAATGAAGGGGTACCGCCACTTTCTGTAATGCTTACCATTGTGCAGGCAGCACTTATTCCGTGGGAGCATGGAACCAGTTATAAGGATGTAGAGAAGTTATTTGATTTATGGCTGGAGCAGGATGGTGGAGATCAGCAGAGTTTCTTTAAAGAGGTAATTGTTCCACTGATGGCGGTATCCGGTTTTTTTACGGAGAAACAGACAGCGGAGATTCTCGAAAGTCTGGAGGAGAGAGCCAGTCAGATTTAATATCCGATTACATTGATTTATTATATCCAAGAGCATTAGACAGCGGAATCTCAGTCGGGAAGTTTTGGAATTCTTCTCTGACTGAGATTTTGGATAGGATAGACAGCTATGACCGGAGAAAAAAGTCTGAAATTAATCTCATGTTTATGCAGGCAGATTTGATTGCCAATAGGGTAGCGAAATGTTTTGACCCACAAAAGGTAAAAACTGTCATGCCGTGGGACTACTTCCCAGAAGTATTCGAAAAGGAAAGAAAAGAATATGAACAGCAGGAAGTTATAACTGTAAAAAATAGAAGACGTGCTGCTATGGATGAATATAACCGCAGGCGGCATATGCAGGCAGGAGGTGAGAATGAATGAGTGATGAATCCTTAGAAAAATTGAAGGTTGTAATTGAAGCCAGTGCAAATCCGTTTCGGGAAGAAATGAAGAAACTTCGGAAGGAAATGAATGATTCCAGTAAGGTTGTAGATGACCAGATGAAGAATATTAAAGCGGATATGGACAAAACAATGGAGCCTATCCGTAAAGTGCAGGCACAGATACGAAGAATTGGTGAAACCATGAAAAACGTGCTTGGAAAGAGTCTGCCGGGCAACCAGTTTAAGGATATGAGCAACAGCATTGAGAAGACTCAGAAGAAACTGGACAAGCTGATTGCAGCAAAGCATGAGCTGGAGGATTCCGGCAAGGATATGGAACTTACCAAAAGTTATCGGGAATTAGAATCTTCTGCAGCAAAGGCAGAGGAAAGACTTCTGAAATTAAAAGGTAATATTAGTGCATTAGAAAGTGCCGGTCTGGATATGGAGTATACAGATGATTTCAAGGAACTGATGAAGGTTACTGATGCGGCAGAAAAGAAACTGAATTCTTATATTGAACAGGAAGACAGGATGAAAGCCACAGGTACCGTAAATAAGAAGAGTAATAGCTGGAAGAATTTGCAGTACAATATTGAACAGGCAAGAAACACTTATAATGCATATAAGATGGATATGGCAAATGCTACACCATCTGAAAAGTATCAGAATACAGCATCATGGAAGAAATTACAGGCAGAAATCGAGCAGACCGAGAAAAAACTTGCGGAATATAAGTCTGAGATGGAAAGCCTGTCGGAATCTGAAAAGGTGCAGCCTACCGATAAATGGCGGAAGGTTCAGAAAGAAATTTATGATACCAGAATCGAACTGGCTCAGATGAATGAGGAACAGCAGAAGTATGAGAAAAGTGTCAGAGTCAGCAGGGTTTCCAAAGTTTTTAAGAATGTACTGAATACTTTTAAATCATTAGGACAGTCCATTAAGAAAAGCGGTGGCTTATTTGCATCACTGATTCAAAAATTTAGAAATGGAATTCCTTGGTTTAACAAGACCAGAAATTCTATGCATGGTTTAGGCAATTCTGGCAGCAGGCTTGGTAATATCTTTAGAACCCTTGGTATGACAGCAAGGTTTATGTTTGCCAGCTTTGCAATAACCGGCACCATTAATGGCGCAAAAGAGGGATTGAAGAATCTTGCACAGTACAGTGATACTACGAATGCTAGTATCTCAACTTTGTATAGTGACCTCATTACCTTAAAGAATGCTTTTGCAGTAGCGTTTGCACCTATTTTGAATGTGGTAACTCCAATTCTGGATACCTTTATTACCTATTTAATAGATGCGGCAAATGCGGTGGCACAGTTCTTTTCAGCACTTACCGGAAGTCCGACATGGACCAAGGCAACCAAAGTACAGAAGGATTATGCCGGCAGCCTGAATAATACTGCATCAGCAGCGGCAGCAGCCAAAAAGGAATTGTATGGCTTTGATGAAATAACCAAGCAGTCAGATGACAGCAGTTCCGGTAGTAGCGGAGCAGGCGGTTCTATTGGCAGTATGTTTGGCACAGAGGAAGTGAGCAATCAGTTCTCTAATTTTGCTCAGATGGTGAAGGATGCATGGAAAGATGCTGATTTCAGCGAGATAGGTGAGATTGTCGGTACTAAGATTCGGGACGGACTGGATAGCATTAATTGGGATGCAATACAGGAAACTTGCAATAAAATTGCTAAGAGCATTGCAACCTTTATCAATGGATTCATTGGTACGGAAGGTCTTGCTGAGAGTATCGGAAGTACAATCGGAAATGCTATTAATACCGGAGTAGGAATGGCACACACCTTCTTTTCTACTACAAATTTTGTTGGGTTGGGCGAATTTATAGCCACGACAGCCAATACAGCCATTATGGATACCACAGACTGGGGGTTGCTTGGCGAAACTGTAGCAGAGGGATTAAAGGCTGGTATAGAAACCTGGTATGGATTTGTAACAACCTTTAATTTTGAAGGGTTAGGTAGCAAAATTTCAACGTCTGTAAATACTTTTTTTACGGAAATGGGAATGGTTGACAAAAAGACAAATTTAACAGGTTGGCAGACAATGGGAATGTCTTTTAGCAAAAGTATAGATGGATTTATTACAGCAATCACTACTGCATTAAAAACCTTAAAATGGGAACTTGTTGGACAAGCTATTGCTGATTTTATTTGTGGTATTGAATGGGGAAAAATAGTGTGGGATTTTTCTGAAATGTTAGGCTCACTGTTTGAGGGGATAATTACTTCATTAGCTTCAGGATTTATGAATTGGTGGTGGGATATTACAGGCACGGGAATGAAAATAACACCAGAAAGTGCAAAGAAACTTGAAGGAAACCAGAGCGAAATGGAAAAGTGGTTGGAACAATATCCAGGCTTGACAGAAAGTGATTATTATACTTATAAAACTACTGGAAAAGTTTTAGAACATGACCCCAATGGACCATTAGCACCAAATAAGGATAAGAGGCAGGATTCAATAAATAAATTATATAAAAATCGTGATTCAAATTTTCCTGATAATGGTGGAGTAAGTCGAAGTATTGATAATAAAGATGGAGGAGGTGGGGGACGCAGTATTGATGAGTTACAATGGGCTGTGACACATGGTGGAATAGGAAAAACAATGTATTTAAAAATAAAATCCCTTACAACAGCGGATGATATTTATAATCCATTGCAGTCCTCATTTTCCAAGAAACCTTTAACTACAGCTACAAAGACAACCTCTGGGGTAAAACTCCATGAAGAAGTGCAGGGTGGAATTACATCTGCTGGAGCATTCCATAATGCTGTAAAATCCACTACAACTGGAAATATGGTCTTTGATTTTGTTCAGTCAGATTTTGTAAAAAACATGTTACATACTGGCACAAAGTCAGATACTAATGGACACTCTATATTTAGCTGGGTGCAGGGAGCATTTGGACAGAACAGATTGCATACTGCTACAAAGTCAGATACCAATGGACACTCTATATTTGGCTGGGTGCAGGGAGCATTTGGGCAGAGTATATTTCATACTGGGGCAAAATCAGATACCAGTGGTAGTATGATACATCAGACAGTGCAGAATACTTTTGGGGCACAAAGCCTTAGCACATCTGCAACGGTAACCACTAGTGGAACAGATCTTAGAAATTCGTTGCAGGCATCTTTTGGTGGAAACCCATTAACTATCGGAGTATCATTGGTTAGAAATGGATGGAGTTCTCTTACAGATTGGGTTAACAGCTTCTTTGGAAGCGGAAATTCTGGAAGAGGAGCATCAATAACAAGAAGAGCAGATGGCGGACTTTTTTCTGGTGGGGTTTGGCATCCGGTTACTGCTTATGCAGGCGGTGGTTCACCTGCAAGTGGTCAGTTTTTTATGGCAAGAGAAGCTGGGCCGGAGTTAGTAGGAACAATTGGACGGCATACTGCTGTAATGAACAATAACCAGATAGTATCCTCTGTATCAGATGGTGTATATTCTGCGGTGTTATCGGCAATGTCTCAGACAGCACGAAACAATAGCACGCCAATGGAATTACATGTTTATGTAGGGGGAGAAAAAGTGACAGATTATGTCATCAAGGATATTAATGGTAGAACAGTTTCAACCGGAAAATGTCCAATTTTAACGTAATTTGGAGGGTAGTGTAAGCTGCCCTCTTTTCAAATAATACACAAATGTGTATAATTAAATTATTATGTAAAAGGATGATGGTTATGATATTTTGTAAAAATTGTGGAAATCCGTGTAGAATTGGAACGGAACCGGTCGGAAGAGACCAGAACGGCTTGCCAGTATTTCATAGATTTTCGTATTGTGATAGATGTAGATTGAAGGAAGATTTGGATATTAATATAGAAGAAAAGGCAGAAGTGTATTCCATTATTAGCTTCGTATTTGCAATAGTGTCTCTTGTTATAGTTAAGTTAATGCCTGTAATATCCGTAATTATCGGACTTGCAAGCTTTGTATTGGCAGCATTGGGAATGGAAGAAAAGTATAGAGTACTTGCCCAAATTGCAATAGTTCTATTCCTCATTACAATGTTTATATTTATGTTTGGTACAACTGGATGGCTGTGTTTGCTATCTGCATAGAAGCAATAAATCTATTCATACATAGGAGGCATGAGTTATGATACTATGCAAAAAATGCGGGAATCCGTGTAGAATTGGCGCAGAGCCAGTTGGAAGAGATAGCAATGGATTGCCGGTATTTCACAGATTTTCTTATTGCGATAGATGCAGAATTTAACAGTAATCGAAAATGAATTAGTGCCAGTATATGAGACAGATAATGGAGAGAAGGTAGTGTATGGTTCAGAACTTCATGAAGTTCTTAGTGTTAGGACTCCATATAAAGACTGGTCATCCCGTCGATTAGAGGATGTTGATGCAATTGAAAATGAGGATTTTGAAGCCGCGCAAATTTGTGCACCTTCAGGACAAACTAAAAAGGACCACATTATTAAGCTGGATACAGCTAAAGAAATGGCGATGCTGGAACGAAGTGAAATGGGAAAACGGGTGAGGAGATATTTCATTCAAATAGAAAAGAAATATAAAGAAAATTCTTTGGAAGGTCTTTCGCCGGAACTTAAGGCAGTTATTATAGTAGATAAACGTATTACAAAAGTAGAAAAGAAAGTGGAACATCTGGAGTATGACATTCCACTTTATGGTTCAGAGGCAGATGAACTATGTAATCATGTAAAGAGAAAAGGGGTTGACATGCTGGGAGGGAAAAATAGTAATGCTTATAAAGATACAAAAATACGTGCGGCGGTCTATTCTGATATATATAACCAGATTAAACGTGAGTTTGGACTATATGATGAGAAAGGGAGATTTAAATCATATAAAGCATTAAAAAGACGATATTTATATGATGCACATGAATTAGTAGATGTTTATGAATTACCTACATATTTAGCGGAACAGGTTAGTGATTGCAATGCACAGATAAGTATGGAGGTGGCTTGAGATGCAGGAACGATTAGAATGTGCATTTATTGCCGTGATGAAAGAATTGGATAATGCAACTCCAGAGGAAATAGATGCTATACGGAGAGAGTGGTTGGCTGATGAGCATAATGAAAAATCTGATAAAGTTATTGAATTGATAAATACAATTTGCAATTTAGCAATAAGAAGAGCCGAGAGGAATCAGTCAGTGGCATAATAAGCAAGAACAAAAAGCTGTTATTTATACTGAAAGGTATAGATAGCAGCTTTTTCATCAATTAGTTATATGATGGTTAAAATATAAAAAAGAACTTTTTGTGGCAAATGATACAAATATTGTGTTATAATGTAAAACAATATGATAATTGTATACAAATAGTGATACGAGGGAGAAGAGATATGCAGTATTTAATAATTGTTTTACTCTTAGTAATAGTAATTGAGAGCATCAGTATTTTATGGTTAACTAGAAATATAAAGAATGAAAAGAAAATTCAAGATACTATACAGTTCTTTAGAAGCTTTTGGGGAAAATTTGTTTTCTATGTTTTGGCTACAAGTATTATTGGTTTGTTTTTAGGTAGTATTTATTTTAAAAGTGAGATTGAATTAGAAACAATTAACAGTTGGGTAAGTATAGTTCTTGGATTAGTAGCGTTGATTATAGGTATTATTTCTTTATTCTTGAGTTTCTATAATTTGGATGAAGGAAATAGAAATAATAAAGAATCTGTTGAAATAATGCAGGATATAAAAATGGAATTTATGAAGCAGATTGGTGATATGAGAAAAGACATATTACACAAGATAGAGGAATCATCACAAGAAACTCAAAATATAATACAAAAGGGTGAATATAAGGCTTCTACAAATAATTCATTTCAACAACCGCAAGGTGATAATACTTGGGAAAATATAAAAGTAGTAAGAGAAAATGAAGAAAAGAAGTAGTTATAGAATAAACTTGGAGGAATTTAAAATGAGTCATTTGAATATGAATATAGTTCTTTGTAAAGAATTCGATGAAGATACACAATCTATACATGGAATGATGAATGAAATCAAATTGAGTAATCAGATTGATAAAGAGAAGATAGAGTTAAATATTTTTACTTTAGTGAGTGGGTTTGGTGGAAATGCATCAGATCAGATGAAATTCGATTATTATTTGATATGTACAAAAGATTTAGATAGAGTGGAAAAGGATTATACACAAAGCGCATCATACATGTTTTCTATGACCATGAGTAAGGTTGAAAAGGGGAATGATGAGAGTTCTGATGATGCGGGAGAACCTATATATAAAAATACATTTCAATCTATGACGTGTTGGAACAGAAAGGTTGTTTTTCCATGTGCAGGACAATTTGAAATTCATGTTTATGAAAATATAAGTAACCAAGATGTAGAAAGCGCAATGGAACGTTTGGAAAATTATATGCAAGAGGGACAGGAGCCTGTTACAGTATATCATTTTAATGTAAAAAAATGATATAACAAGTATAGAAAATAAAATTATAAAGAAAGAGAACCTTTGGGGTTCTCTTTTTTATATACAATAAACAGAAAGAAGGTGGCTAAGTGCTAAAGATTGATGGTGTGACCATGCCGGAACCAAAGGGAATAACATTTACCAAGGAAAAGATATGGTCGAAGAATACCGGAAGAACAACGGATGCAACAATGGTGGGAGATATAATTGCAATTAAAACAAAGATGCAAATCTCCTTTGGGTGTTTGAGTGGTACTCAGGTATCGCAGTTGGATGAAGCATTGTCAAAATCATTTGTTTCAGTATATTTTAAGGACCCACGGCAGAATGCTTATGTGGAAAAAACATTTTATTCCGGAACACCGAGTTATCCGGTCTATTCTTATGTAGATGGATTGCCGGAATATGTAGGAACAGCAGTAGATTTAATTGAACAGTAGGAGGATTGTAAGATGAAAAACAGTGAAATTGTAGCAAGTTATGTGGGATTAATTAATTTGGTGGAGAAGAAAGAGAAGTACCCGGTAAAGTTTTCATTTGCTATTACCAGAAATTTGAAAACTTTGGAAAGTCTGAATAAAGATTTTGAAACAGAAAGAAATAAGTTATTGGATATTTATAATGTAAAGGATGCAGATGGAGAGCCGGCATATAAAGAGACCGGAAAGATTGAAATTGCAGCAGGGCAGGATGGAAACTGGAAGAAAGATATGGAAGAACTTCTGGATATTGACGTGGATGTAAAGGTACATAAGGTTTCGCTGGCGGACTTGGATGGTATTAATATTACTGCTGAGGATATGCTTGCCTGCTCCTTTATGATTACAGAGTGAGAATAGGAGGTGCCTTATGTATAAAGTAAGTGAGGCATTGGCGAATACGCTTGCAGGAAATAGCCGGTGTATGCGTGCAAAGTTAGTATGCGGCAGTGAGGTGATAGACAGCGGAATCCAGTCTATTAAGTTAGTGCAGCAGGCAAATGCAGATAATGAGACGGTAAGTATTGGTGGAGCAGTATCAGCTTATGCAGAAATCAGTATTTATAAGCCTTTAAGGTTGGTTACCAGAAAAGAATATACCTTGTATATTGGTGCAGTGCTTCCAGATGATACAGTAGAATACTGTAAAATGGGTCTGTTTACACCAAAGAAGCCACAGGAAGATGATGGATTGCTCACATTTAAAGCTTATGACCGTATGGTATCTAGACTGTGGAAAACATACTGGCCTACGATATCAAAATATCCAGCAGATGGTAAAGAAATACTTGCTGATATTTCAAAGCAGTGTGGTATTGCAATTGCAAATCTGAGCAGCTTGCCGGATGGAATAACAGTTGGCTGGGGCACAGCTTATAATGAAGATGGTTCTGTTATGAAAGTACCACCATTTACAGCTTGTACAATCCGAGAAGCATTATCCTATTTAGCGCAGATGTATGGAGCATTTGCCACCATTAACCGGGATGGTGAGATAGAATTTCGATGGTATGAAGCAACTTCTTATGAAGTGCCTGCAAATCGTTCTTTTGATGATATTGTCTGTGCAGAACAGGTTTATAAGTTACAAGGTATTTCCTGTACTGTGAATGACAAGACGATTATGGCTGGAACGGTTTCTTCTATTCAAATAGAGAATAGCTATATGACACAGAATATATTAAATTCTGTATATAAGAAAATTGGTGGATTTTCATTTTTGCCAACTACATTTTCGTTTCTTGGTGACCCACGTTTGGATTTAGGGGATATTATTACTGTTTATCGTAGGGATGGCACTGCAATTAAGGTTCCGGTAATGAGCATTACATTTGATTTTGATGGCGGTCTTAGCACAGAGGTCGGCAGCTATGGCAGTGATGTTGAAGAGGGCGAAGACCAGGTAAAGGGTCCGACAACGAAAGCCTTAGAGCGTGTCTATACGGATTTATTCCTTGTGCGGCAGGTAGTTGCGGATAAGGTCAGTGTAAATTATTTGGAAACAAATTATGCCACAATCACCGAACTGGATGCAGTCAGTGCCAGAATTGACAAGATAGTTACCTCAGAGGTTACAGTGGAATATCTGGAAGCCAATTATGCAAAAATGAAAGATGTAGAAGCTAATTTTGCTACGATTGACCTTGCCAATGTAAAGGATGCATCTATTAAAAGTGCTATGATTGATGCCGGAGCAGTAAAGACTGTGCAGATTGCAGATGGAAGTATTACGGATGCCAAGATTGTAGAATTGACAGCCAATAAGATAACTGCCGGCACATTATCAGTGGAGCGGCTGGAACTGGTAGGATCTACGTCCTCTATCGTATATGCACTTAATAACTCCGGTGAGCTGGTGAGCGAGAATGTAAATACTTTAGATGGTGATGTGCTGACCGACCGGACAATAACTGCAGATAAGTTAGTTGCTAACAGTATTACCGCAAATGAGATTGCATCAAAGACCATAACTGCCAATGAGATATTAGCAAATACGATTACGTCAGCGGAATTGGCTGTCGGAAGTGTGACGACGGATATTTTAGCGGCTGGAAGCGTAACAGCAGAAAAAATTTCGGTTACAGATTTAACAGCTTTAAATGCAACAATTGGCGGATTTACAATTGGTGATAAATATCTCGCAAATGGAACAACGACACTTGGCACTACAGAAAAGAGTGTGTATGTAGGATTAGATGGCATTAGTTGCGGGAAAAACTTTATTGCAAAAGCAGATGGTACAGTTAGAATCCAAGGGGATGTATATTGCCAGAATAATATATACATGTATTCTGGATATAATCAGCAGTATTTTTCGGTATTACAATATGTTGTGGACTCAGGAGATGTAAATGAATTATATCTTCATGCCCCAAATGGTGAGACAATAATGCATTGGAGTCAGGAGGGGATATCTGGTTTTTCAATAGAAAATATATCATGTTCCAAACTAACAGCAACGAATATAAGTACTACGAAAAATATAACAGCCAGTGGAACAGTTACAGCAGGCTCATCACTGATTACTAAATCAATTGAATTGTCGTTTTCTACACCATTTATAGATTTTCATTATAATAAATCATCTGCAGATTTTACTTCTCGATTGATTGATTATGGTGGAAATTTTAGTATATATACAAATTCAGGTATATTTCAATTTTGCAATAGTAAAGGAACCCAAACAGCTAGAATACAATCGAATGGAACTTTTGGTGCAGCAACAGGTGGAACTGCAATAGTGGGAAGTGCGATATATTGTCAAACAACATGGAGTGGTGGAGCATATACTGCAGTTTATGGAGCATCATTCACGAATCCTTCCTCAAGACTGGTAAAGGAAAATATTATTAATATGTCGGAAGAGGAAGCAAAAAAAATATTATTACTTAATCCGGTAGATTTTGATTATATTAAGGAATTTGGCGGAGAGAAGAATCAGAGAGGACTAATTGCAGAGGATGTTCTGAATATCATACCATCCTGTGTTACCGTTCCGGAAGAGTATTCGGAATCAGATTTTGCACCGGAAAAGGGCATTATGAATAAGGTACTTGCGATTGATTACTCTAAGCTGATTCCATATTTAATAAAAATAGTACAGATGCAACAAGAAGAAATTGAAGCGTTGAAGCACGCATAGCGTAGCTGATACGTTTCTTTTTTTATAAAAAATTTAAGGAGGAAAAGAAAATGAACAACAACACAATCAAAGCAATCATAACAGCAGTAACGGGGTTCTTATCATCCCTGCTTGGCATACTCTATGTACCGGTATTACTTATGGTTGCCTGCAACATTATTGACTATGCGACAGGTATCTTCGCATCAAAGTATCGTAACCAGCCGGTGGATTCATACAAGGGATTCCGGGGGATTGCAAAGAAGATTTCCATGTGGCTTCTGGTGGTGGTTGGAGCAATCGTTGACCAGTTACTGAAATATGCCGCAGCCACAATCGGAATCACAATGCCAATAACATTTCTCATAGCGTGTGTAGTAGCCATATGGATTATATGCAATGAAATCATCAGCATCTTAGAGAATATCAAGGATATAGGTGCACCGGTTCCACCGTTTTTACTCCCACTGTTGAAAAATCTGAAATCACAGGTGGAAGAGGTTGCAAAGACAGAAGAGAAGGAGGAAGACTTAAGATGAATATTATAGAAACCAATTTACAGTTCAAAGGGAAAATGTCTGTAAGAAAGAGCACAGCCAGGATCATGCTGCACCATGCTGCAGCATCTGTATGTGATGCAAAAACAATTCATGCATGGCATCTTGGAAGGGGATTCAGCGGAATAGGTTATCATTTCCTTGTAAGAAAAAACGGAACCATTGAAAGAGGACGAGCAGAAAACCTTGTGGGAGCACATGCAGCAGGCAATAACAGTAATTCCATTGGAATCTGCTTTGAAGGTAATTTTGAAACAGAAACAATGGGAGAAGCACAGAAAAATGCCGGTAAGGAGTTAATTTCTTATCTGTGTAATAAATACGGCATTGATGTAGTTATCCGGCATAAAGATGTTGCTGCAACTGCCTGTCCGGGCAAAAATTTTCCTTATGAGGAAATGCTACATAAGAATGTGGAGCAGCCGAAAACAGAGATCCAGTCCAAGGAAGAAAAAGGCAAACTTCCAGAAGATGGTTTGTGGGGCAAAGATACAACCAAAAGAGCGCAGGAAGTATTCGGCACTCCGGTTGACGGTATGATTTCCGGACAGCTTAAGTCATGCGCTAAGTATTTTCCGGGGATTATCTCGGTAAGTTATGGCAGAGGTGGGTCAGCCTTGGTCAGAGCAATGCAGAAGTGGCTTTGTATTCCAGAAGATGGTTACATTGGTCAGCAGTTTGTGTTGGCATTACAGCATAAGATGGGAACAATCGCGGATGGAGTTTTAAGCAAACCGTCAAGCTGTATTAAAGCATTCCAGAAGTGGCTGAATCAGCAGTAAATACGGCATTTTTTGAGCATGAAAAGCATCAAAATTTTACTACATACGCAAAACCAAAAAGGGCATCCAGTTCGGGCAGCTTACCCGCTGCCCGTCACAGTACTGGGTCAGAATCGGCTGGCGGACGTTCGGGCGGGAAAGGTAGCTATTAAACATCTCATCAACGATATTGGAAATATTGGAAAAAATGTTTCTGCCGTAGACAAATTTGTGGTCAAAGGCGGTGGAAGAAGTAATGGTAAAATCATAGCCTTTGTTCCGGTACCACTCCGTATACACCCGGTTCAGGGTAAAGGACATAATCGCTAAAATATTTGCACGGAGAGCAGCATCCGGCCAGGTAGCATAGATTTCGCTGGAGGCAACATTTTTGATGTAATCCCGGTAACGGACATAGTAGTCGTTGGCGGAAGAATCACTTGGCGGGCCGTCATGGACAATGACATATTCCGGGATGACAACACGGCTTAAGACAATCTCGCCGCTTTCAGTCATCGGCTTGATTTCATCCTCTGGGATTTTCGGCGGAAAATTCCCATAGAGAGTGTTGGCTGTTATAACAATATTTCGTTCCAGTGGATTTTCTACGGTGGCAGTTTCCATCCGGACATTTTGGATGGAAGTTTTATCCGGCAGAACGGAGATACCGGAAATATTGATGGGACGGTAGCCGGACGCATTTACCTGAATGGTATATTCCGAGTAAGGCTGGAATTCAGAAGGCTCCATACTATATTCTAAGGGGGGAGCCGGCAGTTCAACTGCTGCAGTCTGACCGGAAATGTCAGTTGATAGTTCTTCAATAATTTCAGTAGGATTTCCCGTATAGGAGAGACGGATGGAGGCATCTTTAATGGGGAAAAAGCCACGCTCTGTGGTGACATGAATCTGCAGTTGTCCTCTGTCCGTGGCTTTTTGCATATAAGAAAGGTTTGACATATGGAAACCTCATGATATTTATTCCATAAAGTATATGCCGGAAAGCGGGAAAACGTGTTATACTGTTGCAGAATGAATGGAGAGAAAACATGATAAATTATAAAATGATATTGCAATACGATGGCAGCAGATACAGCGGATGGCAGGTTCAGGGAAATACAGAGCAGACCATTCAGGGAAAGCTGCAGTCGGTATTGGAGAAAATGACAGGAGAAGAAATAGAGATACATGGCTCCGGAAGAACGGATGCGGGCGTGCATGCCATGGGACAGGTGGCAAATTTTAAACTTCAGAGCGCATATGAACCGGAAGAGATAAAGCGGTACTGTAACCAGTATCTGCCGGAGGATATTGTGGTATTAGAGGTATCCGAAGTACCGCTTCGGTTTCACAGCAGATTAAACGCAGTAAAAAAGACTTATTGCTACCGCATTTTCTTAGGGGAGAAGCCGGATGTATTCCGGAGAAAATATGTAACACCGGTGGCAGAAAACCTGAATATTAACAAAATGAAGGCAGCGGCGGAAGTGCTGCTTGGAACCCACGATTTTACTTCTTTTTGCGGCAACCGTCATTTCAAAAAATCGGCAGTACGGACGATTTATGAGATTCGGATAGAAGAGAAAAAGGATGAACTTGACATTTCTTTTACCGGAAATGGATTTTTACAGAACATGGTGCGAATTCTTACCGGAACACTGTTAGAAGTTGGAACAGGAAAGCGGGAAGTTCGTGAGATGAAAGAAATATTAGAGGGCAGAAACCGCAGTCTGGCAGGACCAGTGGCAGCAGCAAAGGGACTGGTGCTCATAAATGTGGAATATGAATAGATAAGGCAGAGAAAGCTTCATGGAGAAATGGATTGAAATCAGAAAAGGCGGCAATTTCATGGAAATGGCAAAGAAATATGGAATTGACCCACTGATTGCCCGGATTATAAGAAACCGGGATATAATAGATGAAAAAGAAATTACAGAATATTTGTATGGTGGAAAAGAGGCATTACATAATCCTCATTTATTAAAGGATGTGGATAAAGCTGCAGAAATTATTGCAGAGGGCATTGCAGAGAAAAAGGCCATGCGTATCATTGGTGATTATGATATTGATGGTGTCAATGCAACCTATATTTTATTAGATGGAATCCGCCGGTGCGGCGGCAATGTGGATGCTGCAATCCCAGACCGGATGAAAGATGGTTATGGAATCAATGAGCATTTAATCGAGCAGGCATTGTCCGATGGAAAAGAACTTTTGATTACCTGTGACAATGGAATTGCTGCAATCAACGAGATTAATTTTGCAAAGGAAAAAGGAATGACCGTTGTGGTAACAGACCACCATGAGATTCCTTATCGTAATACAGAACAAGGAAAGGAATTTCTACGGAGCAATGCGGATGCCATTGTAAATCCCAAGCAGGCGGATTGTCCGTATCCCTGCAAAGGAATCTGCGGAGCAGTAGTGGCGTGGAAGCTGGTGCAGGTGCTTTATGAGAGAATGGATATTCCGGTGGAAGAAGCGGATATTTTTATTGAAAATGCAGGCTTTGCAACGGTGGGGGATGTCATGGATTTAACCGGAGAGAACCGTATTTTGGTAAAGCTTGGGTTAAAAGCGTTAGAGCATACGAAGAATCCCGGAATGAAAGCGTTGATTGCAAAAAACAAGCTTTCTGACAAGCCGTTGAGTGCATATCATATCGGCTTTGTATTGGGACCATGTATCAATGCCAGCGGCAGACTGGATACGGCAAAACGTTCCCTGGAGCTGCTGCTTGAGCGGGATGAAGTAAAGGCTTCTGCACTGGCAGGCGAATTGGTGGAGCTTAACGAAAGCCGGAAATATATGACACAGCAGGAGACACAGAAGGCATTGGAACAGATTGAAAAGGAAGGCCGGGAAAAAGATAAAGTATTAGTGGTTTACCTGCCGGAATGCCATGAGAGTCTTGCGGGAATCATTGCCGGAAGAATCCGGGAAGCCTATCAGAGACCGGTATTTGTACTGACCAGAGGAGAAGAAGGAGTCAAAGGCTCCGGTCGTTCCATCGAAGCCTATTCCATGTTTGATAAAATGACAGAAGTGGCGGAGCTGTTTACAAAATACGGCGGACATCCTATGGCAGCAGGACTTTCCATGCGGGAAGAAGATATTGATAAATTGCGGGAACAGCTTAATCAGAAGGCAGAACTTTCTGAAGAAGATATGGCAGAGGTGGTAAGGCTGGATGCGGTGCTTCCGATGTCCTATTTTACGGTAGATACCATCCGGCAGTTAAGTGTACTGGAGCCTTGCGGAAAGTCCAATACCAAACCGGTATTTGCAGACCGTAATATCAGGATTACAAGAGCCAATATAGTGGGTGTAAACCGGAATGTATTAAAGCTTCATTTATTGGATTCAAGGGGAAATCCGGTGGCAGGAGTTTATTTTGGGGAAGTGGAAAAATTTCTTACATTTCTCAGTGAAAAGTTTGGCAGTGAAGAAGTGGATGCAGCTATGCATGGAAAAGAAAACAGCATACAGTTTGCCGCCGTTTATGAGCCGGCAGTGGACACTTACAGTGGAAGAGAAAGTGTACAGGCAATTATCCGGCGGTTTCGATAGCCGACGCATCCGTAAGAAGCTGCCAGTGGCAGGTTCTGTAGGTGAAACTTTAGGAATTTAAGAAAAATTTAATAGAGTATTATGGTTTTTGCAGGACGCTTTGGTTGTAAAAAGTGCAGAATCATTGTAAAATATAAGGGATTTATAACATACAGGGGGTATATTATATGACGAAAGAGGAAGTGTTTTCTTTCCCTTCCGCAGATGGGCGAACCACAGTTCATGCAGTACGATGGACTCCGGAAGATGGAAAGTATCGTGCAGTTTTACAGATAACACATGGTATGGTGGAATATATTGAACGCTACCGGGCTTTTGCAGAATTTTTAAATGACAATGGTTTTCTGGTGGTAGGTCATGATCATATCGGACACGGCGAATCCGTTGTATCTAAGGATGAATGGGGATATTTTGCAGAGCATCCCAGCGATACGGTGGTTGCCGATATGCATACACTCCGGGAGATGACGCAGAAAGAGCATCCGGGTGTACCGTATTTTATGTTGGGACACAGCATGGGTTCTTATATGCTTCGGAAATATCTTGCGATACATGGAGAGGGGCTTACCGGTGCTATAATTATGGGAACCGGCTGTATTCCAGACAATACCACAAAGCTTGCCATGTTTATTGCAAAGCTACAGGCAGCTTTTTTTGGCTGGCACCACAGAAGTAAATTATTGCAGAAATTATCTTATGATAAATACTATCATCAGTTTGACCTGACAGGAAAAGATGCTTCCAATAGCTGGCTGACCAAGGATGAAGAAATAGTAAAAACTTATTATGCAGACCCGAAATGCACGTTTGTATTTACGGTAAATGCTTATATGGGACTGTTTGAGGCAGTTCTTTTTGACAACCAGCAGGAAAATATTGAAGCAGTTCCAAAGAGTCTTCCGTTATTTTTTGTATCGGGAGCGATGGATCCGGTGGGCGGCTGCGGCAGCGGCGTAAAGAAGGTATATAATAAATTTGACACAGCCGGCAAAGAGGATATTACCTGGAAATTATATGACAACGACCGTCACGAAATCTTAAATGAGACAGACCGTGATGTTGTATATCATGATATTCTGGCATGGATGAATGTTCACCTTGCCTGAAAAAGGAGGAAAAAATGAAAAAACATATCAAAAAAATAATGGGAATGGGATTAGCATGTATGCTGTTTCTTGGAGTGCCATTTCAGGCATCCGCAGCAGAAGTGACCGGAACACTGTCTACAGAGACATCATCGGAAAATGGTACTGCAGCAGGTGGGGAGAACAACAGTTCTGATGCAGCAGCAAATCCGGACAGTGGAGCAGACAGCAGCACGCCGGATGCCGGAACAGCTGCAGATAATCCGGCAGCTGTAGAAGATAAGGCAGATGACAATGTTGTAATCAAGGAAAGTGACAAACCATATCTGGCATTGGGCGCAGACTTATCCGAAGACCAGAAGAACACTGTTTTAAGTCTGATGGGCATTGATCCGGCACAGCTTGGTAACTATGACGTAGTAACAGTAAACAATTCCGAAGAACACCAGTATCTGGATGCATATATTCCATCTTCCCAGATTGGAAGCAAGTCCTGGTCCTCCGTTGTGATTGTAAAGAAGGAGAAAGGAAATGGAATCAACATTTCCACAAAGAATATTTCTTATTGTACCGTTGGTATGTATAAAAATGCACTGGTAACAGCAGGGATTGAAGATGCAGATATCATTGTAGCAGGACCGAAAAATATTTCCGGAACCGCTGCATTGGTTGGCGTATTTAAAGCATATCAGGAAATGACTGGTAAAGAGCTTCCACAGGAAAATGTGGATACCGCATTAAATGAGCTGGTATTAACCGGACAGCTTGAAAGCAGCACCGGAGCAGATTCTGAGTCGGTAGAAGGTCTGGTAGCATACTTAAAACAGCAGATTGCAGAGAATGGCCTCACCGATGATGACAGCATTCGCAAAGCCATTGATGAAGCTGCAGATAAATTTGATGTGACACTGACCGAAGACCAGAAAGCACAGTTATTAGAGCTTTTGAAGAAAATCGGTGATCTGGACCTTGATGTGGACAGTCTTGTAAATCAGGCAAAATCCATTTATGACAAGATTGAAAACCTTGGTGCAGATGGAATCTTTGATAAGATTGGAAGCTTCTTCTCAAATCTGTTTTCATCTATTGCAGATTTCTTTAAGAATCTGTTTAGTTAAGACGGAATCTGTCATTGGCAGTTCAAAACAACTACTGAGATATTCTTGGTAGTTGTTTTTTTTCGCAAGTAACAAGAAAACACATGTTTGCCAAAAAAATCTCCATGTGTTATACTAGCCGCAGGGCTTCTTTTGAAGCAGTTTTTAGAAAGAAAGGAATGGAACAATGGCGAAACAGGAAACATATGATGCAAGCAGTATTTCCGTACTGGAAGGACTGGAAGCTGTCCGGAAGAGACCGGGAATGTATATTGGAAGCGTCTCAAGAAAAGGATTGAACCATTTAATATATGAAATCGTGGATAATTCGGTAGATGAGCATCTTGCTGGTGTATGTGATACCATCCGTGTTACATTAGAGGCAGATGGCTCCTGTACCGTAGAAGATAACGGTCGGGGAATTCCGGTGGGAATGCATAAGAAGGGCGTATCGGCAGCCCGTGTGGTATTTTCTACTCTGCATGCCGGCGGAAAATTTGATAATGCAGCATATAAGACCAGCGGTGGTCTTCATGGAGTAGGTTCTTCCGTTGTAAATGCACTTTCTACTTATATGGATGTAGAGATAAGCAGAGATGGTTATGTGCATCATGACCGCTATGAGCGTGGCGTACCAACGGTAGAGCTGGTAAACGGACTGCTGCCGACAATTGGAAAGACGAAAAAGACCGGAACAAAGATTAATTTCCTGCCGGACCCGGAAATCTTTGAAAAGACAAGATTTAAAGAGGATGAAGTAAAGAGCCGTCTCCATGAGACTGCATATTTAAATCCTGCTTTAACTATTATTTATGAAGATAGACGTGGGGAAGAAGTAGAACATATTGAATATCATGAGCCGGATGGAATCATTGGATTTGTAAAAGAGATGAATCAGAATAGTGAATGTCTCCATGATGTCATTTATTATAAAGGAGAATCTGAGGGCATTTCTGTTGAAGTGGCATTCCAGTATACAACAGAATTTCATGAGAATGTGCTGGGCTTCTGTAATAATATTTACAATGCAGAGGGCGGAACCCATCTGACCGGTTTTAAGACAACCTTTACCCAGGTGATTAATTCCTATGCAAGAGAGCTTGGCATCTTAAAAGAAAAGGATGCAAACTTTACCGGAACAGACGTAAGAAATGGAATGACTGCCGTTATTTCTGTGAAACATCCGGACCCAAGATTTGAGGGGCAGACGAAAACCAAGCTTGATAACCAGGATGCGGCAAGAGCCACCGGAAAAGTAACCAATGATGAAATTCAGATGTACTTTGACCGTAACCTGGATACTTTAAAGGCAATTATCGGATGTGCAGAAAAAGCAGCAAAAATCCGTAAGACAGAAGAGAAAGCGAAAACCAATCTTTTAACCAAGCAGAAATTTTCCTTTGATTCCAATGGAAAACTGGCCAACTGCGAAAGCCGTGATGCCTCCAAATGTGAAATCTTTATCGTTGAGGGAGATTCTGCGGGTGGTTCTGCTAAGACTGCAAGAAACCGGATGTTTCAGGCAATTCTTCCGATTCGTGGAAAGATATTAAATGTAGAGAAAGCAAGTATTGATAAAGTATTGGCTAATGCAGAGATAAAAACCATGATTTATGCATTTGGCTGCGGATTTTCCGAAGGATATGGAAATGACTTCGATATCAGCAAGCTTCGTTATGATAAGATAATTATCATGGCAGATGCGGATGTGGATGGAGCACATATTTCAACGCTGCTTCTGACTTTGTTTTACCGGTTTATGCCGGAACTGATTTACGAAGGTCATGTCTATATTGCGATGCCGCCTTTGTATAAAGCGATGCCAACTAAGGGAGAAGAGGAATATCTTTATGATGATGCCGCCCTTGCCCGCTACCGTAAGACACACAAAGGCTCCTTTACCTTGCAGCGTTACAAAGGTCTTGGAGAAATGGACGCACAGCAGCTTTGGGAGACAACCTTAAATCCGGAAACAAGGATGTTAAAACAGGTAGAAATCGAAGATGCCAGAATGGCATCGGATGTAACAGAGATGCTGATGGGAACGGATGTACCGCCGCGTCGTAAATTCATCTATGATAATGCAAAGGATGCAGAACTTGACATATAAATTTCTATGAATCCGTAAGGAATTGCTGACGGCATATTTTTATGGATGCACGGGAAATGATAGAAGCAGAAAATCAGGAAGGAATTGGATAGATTATGGAAACGAAAGAACAGATTATCCGCACCGAGTATTCGGAAGTAATGCAGAAATCTTATATCGATTATGCCATGAGCGTTATTATCGCAAGAGCATTGCCGGATGTCAGAGATGGTCTGAAGCCGGTACAGCGAAGAACACTCTATGATATGCACGAACTTGGCATCCGTTATGATAAACCTTACCGTAAATGTGCCCGTATCGTGGGAGATACCATGGGTAAATATCATCCGCACGGTGACAGCTCCATTTATGATGCACTGGTGGTAATGGCACAGGAATTTAAGAAAGGACTGCCACTGGTAGATGGTCATGGTAACTTTGGTTCCATTGAGGGAGACGGAGCGGCTGCGATGCGATATACCGAGGCGCGTCTGCAGAAGATTACCCAGGAAGCGTATCTGGTAGATTTAGATAAAGATGTAGTAGATTTTGTGCCAAACTTTGACGAGACAGAAAAAGAACCGGAAGTACTTCCGGTAAAGGTGCCGAACCTTTTGGTAAACGGAGCAGAGGGTATTGCCGTTGGTATGGCAACCAGCATTCCACCGCATAATTTTGGCGAAGTCATTGATGGTGTCAAAGCATATATGAAGAATCCGGATATTACAACGGAAGAAATGATGAAATATATCAAGGGACCGGATTTCCCGACCGGTGGAATTGTGACCAACCAGGACGAACTGCTTTCCATTTATGAGACTGGAATCGGTAAGATTAAGGTTCGTGGAAAAGTAGAGATTGAAGCAGTAAAAGGCGGAAAAGAGCGCCTGATTATTACAGAGATTCCATATACCATGATTGGAGCCAATATTGGAAAATTCTTAAATGATGTCTACAGTCTGGTGGAGACCAAGAAGACAAATGATATTGTGGATATTTCCAATCAGTCATCCAAAGAGGGAATCCGCATTGTTATCGAACTTCGAAAAGGAGCAGATGCACAGAATCTTTGCAATCTCCTTTATAAGAAGACAAAATTAGAAGATACTTTTGGTGTCAATATGCTGGCAGTAGCAGACGGAAGACCGGAGACTCTGGGACTGGTTCCGATTATCCGCCACCATGTAAAGTTCCAGTATGAGCTTGCAACCAGAAAATATAAGACTTTACTGGCAAAGGAACTGGACAAGAAAGAGATTCAGGAAGGATTAATCCGTGCCTGTGATGTTATTGATTTAATTATTGAAATCTTAAGAGGAAGCCGTAATATCAAGGATGCGAAAAACTGCCTGATGAATGGTGTGACAGAGAATATTAAATTCAAAACGAAAGAATCCGAAAAGAAAGCTTCGAAGTTAAACTTTACAGAACGTCAGGCAACAGCAATTTTAGAGATGCGCCTCTATAAGCTGATTGGTCTGGAAGTGGAAGCATTGATGGATGAGCATAATACCACATTAAAGAATATCGCAGAATACGAAGATATTCTTACCAACCGCAGTACAATGGCGAAGGTAATTATGAAGGAATTGGATGGTCTTAAGAAAAACTATTCCAGAGAACGCCGTACCCGTATCGACAATGTGGAAGCTGCTGTTTATGAAGAAAAGAAGATGGAAGAGATGGAAGTGGTCTTCTTGATGGATCGTTTTGGCTATGCGAAAACCATTGATGTGGCGGCTTATGAGCGTAACAAAGAAGCAGCAGACAGTGAGAACCGTTATGTACTTCATTGTATGAATACCGGAAAAATCTGCATCTTTACCAATACCGGACAGATGCATCTGCTGAAGGTAGTCGATTTGCCGTTTGGAAAATTCCGTGACAAGGGACAGCCGATTGATAATGTAAGTAATTATGACAGCTCTAAAGAGCAGTTAATTTATATCACAGATCTGGCAGCACTGTGTACGCAGAAGCTTTTATTTGGAACGAAGACAGCCATGTTAAAACAGGTGGATGGGAAAGAATTTGACGTAGCAAAACGTACCACAGCTGCCACAAAGCTTGCAGATGATGATGCAGTTATATTCGTAGCACCGGTAGAAGAAAATATGACTATTGTTATGCAGTCGGCAAAGGACATGTTCCTTAGGATTGCAGCAGATACGATTCCGGAGAAGAAGAAGGGGGCAATCGGAGTCTGCGGAATGAAGCTTGCAGCAGGGGATGAACTGACCAACATCTATGCACTGGGTGAGGAAGAACCGCCAGTGGTCATGGTAAAAGATAAAGAAATTGCATTGAACCGGCTTCATATTGGAAACCGTGCAACCAAAGGAGTAAAGAAATAAATTGACATATCAACAGGCACTTGCATTTGTAGAAGAAACAAAAAAATATGGCAGTATATTAGGACTGGACAGTATCCGGGCACTGATGAAAGAATTGGGCGATGTGCAGGAAGACTTATCTACCATTCATATTGCAGGAACTAACGGAAAAGGTTCCGTTGGAGCAATGCTTCAGGCAGTATTGGAAGAAGCCGGCTTAAAGGTAGGCAGATATAGTTCCCCGGCAGTCTTTTCTTATCGGGAAATCTGGCAGATAAATGGAAAAGCAGTTTCCGAAGAAGCATACGCTGCCTTGATGGAAAAAGTAAAGACAGCCTGTCTTACACTGACAGAAAAAGGACTTCCGCATCCGACCTCCTTTGAGGTAGAGACTGCCGCAGCGTTTTTATATTTTAAAGAAGAAGCCTGTGATGTGGTGTTATTGGAAACCGGCATGGGTGGAAGAGAGGATGCAACCAATCTGATTACCCATCCCATTTGCAGTGTCATTACTTCTATCAGCATGGATCATATGCAGTTCCTGGGAAATACGTTATCAGAGATTGCATTTGCAAAGGCTGGAATCATAAAAGAGAACTGCCCGGTGGTATCTGCCTGGCAGGAAGATGCTGTGAAAGAGGTTCTTGTCAAGGAGGCAGAGCGGCTTAAAGCACAGCTGTACCAGCCGAAGAAGGATGCCATAAGAAATCTTTTGTATGATATGAATGGAATGCAGTTTGATTATGTAAGAGAAGATAATTCACAGTGGAAGATAAGACTCCCGTTGACCGGTGCCTATCAGGCAGCCAATGCAGCCTGTGCGCTTAAAGTAATAGAAGTATTGAAAGAGAAAACATTTCCGCAGCTTACCTTATCGGTGATACAAAATGGCTTCCAGAAAGTCTGCTGGAATGGGCGTTTTGAACGTGTTTTAGAGGAACCATTATGCATTCTGGATGGTGCCCATAATGAGGGCGCAGCACTGCAACTTGCAAAAACGCTGGAAAACTGTTTTACAAATCGTAAGATAACCTATATAATAGGGGTGCTTGCTGATAAGGCACATGAGAAGATTTTAAAGATAATGCGTCCTTATTCGGAAACTGTATATGCGGTAACGCCGCATAATGGCAGGGCACTTCCGGCAGAGAAGCTGTCGGAGGAAGCGAAGGCAGCAGGCTATCAAACAGTAATAACAGAACCTTTGATTGAAGATGCGGTAAGACATGCAATTGCTGAGAGCTCGAGAGAAGATGTGGTGCTGATATTTGGATCCCTGTCATATCTTGCAGAGGCAAAGCAGGCTGTCATACAGTATCGGGAAGGACAGAAGAATGATAGATAAAGAGAAAGTGGAAGCAGGTGTACGGCTGATATTAGAAGGCATTGGCGAAGATGTGAACCGGGAGGGCTTACTTGAGACGCCGGATCGTATTGCACGGATGTATGAAGAAATCTTTGGCGGAATGGACATGGATGCCGCAGAGCCTTTAAAGAAAAGATTTCATGCCAGCAATAATGAGATGGTAGTAGAAAAGGATATTACTTTTTATTCTACCTGTGAGCATCATATGCTTCCATTTTATGGAAAAGCCCACGTTGCTTATATTCCAAATGGAGAAGTAGTCGGCATCAGCAAGCTGGCAAGAACCGTGGAAATCTATGCAAGACGGCTTCAGATTCAGGAGCAGCTTACGGCACAGGTGGCAGATGCACTGATGGAGCAGTTAAAGCCGAAGGGTGTCATGGTCATGATGGAAGCAGAGCATATGTGTATGACGATGCGTGGTATTAAGAAGCCGGGCAGCAGGACGGTTACTTATGTGACCCGTGGTATCTTTAATGAGGATGAGCGTCTGGTAAATAAATTTTTCCAGATGGTGCGTTAGATATGGTGATGAAATGGAATATGTAGCGAGACTTTTGCATCAGGAGCAATACCGGAAAACCGTAAAGAAAATTGCCCGTCTGGAAGCGGACAGAATCTATTGCAGACATAATATGGAACACTTTATGGATGTGGCACGTCTGGCACAGATTCGCAATTTAAAGGAGCAGCTTGGTTTGGATGAAGAGATGATATATCTTTATGCCCTGCTTCATGATATTGGTCGTATGAAAGAATATGAACAGGGAATCTCTCATGCAGCGGCATCTGCCGAATTTGCAGGAGAGATTTTTGCGACTATAGGCTATCCGAAGGAAAAAGGAGATATCATCTGCCAGGCAATTCTGGCTCACCGCAGGGAGACCTGCGGTGAGCTGCACGGGGAGAAATTATGGCAGACAGCATTTACACAGCTTATGAAATGGGCAGATAAGGCATCCCGTATGTGCTTTGCCTGTGAAGCAGCAGACAGCTGCAAGTGGAGTGAAGAAGAGAAAAATAAACCGGAGACCTGGTTTTAAGCTGCCAGGCATCCGTAAGAAGCTGCCGGTAGCAGGTTCTACAGGCAGCATAAAAGGAGAAGAAAAATGAGAATAGGCAATCGGACATTTGACACAGCAAATCATACTTATGTAATGGGAATCTTAAATGTAACACCGGATTCTTTTTCGGATGGGGGAAGTTATAACCAGTTAGACCTTGCATTAAAGCATGTAGAAGAAATGATGGCACAGGGGGCAGATATCATCGATGTGGGTGGAGAATCCACAAGACCGGGTTATACAAAGATTTCTGATGAAGAAGAAATTGAGCGTACTGTTCCGGTGGTAGAAGCAATTGTAAGCCGTTTTGATGTGCCGGTTTCCGTAGATACCTATAAAAGTAAGGTGGCGGAGGCTAACCTTGCGGCAGGAGCACATCTTTTAAATGATATCTGGGGACTGAAAGCAGATGATAAAATGGCTGGCGTGATTGCAAAATATGATGCCGCATGCTGTCTGATGCACAACCGCAACGAAGCAGATTATAAGAACTTTATGGAAGATATGAAAAATGATTTGCGGGAAACATTACGTCTTGCAAAGGAAGCGGGGATTCGTGAAGATGGCATCATGACAGACCCGGGTGTAGGATTTGGCAAGACTTATGAGAATAATTTAGAAGCCATCCGATGCGTGGGAGAACTGAATGAACTGGGCTATCCGGTGCTGCTTGGCACATCCCGGAAGTCAGTAATCGGTCTGACACTGGATGTTCCGGCAAAGGAACGTGATACAGCCACAGCAGTAACCAGTGCTTATGCCGTATGGGCACATTGCGGATTTGTCCGCGTACACAATGTGCGTGCCAATGCAGAGGCAATTAAGATGGCAGAAGCAATCAGGGATGGAGGATTACATGGATAAGATTATCATAGAAAATCTTGAGCTATTTGCAAATCATGGAGTATTCCCGGAGGAGACAAAGCTTGGACAGAAGTTTCTAATCAATATGGAACTTTATTTACCAACCAGAAAAGCAGGATATTCGGATGATTTGACAGAATCGGTAAATTATGGAGAAGTCAGCCATTTTGTAACAGAATTTCTGACGACACATACCTATAAGCTGATTGAAGCTGCAGCAGAGCAGACAGCACGGGCAGTGTTATTGCATTTTCCGTTGATTCAGAAATTAAAATTTTCCATACATAAACCATGGGCACCGGTGGGACTGCCTTTATCAGATGTGGCAGTGGAAATAGAACGGGGCTGGCATAAGGTATATCTTGCCTTTGGTTCCAATATGGGCGACCGGAGAAAATATATTGAAGATGCCATTGAAGAACTGCGGAACTTAGAAGACTGCAAGGTAGGAAAGGTATCTGATATCCTCGAGACGGAACCTTATGGCGGCGTGGCAGAAGGCGCATTTTTCAATGGATGTCTGGAACTTCATACCTTGTATACACCGGAAGAATTATTGGAGAAGCTTCATGCCATAGAAGCTCATGGCAACCGGGAGCGTAAGATGCGCTGGGGCTCAAGAACGATAGACCTTGATATTTTATTTTATGATGATGAAGTGATATCTACCCCGGAACTTACGATTCCGCATATTGATATGGCAAACCGCCTGTTTGTGTTAGAACCGCTGTGTGAAATCGCACCGTATCTCTGGCATCCGGTGTTAAAAAAGACGGTGCTTCAGATGAAACAGGAACTGAAGGGCAGAAAAGACATTGTTTTATTTGATTTGGATGGAACCATTACCAATTCCAAGGAAGGAATAACAAAGTGTGCCCAGTATGCCCTAAAGGCATATGGTATTGACGAACCGGATGCAGATAAGCTTGAATTCTTTATCGGACCGCCACTTAAAAATACTTTTATGGAACATTATGGCATGGATGAAGAGACTGCAGTAGCGGCAGTAGCCAAGTACCGGGAACGCTATCATCCAATCGGTATCTTTGAATGCAGTCTTTTTGATGGCGTTGAGGATGCTTTGAAATCTCTCAAGCGAAAAGGCTATCGTATCGGACTGGCATCCAGTAAGCCGGAAGAATCCTGCCGGCGTATTTTGGAGCATTTCCATATCCTGTCCTATTTTGATGAAGTGGTGGGAGCCACAATGGATGGCAGAATAGACAGCAAATATGAGGTGTTGCAGGAAACGATAAAGCGGATGCATATTTATGATACTACCGAGGCAGTATTGATTGGAGATACCAGATTTGATGTATCAGGAGCCAAAGAAGCACATATGGACTGCATCGGTATCACTTATGGATTCGGAACGAAAGAAGAGTTGCAGGAGGCTGGTGCAAAGGCAATCTGTGACAGTATTGAGGAGGCGGCAGAATATATTGAAAGATTATAAGCTACTTCGCATCTGGGAAGTGATTTATCCCATCGGTATTTATTTTGTAGTAACAAATGTTGTGATGTTTGTGTTAAATCTCATGCATACAATGACCAATGAAAATTATATGATTTATCAGATTATTGCAACGGTGATAGCATTTCCTTTTATCTATGCTTTCTATCGGAAAGAGGATGGCGGGAAAATGGCAAATCTGCCACGAACCATTTTATTTGCAGCAGCTGCAGGCTTATTTGGCGTAGTGTTAAATAATCTTATCGGATATACCGGCTTAAAAGAAACATCACAGAGCTATCAGGAAGTAAGTGCTGCTTTTTACGGCAGTACTCTGGCATTAGAAATCCTTGGAACCTGTATTATAATTCCGTTCTTAGAGGAACTTCTTTACCGTGGCATCGTTTACCAGCGTTTGAAAGCATTTTTGGGAGTGAAGACGGCAATTGTATTATCGGCAGTAATATTTGGAGCCATGCATTTTAATCTGGTGCAGTTCCTGTATGCCACAGCGGTAGGACTCTTGCTGGCAGTCATCATGGAACAGGAAGGGCTTGGCGCAGCCATGGCAGCCCATATGGTAACGAATCTGGTATCGGTACTTCGAAGCGAGACAAAGCTGTTTCATTTCATGGATGCATCCATGACGGGAAGCGTCATATGCACCGTGGTGGAGAGCGTGCTGATAGTGGTGTTACTGGTGCTGGCTTTCCGTGGTGGAAAAGAGAAGTAAAGAGCAGATACACTCAAAACCTTCTCAAGAAATCCCAGTACAACTGAGAAACAATTTAGACACAATTTAAAATAACAGGCAAATTCAAAAGGCTTATGAAAAAATATTTTCAACAAAGAACACGTTGAATTGTTTTGATAAGCCTTTTTTATATGTAAAAAACTGATAAATATAAATACAATAAAAGAATATAAAATAAATTGTCTAATAATCAGACAATAGCAAGAAAAAAACTATTGCAAAGTATATTATGCCGGGTGTAAACTTAGTTCAGAAAATAAAAGCACTTTAAAGCAGCAGAGTGCAGGTAACAAAGTAAGACAGAAAATAAAGAGAAAGCAGAAAGGGAACGATTATGACAGAACAGTGGAATGAAAGTACAGCAGTAGCACAGGGTATGTATAATCCAGATTTTGAACATGATAACTGCGGTATCGGAGCTGTGGTAAACATCAAAGGTATCAAATCCCATGCGACGGTAGAAAATGCTTTAAAAATCGTAGAGAACTTAAAGCACAGAGCTGGTAAGGATGCAGAAGGAAAAACCGGTGACGGTGTTGGTATTCTGCTTCAGGTATCACACAAATTTTTCTCCAAGGTAGCAAAGGAATCAGATATTGAACTTGGTGGAGAAAGAGATTACGGTGTCGGAATGTTTTTCTTCCCACAGGATGAGCTGAAACGGAATCAGGCAAAGAAAATGTTTGAGGTTATCGTGGAAAAGGAAGGAATGAAATTCTTAGGATGGAGAAAAGTTCCGACTGACCCGGATAAACTGGGACAGAAAGCAGTAGACTGTATGCCATATATCATGCAGGGATTTGTAAAACGTCCAGCTGAAGTAGCCAAGGGACTTGATTTTGACCGCCGGCTGTATGTGGCAAGACGGGTATTCGAGCAGTCCAATGATGACACTTATGTAGTATCCCTTTCCAGCCGAACCATCGTATATAAGGGAATGTTTTTAGTAGACCAGCTGCGTCAGTTCTTTGCAGACCTTCAGGATAAAGATTATGAATCTGCAATCGCAACCGTACACTCCAGATTCTCAACCAACACCAATCCAAGCTGGGAGAGAGCACATCCGAACCGTTTCATCGTACATAACGGAGAGATTAATACCATCAAAGGTAATGCAGATAAGATGCTTGCCCGTGAAGAGACCATGGAGTCCGAAGAACTGAAAGGGGAACTGCAGAAAGTCCTTCCGGTTATTAATTCCGAAGGTTCTGACTCAGCAATGTTAGATAATACCTTAGAGTTCCTGGTAATGAGTGGAATGGATTTACCACTGGCAGTTATGATTATGATTCCGGAGCCATGGGCAAATAACAATACCATGTCCCAGAAGAAGAAAGACTTCTATCAGTACTATGCAACCATGATGGAGCCGTGGGATGGACCGGCATCCATACTTTTCTCAGATGGAGATGTCATGGGAGCTGTTCTTGACCGTAATGGATTAAGACCTTCCAGATATTATATTACCGATGATGACCAGCTGATTCTTTCTTCCGAGGTCGGAGTACTTGATATTGATCCGACCAAGATTGTTGTAAAAGAAAGACTTCGTCCGGGTAAAATGCTCTTAGTAGATACCATCCAGGGAAGAGTCATCGATGATGATGAATTAAAAGAGTATTACGCAAGCAAACAGCCTTATGGTGAATGGCTTGACCGTAACCTGATTAAACTGGAGGATTTAAAGATTCCAAATCAGCGTGTTCCGGAATATACCAAAGAAGAGCGTCAGAGAATGCAGAAAGCATTCGGTTATACTTACGAATCACTGCGTGAAGCAATCCTTCCGATGGCATTAAACGGAGGAGAAGGAACTTCTGCAATGGGTATTGATACTCCGCTGGCAGCACTGGCAGGAGACCATCAGCCACTGTTTAATTATTTCAAACAGTTATTTGCACAGGTAACAAACCCGCCAATTGATTCCATTCGTGAGAAAGTGGTTACATCCACTACCGTATATATCGGAGAAGATGGTAACCTGCTGGAAGAAAAGGCGATTAACTGCCAGGTATTAAAGGTAGATAACCCGATTCTTACCAACACAGATTTGATGAAAATTAAAAATATGAAAGTAGAAGGCTTCAAGGTTGTGGTTCTTCCTACTACATATTATAAGAATACAAGCCTGGAAAAAGCATTGGATCATCTGTTTGTAGAAGCAGACCGTGCATACCGTGACGGTGCAAATATCCTGATTCTTTCCGACCGTGGCATTGATGAGAACCATGTGGCAATCCCATCCCTTCTGGCAGTATCCGGTTTGCAGCAGCATCTGGTAAAGACCAAGAAGAGAACTGCAGTTGCTATGATTCTGGAATCCGGTGAACCAAGAGAAGTACATCATTTTGCAACATTGCTTGGTTATGGTGCCTGTGCAATCAACCCATATCTGGCACAGGATACCGTAAAGCAGTTAGTAGACGAGCATATGTTAGACAAGGATTACTATGCAGCAATCCATGATTACAATCAGGCAATTATCAGTGGTATCGTAAAAATTGCTTCCAAAATGGGTATTTCAACCATTCAGTCTTATCAGGGTTCTAAGATTTTTGAGGCAATTGGTATTGACTCCGCAGTAATTGATAAATATTTCACAAATACCGTAAGCCGTATCGGTGGAATTACACTGGAAGACATTGCAAAAGACGTAGATACTCTGCATTCTGCAGCCTATGATCCATTGGGATTAGAGACAGACCTTACTTTAGACAGCAAGGGACGTCACAAGATGAGAAGTGGCGCAGACAGCCATCTTTATAATCCGGCAACCATCCACCTTTTACAGGAATCAACCAAACGTGGAGATTACAACCTTTTCAAACAGTACACAGATCTTGTGAACAGCGAAGAGCGTGATGCAAATATTCGTGGACTGATGGATTTCAATTTCCCCAAAAAAGGTGTTCCGATTGAAGAAGTAGAAAGCGTAGATTCTATTGTAACAAGATTTAAAACAGGTGCGATGTCCTATGGTTCTATTTCCAAGGAAGCCCATGAAACACTGGCAATTGCCATGAACCATTTACATGGTAAATCCAATACCGGTGAGGGTGGAGAAGATCCGGACCGTATCGCAAGTAAACATACAAGCTTAGACAGATGTTCTGCAATCAAGCAGGTAGCGTCCGGCCGGTTTGGTGTAACCAGCCGTTACTTAGTCAGTGCAGAAGAGATTCAGATTAAGATGGCACAAGGTGCAAAACCTGGTGAAGGTGGACACCTTCCGGGCAAGAAAGTATATCCTTGGATTGCAAAGACAAGACTTTCCACACCGGGTGTATCCTTGATTTCGCCGCCACCTCATCATGATATCTACTCCATCGAGGATTTGGAGCAGTTGATTTACGATTTGAAGAATGCCAACCGTGATGCAAGAATTTCCGTAAAACTGGTATCAGAAGCAGGTGTGGGTACAGTCGCAGCCGGTGTTGCCAAAGCAGGAGCGCAGGTAGTATTGATTTCCGGATATGACGGTGGTACCGGTGCAGCACCAAGCAGTTCTATCCATAATGCAGGACTTCCTTGGGAACTTGGACTTGCAGAGACACACCAGACTCTGATTATGAACGGACTTCGTAATAAGGTAAGAATCGAGACAGATGGTAAGCTGATGAGCGGCCGTGATGTAGCAATTGCTGCATTGCTTGGAGCAGAAGAGTACGGATTTGCAACTGCACCGCTGGTAACCATGGGATGCGTGATGATGCGTGTATGTAATCTGGATACCTGCCCTGCCGGAATCGCAACACAGAATCCGGAGCTTCGGAAACGTTTCGCGGGAAAACCGGAATATGTAGAAAACTTCATGCGGTTTATTGCAGAAGAATTAAGAGAAATCATGGCGAAGTTAGGCTGCCGTACCATTGATGAAATGGTAGGAAGAAGTGACCTTCTCCGGGTAAGAGAGGATTTGACAGACCGGGAAAAAGAAATCGACCTTTCCAAGATTTTGAATAACCCGTTTGCAGGACCAAAGGAGAAAGTTACATTTGATCCAAAACATGTATACGATTTCGAACTGGAGAAGACCAAGGACGAAACTGTACTGTTAAAACAGCTTTCTTCTGCACTGGATAAGAAACAGAAGAGAAGCATTGATGTAGAAGTAAGCAATACAGACCGTTCCTTTGGCACCATCTTTGGTTCCGAGATTACAAAGAAATATGACGATACTTTAGAGGAAGATACCTTTATCGTAAAATGTACCGGTGCCGGCGGACAGAGCTTTGGCGCATTCATTCCAAAGGGACTTACCTTAGAACTGGTAGGAGATTCCAACGATTACTTCGGAAAAGGACTTTCCGGTGGAAAACTGGTTGTCTACGCTCCGGCAGGTGTGAAATATAAGAAGGATGAAAATATCATCATCGGTAACGTAGCACTTTACGGTGCAACCAGTGGTAAAGCATTTATCAGTGGTGTGGCAGGAGAACGTTTCTGCGTACGAAATTCCGGAGCTTCTGCAGTAGTAGAAGGTGTCGGTGACCATGGATGTGAATACATGACCGGTGGCCGTGTGGTTATCCTTGGTAAGACTGGTAAAAACTTTGCAGCCGGAATGAGCGGTGGTATCGCTTATGTATTAGATGAGGACAACGACCTTTATACCAGAATCAATAAGGAAATGGTATTCTCAGAAGAAGTCGGAAACAAATACGATGTTATGGAATTAAAAGATATGATTAAAGAACACGTAGCTTTGACCAATTCTGAAAAGGGAAAAGAAATCTTAGATAACTTCAGTGAGTATCTGCCGAAGTTCAAGAAAGTAATTCCATACGATTATAACCGTATGTTAATGGCAATTGTTCAGATGGAAGAAAAAGGATTGTCTTCCGAACAGGCACAGATTGAAGCATTTTATGCGAATACAAGAAATTAAGGAGGGGACGCAAAATGGGAAAACCAACAGGATTTATGGAATATGACAGAGAGAATGCAGCAGCGGTTGCACCAAAGGAGCGTATCAAGAACTTTAACGAGTTCCATACCCCTCTCTCAAAAGAAAAACAAAGAGTACAGGCAGCACGTTGTATGAACTGCGGCGTGCCGTTCTGCCAGGCTGGTATGAATATCATGGGAATGACCAGCGGATGTCCGCTGCATAACCTGGTACCGGAGTGGAATGACCTTTTGTATACCAACAACTGGGAGCAGGCATATAACCGTCTGACCAAGACCAACAACTTCCCGGAATTTACCTCAAGAGTATGCCCGGCACTTTGTGAAGCAGCCTGTACCTGTGGACACTGGGAAGACCCGGTAACCTGTAAGGCAAATGAGCATGGAATCATTGAAAATGCCTATGAAAAAGGATATGCTGCAGCAAAACCTCCAAGAGTCCGTACCGGAAAGAAGGTTGCAATCATCGGTTCCGGTCCTGCCGGACTTGCAGCAGCAGACCAGTTGAATAAAAGAGGACATTCCGTTACCGTATTTGAAAGAGATGACCGTGTCGGTGGACTTTTGATGTATGGAATCCCGAATATGAAGCTGGAAAAATGGGTTATTGACCGTAAGATTAATATAATGAAAGAAGAGGGTGTCGAGTTTATTACCAATGCCAATGTTGGAAAAGACATCAAGCCGGCAAAACTCTTAAAAGAATATGACCGTGTCATCTTAGCCTGTGGAGCAAAGAATCCAAGAGACATCAAAGCTCCGGGCAGAGATGCAGAAGGCATTTACTTTGCAGTAGATTTCTTAAAGGCAACTACCAAGAGCCTTTTAGATTCCGAGCTTAAAGATAACAAATATATTTCTGCCAAGGGAAAGAAAGTAGTTATCATCGGTGGTGGAGATACCGGAAATGACTGTGTCGGAACTTCTATCCGTCACGGCGCAGCCAGTGTCATCCAGCTTGAAATGATGCCAAAAGCACCGGATGAGCGTGCGGAGAACAACCCATGGCCGGAGTGGCCAAGAGTCTGCAAGACAGACTACGGTCAGGAAGAAGCAATTGCCATGTTCGGTTCCGACCCTCGTATTTACCAGACAACCGTAAAAGAGTTCTTAAAAGACAAGAACGGTAAGCTCTGCGGATTAAAAACCGTAAAATTAGAGGGCAAAAAGGATGAAAAGACCGGACGGATGCAGATGGTGGAAGTACCGGGCTCCGAAAGCAAGTTAGATTGTGATCTGGTTCTGATTGCAGCAGGCTTCCTTGGAACAGAAGATTACATTGCCAAAGCGTTCGGCGTAGACTTAAATGCCAGAACCAATGTGGCAACAGAAGCCGGTCATTACAAGACCAACGTGGAAAATGTCTTTACAGCAGGAGATATGCATCGTGGACAGTCCCTGGTTGTATGGGCAATCCGTGAAGGAAGAGAAGCGGCCCGTGAAGTAGACGAAAGTCTGATGGGATATTCTTATCTTTCCGTACAGTAATGAAAATTACAATATAATGATAGAAGAAAGTCGTCTGACTATGGTGACGCCGGAAGGTGAACTGTGGCAGGCGGCTTTTTCGTGGTTGACACATTCTGCTTTTGGGGCATAAAATAACCCTTGTGACAAAAAGAGCGAGAAGAAAACAGCGAAAGGACATAAAGAGAATGAGCAGGAAAGCAGTATTTTTTGATATTGATGGAACATTGTGGGACGAGCATTTTGTGATACCGGAGAGCACAAAGGAAGCAATCCGGATGCTGCGGGAAAATGGACATCTGGCATTTCTCTGCAGCGGAAGAACCAGAGCATTTATTCAGGATGAAAGATTGCTGGCACTGGGATTCGACGGAATTGTGGCAGGCTGCGGTACCTGGATAGAGATGGATGGAAAAACACTTTTTTATAAAAAATTAGAACAGGAATTGATAGAGGATACCATACATATATTAAAAGAGTATGGAATTCCTACGGTATATGAGGGAAGCCGGAATTTGTATATGGATTTGGAAGAATTTGAAGAAGACCCTTATGGCTTGAGACTAAAAGAGACATTGGGAGAGGATTTGCTGCCGGTAACGGGAAATGAAGCAATTATGGAAATCAGTAAGTTTTCCTGCTCCACACCGGATGATGCTTATCTTAAGGTACTTTCCCATCTGGAAGAGAATTTCACACCGCTGGTGCATGATGCGGCATGCGCAGAGTTTATTCCAAAAGGATTTTCCAAAGCGTCCGGCATCGAAAAAACCTGTGAGCTTCTTGGTATTGAGAAAGAAGATACCTATGCATTTGGAGACAGTATCAATGATGTGGAAATGTTAAAGCATGTGCAGCATGGAATTGCCATGGGAAATGGTACCAAAGCAGCAAAAGAAGCAGCGGATTATATCACAGCACCATTGCACGAAGACGGCATTTATAAGGGATTGGAGCATTTTGGACTGATTTCATAAACAAATCTAAAAAAAGTATTAAATCGTTACAAAATGCAGAAAGTGAGAAAACGAGAGGAAAAACGAGATATTAAGAGTAAATGTAAGGAAACGAGAGAAAAATAAAAAATGGTCAGGCTTGCGAAAAAGAGACGCAGAAACTATTATATGACTATCGGTTAGCACTCTACTTGAATGAGTGCTAATAAAAAAGAAAGAAAACAAAGAGACCGAATCAAGGAGGCAATGAATCATGAAATTAGTACCATTATCAGACAGAGTTGTATTAAAACAGTTAAAAGCAGAGGAAAAAACCAAATCCGGAATTATCTTAGCAAGTGCTGCACAGGAGAAACCACAGGAAGCAGAAGTAATCGCAGTTGGTCCTGGCGGAGTGGTAGATGGCAAAGAAGTTACCATGCAGGTAAAAGAAGGACAGAAGGTTATTTATTCTAAATATGCCGGAACAGAAGTAAAACTGGATGGCGAAGAATATATCATCGTAAAGCAGAATGATATTCTTGCAGTAGTAGAATAATCGAATTGATAATTGGTAAATAAAACAAATAATAAAATAGGAAAATAGAAGAAAGAGGTAAGAAATTATGGCAAAGGAAATCAAATATGGAACAGAAGCCAGAACAGCATTAGAGGCTGGAGTTGATAAACTGGCAAATACAGTCAGAGTAACAATCGGACCAAAAGGAAGAAACGTTGTACTGGATAAATCATATGGCGCTCCATTAATCACAAACGATGGTGTTACCATTGCAAAAGAAATCGAATTGGAAGATGCATTCGAAAATATGGGCGCACAGCTTGTAAAAGAAGTAGCAACCAAGACCAATGACGTCGCCGGTGATGGTACTACAACAGCAACTGTTCTTGCACAGGCAATGATTCAGGAAGGAATGAAGAACTTAGAGGCTGGTGCAAACCCAATCGTTTTAAGACGTGGTATGAAGAAAGCAACTGAAAAAGCAGTTGAAACAATCGCAGCAATGTCTTCTAAAGTAACCGGAAAAGACCAGATTGCAAAAGTTGCATCTATTTCCGCAGGTGATGAAAGCGTTGGCAACATGGTAGCAGACGCAATGGAAAAAGTTTCCAATGATGGTGTTATTACCATTGAAGAGAGCAAGACCATGCAGACAGAACTTGACCTGGTAGAAGGTATGCAGTTTGACCGTGGATACATTTCCGCATATATGTGCACAGATATGGATAAGATGGAAGCAGTTTTAGATGAGCCGTACATCTTAATTACCGATAAGAAAATCAGCAACATTCAGGAAATCCTTCCACTGTTAGAACAGATTGTTCAGTCCGGTTCCAGACTTCTTATCATTGCTGAAGATATCGAGGGTGAAGCTTTAACTACATTGATTGTAAATAAACTGCGTGGAACATTTAACGTTGTAGCAGTAAAAGCTCCAGGATATGGCGACAGAAGAAAAGAAATGTTAAAAGATATCGCTATCCTTACCGGTGGTCAGGTGATTTCAGAAGAAGTTGGTCTGGAATTAAAAGATGCTACTATGGCACAGCTTGGCCGTGCAAAATCTGTTAAGGTTAAGAAAGAGAACACCGTTATCGTTGATGGTGAAGGAAATAAAGAAGAAATCCAGGCAAGAATCGGCCAGATTCGTGCACAGCTTGAAGAGACAACATCTGAATTTGATAAAGAAAAATTACAGGAAAGACTTGCAAAACTGGCAGGCGGCGTAGCAGTTATCCGTGTTGGTGCTGCAACAGAGACAGAAATGAAAGAAGCAAAACTTCGTATGGAAGATGCTTTGAATGCAACAAGAGCAGCAGTCGAAGAAGGAATCATCGCAGGTGGCGGTTCTGCATACATCCATGCATCCAAAGAGGTTGCAAAGCTTGCTGAGACATTGGAAGGTGATGAGAAGACCGGTGCAAAGGTTATCTTAAAAGCATTGGAGGCTCCATTGTATTACATTTCCGCAAATGCAGGTCTCGAAGGTGCAGTTATTATTAATAAAGTAAAAGAGTCCGCTCCTGGTATCGGATTTAATGCAGCAACAGAAGAATATGTAGATATGGTAGAAGCTGGTATCCTTGACCCGGTTAAGGTTACAAGAAGTGCTTTGCAGAATGCAACATCTGTAGCATCTACATTACTTACAACGGAATCTGTTGTAGCAAATATCAAAGAAGATGCTCCTGCAATGCCGGCAGGAAACCCAGGTATGGGAATGATGTAATAAGAAAATAAAATATATTACTGAAAAGTAAGGATAGAGAGCTCCTGGCTGCGAATAATGCAGTCAGGAGTTTTGCTATGCAGTTTTTTTCCCTGATGATAGTTTTTTCGGGGCAGTTGTTTTGATTTGCAAAATATGTTACAATTATTTCATTGTGTAACATGAAGTCTGAATAGCAAGGAGGAAGAAAAATGGGAAGGGTAGTTATTCTTACAGACAGTTCCAGTGGAATTCGTCAGGCAGAAGCGCAGCAGTTAGGGATTAGCGTATTACCAATGCCTTTTTTTATAAATGGTGAAACACTGTTTGAGGATATCAATCTGACACAGGATACATTTTATGAGCATCTGACAGATGGAGCAGAGATTTCAACATCCATGCCGGCAGTAGGAGACCTTACAGACCGTTGGGATGAGCTTTTAAAAGAATATGATGAAATAGTATACATTCCTTTATCCAGTGGATTGAGCAGTTCCTGTGAGACAGCAACAGCATTATCTTCAGATGAAGAGTATGAGGGCAAGGTTTTTGTAGTAAACAATCAGAGAATTTCTGTAACACAGAAACAGTCCGTATTTGATGCAATCAGGCTGGTAGAGAGTGGCAAGAGCGGAAAAGAGATTAAAGATATTTTAGAGGATGCAAAATTCCAGTCCAGCATTTATATCATGGTAGATACCCTTTACTATCTGAAAAAAGGTGGAAGAATTACACCGGCAGCAGCAGCACTGGGAACATTGTTGAAATTAAAACCGGTATTACAGATTCAGGGTGAAAAGCTGGATGCTTTTGCAAAAGCCAGAACGGTAAAGCAGGCAAAAAGCATTATGATAAAAGCAGTAAAAGATGACTATGCATCCCGCTTTAAGGAGTGTCAGGATGAGATGCAGCTTTGTATTGCATACACTGGAGATATAAGTGCAGCGATGGAATTCCACAAAGAAGTGGAAGCAGAATTTGGGATTACAGACATTATGATGGATCCGCTTTCTTTAAATGTATCCTGCCATATTGGACCGGGAGCATTAGCACTTGCCTGTGCAAGAAAATTATAAGATTTAAAGTGTAAATTCTCGGTAAAATTGATTGACCAACCACAAAATATTGTGTAAAATTGAAATAGTTTAACTCGTTAATGCATAAAAGCAAGTAACATATCATGGTAAAACCAAGGAGGAAAATGAAAATGACATTTTGTGGAAATTGTGGCACACAAGTGGGTGATGATGCAGATTTTTGCCCGAATTGTGGCCAGAAATTAAAAGGGGAGATGGAACAGCCGGCAGAGCAGGCAGCACCGGTACAGGAACAGCCGGCAGAGCATGAAACACCGGTACAGGAACAGCCGGCAGAGCAGGAAACACCGGTACAGGAACAGCCGGCAGAACAGGCAGCACCGGTACAGGGACAGCCGCAGCAGGGACAGTTCCAGGGACAGCCGCAGCAGGGACAGTTCCAGAGTCAGCCGCAGCAGGGACAGTTCCAGAGTCAGCCGCAGCAGGGACAGTTCCAGGGACAGCCGCAGCAGGGACAGTTCCAGGGACAGCCGCAGCAGGGACAGTTCC
>ERZ1673751.179-NODE-179-length-86530-cov-13.280544_pt1 | contig 86530 bp, 130 predicted proteins | sample MGYA00580202_ERZ1673751 | MGnify/ENA primary metagenome ERZ1673751 (study PRJEB41218, sample SAMN15661780) | gut metagenome | host: Homo sapiens | place: Canada: London | collected 2015-08-20/2019-03-30 | study: EMG produced TPA metagenomics assembly of... | reverse complement strand
GAATAAGGTTATGACGAATACGACGTTCGAAGTCGTATAATAATAATAATAATAATAATAAGGACTGTCATGGCAGATGTAACAAAAGGTCTTATTATTGTATCTCCGGGTAGCGGTTCTGGCGACACCACGCTGAAAGTAAAAGCCAAGACTGCGAATATCGGAAACCGTGTCTCTCAGGATTCTACGTTCACGGTAACGGCTCCGGGAGTTACTCCCAACAAGACCTTCATCGGTCGTCTTAAAGCGGCGGCCGAGTTCGTATCGTTCGATAACGGTGCGTCGATGTCGGTGGACAAGGGGGGTGGAACGGTAACGATCACCGGTTTGTCCAACTCGACGAAACTTACTTTCTCGAAAGGCTCTGGAAGCATCATCGCTTCGGATATTTCCAAGATCGAGTATCAGGCCAACGGTGCCCCGGCGACATCCGGTATGGCTATCTCGGGAGACCCCGGTGCTACGGCCAAGTATGTGTTCACGCTCACGCTTACGGCGTCGGAGAACACCACTATCGAGGCTCGTACACAACAGATAACTGTTACGGCCGCAGGTTCGCAGTCTGCGACTATTATGCTGAATCAAACGGCTGGTGAACCGTATCTGGAACTCAGCTTCCAAATCGTGGAGGTCGAGCAGGATGGTTCGGAGGAAACTCTGCAAGTTACTACGAACACCACGTTCACCGTTTCGTAACCGATCGAAGAATCGTTCACACAATCCATACGGGGGTGATTCCCCGTATGGGTACTATCTGGGAATATGGCTTCACAGACGTTTTCTAAAAATTGGGGTGACGGAACTACGGATAAGTTCTACGTGACGTGGGACGATTCGACGCTTCCGGGGAAGATAACTGTCAAGGTTACGTCCGATCCCAATTATATGGGAGAACAACGAAGTGCACAGGTTGTATTCTCTACTGTCGGAGGTAGCGTGAAAGTAACCAGAACACTGACAGTAAAACAAAAAACGGATAACCTCGTCATTGCGTACTATGGGGATACGGTCGTTTCGATGTTCTCCGATACGAAGGCGGGTTTTCCTAAATCGTAAGACGTATGCCGCAATTCAGGGACATAAACGTATTCATAGAGAAGTCTTCTTTGGATGGTTCCGAGGAGGTTCAGGTATCCGGTACCCAGAAGGCTAAACTGGTGAAACTCCTCGAACAGCTGGGGGAGAACCTTCAAATGTCTGTGCCTGACAAGGATCGTCAGACGTTCCCCGCACTGGATACCACGGGTAAAGTTCAAGCGTGGCTCAGCGCTCTTGCGTATGCGTGCGGTATCAGAGAAATTTATGATTCGGAACAGGATACGTTCCGCTTTCTGCATGGTGACAACGGGGATGCCTCGGTGTTCGGTGTTGTATTCTGGGACAGAGTGAATGCGGTAAAGGTCGCCGTGTTGTTCGCGGACTACGGTATCGGTGCCGATTCTGTGAATACGTTCCCGTTCGCTATCTACGAAGGAGGACAGGAAGCGTCTGCGATTCAGGCTGATATTACGGATGGCGCATTCATTACGGAGATAACCGAATCCGGTAAATGGACGCGAATGTTCAAAGTAAACTCCGAAGGAGGCGGTTCTACTGCCGAACAGATAGTGGCCGGAAGTTCGGGAAATCCTCTCGATGCCCCATCCACTTATGTAGGGTGGAATCCTACGTCGATGAGTGTAGAACAGGCGTTGTCGATACTCGCGTATGCCGCGGGTATCCGCAGTGTCAATGAAGGCGCTCTGTCGGCGCCGTTCCGCGTTATCACGCAGACGACGGGTGGTTCCGGTATTACTATCGTGAGCTACATGCCCGCCGATGAGGAATCCCTTAAATGGGAATTCGGCTATGGGTTCATCCGCATGTTCTACGCCTCGGGAAATCTTCTTGCGAACAATCCCACGGATAACGCATTGCTCACGAACGCTGCATGGAAGAGTTACCCGATAAGAATTTCCGAACTTCTCGGGGTTACTCCGTTCGATCAACTGACCAGCGTGTCGTCGCTTACGGTCAAGGCCGGTGACAATATCAGAGCTTCCGCCTCGACGCTCTCCGTATTGGTGGGCGGGGCTAATGTGTTCTCACAGAATAACGAATATATGAGGGATGCCGTTATCGTGGCCAATTACGATGCTACGGTAAGTTTTACGGCTAAGGATTCCTCGGTAGTCGTAAGAAAATCCGCTGACGTCGGTACGGTTACGGCTACCTCCGGTAAGAAGGTGTACACGCTGCACTGGGCACCTGCTGTTATACAGGGCAGCAAGGTTTCCAATTGGGAGGTATTCGTGAACGTAGCCGTATACGCATGATGGTATAGGTAGAGTTCCGAAAAAAAAAACGATGCCGAAATTTGTAGACATTGCTTCTCTTTCCGAGAAGGTAAATCCTGACGGTAACGAACAGATTCAGGTTTCTGCAACACAGAAATTAGTGTGGAAAAACGCTCTTATGAATTCAGGCGGATTCATCGGGGCTGTTTTGTCGTATGCGACGCAGTATGCGATGGGTGACACCGCTAATCGAAAGACTATTGTGTCTATGCTGGGACAACTGTTTTACAATACAGGTTCCAGAAAAGACAGTTTCTTTCGGTTCGTTTGCGGGTCGGTGACTATTCCGGGCGGTACTCCTAAGCAGGAATATTTTGGGATCGTCTTTTATGATGCTTATTACACGCGGACATACGCTGTGTTCTTTGGCTTTGAGAATGGTGCTGTTCCGGTCACCTTCTTTCAGAGACAAGGAAACTACGTCACTGATTCCCCAATAGATGATAACTTCGTTACGAACATAATAAACGGTACAGCGTGGACTAAATTAGGGACGCTCGATTTTGATGCTCTCCTGAAACAGACCTACGGAACCAACACACGGTTCTTGGCTCCGGTACAGGGGAGTGAAACACTGCTGACGACGACCATAGAGCGGATTTTGTATGCACTGGGTTTCCGCGGGGCGAACACCAATTTCCGTTTCTTGACGGGAGTAAACAATACGTCTGAAACATACTGGGGAGTCGCTTTTTACAATGCTGGACAGAGTAGGACGTTTACGGTGTTGTTCGGTATCGGAGGGAGTTCTATTCCAGTCAGTATGTACCAAAAAGCCGGTAATGTGACTACACAAAAATCAGTGGACAGTGAGTTCATTCAGAATGTGCTGTCAACGTGGACTAAATCGTGGTCGCTGAATAGGCAGGGGACTATCTATACGTCTGACGTAATAGCGGCTACTTCCGACAAACCGATAACGCTGCCGGGTCAATTCGCGTTTCCGAGTTTAACGGACTTGAAGACGGACGCCTTCGTAAAGCAGATGCTCTACAACTCGGGGTACCACCAGTCGAACGCTTGTTTCAGACAACTTCTCGCCTCCTATGTTATCGGAGGTACCGGTTCGAAGGTTCAGTGCTACTACGGAGTCACGTGGTACAACGGCTACTACGGGAGAACGTACACGATGCTGGTGAACATGGAGCTTGCCAACGGGGAGTATATTACACTGTACCGGAAACAGGGGCGTCACATCGAAAGCAACCCCACGGATGATGCGTATGTACTGGATGTGCTGACAGGGGACTGGTTGAAAGTCGCCGGTATAGGTACCGGTGGTTCGGAGCCTACGCCGATCGAATCTCTTGCGGCCGAGAAGGTTAACGTAGCCGCTCCTACGCTGTATGATGAAACCACGGCGAGTACGTGGGACCCAAATTCCGCGAACAATTTGCAGGAGCTTCTCAACGGACTGCTTTACAGAACCGGTCTGAGAAGTACCTCTGACGGTCTGAACTTAGGATTCCGCGTTGCGTGCGCTGATGGTAAGATAGCGATCATAGCGAATGATTCGTCGTCGTCGGACTACTCGGTGTTCCTGTTCAGCGGAGGCTCCACGATACATACCTACTTGATTGACCAGACTTACGTCATGGATTGGGTGGGTAACTATTCGTCCGACCACGAAATAATATCGAGCATAGAGAGCGACGGTAGTGAAACGGGTATGCTTGATATGGCAGGTATATCGAATTTCGCTACGAAGGCATACGTCAAGCCGAACGATGCTGTGCTGACGATGTTCCCCTCGGGTTACAGAACTGTTATTCCGGGGGAGAACCTCACGACTAATCTAACCTCTGGGACACTGAAAATAAAGGTTCCCGACCTGCTGACTGCACAAGTGAAGGCCGGCCCGTTCAGGGATGCAGTCATAGATGTCCCTTACGGTGTGACGGTGCAGTTTGCGGATCAGGTAGAACTATTGTACAAGGCCGACGGTGTGGATAACTTCACGGCTACGTCCGGTCGCAAAGTGTACACGATACACTACGTCCCTACCACGTCGTCGACCACTAATATAACGTTCAGAGCTTTCGTTAACGTGGCAAACTACAAATAACATGCTTACGAGTTTCTTTGGTGCGCAGAACAAGACAGTTGATTCGACACCTGCTACGAGGAACCTTACTTATCGGTTCGAGAATGCTTCTGGGATGAACTTTACAATCGTTCAGAGCGATCCCGAGAGTCCGATAACTTCACGGAGGGTAGCGGTGTCGTCCGATTGGACTTCGCATGAAATGTCTTCGCGGTTGTCCTCGGAGGGAAACATCTCGTTGTTACAGACGGTTCAGTCGGAGTGCAATTGGGTGCTCCGCATACGTGTGTACCTCCAAAAATCCGGCAGCTCTACGAAGACGCTTCTCGGCGGATTGAACGTAGATGATGCTAACTACGGGAAGAACACGCTCAGCGGTACCACGAAGGTAAACTACGGAGATACGGTCATCTACGAAATATCTCAGAACGTAGGCGTAATGACGTCTTCGGCCGTGTCGAAGGTGTTCCCCGAAGGAGATACAGACAATTGGAGTATAGGGATCAACAGTCTGTGCGGTACCAATTACGTGGGGGCTACGCTCACGTATGACCAGCCCTACATATATTCGCTGAATCTTTCGGCGAAGGCTGCGACGAGTATAACATTAGAAAACTGCAACGCATTGATCGATATTTACCAGAGCTACAAGGGAAGGGTCGCTTCGGTAAACTGTACGCATGCCGTCGAGAAAAATATCGGCGGGTATCTCGTCAATGCTTCGCAATACAGTATGTCGTTCTCGTTGTATATGCAATACGTTACGGAAGCGAGTGTGACGCCGCCCACGCCTTCGAAGGAGCCTATTTCGTTTACGATAGGTGTAACGGCCCACCCCGGAATGAGCGAGGTAATGATAAGTGTCTGGAACAAGGCCAAGACGAAACGTCTCGCATCGGTTACGTTCGAAAGCCCCGATTTAGAGACTGGTGCCTCTCAGGTGTTCAGTAATATTCCCAACGAGGACAACGGTCTGTACTTTTTGGAGATTACCGGAGACTACACGCGCAGTGAGGAATTCAGGTTCTATGACGGAGGCACCTTCTTGTTCTGACCCTGAGGAGGCGAAAGCCCTCAACATATCGTCCCGTTTTCGAAGGGTGCCTCTTTTGCGGAGGCACCCATTTTCGTTTCGGCCGTTTGGAAATTAAATCGCTTTTGTCTATATTTGTTCAATGCCAACACGAAACAACCTATGGACGACAAGACCAGATTCGGTATCTTGTCCAAGTACGGACGGATGCCTTCGACCGAAAATTCTGCGAAGCAGAAACCCGCGGGGTATCGATTGGTCGCTGTTACCGGTACCCATGAGGAGGTGATACAGTCGGCTTTGCCGCATCAATACGGATTACTGGTGTATAAGAAGAAGGAACTTATGCGTCAGTCTTGCTATGCCAGCGGTCAGATACGTCTGAAAATAACACCTTACTACAATTGAATACGTGTACGAATGTCCCCGACTACGCCAGTGGGGAGAACATAAAGCAGGTGCTCAAATCCGAATACCGGTATTTCGGGACGATCGACGACGTTATGGAGTACATCGCCGAGAGAAAGGAGTTCGAACGAAAATTGATGAAGAAGTCCTACCGGTTTCCCCATTTGCACGGGATCATCTCCGATGATTACTTCAACGAGAACATATAATCCGAGGGTGGGGAAGAAAACGAACCGATTTAACATTCTCTGCAAGACCCCCAAACGGCTATTGAATGTTCCGCAATCGTCCGATACCCTCGGATTTTTCAACGAAATTTTCTATCTTTGACACATGGATATACGAATCAGGGAGGGGTTGTACCTTCGAAACATGGAAACCAAGACGGAAACTACCATTCGTCCCGCGACGATCGGAGTAGAGACGAAAGGCATCGTTTGGTTTCACGACGTGTCCAAGACGGTCAAAGTCGGGTTCAGTAAGGATTACTGCAAGGAGGACAAAATGCTGTTTTCGGTTATCCCTACGATAGAGGACAGGGAGGTATCTGCGAAGCAGGTATCCATGATTCTTAGGAAATCTCTGCAAGGAAAAGACGTCGACGTCGATTCCATCGTAGAACAAATATATGCGTTATGAATCTTAGAGAGAAGGTCAATGCGTGGATCGAATCTTTGAAAGGGTTCGACTTACTGAAAGGAAACCGCTGGGAGGGTATGCTCGCTACTTTCGTTCTGTCGTTCATCTGGGGCGTATGCGTGGGTATATCGTTCTGTGTGGGGTACCAGTTCAGAAACTACCTTCTGTGCAAACAGGTAAATTGGTACGATTTATACGCACAGGCGATAGGATGCGCCGCAGCGTTTGTTCTGGTGAACGGAATCCTTCTTGCAGTCAAGATACTGTTCTGACCGGAGATGCTATGTGCATTTGAGTTACAGCGTTTTTTCATTCATGGGAATTTTCGAGGGTGTCGTCTATTGTGAAATCCGCGGCATCCGAATCTCCGGTCTTTATTGAGCTATGGTGTAATGGTAACACGTCAGATTTTGGTTCTGAAATTTTGGGTTCGAATCCCGATAGCTCGACTATTGAAGTCTGTCTCGTTTTATAAGCTGTGAATATGCCTGCTAAGGAGAGCTTGCTTTTCATGCGTAAAGACGTTCACTGGAAGTATGAAAACGAACCGACAGACTTCTTTGACAAGGGGTAACATAAGAATAGTGCTTGCCCGTCAATGACGGGATAGGTGAGGGGGTGAAATGCTCCCTCCCCCTTTTCAAGGGCCTTTAACTCAGTCGGTTAGAGTAGCTGACTCATAATCAGCAGGTCACAGGTTCGAACCCTGTAAGGCCCACCACATTCAACAAATACACTATGGACAAATCGTATGCTACGCCCGACCTCGCCAAAATGGCGATGTACTGGGGTTTCGACAGACCGTGTTCTGCGGGAGTAACCGTTAAGGCTCCCGTTCTGTACGCCGAAAGAGAAACGCTTGACAGTGTTCCCGAAGGGGTCATCCCGATTCCTACGTTGGAGCAGATTCAACGTTGGCTTCGTGAGGAAAAGAAGGTAAATGTGTACTGCGCGCCTATACTTGTCGATCCTGAATGGATGTGGATGGCCTGCATCGACGACGAAGCCGTCACCGATTCGACACACACCATTCGGAATGATCGTGGGGTTCTAAAAGTTCCCGACTGTGTGAATACGCAATTATTCAAAGAGTACTACGATGCGTTGTACCACGGCATAGCTTCCCAATTCGGTATCTGGCGTTCGAAGAAATAGTGACTATGCGTATCGCAGTCATAACGGCGGCCGGTCAAGGTACACGTGTGGGACATCCTCTGCCGAAACAGTTCATCAAAGTAGGCGGCAGTACCATCGTAGAGTATTCTATAAGGAAGTTTCTCGTAATCGGATACGATCGCATAGTCGTAACGCTTCCGGCGAAGGGATTCGCCACGTACCGCGATCTGCTTACGGATGATCCGAGAGTGGACTACATACCGGGAGGTCTTACGGCGAATGAATCCCGCTACATCGGGGTATCCCATGCTGCGGGGTATATTCGTGACGAAACCACATTTGCGGTTGTTGCCGTGCACGATGGTGTACGTCCGTTGTTTTCCCCGTCGATCGCAATTAAATGCACGAGAATGTGCGAAAATGACGCTAACCGCGCCGCGGTGGTTCCGTACATTGAAACGGTCGAAACGATACGAAGACCCGACGGTCTGTATATACGACCGGTATACGAACGGGAGGTTCTGTGGAGACTGCAAACTCCGATGGTGTTCGACCTTTCGAGATTGAACGAGGCATACGAGAGGGTCGTTCGCAACGGAACCTTCGAGACGTATCTTACCGCCTCGGACGTATACGAAGCGATGTACCATGATGTGCGTTTCGTGAAATCTACGGTGCGAAACTTCAAGATAACTACGGCGGACGATCTGCCTATGGCCGCAATATTGCTTACAAATGAATAACATGGAGAAGCTAACGTTCCCCGCGAATTACTTCGAAGGGGAGATACGCCACGGTTTCTTTGTATCGGAGAACCGAAAAAAACTGTGGGCCACGGAGCTTGAACTGCTGCACAACCTCGCACGGATATGTAAGAAGCACGCTATACGGTGGTTTCTGGATGGTGGCAGTTTGCTCGGTGCCGTAAGGCATGCCGGTTTCATTCCGTGGGACGACGATATAGACGTGGTTATGTTCAGAGAGGACTACGACGAGTTTATAAAGGTGTGCCTGTCGGAATTACCGGAACCGTTGTTCCTACAAACGAACGAGACAGATCGGTCGATCTATTGTCATGCGAAACTCAGGAAGACCGATACTACGTGCATTCTGCGTGGTGACGCGGAGGCACATTTCCCGTTCAATCAGGGTATCTTCATCGATATTTTCCCGCTGGACAACGTACCGGAGGACGCTAAGGAACAGGATCGGTTTCTGTACCAGCTATCTCTTATCCAGATAGAGATGAAAATGCTCATGAACCGATGGTGGAAGTTCTCTCGGGACGATTATCATGAGCGCGGTCGTATAGACTATCTCAAACAGACATACGAAACGCTCCGAAAAACGTACAAATACGAGAGAACATCGGTGGCGGCTACTCTTGCCTTTCCCGGGAACAAGAACAGCGTGAAACGCAAGGATCACTACTTGATGGTGGAGTACCTTCCGTTCGAAAACATGATGTGTCCGGTTCCGGGATTGTATCAGGAAGCGCTCCGTCTTATCTACGGAGACAATTTCATGACACCTGTAATGGGTGCAAGCCAACACGGGGAGCTGCTGGTCAATTTCTCCGAATCCTATAAGAATAACCCTAAAACATACGACAGATTGTAATGGGAAAAGTTTGCCTCGCATGGGCCGAGAACGTACTGTTCGCCGATCTGGGACAGCTGCGGTGTGAAATTATGGATTCCTACCAGATAACGAGCGCGCACGATATGCACCGTATCATAGAGGCGCTTCGGGAGGGTTCCCTGCCGTTCAATGCGGTATGGACACGAACGGAGAAGTCGCTGGTACGTGAGTGGAGAGCGAAGAACCTGCTGTACTCGCTCGGTTTGTTCCGGTCGAAAACGCGGTCGGTTACGTTCCGTGAGAAGCGAAGCTGGTACTGGATCATTTGCGATTCTGTGTTATCGTCGCTATATTTGCACGTGTAGCTACACACATAAAAACTTCTGCCGGTTCTTGTCCGCACAACAGAATCGGGGTCTTCATGTCATCGGGTGTTACGGGTTTATACGGTGCGGCTAAGTTCCCGTATTTTTAACCGATCCCGTTATGAAGAACGAAATTCTGGAAAAATTCCGAAGGCGTTTCCCCAACGAAAGAGCCTGCCGAAAGTATCTTATCGACGAAGTGTGGAAGGGGAAGGTAAAGTGCCCCTACTGCGGTAACGACAGAAAAGTCTATCGGTATACGAACGGGCAGTTCCGATGCGCTGAATGCCGAAAACTGTTCAGGATATTGACCGGGACGGTCTACTCCGGCATACGTCTGCCGCTTCGGAAGATATTCATGGCGATGTACGTGTTGTCCATCAGGACGGATATGTCCGCACGTGCACTGGCATCCATGATCGAAGTAAATCGAAGAAGCGCCGGTAAACTGCGCCGAAAATTCAATGAACTATACAACCATGAAGGAAGTAACGAAGGATGAATTCTATGGAATCATCAATGAGAGCAAACTCGACGTACTGGTACGCCCCGAGACGAAGGAACCGGGACACTGGTACCCGCACACTACGGAATTCAAATTCCGGGACGGTACCGTGTTCGGTAAGATAGTTGAAGACTTTCACGACGGGGAGCACTATCCCGTGGTCGAGAAATACTACGTTAACGAGTAACGATAGCCATGAGATCATCAGGAGGACGACAAACCTACGCTGCGGTATTCGCGATGGATTTGCGGAGCGGTGAACGGTTCAAGACGAGTAGCGGGTTCGCTGTGTATGTCTGCATCTCGGCGGATATGTTCGGTGTGACGTACTATTACGAAGGTGACGAACACAGAAAACCGGATACTCTAAGCCCCTATGCATTGGTATTTCCGCTGGGAAGCAATGGAGATTACCTTTACCACGGTAGATAGAGAACAAATAATGACTATCTTTACGGTGTAAGTTTAATCAAAAGATAACGACTATGCCACAATTCGTAGACATCGACTCTCTCTCTCTGAATCGTTAACCGGCGACGAAACGTTACAGGTTTCGGACACTGAAAAAGTTTCCCTGAATCAGATAGCACGGCTGTTTCTGAATCAGGATGTATCCTCCGAGGTACCGGTACCTACGGACTCCAACATGGCGTTCGATGCGTCGACTACGCAGAACTTGTTAAAGTATCTGTCCTCGGCGGTACTCGCCGGAAGGGCGCGGTTCTTTGATATGTCTAACAAGTTAGGGGTCTTAGAGATTGGATACTCCTTCGGTGTCGCTCTGAAAAGTAAAACGAAGGACGGGGTAAAGTACGTCATCATATTCGATATGACGACACTAACCAAGCCCAAGATAAACTTCTACGGTGCCTCGTTGAATACGGTATTCATGCCGTGGGATGAATTCATGGGATACACGGAGGCTCAGATACGATCCAATCTGTCTAAGTTCGGCACTGCGGTAACGATCAGTGTCCCGGACGACATCAATTGGAGTGACGTGTGGGCTGTCGCTCCGATAACAAGCGTCACCACTCCGTATTCGGGTTATAAAAGACCCGACGCCTCGGATATGAACCTCGGGTCACTGTTGGCGATGGCTCTTAACTACGGAGGTTGGCGTCCTAACCACAGTGGTTCTACCTCACAGGAGAGGTTCAGGATACTGTGCGCTAACTGCATTGCGGACGCAACGTTCAATGACAATCCGGCGGATTACAAGACGTCTTACGTTACGGTGTTCGGATTTATGTTCGCTACTGCTCCCTTCGGTACGGAAAGTACGTTTGCGGAGAAGAAGGTATTCGTCATCGTGTTCAATGGATACCGGAAAGTATGCACCCCGGGAAGAATCGCCTGCGTGTCGAAGCCGTTTACGACGTGGGACGCTCTGGGTAATACTGCTGACGGAATCATATTCAACGAGATACGAATGGACATATCCGGTAGAAGTTCATCTCCGGTGTGGACACTTGAATGGCAAATAGACTAACCAAATACACAACAACATGAAAGCATTATTTGAGAAACGGGTAAACTACGTTAAAACTCCCCATAACTATGGGGTGGCGGTGACAACGATTTATTTCCTCTGGATACCCATTTGGGCTACTTCCAAGAGGTTCGTTTGGCCTATTACCGATGAAGACCTCGCTGCCGCCCAATTGTCCCATGACGACTATCAGGATCATATCGTGAGGCGCATGGTGAAATCTCCCACCAGACTTGGGTAAACGTCTATGAGGACGTCCGTAAAATTATCGACCCCTTGCTTTGTGCGTACTACGGATATTGAGGAACGCACGAAACTTGTTTCATGGCTCGAAAGTATCGGGTACACCTACTGCGTCGGATGCTTTAATGCGCGAAGCGCTATTAGTAGCCCGCTCATACCATACATAATGGTGTCTACACGTGCCGAAACCGATTTTGTGGAGTGCCTGTTATATCGTCCTGACAACGGCATCGACTGCGGATGCGACGTTGGTTTATTCAGGACACTCGCTGCAATAGGACACTCTAATACTCTGGAACAACAAGAACGCTCTATGAGAGTACAAGTGAAAATGGTAGTATTCGCTACCGACAAAAACAAATGGGGAAGCGCTTATTGCAGTTATTGCCCCGCAACGAGATACTTTTTCGGTAGGGGTGGCACAATAGAGGAGGTTGTGGCCGATGTTCAATCCCAGTTACTCCGGCTTTTATGTCACAGGTTCCTTTGGAGTAACCTGATTAACTGCGGATGGGTCATAACGGACACCTCTGTGGCGCCTCCCATTTTCACGGACGAGGAGGTCGTAAAACTCACTGAAAAATCCTACGGAATGGCCATACCGGAACCTCTTATCATAGAGTTGAATGTAGAAGTTCCGAATGTATATAATCCTTGTATGTATGACGAAACAGGTAACAAGTATCGAACAGTCGAAACGGCTTCTGGAACTGGGCGTTCCAGTTGAAAAGGCAAGTATGGCGTGGACACAATGTAGTGGCGAATGGCATTTGTCAGTACTTCCCCATTATACCGCCAGCAAAGAATACATTGATAGTGGGATAAGCATTCCTGCTTTCACGGTCGAGGACTTGCTCGAAATGTTGCCTGCGGGCATCACGTATGGCCGCTTGCACATTACACGCAGCTCTTATTCGAAAGGAGAAGATTGGCGAGTTTTCTACAAACGGGTTGGAGTATCAAAAGGGAGCACCATATCTTTTGGAGATCGCACATTAATAGTTCCTGCGTGCAATATGATCGAATGGGTTATATCGAAAGGTTACAAACTAAACGTATAGAATTTATGACACTGAATGAGTATCAGAAACTCGCTATGACGACCTGCATGGAGAGCTGTAAGAATGACACCTACATGCTGTTCGGTCTTATGGCAGAAGTAGGGGAGGTCGCCGACAAAATCGCGAAGTGGAAACGGAAAGGAATCATCCGTATTGATGGGAGCAAGTTGGTATTCATGAGGAGCGACACCGCGGTCGTCGAAACGTATAAAAAGGAATTGCTCGCTGAACTTGGCGATTGCCTCTGGTTTATAGCGGGTATCGCCTCGGTAATGGGGGTACACTTGGAAGACGTGGGTCAACAAAATTACGACAAGTTGTCCAGTCGACAGGAACGCGGTGTTATCGACGGTAACGGGGATAATCGATAGAGCTATGAAAAAACAAGATCACCATAGAGATAACTGCCGACGGTTGGAAGACCGACGTAACGGTAGACGGTAAAACGTATACGGAGCACCACGAGATGTCTGACGAGGGTTGCTTCGCTAAATGCGTGGAGGGAAACTTGGAGACTGCCGGTATCCCCGACCCCATCGTGTATGCTCTGGATGGCTTTTTCTGTTTCGACTGCGTGCGGGCACTCCGTGAGTGCGAGTAACAAACAATCGCACGAAACACTGTGGGTGTAGGAACTTCGAAAAAATTGCGTATATTTGGACAACCAATGATCGTACTATGGCACTTGATCCGAACAAAACCGACGCAATTTTAGGAGAAGCTATCAAGGAACTTCTTACTGACGCAGGTGTTGAAACCCCGATACTGGGTTCTGCGTTATCCGACCAGAACAAGATAGACAGCATTCGTGACGACTTCGCGCATATCATGCGGACGTTGGGTCTCGATATGACCGACGATTCCCTGAAAGATACTCCCGGACGTATCGCTAAGATGTTCGTCCGGGAAATCTTCTGGGGTCTCGATTATCGGAATTTCCCCAAATGCACGACAATTGAGAATAAGATGACCTACGATTCCATGATCGTCGAGCGGAATATCAAAGTTACGTCCAATTGCGAACACCATTTCGTCCCGATCATAGGGTCGGCTACGGTAGCATATATACCGAATGACCGGATTCTCGGTTTGTCGAAACTGAACAGAGTGGTCGAGTTCTTTGCACGCCGCCCACAGGTTCAGGAGCGTCTCACGGAGCAAATCCACATGGCGCTGACGCATATTCTCAATACGGAGAGTGTGGCGGTGGTAGTTAAGGCGGAACATCTTTGTGTAAAATCCAGAGGCGTGGAGGACGTAAATTGCGACACGGTTACTTCCAAACTGGGGGGCGCCTTTATGCAAGGTACCACCCGCTCGGAATTCATGAATATGCTCTGGTAACATGGAGACAGAAAACATATTCGGCATAGAAGTATCCGAAGATGTGTTTACCACGGAGTTCTCGTGTGACTACGACGTATGTAAGGGTGCGTGCTGTTACTCGCCGCTTCCGTCCGGTTCGAAGGTGCACGCCGTAGGCGGTGGTCTCACGAAAGACGAGTATGAGGAGATGCTCGACCGAAAGAAAGACATCGCGCAGTACGTCGCACCGGAGATGGCAAAGAAATTCCACCGTTGCCCTACGTGTCAGTGGAATACCGAGGAAGGTGTCACTGAATATGCGGTGGAAACGTACAAAGGAGTGGTGTGCCTGCTGTCCCGTATGGACAGGGGATGCTGTGCGATAGAAGCTATGCACGAGGACGGTAAGGGGTTATCCTTTGCGATTCCGGTAAACTGTTCGCTTTACCCGCTCGTGTATGACCCCGGAAAGAAACGACTGTACGTGTCCCATCTGTGGGATGAACAGTGCGGTGCGGCATACGAAAAGGGACGCAGAGAACATGTGAGAGTGTATGAATTCGTGAAGGATTCTATCCTAAGACTGTTCGGTGAACCTTTCTATGAGAAACTGTGTGAACGCGCAAAAGAGTACGAGAAATGATTACGCAATGTATTTCCATAGCGGACGTGACTATCTGGCTGACGTGTACGGTGGTACTCGTAACGGAGATAGTCGTCGTATGGCTGAACAAGAGATACTCGAAACTTCGTAAAACGAAAGACAGTGAGTATTTCACCGACTACACGCATGGGAAGCTGACGATGCGTGTATACAAAAACGAATTCGAATTTCAGGCGAAAAAGGACATTCCCTCCGGTAAGATAGTTGACGGGGGTGTCCTTTCCGCCTTTTACATGTGGGTTTTATTTGAGGAGTAACTATGGCTATTATCAATGAAGGGACGATCGCCAAACTGAGACGTTTGGCTGCGTCATGGCAGGTGTTCAACATTAAGATGCACCAGTACCACTACAATGTAGTGGGTGAGACGTTCGACGAACTGCACAAACTTTTCAAGGAGCTTTACGAGGAGGCAGATGCACACTACGATGCCGTATCCGAACGTATGCGGCAGATCGGTGAACGTGTCGTATTTTCGTGCGCCGAACTTGCCGAACAAAGTGCGGTAAACGACGAAAACAACGCGAATACGCCGCAGGAAATGCTGCGTGGTACGATCGACGCCTTCGCTGCGTTGTCGTCGCTGCAAACGGAGATTTGGTTTGAGAGCGACGATCAAAAGGACATCGTGACGAACGACCTTATGGTGCAGCTCAACAAGGCGGTCGAATTCAAGAACTGGATGGTGTCCGCCCAGTTGGGACGTGAAGTCGAACCCGTAAAGTAATCGATCATGAGCAAGAAAGTATTGATCTGGGTAGGTGTCGTTATCCTCGCCCTCGTCATTGCGGTAGTGGTGTGGAATATCCTGCCGACGCAATTCCGCATTGTGTCCACGATTTCGTGGGTTATCGGTGCCGCCGTAGGCGCCTTTGCTATGTACAAGGGCTACAAGTGGTGGCTTGCGAACGTGAAGAACGATGGGACGGTATCGTAACAAACAGGTATTCGTCGAGGCCGTCCAGTACGACGGCTATCATACGGGGGAACTGCACGAGTTGTGCGGTGACAAATTTATGGAACCCGTAGAGAGCGGGCACGCACCTTTCGTCCGTACCTTAGAAGGGGACGTGACCGTTTATGAATGGGACTACGTGGTGAAGTACGCCAACGGAGACCTCTGCGTTCTCAGGGCCGATCAGTTCGAACAATCTTTCGTGGAGGTGGGTTTCGAAGTGGGCCTTGACTTCTCGGAGGCACTGCGAATACTCAAAGACGGCGGTTGCGTCGGCAGAGGGTGCTGGTTCGATCCTGATTTGTTCGTATTCAAACAGGTTCCGGCGGAAATATCCCCCGAAATCGTGCAGAAGATGCAGTCACTTCCTAAGAGAGCCAAAGAGGCGGTCGCTCAGTACGAGGTGCCTCTGCGGTATGTGGATCAGTGCTGTATCTGTAACCGAAAAACGGGTAAAGTAACTTCTTGGGTTCCCTCGTGCGAAGACATCTTCGCGGAGGATTGGTATCGTGTGAGATGAAAACATTGAAAGCGATAGCGTATGCTCTGTTATACGTCTGGCAGTTACCCCAAAACCTCGTGGGATTATTCCTGCTCCTATACTACCGTAAAGAGTGCAAGGTACACGAGGAAGACGGAACCGTGTTCTATATCGTACCGTCTGTGCGAGGAGGCTTTTCTATGGGAAGATACATATTCCTGTCGAAGCGCTCCCTGTTACGAGAACCGGTGTATGACCATGAATACGGACACACACGACAGTCAAGATATTTGGGGCCGCTCTACCTCTTGGTAATAGGTCTGTGCAGCGGCATACATTGCATGCTGTACGACGGAAAGGGTGGTTACTACGATTTCTGGACTGAACGGTGGGCGAACGAACTCGGTGGAATACCGGGATACGCCGGTGAAGGGAAATTCCACGAGGAAGGTTACATACATACGGTCTACGAAAAACTGGTCGCTATGGCCGACCGATTCAAGTAGTCGACCGCATTAGTCTTACGAGAGGCGCCCGATCATGGAGCGCCTCTTTTATTTTTAGGTGGTTGCAGAAGTGCCTTGCATTTCGTATATTTGTTGCAAACCCGTGAAAAATGACAATCGAGAACATTAACTGCCGCGAAGAACTCGAACACGTTATCGAGTACGCGGTAAACAAGGCGAAGTGCGAACATCTGCAACATCGTGTCGTAGAATACGCTGTAAACTCCGTGGAGTTCTACAAGTATGTGGGTTATCCGTGTCACGTGAATATCGTTTTGGGGAGAGCCGCTTATATCATGGAAGGCGCATACTGTACGACGTATTTCGGGAAGAACGTATTCCCGTATGCTGAATTCGCGGAATTACTGCTATGAGCGATCCACTGAACGAGCTTCTTATCATAGGGCCGCTGGTTGCGAAGATACAAGTGGCCGATATATTGGATTGGGTGTCTCCGTTGTTCTCCAATGTAACATACAGAGACGGGGAACGCGACGATCTGTTCATATCCACGTATGCGTACAGAAGTTTGGATAGACTTCTCTCGGTGGACTTCCCGAAGGATACTTCGTATTTCGTTATCGCGGAACGCGGGAAGCTTATCGGTGGTATTCTGTGGGAGGGAACCCGATTCGACGGTAGGAAGCTGGTAAGTTATGACGATTGGTTGGACGTGCTTAAATGCAGGGACATACTCGGAATAGAGGAGTTCACCAGTCATGAAGTCACGATGAGAAACATCCTCGAATGAAACGAGCGCTGTGTTTCGTCGTACTGATCAACAGGGAGGCGAAGACGGTTTTAGACTGGTTGCTATCCGATAAGTTTATACTGGGTTTCCACATGTACGATCTGCGTAGCGTAGGAACTTATGCAGGCAGCATCGATAAAATGGATTCCTCCGTGTATACGATAGTCATACATAACGGGGAGGCAGAAGTGTTCGGCGATATAAGTGCGGCTATGATTAAGTATAAGGACGACAATTTGGTGTTCCTGACGTATGCCGAGTGGGAGGAACTTTTCGACGGTACAAACCCGAAAGCGGTGCTTAAATAGATACGACACTATCATGATAACGAGCGGAAAGAACTACCTATGTATAGGCCCTCTGACGGCTACGGTACATGTGGCCGACATATTCGAGTGGGCTACCGATAGGTTTACCAAAGTAATGTACCAGAGTATACACGACGAATGCCGCTACTTGGATACTCGTGTGTTTACGTTAAAGGAACTCCTCAAAGAGGACATACCGAAAAGCACTGCGTGGTTCGTTATACGCATGTGTGCGGACATCATGTATGCGGTACTTACTGAGATACGAGTTACAGAAGGTACGATTAGCGACTACTACGAATGGGAAAACCTTCTGAAAGACGTTAGGCTGTCAGAGATTCCTGAGGTTCGGAAGCACCACGTAGGGGAGTATCTTACGTGGTAATATGAGTAGCCTTCGTATCGGGCGGGTAACGTGTAACCGGTTGAAATAAGCGCTTAACTATATGTAAGTACCAAAATGTATTTTTCGTGCGTAAAATCGCGGCTATATTACGGCTACGAACGTGCGCAACCGTCCGAAATAACACGAAGGGACTATGCGGCAGACGGTTGAGACGCAATATACATGAAAGAGTGCCTGTGCAAGTGATGGGAGAAGAGGTAAAAACGCGGTTCCGTGTAATACGGGCGGAAAGTGCGCGTGCGAACGGATGCGCGGAATGATGGATACCCCTACATGATGTACACTCTTATATAAGTATACATAACAATATACAAATACGCATGACTACACACACACACGACTACACGTGCGCGCAGATGCGCGGAATGATGTTTGTGTATAGTATAAGTAATATAACAAGTATATAAACAATATAACATGTATGACGACGATCAATAGAGGGAATACCTCAACGAGGTATCTGCAAACATGGTGGTGGGTAACGCAGTACCCACGCAGGTGTATGTAAGTAATCGTTTGGGTAAGGGACAGCCAGCAAGCTGGGACAGCCAGCCAGCCAGTTACCTGCGCAGCGTAGCTGCGTGTGCGTGCGTGTGTGCGTAGTTATTGCGTAGCTGTGTAGTTACGTGTAGTTATATTTACCGGCCACAGGTAATTCTGCGTGTGTAATTACGTGTAGATAATTAGTGCGGCCGAATACGTGTAGTTAGCTAATTAGTTATTGCGGCCAATATGTGTGTAGATAACTACGTGTGTAGTTACATGTAGAAATAATTACCGGCGCAATTTGCGCGTAGTAGTTACATGTAGTTCTGTGTGTAGTTATTGTGCGTAGATATGTGATTACATACAGCTACTACGTGTAGCTACTGTATATAGTTATGCGTAGTTATGTGTAGTTATTACACGTAGAATTATACGCGGCCAATTACGCGCGTAGTAACTACGCACGAATATTACACACACACAGTGACTACCGGCGTTATATATATATATATAGGTATGCAGCTTCTTGTACACGTAACTGATTACGACGAGTTACACAGATTAATTATGAAGACTAATTTGCGCCACACGCTCAATAAGGTTTATTACCGTGGGCATTCTTATACGCGCGAACAATTATATATACTGAGGTTAGATTTCCCTTTGTACGCGGTAGTACTCAGTGACGAGATTGTGCTTATGGATACACCGATAGAGAGTAGGGTGACAGTATCCGTAGATGACTATCTCGATCTATTTGCGTAATTACTGCGTGTACGCAGAGGCCATTTTGGGCCTAAAATAGGGGTAAAATACCCTAATTTGGCCTTATTTAGCGTAATTACGTATAACTGTAAAATAGGAAATAGCTGATAATCAGCAACATACTCAGTAACGTGTACGTGTAGAATAACCGTCTGAGAATTTTCTGTGTGGGCAATCCCCCACGACGCTTCCGTACACGCGATTCTCAGAGGGTTAATTATGGTTAAAAATCGCTGTAACTCGCACAGCCATTGTAAGTTACGGCGAAAAATCGATGATAAAAATTTCGCGGATTCTGGAAATTCTGGAAGCGCTAATTAGCGTAATTACGGCTAATTTTACGCTAATTACAGCTACATGTAGCTAATTGCGCAACTCATTACGCATGGGTAACTGTACGTGTAACTACACGAGTAAGCATGTAAAAGGTTGTGGGAACAAATAGGAACTCTACACATGAAGAATTTACTTACACGATTAGGCGAACAATACGTGGGTGTGCATATCTGCGTAGACGTAACAAGTAACAGCGAACTGCGTAGAATGTTCGACGAGCTGCTCAATGGTAAAACTACAATGATAGATTACTACACTACGTTCGGAAGGGCGGCAAAGTACGGAACTAACTTTCTGCTCAATGACGCAGATGTAGAATATCCGTGTCTGCTCAGTATGCAGGACGGGGAACTGTCTCTGCATGCGGGTTACATAGTTCCTGATTCGCACGACTTGTCGGTAGATGATTTTTTTGAATTATATTTATGATAATACGTGTAACTACGAAAGAGGAACTGCGCGAAGTGCTCAACTACATGTGTGCACAACTAAGACAGACACGGGTAAGAGTGGATTTGCCACGTGTGGGGCCTCCCCTCCATACGGGGTACGATACGGTAAACGTTGCGGCGGAGATTTTCCCAGTCATCGTACTATGTAATGAAGCGCATGGGATACATATAATGCCCGATTCACCTGCGGTGCGCATATTGACGTTCACTGACTGGCTGGATGTGCGGCCGTAATATGTAAACGGGTGGGGTCAAAGTAAGCGCATACACACGAAGGCACATTACACGATGGCCGCACAGAGGGGTATTCTGCTCGTGCGTGTGAGCAGAAAATGGCCCCCACCCCTTAAACGGGGTGCGTGCGCGGGGAGCGTGCGGGTGGTTCGGTTAGGTCACAGAGCAGAAATCACAGACTGAGCCATTTTCCGCTTAGGTTACGAAGTAGATTTTCAAGAACCGGACATTTTTCTGGTTAGATCACGAACTGGATTTTGAAGAACGAGCCATTGAAAAACCCAACCGCGGTTAGGTCACACGGTAGATTTTGAGGAACGAGCCATTTTGAAATTTTACTGCGGTTAGATAATACGATGCACAATTACGCGCTATCTGAATTCTTACTGCTGCTATATATGAATAGTGCGCGTATTTTCGCGCGTACCTGTTACGTGTATAGAAATCCCCTGTTTTGTATACATATTATGTGCTATGTGTATAGATTTCCCTCGATTCTTTACATATCCCGCCGGTTGTTCCTATTTCGTTATAGTTTTTGCGGTGTTTTGACCAATTTTTAACGGCCTGAAATTGAGACGGTTACGAAAATAGTCTGTATATTTGCATAACGATTAAAACGATATGAGTATGAAAAACGCATTGGCATTATTCATCGGAGTGGCGATGATGTACAGCTCTAATCTGGGTATTATTTTCTTGGGCGCCGTCGTTACGGCGGCTGCAACGGTCAAGATTCTGGGGGAGGTATTCGAATGACGGTTTATGTATATGGAGAACCAGTGCGAGTGACTGGTACTCTGTCGGACGGTATGTATGCGCACTCCTATGTAGCGGAGTGGCTGATGAAAGAGGGTGCCGGTGAGTATCCGGCGGTGCATTATTTCATGGAGGCATCCGCGGGGATGATATACATCAGAAACGGTATAATTACAGAGGTATGAACGTGGAATTCATTCAGAGAACCATTGAGGGATACGGTCGCGTGGAGGATGTGATCGTAGACGGGGAGAAACTTACGCAGATCGCCGTATCGTATCTGCGCGACGGGAGAGGACGGTGGAGGCACTGCCTGCACTTCTTCGGCGGCCCTGCGGACGGCTGTACGAAAACCATTAAAACATGCACGCTGGCGGATACGCCGCGGGAGGTGAAAGTGCGGTGTCTCCGCGAAGTTTTACGGAAGAAAAACATACGGCTATGAAAATCGAACGCATAACTAAGGAACAGGCGGAGGTTATCGCCCGCCGATTCGAAGAGGTGCTGCGCGCGACGGCGCGACGCATGGGAGAACTCACAGTGAAGGCGGAGAACGTGAAGTTCGCGCTGTCTGAGATGTCCGTGACGTTTTCGGTCAAAACGTCTGTGGTCAGCGAGGAGTTCCCGCACTACATGTACGACGGTTTCGCAGAGAGGGAGGGTGTGGAGTACGGGGAGCATTTCGTCGGCAGCCGGTACAGGGTAAAGGTCGATAAGTCTTACCAGATAGTAACGGTTACGGGTGTGGACTTCAAGGCGCGAAAGTATAAGGTCTGCATCGAAATCGATAAGAGAAAATTCCGTATCGCACCGGCGGCACTGAGGGGCAACATGCTGAGAGACCGCCCTACGTGGGAAGACTTCGCGCTGTGGTGCCAGTACGACGGGGACGATGACCGGCTGATCGGTGACACGGTGGACAGGTGGGACTTTACCGAAGTCTATATGAACAAGACCTTCGGGGTGACTCGACTATCGGTGCTCCGCGAACTGCTTGAACGGTTCCGACGGACGGAGCCATCCCCGGAGAATGTTCAGGACGTCGCCGATGCACTGAAACGGCTGTCGATGGAACCGAGGAGTGAAGCGCTGCGCATTGCGGTTATTGAACAATTGAGGAGAGTATTAAGATAACATATATATATATATGGTACGTGTAATTTACGAAGGGTTCGACCGGAGGGTGCTGACGGTGCGAATCGAAGGGGCGCCCGAGGGGGCGGCCAAAATGGTGGCGAAAGTATGCAGGGGGGAGCGGTTCCTCGATACGGAGTTCGTGTCGGTGCGAAAAAGCGGCGAGGTGTTCTTTGCCTCGTGGCGGCTGACGTCGAACAAATTCCCCGTGCTGCATGTATTCGAGGGAGTGCGGTATTGTTTGCAACAGGATATTAACAAGAGATTATGAACGAAGAAATCAAGAGAGTGTTCGATGCGTTCGATACGCTGGGAACTACGGAGGCTTACGTGTTCTCTTACGAAGTAAGGGGGAGAAGGATGTATCAAGTCAACCGCAGAGGCGCCGGTTTGCGGCAGCAACCTCTGACGGTCGGGAAGGTTACGGTGCCATGCGGTCGCGGTATGACGGCGGCGCAGATATTGAAGTGTATTTACGGCAAATGATTATGAAAGAGATGCTTGAACCTTATGACCCGGAGTATCTCCGTGGCGACGCGGGGGATAACCCTTACAGACTGTCCGCGAGGGAGAAGCGGAGAATGCGTGCGCTGTCGCGCGTGGAGAAACTATTGAAACGCGAGATGATCCCGCACACGTGGGACGACGGTTATCGAGTGGAGCGATGCTTCGCGTCGTATCGCGACGTGCGGTATCTGTGGGTGACGGACTACGGTACGTTCTGCTATGGTACGGAAGACCTATGCCTACACGAATCGCCCGATGTGGATACGGTGTTCGGTGTGCTGCTGCGGTGGTGGTCACGGTAGGAAAATGCACGTTGTTCCTATTTCGTTATAACATTGTGGTAATTCTGACCAATTTTTAATGGCCTGAACGTGAATAACTTACTATATTGTTTGTATATTTGCATAACGAAAAACCCTAAAATAAATTACTACTATGAAAAACGCTAAGAAGAATGCACGGAAGAACGAACAGATCGTTTTCAATCCTATCCTGAGCGAATCCGCTATGGAGGGTACCAGCCTTAAACTGCGTTTCGCCAAGTCTGTAAATCAGAGGATGCTTAATGACAATATTGAGAGTCTTTTTAAGCGGCGTCTGGTATTGCGTTGCAGCGCTGCCAGTGATTTCTACGGTCGCGGAGAGTTCGCGGTCGAGTGCAAGTGCGGCGACGAGTCGTTCATCTGTACATTATACGCGAGGTACGGTCAGGTATGCATCGGTGCGGCGGCGAATACGCCGGCACGTGTCGTTCTCGCATTGTCCGACGCGGTGCGCGGTAGCGAGCCGGCGCAGTTCGAAATGTCTACGCTGCCCGATGATGAGATGCGCGGTGAGGTGCTGTCTCCTGTGGTCGAACCCGTTCCGGAGGTGGCGAAACCTGCTGCTGTGAAACCGGCCGAGGAGAAACCCACGAGGTTGTCGTCTACGAAAAGTCTTACGGAATCGGTCGAACGGATTCTGCGCGAGTTCGACAAGGTGCTGTTCGACGACATGGCTACTGTTTACGAAGATTATCTCCGTGACAGTGACTTTGCGGAGGCGCGCGAACAATTACACACGTTGATGTGCAAGACGTTTAAGAAAATCCCGTTCGACTTCAAGGTATGCCGGTACACGGAGCGTCCCTTCGGTGTGCTTATAGACTATTACGGTCTGAAATTCGGGTACAAACTTTTCATTAAAGACGGTTTCGTGGAGTCGAAGGTGCTTATAGTTAGCAGCTGTGGTATGTAAAGATACTCTAAGAACAATACGAGCGATGTACACAATCCCCACAATTTCGACGGTAGCGGCTATGCCGCGTGCCGAATTGATCCGGCAGCTTGTTGCGAAGGGCCGGTATGCGATCCCCGATCTTATCGAATGCAGCGACGACGTGCTGTGCGTGCGGTATCTGCTGCATGCGGCACCTCCTGCGATATTCCTACCTTTTTTGCGTGAGTTCGCGCGGCTGAACGGTCTACCGGCTAACGGTGCGCGAACGACGACGATATGCTATGAATTACTTGAAAGATCAATCCAATAAACACGACGACGATATGGCACACGAAATCGTAACGACTACGACAGGACAAGTAGTAGAGATCGACACCGACACGAAAAAATGCAGGAAGATTCTGCACGATCTGGCAGACCTTACCATCGAAGATGCTGTCGATGCGTTCAGTCTTAATTTGAAGGTATACCAGCGGTATCTGAAAGATCACTTCCTCGGTGAGGAATGTCCGATCAAAAAAGACAAACTGCTGTTCCGCGGTTTCAGGATCGGCTGCGATTCCGAAAGCGGTTTTACAATGATCGACACCAACGGCGGCGCATACGCCGAAGTCGACACACCGTTCGAAGGCATTCCTACGCCGAAGGAACTCGCTGCGTTCTTTGAGCGAAAAGTGGTGCATCATACCGCTGACGAGCTGGCGATCGCTGCCGAACGGGGGCGCAAACAACTCGAAGCTGAACGGCGGCGTATCGAAGTGCTCGAAGGGGAACCCGACTTCGAAGTATTACGCCGGAAGGTAATCGCTAAAATCGATGCTATCAACGAGGGGAAATCCGTAAAGATCGATCCCGTGACCATACCGGATATGATCCCGTTCCGACGGTGGAAGATTGCGGTCGGTAAACTGGTTCGCCAGTGGCAGGATAAGAAGATTCGGTATCCGAAATTGTTGTCGCTGGTGCGATCGGTTACGGAGGAGCAGGACTTTGAGACTGCATCCGATACGAAACGGTATACGTTCGTGGGAACGCTGCTGCCGGAGTTTTCGTCGGTCGGTGCACTGGTCGGTGACAAGATCGAAGTCGACGGTAAGCTTACAGATGCGACGAAATTCTTGCAGGACTATCTGCTGCACTACGAACCGAAGGCGATGCCGCGGCTGATGCAGTACGCAAAGGGGGAGATCGATGCGGTAACTCTCTTGCGTGATCCGTATACGGAGGACTACGAGGACTACAACTCGAAACTGCTGCCGCGGAATGCGACGAGTGCTGCGGTACTCACGGCGCTGTTCGCCAGTGTGGGGATCGAGGCACCCCAAGACATCTACTACGACGCAGAGATGAAAGTCGGTGACAAGGTGCTGCTGTGGTGCGACGGTGAGTGGCGGAAGAAGACGGTTCTCCGTATCGAGGAGGATGGCGGTATATACTGCTGCGCTGACTATGCGTTGCGGAAGATCGATAAATTCATTAAATTAGAGGCGTAGAGTTATGAAAAATCATGCAACTGTCGAATACCGTAACATGCTGCACAAGAATCTTGCCGGTGCTCTGTCCGAATTACGTGAGACCTGTGTAGCCGATTATACCAAGCCTGAGGGGGGGTTTAAGCACTTGTTTATCCGGTACGGTTTTACGCAGGCTTCCGGTAGCCGCCTTATGAAAGTACTGCGAGAGCTTCGTGCCTGCAAGACGCAGGGACACACCCGAAATATGACGCTGCTGTGGGAACCTGCGGTCAGAGTTACCGACGATCTCGTGAGCATCGTTTACGAGCGGTATATCCGAAGCAGCTTTTCGTGTGTCCCGAGCAGGATGCTCGCCGGCTATACCGATTCGGAACTTCTCGCAGAGGTTCGACGCAGGAATTTAATACACTGATATATTATGACAAAGAAAAAACTCGTTACCCGTGAAGACGTGTGCTACGTCTGTGGTGAACCTATCGGAGTGATCGTGTATGATGACCGAAAGGAGAAGTACCGCAACAAAAAGAATACGGTCGTATGCTCCGGCAGTCTGTGTCCCGAGTGTAAGAAGATGGTCGATGACGGCGGTATATTCTTTATTGAGGTAAAGGGTGGCTCGAACGGTCTTGACAATCCGTACAGAACTGGAAGGGTTATCTGCATTCAGGAATCCGATGTGAAGAAGGTTCTCGAAAACTACCAGCCGGTGAACCTCGTCGAGGAATGGCTGTTCTCGGTAATGTTTCCCAAATACGAGAAAATCAATGAAGACCCCAAGTAGGCGGGAGACGCTTGTCCTTACGGGCCACCTGTGCCCGAAATGTAACAAGTTTACGGAATTGGTCGAATCGTCCGAGATATACGGTACCGACTTCGGACTTCTCTACCGGTGCCCGACGTGTCATGCATACGTCGGGTGCCACAAGGGGTCTCTGAATGCAAAGGGAAGTGTCGCCGGAAGAAACCTTCGGGAACTTCGAAAGTCGGCCCACCGCTTGTTCGACGATATGTGGAAATCCGGGGACATGAATCGTGAAGACGCCTACGAGTGGCTGTCCGAAAGGCTCGGTATTCCGCGATACTTTACACACGTCGGGATGTTCGACGAGGCGCAATGCCGCAGAACTATTGAATTGTGCAAAACGTATGCGAAGGAGTAAGGGATTCGTCATATCTGATGAGACCACCGATCGGTATATTTCGCTCGTAGTCTTACCGGGTGAGGACTACATGGACGGTTATCGGTGTACCGAGAGACAGTACCATGCCGATATGCGGCAAGTGGCTGCCGATACGGCTGTCCGCGTATTGTGCCACCTGATCGAATGTGTCCCTACGCAGGAAGACCTTACGCCTGATAAGAAGGTAGGGACGGCGAAGATATTTTACGAACGTCTTAAATTTTGGTGTACACTGTTAAATGGAACTGAGAAGCTATAACGTCGAGAGAATATTTAAGGACTGCACTACCTGCGTACTGGGAAACCTCGTCGGTACCCGAAAGGAGGAACTCGAAAAATACGCTGCCGATATTCTCGACATGATCCGGCAGATACCCACGGAGGAAGTCGACGGTAAACAGTGCAGCGTATTCGGGTTGTGTCATAACCGCAGAGACGGTGAACAATGGACACCCTATTTGCAAATCATTAGGATGCTGCTGTTGCTGGCTCGTCGCCTCGACTATGTGTATTGGGAGGGAGAGCTCAAACCAGATACGGTTATCTGGTTCAAGATTCCTGCCGCATAATTATTTTAGGTAGTTATATATATATAAACCAACGCTAAAATGAATTGATGTGGGAAAGAAGAAATTTTTAGAAAAATTGGTTTTTGTAAAATGGAAAGATAGCTATGGAGTTGATACTGGATGGAAAGATATTTCAGAGTATTCAGCTTCATTATTGGAAATAAAGAGTTTGGGAAAAGTTATTTATGAAGACAAAGAAATAATATCATTAGCTCAAAATTTTTCCGATGAAACGGATTATAATCCAGAGCAAGCCAATGGAATAATGGTAATACCAAAGGCTTGCATCTCGGAAATCATTTCTTTTTCTTTCAGTCAACTGCTTGAATTAGAGCAGAAGTAGCTACTTGTTTAACACGTCTTGAAGTTTTAGAGTCTCTCAAAAGTTTAGAAGCAATGCTTGTAATTTTGGGAGACACTTTTCATTTTACCCATATATAAGTCTGGAAAAACTTTGTTACATTTGTACCGAGGGAGCTTTAATATTTTCGGATATGAAGAAGGAGAAACAGATAAAATCGTATACTCGGCGCACTAAATCGGGAAAGACGGTTACAGTACGTGCGCACTCTGCGAAGTACGACGCAGCCGATGATTTGGTCAAGAGCCTGCTCAAAAAGAAAGGTTCCGGCAAGGAGTTTGAACTTGCCGTCGATACGAAGGGCGTCGATAAACTCGTTAACGAAATGGCCGATTCCGGCAGACTGATAGTACCGGTAAGTAAGGAGGAATTCCGTGCGTGGTACCACGAACCGGACGGTATTGCCGGTAAAGCCGCCGGTAAGAAACTTCGCTCCGTACTCGGTAGCAAGGAGTACAAGAAACTCGATGAAACTGCCAGCAGTGGGTATTCCACCAAAGGACACTCCAAACTGTACGGTACGCTGGATGGCATCATCAACAGTGAGGCCAATGTGTCCAAACGTCTCGACGCACGTGGGAAATCTGGCAAGTCTGCGAAACCCGCTGAAAAAGCTACCTCCGAAGTAGGGCGTAAGCCTGTCTATTCTCCGCTCGAAGAAGTTCGCCTCAGTAAGGCAGGGTATCGTATCGGTAAAGACGGTGAGTCCATCTACAAAGGGAATCGAAAACTCGACAAGAATCAAGTCGCCGACCTTCGTAGGATGCTGTCTCGCGGTGGACGTGCTTCCGATAAGGAGGCGGCCGAGATACGAAAAAACAATCCCCACCCGACGTACAAGGATCATGAAGGTGTGGAACGGTATGCCTCGGGTGAGTGGCAGCACCTTCCTGTAATCAAGAGCAAGGAGCCGAAAGAAACTCCCGTTCGTCAGAAGCGCAACGCTAATAAGGACATCTTGTATAGCCGCGGAGAGAATACTGGCGACCGTTTCATAACTGCGGCACAACAACTCGCCCGGAGTGACTCGAAGGGTCGTTCGAACAATAAGGCTCTGCAAGCGTTGGTTAGGGCCGGTTTCATTAAAGACAGAGGCGACGGTGACTTTCAGTTCGTAGACGCCCACGAAGTACCCAGAAGGAATAGAAAATTCTTCGACAAAGTATTCTCGGCATACGAAGATGAGAGCGATAAATATTGATTTTAGGAGGATTTTCTAAATAAGTTTGTATCTTTGTAGGTGAGCATCGAGGAGGTGCCCACCTATTTTTGTGTCTATGCAGATCGTTTCGTCCAATATTCGCACGGCTGACTACGATCGTCGTAACAGAGTATTGCGAATGACTTTCGTAAACCGGCCGAATTGGTTGTACGAATACTTCAACGTACCGGTCAAGATATGGACGCGCTTTTTGCAGGCAGATAGTAAGGGGCAGTACTTTTCGGCGTACATCCGAGATGCTTATCGTTATCGTAGGTCATTCACACGAAAATAATGGAAGCAATGGCAGTAGTTACGCGAGTATTCGAATTCGATGCGGCGCACCGAGTTATGAACGAAAGAGTGAAGTGTTACAATCTTCACGGACACCGTTTTCGGTTGGAGGTTTCCTTCGGAATATCTCCCAAGTTCTACGATCTGGGTTATCCGATTGATTTCAAGGAATTGAAACGTGTGTTCGGAGCCTACATAGACGAGTTTCTGGATCATGCGTGTATAGTCAATCCGAAAGACCGTGAAGTCATTGATCTGTGCACGCGGAATAAATGGAAACTCTGGGTAATGGGACACGGTGCCAACGTCGATCGAAACCCATCGGCGGAAAATCTCGCCGAGGAGATATTTACGGTGTTCAGGGAACTGGCCCGATTAAGTCCTGAGGAGTTCGATGTGCGGTCGGTTAAACTGTACGAGACACCTAATTGTTGGGTGCAAGTTTCCGAGACACAGAATTACCTCGACGTGGGTGTGAAAAACGCGCTGTTCATTTGGCGCGATAAAAAGGGTACCTTCGAGTACGACAGCAGACGATGCCAGTAAAGAAGAAACCTCTCAAAGAGGACGGTTTTGTATTCGAGACTACCGGTGGTAGTGTTACGGATATTGATACATCGGACATGGCGGGTCGATCCGTATCGTTCGATGCGCATTTCATTACGGGTAAGATCATGGACTTCGGTAAAGTGCTCACCGGAATCCCGCTGTACTCCTATCAAGAAGAGATTGCCTATCGGATCATCTACTCGGTTATAACGTTCGAAGGATCGGTGCTGACGGTGCTACTCTCCCGACAGAGCGGTAAGTCCGAGACTATGGCGTTCGTCATAGATACGCTTACTGTGTTACTTCCGGCACTCGCTAAGATCATTCCCGATCTGGAACAATTTTCGAACGGTTTTCGCGTCGGTTTGTTTGCGCCTCAATCCGATCAAGTAGTCACGACGTACTCGCGCGCAATGACGCGATTAACGTCAGCAAACGCCGAAATGGTGCTATCCGATCCCGATCTGCTGGTTTCACTTGAAAGTGAGGTACGACTTAACCTCAGTAACGGGTCGTTCCTTGCCGGTCAAGTCGCCAGCAAACAATCCAAGATAGAATCGAAAACGTATGATCTTATAATCATCGAGGAGGCTCAGGATACGGATGATTTCTTAGTTACCAAGAGTATCGAGCCTATGTTGTCCGCCTGCGTCTGTGCAGGTACTATCGTGTGGACTCCTGATGGCAGGCAGATTCCTATCGAGGAGGTGACTATGGATAGTGGTATTGTAGGTTACGATGGTGAAAAGGCATCCAAAGAGACTATATCTTATCTGCAAGAACCTACCGATAAGGAGTGCTATCGAATAACTACCAATACCGGTAGATACTTGGAATGTAGCTATGACCACCCTATTTTGTTCAGGGAACGAAAGGGTGGCATGTACGGGAGAAAAATGTTTTATAGAGAGGCTAAGGATTTGAGGGTCGGAAATCAAATCGCCATTATTGAAGAAGTTCCTTTTTGGGGAACCAAGCAGATGTGGGAGCCTCGTCTGGTAGGACACCTTATAGGTGACGGTACATACGGAAAAGATAATACCCCTCGCTTGGCTACGTGCGATGAACCTGTTTATAGGTATGTTAAGAATAACTTCGACTGGTCTTATGCCGTAAAACCAAGACTTACCACGGACTATAAGATGTACCAAGAGCTGTACATAAGGGGTATTTGTAAAAACTTACGAGAACTCGGTATCTATGGACAGGTAAAAAATAACAAACGGTTGCCCGCTGGTATCGGGGACTACACTAAGGAGTCTCTTTGTGAACTGCTTGGAGGTCTTTTCGACGCAGACGGCCATGTCACGCATAATGATAGAGCGGGTTCTATCTGCCTTTCGTCAAGCTGCTACGAACTACTCTACGAAGTACGACTGTCTTTGCAGAAACTTGGCGTTCATTGCACAATTATCACAAAGCCGGCTACGCAAAGTAGTTATGGAACCAGAGACGGCTACGTGTTAGCCATCAGTGATAGACGAAGTGTTTTGGCGTTTTACAATAATATAAGGTTTGTGATCCCTTATAAACAAAAGAGACTCGAAAAGCTCGTAGAGATCATCAGACCCCATAAGGATAAGATACCAAAGGAAGTTAAAGGGTTGCGCTTTGAACATGTGGTTAGCATTGAACCCATAGGTAGAAAACCTGTGTATAACCTCACTGCTGACAATACACATACTTATGTGGCTAACGGTATTGTTACGCACAATACCGGTGGCTCCCTCGTTAAAGTGGGTACTACGGGTATTACCAAGAATCACTTCTGGTATGAAATTCAGGCTAACCGAAACCACGATCGGAAAATACCTGACAAACGACTTCGGAATCATTTTGAGTACGCCTATAAGGAGATTATCGCTGCACGTAGACACCAGTTCGAGATAGACCATAAGAAGTTCCATCTCAACTACGAGGCCGATATTCTGCGTAAGAAGGAGCGTTGGGGGGAGGATTCTCAGGCGTTCAAACTCGCGTATGCTCTCGTATGGGATTTGGAGAGCGGTATGCTTATCTCCGACAAGGAGTTCAATACGCTGCTGAACAGGAAACTCGGTTTTCAGGAACCTTCTACGGGCGACTATGTGGTCGCCGGTCTCGATATTGGTAAGGCGCCGGCTGAAACCGTTCTTACGATCGCTAAGGTATGGTATACGGACGATCCATTCGAAAAACCGTACAAACAGATTCTTGCATGGGTATGTCTCGGAGGTCTCGACTATGAGGCGCAACATCACGAGATTCTTAATTATATTGTGGAGTATAATATTTCCACTATATTTGCGGATTATACAGGTGTCGGCAAACCGGTAGTCGATCGTCTGGTATATGCCTGCGGCGAGTACGTGAATATAGAGCCGTATACGTTCACTGCTCAGAGTAAATCGGATATGTGGTACAATTTCACGTCCGATATACAGACGAGAAGATTGATCGTTCCGGCTAACCGTGTAGTCAGAAGTACTTCTGAGTTTCAGAAGTTCGAGGAGCAGATGAAAAACTGCCAGAAGTATTTCAACGGTGCCTACATGGTGTGCGAGAAGTCCGAGGGGTACTTCGACGATATGGTAGATAGCTGCGCGTTAATGTGTCTTGCGGCTAACGCCCAAAGGGAGGCTGAATCCGAATTGGAAGTCGATGATAACCCGTTGTTCTCCAACTTGACGAGCAATGCGTTTGCCATGCACAGAAACTCTTACTGATATGGACGCAAGGAAGACAGTAAAGACGCATATCCGGAGATTGAAGTCCGGCAGGGTGATTACGGTTCGTGGGTATACTGCATCCTATAAGGTCGCTGCACGGAAACAGGGTTCCGGTACTGAGCTGTCCGATCTTGCCCGAAAGAAGGAACAGTTCCGAATCATCCAGCGAAGCAACCCCATGTTCGATGACGTACACACTGGAATACGAGCTGTGGGTGACATAATGACGTTCCGAGAAGCCGTCGATACGCTCAAAGATTATTCGGATAGTGACTATGTGTACCCCGATTTCACGAATAAGGATGCTCGGGAGGCTCTCAAACGAGGAACCGTAACTATATACAGCAGCTACCCGATAAAAGCGGGTGTGTTTGTGTCCCCGAGCAGGATGAATGCCTCAGACTACGCAGGCGGTGGTAAGGTATACTCTAAGGAGGTGCCGGTTAACAGTGTTGCATGGATTGCAAGTGATGAAGGGCAGTACGCCCCTATAAAATGATAATGTTATGGGAGTTAACGTAGGTGGGATGGACCCTACCGGTATGGGTTCCTACTCCGGTTATCCGGGTTCTAAATACTGGAATGTGGACAGTCGTCCGCTCTCCGAAGCTACGAGCGTATTGCGTTCGTTCGTGGTTACGAATATCATTCAGGACAGTCAGTGGGAGATCGACCGCATAACGCGGTACTATCTTTTCTGGAAGTTCTACAAGGGCCTTCATTGGAAGGATTTCAACGACGGCCTCATTTCGTTTAACTACGTTCGTGCCTTTATAGATAAGGTATCGATGTTCCTGCTCGGTAACGAAGCTTTCTCGCTGCAAGTGAAAAGCTACTACTCCGATCAGATCGATCCCCGTCTCGAAAGGGTCGCCGAGCAGCTTCTTATGTATCACTGGGGAAAATCCGACAAATTGCAGCTCGCTTATGAGATACTGCAAATGGGCAGTATTACCGGTGACTGTTGGATAGGTGCTTCGTGGCAGGACGGTGAAGACGACAAGTTCGTCAAGGTTCAGGTATACGATTCCCGTCAGTGCTTCCCCCAGTTCGAGAACGGTGACTTCGACAGGATGAAAAGCTTCCTTGTCCGTCAACCTCTCGATTCGAATAAGAACCAACCGTACAAAATGTATGTGGTCAAGATCACGAAGGATTCCTACGAAACGTGGTACCAGCGCGACGTGACGCTGAACGAATCGGAGATCGTTAAGTATGAATCCAAGAAGACCAAGAACAAATACGGGTTCATTCCGGTAGTACATATCAAGAACCGCCCCAATTCGGAAGGTTACTACGGTGTGTCCGATGCAAACGACATATTGAAACTGAACAAGGTGTACAACGAGATGAACCAACAGGTAAAGGCCATCATCGATTATCATGTTACGCCTACGACAGTCATAACGGGTGCCTCGGCGAAGTCCCTGAAAAAGGGTCTCGGTCAGATATGGTCTGGTCTCCCTGCCGAAGCCAACGTGTTCAACCTCGGTCTGGATGTCGATCTGTCGGCCACGATCGAATTCATCAAAGACCTCAAAACGGCGATGCACGAATTGTCCGATGTGCCCGAAAACGCACTCGGTAAGATTCAGGCCATAAGCAATACTTCTGCCGCCGCATTGCAGATCACGTATCATCCGCTCATCCAACAGGCCAATCTGAAAGCCACTACCTACGGCGAGGGGATAACCGAGATGAACACGATGATTCTGCGGATTCTCGAAATCGAAGACCCGCGGAACAAACGTCTGCGCGAGCTGAAAAAACTCGCTCCCAATTTCCGCTCCGAGATGCGCATCGTACCGGTGTTCGCCTACGGTTTCCCGAAGGATCGAATGGATGAACTCAACCGTGCCGAGATCGAACTCCGATTGCAGCTCGGTTCCCGCAAGGAGATCATGGAGCGCATGGGTAAACAGAACATCGACCAGCTTCTCGAACAGATCGACGACGATACGCTGCACAAGGCGCTGCTGCAACAGAAGCTCCAAGAAGCCCTCGGCGGCGGTGTTCCTCCGCCTCCGGGGTCTAACCCGGATGACGATCCTGATTCTGTCGACGACGGAAACATGGATGAATTCTCGGAATAACGAATAAATTTTGTTTTTACCGAAAATCTGTTTACTTTTGGACAGGCTATCAGTAGTTTCTTTTTGTCTAACTTAAAAACTTTTGCGCTATGGCAGGTTTGCAAACCCTTGATAAGGGCAATCCCGAAGCTCTGCATGACATCGGTCAAAGCAAGGCTCCTATGGTCGGCGAGAAGTTCGTGAACCCGGGTACCCCGGAGGCGGCTCTCGTTTCGTATGACCAGCTCACGCAGGCCAAAATCCGTGGTAACGGGTCTGAGGTTATGCGTACCAACATCATCAAGTAACGAGAAAATCCAAAGAACTTAACAAATCCACCGTAGAAAAAATCGTATGGAACCGAACGAAAAAACTATCGTCATCCCGGAGAGTATTGAGATCGATGGCCACTCTTACGTGGTGAAGGAGACTCCGGCACTCATGGAGTTCCGACAGCTCGTTGAAAAGGCCGAGAAGAACAAGCTGTACTCCACCTTCGCGACGCTGCGTCAGCAGATCAACGACCTCAAAGCTACACAAGTCGTCCAGCAATCCGCTCCCTTTGATTTGGCCGCTCTTGTCGAAGCTCTTAAAGGCGAATTCGCTACCCGCGAAGATTTGCAGGACATCGTAAGCAAGGCCGTACAACCGGTTAACAACGATCTTGAACAACGTAGACAGCAGGAACTCGCTGAGTATCGCGAGCGTCTCATCAAGGACAACGAGGGGAAGTGTATTCCCGAACTGGTCAAGGGTGCTACGAGAGAGGAGATCGACGCCTCCATGAAGGAGAGTATCGCACTTCTCAACAAGTACCACGGGCCGTTTATCGACCCGCCGCAGGGAAAGACGGTTGACCCGCTTCTTGCCAGCGCTGAAAGAAGGGCTGTTGCAAGTGGTGAAGTCCTCGAAATCCCTGCGAAACCGACGCCGGTAAAGGATGACGGTAAGAGTCCGATCCCTGTCGTGCCCACGCGGGCAATGCCCGAAGTTTCAACCGCTCCCGCAACACGGAAGATGACTATGGAGGAGTTCGCTCAGCAACGAGAGGCAATCCTCCGTAACCTCGAAGCCGAGTACGGGGCACAATAACAAAACGTCTAAACTTTTATAAGATGCTTACTGTATTTATTTCGTTTGTAGCGTTCGCGCTCGTCTGCATGACGGGGTTCGCGTTCGGTGAAACGACCTCGGCTATCGCCAACAGCGGTGGCTACACTTCGATTCCCGAAGCTGTTCGTGACTTCTACTCGCGGGAGGTTCTGTTTCAGGCCCAGCCTCGTCTGCGTTTCGCCCAGTTCGCAAAGGTGAAACGTGACCTTCAAGCCATTCGTGGCAAGTCTATCGTTTTCGTCAAGTACAACAATCTGACCGGCGGCGGTTCTCTGGAAGAGGATGACGTCCTCACGCCCGAGGCAATGTCTACGGCCGAAGTCGTGGTTCCGGTTAAGGAGCAGGGCAATTCTACGCAGGTCACTGAATACCTTCTGCGCACGTCGTTGCTGGACGTTCTCGGTGACGCCTCGCGTCTGCTGGCCAATAACATGGCGGTAGTTCTCGACGGACAGTTCCGTGACACGGTATTGAAGACGACCAACGTTATCTATGGTAACGGCAAGAAGTCGCTCGCAGATCTTACCGCTACGGATTACTTCAATACGATCACGGTCAAGGATGCTGTCGAACTTCTGGCAACGAACAACGCGCCGCGTATCAATGGCGATTTTTATGTATGTATCGCCCACCCGCACCAGCTGCGCACGCTTCGTGACGACAAGGAGTGGATCGAGGCCAACGTATACATGGGCCGTCGTCAGCTCTACATCGGTGAGGTAGGTATGTATAACGGCGTTATCTTCGTCGAAACGACGCAGATGCCCGTTCTGGATTCCACCAAGATTCAGGAGAAGTACGGCTCCGGTGCTACGATTACGACCGGTTACGAGGCTGTCTTCTTTGGTGAAAACGCCTATGCGTGGGCCATCGCTCTCGACGTCGAGCTTCGTGACGACGGCGTTATCGAACTCGGTCGTAAGCACACGCTCGGCTGGTATGGTATCTGGGGTACCGGTATCATCGAGGAGAAGAACATCGTCAAGGCTCTCACCGCGTAAGCGGTGGGGCCTTCCCCTTTAACTTTAACAATTCACTATCTATGGCAAGACAAGTAAAGTCCGAAGGGACTGAACAGCCCGAAGTACAGATCGAACCCGAAGTTACGAATGTTGAGGAAGTAAAGATCGAACCCGAAGTCAAGAAACCCACCGCTGCCGTTACCGGCAAGGTGACGAAGAAGACCCGGATTCATTGTGTGGAGAACGTCGATTGCATCGTTGCGGGCAATCGGTACAAGTTCCCGAAAGGAAAAGAAACGGAAGTGCCCGATGACGTGGCGGCCATTTTGTCCTCCGCTAAAAAGGCATTCAGAATGTAAAATTCATGTCTGCGACACAGGTAACTTTGAACGAAATTATGACAGCGGTTCGGGAGTTGACTTTCGACCGCTTCATAATTCCTGCATTCGCGCTTAAAGCGATGCCGGGGTACATCGTCGAGGTGGTTCCTCCGGTTATTCCCAAGAACGTATTCAACCGTCACATGGACGGAGAGTACGCTGACGCCGAACGCGAGAAGGGGATGCCGATATACGGCGATGTAGTTATAAACGGAGGCGATGCCGAGACTACTTCCAGTAGTTACGAGATTCGCCCCGGGACTACTGACCCTACGTTCGTTACACGGCTCGATGCAGGAGACGCAAGTGCTATTGAAGAAGGCGGTTATCTGGAAATTCGCAAAAATGACGGTAGCGATACGAAGCGCTTCTACTTTACGGAGTATTACACGTTCAATCTGTTGTTGGACGCGCTTATCGCAGAAGGAATCGTAGTAGCCTATACGCCGTATTTCAAGGGTGACGAACTTACGAGTTCGCTTATCAAAGTCGCCGCACGTGACGCAGACGAGGATATAACATTTTTCCGCAGATACTTTTTCTCCGACTGGGAGATCGCTAAGATGATCTCGTGGTACTATTTCAAGGTTCTCGATATAAAGGATGTTGACCTTACGGATGAAACCGTGGGTAAACTTATCCGACCTTCCGAACAACATTTAGCCATTTGGGTATCGTATCACCTCGTCGACAGACGGCGCGTATACGAGAATGCCGCAGGTTCCATAGGCCAGTCGTTTACTGATGGCTCTGATTATACTGGCTCCGGTTCCGCGGGTACCCCCTTACAAACCACCGTACAGATAGGTTCAGTGTTCACCATTACGGAGGACGCTACGCAAGGATTCTTTTACGAAGATTTTAACCGTGTCGGCTCCGATAACGTATGGGGCGACAGATACTCGTTCTGGTACCGTCTTATGCTGTACCTCAGAGGTCTGCTTGAAGAACAATTCGGCGATTATTCCTTGCGGAAGGACAATGTTATACCGGGTTATATCCAGCTTATTCGAGAATACGATTTCCGTGCCTACTTCGATTCGTACCCATTCAGTCTATCACCTCTTTCGAGAGGTATCCTATCAAGGGTTCCGTAATGGATTTAGGTGTATTCCATAGTGTCGTTGGGGAGGTCTGGGTTCCTATAAATGGATCCCCTAACTACGTCGTATCCAATCGTGGAAGGGTTTACTCCCTCACACGCGAGGAGACATGGGGTAACTGCACACGTATCCGACAAGGCAGGATTCTTACACCTCGCTTAGGAGACCGTGGATACTACTATGTTGTACTGTGCAATAACGGTAGAAACCAAACTAAGAACGTTCACCGGCTCGTTGCCGAAGCGTTCCTACCGAATCCCGAACATTTGGAGTGTGTAAACCATAGAGACGAGTGCAGAACCAACAATGACGCCAGCAATCTCGAATGGTGTACGGTAGCTTACAATGTTACCTACGGGAATGCCAAGAACAAAACCAAGCAACGGTTCATAGAGACCGGTTGGTCGCGATCTGTTGAACAGTACGACAGAGAGGGAAATTTCATCGCCGCTTTCGCATCCGTTAGCGAGGCGGGTCGAAGTATCAATAGAAACCCCGGAGGTATATCTGCCTGCTGTAATGGAACCCGAAACATAACCTATGGCTACGTGTGGAAGTACGGAAAAAGTCGTTTATACAGTTGAGCTATGCTTGTATCTAAGGCCAAGTTTTTGCAGTACCAAGCTATGTTTTATAAGAAGTTGCTCGCAACACCTTATAAGATACAGCTTGAAATCGTGACTGCCCGAAAACCTGACCAAACCGAAGAATTTACCATAGAATCGTTCGTCGGTGACAGCGTAAGAGAGTCGACATTTTACGAGTTCAGAGCACTGTACGAAAAAGAAATACCCGAACGTACCCGTGAGAAGTATGGCCTACCGAAGGAAGTAAATGGAGTTGTCTATCTCTCCCCGAAACAGCTTGTGCCGAAGCTGGGTGATTATCACCTCGATTGGAACAGGACGAAAGTCCACTTTGAAGGAAGAACCCAAGTTATCGATAGAATAATCTATCTCGAAGATTTTAAGGAGTACGGAAGCTGTATCGGTTTGCAAATATTCGTTAAGGATGATTTGAAAGGAGGTTGATATGACTACCGTAAAAGAACATCGACGCAAGAGGCGGAACAAAGTTTCAATTGTAAGACGTCATAATCGAAAGGACAAAGTATCTGCATATCGTGGGGCTAAGGGGTTTTCCGAGGCTTCGCGTGAAAAACTTTCTCAAAAGGGGGAGGCGCTTCCTGACGGTTCGTTTCCCATTACGAACAAGAGGGATTTGGCGAATGCCATATCTGCATACGGCCGTTCCAAGAATCCCGAGATAGTCAAACGTTGGATCATCAAACGGGCTAAGGCTCTCGGTGCCCGGGATATGCTCCCTGAAAATTGGTAGTATGGCCAAAGCGAAAAATACCAGTGTCATTCCGAGGTACCCGGAATACCAGAGGTTGATCGTTCGTGAACGAACCCCCGCGAAACCTTTCCGCGAGGAGAACGAAGTTCTGGCCGCCTACGAACAAGTAGGGAACATCCCCGACCGTAGTACTACGAGCTGGACACCCGGATTGCTCGATCCGTATTACAGAAACGAGTGTTGAGTATGAAACCGTGCGACAAACGTCCCGGAAAGGTTAAACTTAATCCGCGGACACATCTTCCCGAGATGACTTCATGGGGTCTCGGAACTGGTATTCCCCCGCTGACGACCGACCCGGAGAATCCGATCAAGCCGTTCGCCGACTACGTTATGGAGGACGACGATCGCTACCCTTACGACCGCAGATGATACCTTTCGCGATAGGAGCTGTTCTAAGACTTGCATCGAAGGTGCCTCGTAGACTTACGAAGGTGCCCCGAACGCTGCTTAAAGCACCCAAGTCGAAGATACCGAAGACGTACAAGTTTAAGGAGGACATGGACGCACTCGGTGCTCAGATCGCTGAGGAGTTCAAGGAGACCGTAAAGAGGAATATCGAGACCAACAAGTTCAAGTATACTCTTGCGGAATCCACACGAAAGAAAAAACACGGCGGCGTTCCTCTTATAAACAGCGGCGTTATGCTCGACGCCATCTATCGGGAAGGCACCTTCGTATCTGTGGAGGACACTCCACGTACTGATAGCCCACTCACGAACTTACAGCTCGCTAAGGTTCACGAGTACGGTACGAAGGATAAACACATTCCGGCCCGCCCCGTATGGCGAGATTCATTTGCGGCGTTCAAACCCGTTGCGCGAAAGCGCATCGAACAATTTTTTAAGAAACATGGCAGTAAACGTTAAGTCCTACAAACGCAGAAGCTCCAAAGGAAAAGTCTACACGGTTCGTGCCTATTCCAGAGGGGGTAACAAGAAGGCGAATCTCGACGGAATGGAGATTAACCGGAAGGCTCCTACCATGTCCGACGAGGAGTTCGACCGGTTGCAGGCTAAACAGGATCAGGAGATGCGCGAGTTCATCCAGAACTTGCAGGGTGTCGCCAAAGCGTACAACGTCAAAGGAGGCACCGAAAAACTAATTCAACCCCGCTCCAAGAATCCTATTGCGCAGGCTAAGGCCGACACCAAGTCCGAGACCGCCCGTATCATGAAAGAGATACGTCCGACGCTATCCGGCAAGCCTCCCGTTGACACACCGCGCAAGGGCGGTTTCCTCGGTAAGCTCAAAGCGCTGTGGAACGAAGAACTTGCCAAAGCCGCCAAAAAGTACGGCACCTACGACGAGTTTTTCGGTACGGGGATGCCTAAGGGGAATACGAAACAGAAACGGAAGAAGTAAATGGATCAGCTTATCGCACGTCTCATGGATGTATTCTCCGTGGGGTACATGTTCTGCGTCATAGCCGGTTCGTATATGGTCATACGGTTCATCGACCATTGCAACGGTACGCGAAAAGTTCCTACGTGGCAGAAACGCTGCGTTACGTGCGTTGTCGGTGCGTTGTTCTTTGTGGTATTCCGCGAGTATACGGAGGAATCCTTCGAAAGCCTGCTGACCTCGTTTTTTGCGTCGCTGTTTGTGTATGACAGCGCTATAAAGTGGCTGTTGAAAAAACTTAACTCAGGGTACAAATGTTAAGCTCCGTTTCACAAGTTAACGAGCAGTTTTTCGCACTGTTCTCCGGTATCAGGATCGAGGATCACGGTACCGGCGCACTTATTGATGTACCGATACGGTACGCACGGAAGTCTGCTTACGACTACACGGAGGAACAGGAGAATCAAGTGTACCCGTGTATAGCCATTCAGGACTACGCCCCTACGCTCCGAGACGAATGGTGGGTCGAATTCAAGGAGTACTCCGGTGGTCTGTCCGACGATGAACTCACGGCGTATCTGTATCGGAGGCCGGTATGGATGGATTTCCGTTACGACGTGAGCATCGCCGCAAAGAGTTACTTTCAGATAAACGCTCTCAAAGATGTGTTCACGCGGTTCATGCTGGAACCGTCGTTTCTGTTCAACAAGAGCGTTATCGACGACGAGGATTCCGTAGGGGACGTCGTTCCGTTCACTGTCCGAGTTACCGACGTACCGCGCACCGACGGAGTTCAGGAAATAAACTACGAGTTCACCTTGCAAGTGTGGCTGTACGCGGTCGCACCGAAAGAGGTGGCGGTTATCCAGAAAGTTATTCTCGACGCCGAAGCCGTTACGGTTATCGTGTGACGTATTTTTACGTGACAACTTGCAAAATCGGAATAATTTTCGTTATCTTTGAGAAAAATTAAGAGCTATGGCTAAGACGGTAGAGACCAAATCTTCGGAGGTGAAAACCTTGATGAATGCCGGCAGCATGCGGGTCGAACTTCGTGTCGAGGGGAAACTCGTCGTGCTTATGCCCGGACAACGTTGTACGGTTCCTGCTTCTATGGAAGTTCCTCGTATCTGTGGGTTGTTCGTAAAGTAATTCAGGACGGATGATCGACAAGCTGAAACTCGTCTGTGACAAGAATGATCCGGCCGACAGGAAACTTCTCCTTCTGGCCGAATTGTTCGATGAAAGATGTCAACTTCTCGAAGAACATCAGACGAAGATGAGTTCCCGTTTGGAGAGCACCGACCGAAAACTGGACGATATACTCAAACAGTTACAGACGATAACCAATGCCGAGGAAACGTGTCCGGTGCGAAGGAATACGGAATCGTTCAACCTCCTTATATTTTTCATGGAGTACCCTAAGCTGGTTATCGTTTTGATGCTCGGATTGGTTTTCATTATCTCAGGATTCGTAAGTCACGACCTCTGGTCGATATTAAGAGGTATATTTAGCGTATGAAGAACATCTGCATAGTTCTCGATCCTGCGCACGGCAAGGAGGTTCCCGGGAAACGAAGCCCCGATAACTCTCACAGAGAGTATTCGTGGAGTCGCGAACGCTGCCGAAATCTTGCGATCGCACTCAGGTCGCTCGGTTACGAGGTATTCTTTACGAATTCTACCGAGTACGAGATTGGTCTGTCCAAGAGACAGCGGAACGCTCTTGCGGTAAAGACCGACAAACAGAAGTTTCTCCTGTCCCTGCACAATGACGCCGTGGGTTCCGGTACGTCGTGGAACAATGCCCGCGGCTGGTCTGTATGGACTACTAAGGGGGTAACGAAGTCGGATGAATGCGCGAGCATCATTATTGATCAACTTTTGGAAGATTTTCCGGGGTATAAATTCAGACAATACTCCGTCCAAAAACTCGACAGGGACTTTGAAAGCAATTTCACGGTTCTTATGGGAAGTGGTTACATGGCCGTTCTCGTCGAGTGGCTGTTTCAGGACAACAAGTATGATGTGGCCGAACTGAGTAAACCGGAGGTAAACGCTCGTTTCGAGCGATCGATCATCGAGGCTATCGAAAAAATTAACGACCATTTCAGTAGATGAAAACCTTTAAGAGCGTAGCTTTGTTCTTTCTTATCGACATAATAATAGCCCTTACTTGTACCTGCGTGCATTATGCCAGTAAGTGCAAGGCGCTCGAAAGGACGAGTAACGTAAAGGAGTACATTGACAAGATTCATAAACTCCAAGATTCTGTTAATCGGCTCGTCGTGGTTCTCGATGAATTCAAAAGAATCGTTTCGCTGCTTGAAGCTGACAAAAAGAGACTCGAAACTCAGGCGAAAAAAATATTGGAGAACTATGAGAAGCTCGATTCTATGCTTTTGGATTTTGGTATCGACGATAACATCAAGTTTTTGTCAGAATACCTATCCGAGGAAGATGATCCTGAACCAGACGGACACCGTAGTAGTGATAACTCCGGTGCAGCTGGTGAAGATAAATAGAGGACTGAATAAGGTTCGGATGCTGGAAACCCTGAACGAGAATTACCTTGCGCGTCTCGTCGTTTCCGATTCACTGAACAAGGTTCTTACCGGTACGATCGAAACTCAGGAAACGGTCATCTTACTGTGGAAGGAACACGGTAAGACCTCTGAGGAGATCATAAACACGCTGGAAGATTCCATGCGTGAACAACAACGAAGAAACAAACGTACCCTATGGGGTGTCGGTGCCGGTTGTGCGGCCGCCGGTATTCTTATCGGGTTGATTTTATAACGATAAAATAGGGAGCAAACTTAATTCGTATAACAATGGCAGATGTAGGTATCTCTATCAAAGAAGGCGTAGCGAATGGTGCGTCTCCTTTCAAAGACCCCTCGATGCGTAACGTCGGATTACTCGGTATGTTCACCCGCGGGCCGAAACTGGTTCCCACGAAGGTATCGAACATGGAGGAGTTCAACGAGATGTTCGGAGGGCAGAATTCGAACTACTTTGGGCCGGCGGTAGTCAAAAATCTGTTCGATGAAGCCGGTGAGGCTCCCGTTACGCTGTACTTGTCGCGCGTAGTGTCGGCAGATAGCGTCGTAGCGTCGAAGGAGCTGTCGGCTACTACCGCCGTCACATTGCAGTGTAAGGCCGGTTACAAGGGTACTCCCGATCCGGGTGCATGGGCCAACAATAAGGTCAATCTTACGTTCTATCCGTTCGGTGTGTATGCTGACGAGAAGTATGCACTCGCCGTTTCCTATAACGGTTCTACGGAGACGTACATCGCGGGTACCATTGCGGAGATCGTAAGTCAGGTCAATACGGCCAGCAAGTGCATTACGGTCGCTATGGAGGGAACCGAGGAGACCGGTAACGCACGCTACAAGGTCACTTCGGTCGGTTCCTTCACGGCAAAACAGGGCGATACGCAGCTTACCGGAAGCTCCGCTCCTACCGGTGCGAAAGCCGGTGACACGCTGTATTCGGCTTCCTACGAGAAGATCGGTGTCGTGGCCAGTGTGTCGGGTAACAACATTCTGTTGCAGGGCATGGCTCTCGTCGACGTCTCCGGTACGGTCAGCAAACTGACCGGTACGCTCGTTACCGGCACGCTCGTCGGTGGTACGGACGGTAACGTTACGGAGGACTACTTCGGCGACCAGTTCAACAGTTTCGACGGTGCCGACGTTCAGATCATGGCTCACACGGAGTACCACACTCTCGACGTCGAAAAGAAGTTCAACGCCTATCTGAACGAGCAGAAAAGTCCGATCGGCGTCATTACGTTCCCCGTCGACTTCTCGGAGAGCATGGCCGAACTCTACTACAACGCGCTGCGCTCGAACGACAAGAGTTTCATGGCCGGCGGTTACGAGGGTTGGATAACGGTTCTCGACAGTAATGGCAATCGTGTGACGATCCCCAACATCGGCGCGGTTATCGGTGCTGCGTATCTGCGCACGCCGTATGCGAGTGGCAACTACATCCATATTCCGCCGGGCGGTCTCGATTCGCTGTTTACTACCGTCGTAGACGTTACGCCCCGCAGCTTCACGCAGGCGACGATCAACCGGCTCGTGCAGAACTACCTCTGCAATGTGCTGCAATACGTCGAGGATACGGGGTGGTACGTCGGAACGTCGCGGTCGTACTCGACGAATTCGCTGTACCAGAGCATCCACACGCGGTTGCAGACGTCGTATTACGTGCGCGTCCTGAAAAACAAGCTCCGTTTCATGGAGCAGAAACCGAATACTCCCAGTATCCGGCAGGAGGCTCTGGTGGAACTCCGCACCTATTTCAAGGGAGAGTACGATGCCGGTGCCCTCGAAAACAGCGTTGCCTTCGACAAGGCATATCAGGCGATCTGCGACAAGAGCAACAATCCCGCCGGTCAGGATCGCAAACTCGTTAACATTACGGTAATGTGGATTCCTACCGAATGTATCGAGAGCGTCGTGCTGTCGCTGCAAAGAAACGATGGAATCCTGTTAATTGAGGAGGAGTAAACTATGGCAAAACCGCAAAAACCGCAGGACGCTTTCGTAGCGAATGGCTGGTACCTGAATCTGCCCGTAGCGGGGATTCTTTCCAATGGCCTTTTCGAAACGTTGGAGGGTATGGGCAAGTCTTCCGGTAACGTCGAGATGGTGGACGCAGGAAGCAACCACGTCTACAACTTTACCGACCAGCTCACCCGTTACGACGAGATGACGCTCACCAGAACGTATCAGGGGAATGCCGCCGACCGTGCTATGGAGGCTCTCGTCAGTACGATGATCGAAACCGGAATGAAACTTCCGGCTACCGCCGTCAAGATGCACCACGGACAGGAGGTGTTCACGGTGGTATTCGAGGGATTCCGGTTCACGGCCGCACGTTACCCGACGTTCGACGTTGGAAGCTCCGAGAAGTTCACCGTCACCTATACGGCGATGTGCGACGGCTGGGAGATCGTTCCTACCAGCGTGTAACGACAAGTTCTTTTAACACTATACAGGATTATGGACAGTTTGATTTTCGATCTTCCCATCGGACTTCGCTCCGGCGGTGATGTATTGAAGGAGGTAGAATTACTTCGTACTAATGGTGTGGCAGAAAAAGTTTTCGTGACCAAGATTCCCGAACGCCCCTACACGTGGCAGGGAAATGTCCTTGCCGTAGCGATCAAGAGCATCGGTAACATCGAGATCGGTGCCGAGACCCGCAGATCATACGTCAAGGACAACGCGGTTACGATACCCGAGGCGGTTAAGAATCTCACGATGGCGGATGTAAATACGCTTCTCGTGGAGATTCACCGCCGGTTGTGGCAAAGTTTCATCCCCCGTCAGGAGGTTATTTGCAAGTACTGCGGGAAGCGTCTTCTCGCGGATATTGATCTCGATAAGATCGATTACCGCGACGAGACGAAGGAGTTCATGGAGGAGTGCCCGAATTACGACGAGATCGTGGTCGACCTTGTTTCCGGTTTCACCCCTCCGTCGCTCGGTAAAATAACGGATAAACCCGAATACGCCGACGTTCTGCAAACCGAATACAACCGTATGACGTTCCGTGCGCCGCTGCTGCGCGACGCGATAAAAAACGAACGGAAATTCTCGGATTCGATCGGTTTCTGGCGCTGCATCGCGAAGGACTGCCTGCTGCGCGTCGAATCGGTGGAGGACGGTACCGTTACGAGCGTTCTCCCGACGGAGTTCCACACGTACTACGGAATGAAGCTCTACGACGAGTATCTTTCCGGCAAAGACCTCAAAGCGATCCGCTCCGCTCTGACGGAGTACCTTCCTACGCTTCCGTTCGCGTATTACGACCGGTGCGGATGTGACGAGCAAAGAGAGATACCCTATTCGATGGAGGCGTCTTCTTTTTTCTCGGAATGACGTTAAACATCGGAATCGCTAAGTTCGTCAATAGAGAGTACCCGATGTTCGGCCTTTGGGCTTTACGAAGGGATACTCTCTTTTTGCCGAAAGATATTTCTCGCGACGAAGACGATCCGAACAGTGAGGAATATTATAGTTTAACGTCGCAGGTGTACTTTCTTATGAAGCGTTTGCGTCAACAGTATTCGGAGATCATGCTCATGGATACCGAGGATCGCGAAACGTTTTTTCACATGGAGATGGAGGTCTTGAATAAAGAACTCGACGCCTCCAAAAACAAGTAGCTATGGCCGGTAAATTGAGGGGTGGAGACCCGCAGTTTTCATACGATTTCGGTGTAGCCGTATCTACGGCTACTCTAAGCAAGATCACCAGACTTACCGGTGTCACCTTGTCACTGGCGGGTGCGTACTACGCGCTGCAAAAAACCGCTACGGAGTACGTCGATACGCTTAAACCGAATGCGATGCGCTTCGGCGGGTACCTCAATACGATGCAGACGATGGCCAAGTTACAGGATCGTATCGCCAAAGGACAGACGTCGTTCTCCGTGCAACAACAGATGCGCGGAATGAACGATCTTATGTCGGTCGGCATCAAGGCCAGTGAAAACCTCGACTTCCTCGACAAGAGCGCTCACGCTATGGGCGTAAGTTTCGACGAATTCGCCGGAGCTATCGCCAATGGTATCCGTGGAAACATGTCGGGACTGGTTCAGATGGGACTTCTTACGGAGCGCTCTACGCGCTATTTCGAGAAGTATCAGGCGAACACTATTCAACGACAGCAGGCGATCCTTAACTTCGTGAAGGAGCATAAGGGATTGCAGACACTCATCAAGAACGACTTCCGCACGATCAAAGACGGTACTGCACAGATTTCCGGTATATGGAAGACCTTCATGCAGAGTGTCGTCGGTGATCCGAGAAATCCCGACAGTCTGTACGGAAGCGTAGTCGGTGTGTTCGACAAGATCGGCGGTGGACTGTCCAAGTCTTTGGAGTACATCAAAAGGGCCGGTTACATGGTCGGCAGAGTTCTCGGATGGTTCGTCAAACAGATCGGTGAGTTCGTCATGTGGGTCGGAAGGGTCATAAACAAAAGTCTCGACGGCTCCAAGAAGATTCTCGACAATTACAGGGAATCCACGAACTCGCTTATCGTATGGCTGGAATTCATGAAGCTTCGGGTGGTCAAGTTTTTCCAAGACTATCAGGAACCCATAAAGACCACTCTCAAACTGCTGCTGGCGTACAAGGCGCTTAAAACGGTGTTCCTTATCTCTAAGGCGGCGATTAATTCTGCATGGGCGTATGCTGCGGCGATAAACAGTATCGGAGGCGGTCTATACAGAGGGATACGCCGTCCGTTCATACGCGGTAAGTGGAGAACCGGACGAATGCTACAAAATCCTGCCAACTACCGTGGCGGCGGTTACAAGGCGCATGGTTTGCAGAAGGGTTCCAGAAAGCGCCGCTGGATGTACATCAAGAACATGTTCATGAAACCGAAAACGCAGACTAAGATCGCTGCGTCGTTCGGTATGCTGAAACGTTCGGGGCCGATCATCAAGACTATCAGTGCTGCACTGCTCAACGTAGGAAAAATAGGTCTTAAAGGTACGTTAGGTGCCATCCTTCTCGGTTTCGAGGCTCTCAAAATCTACATCAAGGATATTCTCGGTCTTTCCGAGGAGTGGGACAAGTCCATGCAGAGCATCTGGCGATTCGTTAAAAGTATCGGAACGCTGGTATCCGACGCGATCGGCAGGAAGTTCGAGAAGTTCAAGACTAATTGGGACATCATGGGAAACCAGCTGTTGACTGCGTGGAACAATCTGGTTTATGGTATCGGTAAGACGTGGCGAGACTTCATGCGTACCGACGTCGGTAAGATGCTCGCATGGTTCTTCGGTATGAATAAAGCTAACGCTGCTGCGGGTCTTGCCGGAATCACCAACGGTTTCGATTCCGCGGCTGACTACATCAACATGGTCAACGAAAACAACAATGGGGCGCATCTTACCGAGATGGAGAGGCTACGCCAACGTCAGGAGGAGACCAAAATGCTCAGCGACATATCCGCCTTGCGCCGGCAGGCATTGAAGGCCCGTTCGATGGAGGATATAAGCGCATTGGTCAAGGCTGCCAAGTCCGACTTCCAGATAACGATAAACCTGCCGGAAGGCGTTACCGACGTCGTGGCTCTGTCGGATATTATCATCGACCGCCTCAGCTACGAGATGGAAACCAAAGCTACTCGTAACGGAGAAATTTATCAACCAGCCGTGTTACCCAGTATTTATGGCAATAATTAATGACGCAATAGGAGGTTTGCAGAGGCGGTTCCGGTCGTTGTTCAATACGAATACGGGGTCGGCCAACGGTCATTATTTTTTCCGCACCTCAAAGAACAGAGGCTATCTTATCCGCAAAAGGGATACGCTCAATACGGTAAACCTCGAAAAGGGGTACGTGTTTCAGTTCAACCCTCAGCAATTGATGGATACGAAGTCTTCTACGTGGAGTACGCGCAACTACCCCGGGCTGTCGTACAACGATTACGTGTGGGCCGGAGGCGGCGAGCGTATCGTGACGTTCGAGCTTATGCTGGACGATACCCCCGGATCGCATACGACGTACTTCCTCCCCGATACGGTGGCCGCTACGATAAAGAATACGCCCGTACCCGCTGCCGTGGTGGAACAAAAACGGAACCGCGATACGCTTGCCACGGCTTTCGGTGTTCCGACGATACCCACCAGTAAGGAGACCGCGAAAGCCACGCAGATGGTCGATTTCGAATGGGACATGAACGGGGCGTTCAGTGTTACGCGCGTCCATGAACGCGGAGTTCTCGACGCGGTGGAGTATCTGCAATCGTTTTTGTACCCGGAGCCGTTGAAGGATGAAAATACACCCCGTTTCGCCGAAGGAGGAATCATATCGCTCAACCAGTTCCGGCCGCCCGCTACGGCGGTATTCAGTTTCGGGCCTATCCTTTTGCAGGGGATCATAAAGTCGGCTCCGGTAACGTACCAGCTGTTCGACAGAGACCTCACCCCCATACGGGCTTCCGTATCGGTGGAACTCGGTGTTCTCGAATTCGAAGATTTGACCAGTTCCTCTACAATGACACGCAAGATATGATAAGCAACGGATTCTACAACTACCACAACCTCAAACAGGAGTACCTCGGCGGTAAAGTGAAGCACTACCCGATAAAGGATGCTTCCATTACGCTGGAATGGTACGAGTACATCGTAAAGGCGAACGAGACGCTGTATACGATCGCCGCCCGCGTGTTCGGTGAAGTATCCGTTCAGAACTGGACGTTCATCGCCGATAACAATCCGCCGCGCAATCCCGACGACTGGAACGTCGGAGACGTAATCAGACTTCCCAAAATCATAGTACGAGATATAATCCGATGAACAACCCTACACAACCGTCATTTAAGATTCGTCTGTATATGAAAGGAGAGATTCCTGCCAATACGGACACTTACCGTGTACGCGGAGGGACACTTGCCAATATCGGGGAAGCGAGGTTCATCGATATTGAACAGTTCGTAACGTGGCCGGTCGAGTACAAGGAACAGATGTCTCAGGTGAACACGCTGTCGTTTACGGTGGACAAATATGCCGAACTTCTGTTGCAGAGAACGTATCTCGGTCAGTGGGTCGTGTTTTTCGGCGGATACTACGATGAAACCGGCGACGGTGTGCGGAAGATATTCGGTGGTACCATAACGCGGATACGAACCCGCTTTCAGGACGACGGACGAGTGTCCTATAACGTCGAGTGTTTCGCATACGGGTTTACGCAGATGGGTAAGGATACCGGTCTCAATTACACGTACCCCGATACCGGTTCCGGTGCGCGCCCGTGCTTCGCAGGAAAGAGTTCGATAACCATTACGGAGCTTATACAGGGAATCATCGAATCGGACGGCATGAAGCTCGGTATGCTCGCCTTGCCGAAGAAAGTCGCCAAGACCACGTTCACGCTTAAAAACGTCCGCCGACAGGTCAACCAGTCGGACTGGGCTTTCCTGAACAGTTTGGCACATGACTTCGGCTGCGTTATGTGGAGTGAAATGGTCGATGGCGTTGAGACGATCAATGTCATAGAACGTGAATCGAAGGAGCTTCGCGAGGATACGAATATACAGTTCCTATACGTTCCCGAGAGGGGGGATATAAAATCTGCGCGATTGCAGGAGATACAACAGTTCGATGATTCGGTATGGAACAGGCCCCGAATCCTGCGGAGCGTTACGGTGGATGAAAACATCAATGCGGCCTACTCCGTAAGACGCTCCGCCGTGAAGTTCAACCCTCAGACTGGTCAGCTCGAAGACAACGTAGTCGCCGAAATTACGGAGAAGGACGGTAAGAAGGTAATCACGATGTACGAGTTCGATGCGGAGCGCGTGAAAAAAGTCGCTGAGGAACAACCCGAGATTGCAGAACGTATTCGTCGTCTGGGGCCGTTCGGTGTCGAGTGGAGTTCCGGCAAGGAGCCTGAAAGTCCTCTGTTCGCACGATACTACTACCGACAGGTCACGAAACCTCTGGACGAGAACGTCGCGGTGTTCGATATGAGTTTTTTGGGTATCAAGATCAAGGCCCGCTGCAACCAAGACCTCAATATCCATACGCAGAGAGTGTACAACGTGCGCGGGATACTGCGGTACAACTCCACGGATCAAGTCGGTAAGTACTACCTTATGGGACTTACCCATACGTGGGACGGTACCGGTACGTGGACTGACTTAGAATTCATGAAGTAATGACCGAGTTCGCACAGATAACCGGTGAGCTTCTCGACAACAGGCTCAAAGTACGTGTCCGCACGGGGAACGAGTTTTTCGCCCCGATGGTCATAACGGGCACTACGGGGACACTTCCGTCGGCCAAATGGCTGTCTGAAAACAAGGACAAGTTCCTCGCCCTTGTTACTTATGAAAAAGATTTGTATATTTCGCCTATGATAACGGGGTTTTACCCGTTGGAGAGTGCTTCGTCGGCAAGCTACGATATACAGGAACGCCTTCTGGCGGTGTGTACGGAGCTTCTCGAACAGTTATTGAAGGCGAAAGTGAATACGATGCTCGGCCCTCAGCCGTTCATGCCTGACACGATACAGGTGTTCAACGACTTGAAGGCGCGGCTCGATGAAATTAAGGAACTTATTTTACCGATAGGCGATGCTCAATAAGACTGCACTGAAAAATTCTCTGTACGATGGTTTCCGTCAGATCATGGAGGATCAGGCGGCCAATGCCGTCAACGGTGACGAGCAGGCTGATCCGGCGGACATAATCGCGAATATCTGCGAACGGATGTCTTCGGTGGTTTCCGATGCAGTGGAGCAGTACGTCAAGTCGGGAGATATACGGATAACGAGTGCCAACATTACCGTAACGGCGCCGAACGGTGCGTGCACGGTAACTCCGGCCGATCCGGCAAAATTGCAGTGACTATGCGGGGACTTTCTTGCAGATTCAAGATGGACAACGGTAAACTGGGTTTGTCGTCCGGCTCTACGAAGGCTTCGGACGATATTTGGTTCTACTGTACCTTCGACCGGATGCGCGTGTACTCTCCGAACTACGGGTTCAACTTCCATAGTCTCGTGCAGAGGCCCGCAAGTTTTTTCATTGTAAACAGGGCGCTTATCGTGTCGACGCTGCAAAATGGAATCGAACAGAATACGAACGATCTGCGTGTCCTCGGAGTGGACGTGGGATACGATCCCTCTGACAGCCGCCGCGATCTTACGCTGCGCATTGAGTATGCGGCCGTCGAGGAGAGCAAGACCGAAGTTCAAGGTGTAACGTTTGTTTAGTATGGCTGATAATAAGGAAACACTGCTCGCGTATTTTTCAGGACTTCCACTGTCGACGCTTCAAAAACTGCGCCGATACTCGGAGCTTCTTATCATACCGGAGGAAGACTTGTTGACGAATGCGACGATGATACAGATGGTCGACAAGGCGCACCTTCTGGCCGATTCTCTGTTCCCCGAGTGGACGGATCGAAGCAAGTCCGACTTCGGGGAGTTCCTCGTCGAACTGTTCGCACTGTTCTCGGAGAAGGACTTCTGGTACATCAATGCCTTCGCCAACGAGAGCATCCTCAGGAAGGCCCATTCGTATAGTAACGTATTCGCACAAGTGTCCGCACTCGGTTACACGCCGACGCTGTGCAAGGGGGCTACCGCGACGTTCTCGCTGTCGTTCGCTGCCGGTAACGCTGCGACGTACAAACGCGGCGATCTTACGGTTATGGTCGGGGATATACCGTTTACGAACGACGAGGCGTTCAGTGTACCGGCTGAGGAGACTACGCTTACGCTGCTGCTGCATGCGGGAACGTTCACGTCGGAGGATATTACGTTCAACGGAAACAGTATCTTCATACGGCATAAGAACATCGACGTGGACAGTGTATTCGTTCAGATAAACAACGTCGAGTATACACGTGTAGGAACGTTCGGAGAATCCGATTCGGACAGTACGCACTTTATGGTTCTGCCGGAGGAGGACGGTTCCGTGTCTATTTACTTCGGGCATAACGGTTACGGTGTGCAGCCTGCACTCGGAAGCGGCATCCACGTCGACTTCCGCACGTGCGACGGTTCGAAACAGAACTTCGACTTCCCCACTACGATGGAGGTACGTGTTACGGATGATTTGTCGCAGAGAGAGGTCACCGGTGTTACGCTTATGACGGCCGCTACCGGAGGTTCGTATGCCGAGAGTCTTACGTCTATTCAGGAGAAGGCCCCGCTGATGATCGGTGTTCAGGGTACGGCCGTAAATACGGTGTCTACCGAGGGACTGCTCAATACGCTCGGATTCGTCAAACAGTCGAAGGTTACGCTGGACGGTACTACGGTGTCGTACAGGGTTATCCCTACGTCCGGTTCGGAGGAACCCACGACGGAGGAACAGTCGAAGATATACGACTTCCTCTCCGGTCGGCTTATCATGGGGTACTCTCTGTCGTATACACCGAACACGTATGTGGATTTGCTCGACGTGGCCAGTGAATCCGGTGCGGCCTCCAACATCATTCTGGATATAATCTACCTGAAAGGCTACGACACGTCGATCATCGAAGGACAGGTCAAACAGGTTATTCAGGATGTTACGAATCCGCTGATAAAGGCTACTTACGGTTCGGGATTCGACCTTACGGACGTAGACGTACTGATCCGCAGTTCCGTTCAGGGGGTTCAGAGCGTAAGTTTCAAGGCTACGGTAAACTCGCAGGAAACTCCCATGCGCAGTATCACGATCGCCAAGACTTCCATCTTCAAGCAAGTCGATGCCGGAGATATAATTTGTAGATTCGATGCAATTTAGCAAGTTCATACCCGTTTCGGTCAAGGAACAGGAGTTATCGCACAAGCTGATCTCGGTATTCGACGGCTTGCAGGCGTACAAGGAGGAAATCATCTACGGTTCCCTCCGCACTACTAATTTCGCGCTGATCGACAACAAGAAGTGGCTGCTTAAAAAACTCGCCGACTACGGATTCTCCGGCCTTCCCTACGAGATGCCTCTACTGGTACTTCAACAACTCTTGCTCAATGCGATAAAACTTAATAAGTTACGCGGGAGCTACGATGGTGTCAGACTGTTCGTCAGCATCATCACTATGGGGGAAGTCACGATCGATACCGACGGCTGGCTGAAAGATTCCGCACAGCTTATCCCCGATTCCACGACACAGGGATACGTTACGGAGGATAACGTAAATCCGTACTTCTACGTCGTCGACGACACCGATATACTGTCGCAGAGCAACACGCTTACGATTCACGTAAAAACACCGTATTTCGGTACGGATTACGTCATTGCTGAGTACGACGATGTAGTATCGACGTATGACGAGAGCAAAGCGGGTTTCTCCGACGGAGGTTCTACGATGGTGTGGAATATCCCCGAGATCGAAGAATACCTGATCGGTACCGCTGACAAGGAGGGGGCCATAAATGAATTCGTCAGTTTCTATTCCAAGGCCCAGATAACATGGGACGTCCAACATCGCGACAGCCCCTATTACGACAAACTGTTAAATCCGTATTTCAGGAATGAGTAGTATTAAGGACAAGGTGTACAACGCCTCGCAAAAAATTATTCGGGCAGTCTTTCATGGCGCCCCCAATCTGTTTACGGCTCCCGATATAAACCGTCAGCTGAACGTGTTCGACCATCGTTTCGGCATGTTGGAGGGTTTCCTTCCTGCTACGTCGGATATGACTTTCAGTGTTGCTAACGGTGAAGCGAAGATGACTTACTCGTACCTCGAAGTCGCTGGGGTACAGTTATATAAAGGCAGTTCCAAGACGGATGTCATTACCGACGGTTTCTACAATGACGACCACCTGATCGGACTGTACGTCAAGCGTAAGCTCGTCACGTATGCGAACGACGGAGCGGATCATCTTATCTCGGGCGCCGTATTCGTCGACGGTACCTCTATGGCAGCGGCGGATCACTACGTCATATCCGACTACGGGTTCGTCGTCGGTACGGCTCAGTCCGGTACGACGCAGTGGGTGTCGCTTCCTTCGGATGCCGAGGTCGTGTCGGTGGTGTATTCGTTCAACGTCCTTCTCGGCGCAGGATTGCGTTCGAGAGTTCCCAATACGCTCCCGAAGGGATACCCGATGGCGACCAAGATCATCAATACGGTGGTAAATCTGTTTCAGTATCAACCGAGTACGGTCAAGTACGAGATTCCCACCGAACAGCTCGGTTCCTATGCTACCGGTATAGGAGGCGTCGCTTACTTCTACATGGACAAGGATATGCTGATGGTATCCGTCGATGCGCAGGTGGCGTTCAACAATACGGAGGTACCCCAATCTCAGAAGGTTCTTACGGCCAGTATTCCGCTGTACTCCGTATTCTCGCAGACGTTGTGGAACGTAAACGACGTACTTATTGCCGGTGGTGCCACGACGACGAATACGGGGGAGGCTCAGAATCCGTTCGTCGTTGTATGCCCGGCGGATTTCATGCAAAAACCCGGCAATATCGCGCACACTGAGTACCGAACGTATGTAACCATCGAAACGCAGGGAGAAACGTCTCTAATGACGCCTACGGTCAAGCTGTGCATACGGCTCGCCGCGCAGTCTGTTGTCGGGACTTATTCGTGCCGGTTCCGCGGACAGCTGATCGTACCGAATAAGGGCAGCCGTGCGTAGGCGGTTTTGGGACGTTTGCAAGAGTCGAAAGTTTTTGCTATATTCACGTAGTTTTTAACGGTCGAAAACGACCTCGGTTCAGGGACGATTTTTGGACGGTTTTGGACGAGGTTTTGGAGTTAGGTCAGACCAGATATATTTAATAACAGCTAAATACAGAAGTAGAATATTATATAATTATATATAATAGATATATGGGTATACGGAGTATACCCGGGTATTAGAAGTTATTTACCGTATTGTAGATATAAATTGCGTGGCCAAGCATTTGAAGCATGGGAAAAACGACGATTTTTCAACCTGAATTAGCGACCATCGACGAGCAGGGTTTTCGGCTGATGCGATCTCCTTTCCACGGGAGGACGATCCGCGGTTTCTCAATCGAGGGTCTTGCGCGTCATTACTACGGATACTTTTCGCGGCAAATCGACGCACTCAACGAGCGGATGAAATTGCTGGGTGAATCTCCGCGCGAACTTGTCGAACTGCAACAGTCGCGGGATGTTTATCTGAGGAACTACTCGGCGAATGTTTTCAATCATTGCTTCTGGTTCGAACAGCTTACCGAACGGAAGGTCGAAATGCCGGAATCGCTCGAAGCGCTTTTCCGCAAACATTTCGGAGACTTCCGCGCTACGGTAAGGGAACACGCCGCGACGAATATGGGTTCCGGTTTTCTGTGGGTGTACGCACGCGGTTCGGACGTATACATGCGCATGTGCCCGAATGCGCTTAACCCGCTGTGGAGGGATACGCCTGCCCCGTGGCAGGGATCACCGCTGTTCTGCATCGATCTGTGGGAGCATGCGTGGTATATGGACTACACGTCGTGCGACGAATACGTGAATGGAATTCTTGACGACTGCACTGACTGGGAGGTCGTTACCGAACGAGCTATCGAATATGGAATATTGCAGCAACCTCCTCGCGACTGAACGCGAGATCATCGAACATGGAACCTCAGTCGAGGAAATATCGGAGACGCTCACACTCCCGAATCCGAGATACCAGAATATCGTCCGGTTCGGTAAGGGAAGGTTTTATTCGAAGGTAGACCCTACGATCTGCTATCTCCGAAAAGAGGGAGACCGGTATGTGCTTCCCCGCTACTACTTCGGGCAGCCGAAGTCGACGGACGGTCTCGTCATGGGAAGACGCACGTCGTTTAACCACAGGATCACCCTCAGAGACTACCAGAAGAAGTTTTTCGACGACAACCCCGCGATGTATGATTCGTCGGGGGTTCTGATCGAGATGCCGTGCGGTCACGGGAAGACGGTCTGTGCGATTTACCGCACCGCACGACTGCAAGTGCAGACGCTCGTTTTGGTGCCGACGTATTATTTGGCGCGACAGTGGGAAAACGTCATCCGTGGTACAACTGATGCCTCGACGGTCGTTTTGACGTCTAATGCGACGGAAATGCCCTTTAACGCCGATTTTACGATCGTGGTTCTCGACCTCTTTACGGTTCGCGTGCTGCCGGAGGAACTGGTGAACAATATCGGACAGGTTATCTTAGACGAGGCGCACAGGATCGGTGCCGACACGTATATGCCGATACTTGATGAAATCCCGGCGTATTATCGGACGGCTCTTACGGCCACGTTCCGACGAACCGACGGTGCGCATAAAGTGCTGGCGTATCATTTCGGGGATCGGTTCAGGATGGAATACCAGTTCCGCAAACCCTACGTGTACGCGCTCGATACGGGTGTGGAGGTGCGCGGTGTGACGTCCAAGAACAGGCCGCATTCGACGATTCTGAAATATCTGGAACAACACGACTATCCCTACACGGAGACCGCATCGGCGATAAATTTCGATCCCAAACAGTGCAAGTCCGTAACGGATGAGTATATGGCCGGTCACTGGAACAAGACCGAGTACAGGGAGCTTATGAAGACGCTCGAACGCGCACAGGATATGTCCTACACTACGTTGGAGAGTTATCTGTCGGAGAACTGCGCGCGCAGGAAGATCGCCATACGCGCTATTCAGGAGGCGCTCGACAAGGGACGCACCGTGCTGTTTCTGTCGAAACGCAAGGAGGTGCTCAAAGCACTGTACGAATACTTCTACGACTACGGGCCGATGCTGGTCATATCGGAGACGAACCGGTTCACGGAGGACGAGACTCGGTATCTCGAAAACGAGTGCCCGCTCGTGTTCGGTGTCACACAGTTGGCTAAGGAGGGTCTCGACATTCCCCGTCTCGATACGCTTATCATACACCTTCCGCTCAAAGATACGGAACAGGCCATCGGCCGCATATCCCGCGAGTTCAGCGGCAAGAAACCTCCCGTCGCGCTGTACCTTCTCGATAAGTGTCCGTACACATACGGAGTGTTCAGGGCGGCCCAGAAGACAATCGCGATAAATGCCGAATACAGAGGGATGACGACGATCCCTGAGTTGAAGAAGTTACTTTAATGACTTAGAGAAACATGAATTTTATTACCATTATCGCACGAGAGATCGTTAAATTGGCTATATTTGTAGTGCTCGTGCGGATGCCTATCGAACTCAGCAGGATATTCGATGACGCCAGCTATCTGTGGATGTACGCGCTGTCGATATTTCTGTTTATCGTTACGATTACGCATTACGAGAACCTTTCCCGTATAGACGCTATCGAGAGGACATTTGACAAAGACGAGGATGATGACACAAGAGAGTAACATACGACCCAACCGCAGGGAGAGACGACTGCTTCTCCGCAGGGGAAAGACCGGTGAGCGGTGGACTACCTTCGCCGACAACAAGGGATTCGAGTACGACTACAAGAGCGTGGCGAAGTTCGCTTCGCTGTGTAATTTCATCCTCGGGGGACTTAAAAGGGGATTCCCCGTCCTCGCACGCAGGCTGCACTATCCGGCATGGGCCTGCTATCCGTTCTTTTTCGTCAAGCGCGACCTGAAAGTGAAAGACCCGATTCCGATTCTCAATCATGAGAGGATACACGTAGTCCAGCAAAGAGAGCTGCATACGGTCGTAAGTATTCCCGTAGCGGTCGCAGCGGCGTTCACTACGCCGTGGCTGCTTCTGGCGGTGCCGTTCGTGCCGACGATCGTATACATGGCGGATTACGTCAGGGTGTGGGTGAAACTCTCGCGTATGAAACGGGCGGGTGAAACCAAATACGGGAAGATAACCGCGCAGGTAATCCGCGCCAATACGTGCTTCGAACTGGAAGCCACGTCGAAGGCTCCCAATGCGAACTACCTTCTGGAACGCAAGTTCATGGCCGAACTCGCGTGGACTGGTTGGAAAATATTCCGCAGCTATGGGAAGTAAATGGTATCGTTTCATCAATGGAGTGTTCGGGGTTATCTACTCGTTCGCACTCGGGATGCTGCTGTTCGAAGTGTCATTTACGGAGGACGACGTGGCGATGTTCGTCGTAAGCGATTTTCTGTGCGTGGTCTGCTTCGTTGCGGCTACGGCGTGTTTCTACCAGATGTATACAGGTAAAGATTTGTTTCGATGAACTACGATTTCGACAGGGATACCCCGCAGAGCGCATACGATGCGCTGTACGAGAAACCCATAGGACATGTGTTCTCGGTAAACCCCGACGACTACGAGACGGTCATTGGGAGAATCTCCGAGGGTGCCCGCGATGGATTCGCGGTGTTCCCGATAATGCCCGGGACGTCGCTGTACGTGCAATACGGGTGCGATCATTGCGTAGTAACGGCCAAGTAGGACGTTTGGAAATATCGTTTGCAACGTCTATATTTGTTCTCGTTCACAAAAACATTTCTCACAACTTAATTTTACAAAACTATGGTAATCGGAAAAATCAAACCGACGGCTACTCTTGTAGCGCAGTACCCCGCCAATTGCGAGGTCGATGCAATCGAACATGACGGCAGACTGTTCCTGCCGGTCGTATCGCTCGGAGCTTTCACACCGACGAAGGAGGAAGACCCGAAACCCGTTAAGAAATCCGCTCCGACGTTCGAGGAGGCTACGCGGGAGCCTGCCGCAGCTTCCCCCGCTCCTGCTCCCGCCGCATCGGGGGCCGAAGTTTCGGAGGACGACGCACAGGATGAACTCCCGGTGTACGCTGAACGCGATCTGATGGAGATGCCCACGAAGGAGCTTCTCGCTATCTGCGACAAACTCGGTATCGACCCCGACGCACAGGAGGGCAAGAACACGAACAAGAAATTGCGTTTGCTGATCCTCGACGCACAGGAGGGTACGAAACCTGCCCCGAAACCTGCTGCGAAACCCGTAGCGAAGGCGGATGACGACGACACGGACGATCTTCCGTTCGAAGATTCCATGCCGAAACCTGCCAAGAAGGGGAAGGACTTCACGCACGATGTGGCCAAAGTCCTCGAAGCGTTCGACAACGGGGGTATGAACGAGAAGAAGTCCCTCGATACGATCAAGGGATACGCTCCGTCGGACGACTATGACGAGGAGGGTGTCGAAAAGGCGTTCCGCGAGTTCGCCGACAACAGCGAGGCCGACATCATGGAGATCGCCCAACAGATTTCCGACGCACTCAACGCACAGTCTGGTGAGGAGGCTGCCGAGGAGGGGTCGAAAGATGAACCCGCCGGTGAATTGGTAGAACCTTCTCAGCTCCATGTAGGAGACCGTGTGTCGGTGTACTGGGCCGACGAGGCGAACAAGTGCTGGTATTCCGGCGAGGTGTCCGCGATGCGACGCGGTAAGCCCACGATCAAGTACGACGACGGTACGGAGTCGATGCTCGGGACGCACAACACGAAGATCATGCTGATCGAGGAGTAATCCGATTACCATTCAGCGGACGGGGGAGGGTGACGCTTGTTTGCTCTCCCCCGTTTTTCAAAAACAGGATACACTATGCCTACATTGAACAACAGCGAAGACGGTTTGGCGCTGACCGCGCTTAACTATCACCAAAGGAAACTCGAAATCAAGGAGATCGAAAAGGAACTCGCTTCGATGCGTCCGGTACTCGAAGATGGTGTCGACAGGCTCGGTAACGTTACGGCCACCGGAAGCCGTGTGGCGGTCATTCCCTATGCTGACAAGGAGATTCAACTGCGGAAGGACTTGCGTCTGACCGCCGTACTCGTTCCCGAAGCGGAGGACATACTCCGCCGTCATAAACTTACGGAGTGTTTGGAGACGACCACGATTATTCGGGAGGACGTCATTCAACGCATGTACGAGAGAGGGGAGATTTCCATCGACGTAATGAAGGAGCTTTACGTCGAAAAGGAGACCCGTGCGTTTTCTGTCAAAGTAAAGAAACGTTTTCATGAGGAGTAAAAAATTCACGGTTTCGATCAACGGGAATCTCACGGAGGTGTACGTCATTTCCGGTTTCGCCCGTGAGTGCGACCGGTCGATCGATACGATACGCCGGTACGAGAGAAACGGTGTTATTCCGCCGGCTTTTCTCACGTATCGCGGTGCCCGCTGCTATCCGGTCGAGTTTACGAAAAAGGTCGCACCGCTTATCCGACGAATTCCGTGCAACAGGAAGTGCCCGGCGGAACTGATTGTAGAAATAAACCGAATCTTTTCGGAGGAAAGGAGCAAATATGCCTAAAATTGCAGAAACCGACACCAAGAAAGTTCTCCGTGACGCAGGGTGTACGGTGTATTACGAAAAGTCGCTGACGAAGAATCTCGGCAACTACGAGAGTGCTAAGGTCACGGTCGGTGTAACGCTGCCGATCGAACCCACGAGGGAGGAGATCGCATTGGTCAAGACCACGATCGAAAAGGCCGATACGATCATTACCGAGGAACTGGAAGTGCAGTTAAAAGAACTCGACGGTAAGTGATGAACGGGTTGCACAAACTGCGAAAGGAGTTTTCCGTCAGCGGTATCGTGGACTTCGAAATTCTGTTGTACATGGCGCTTATATCGAATGTGTCTTCCGGTAAAGTGGAGGGAGACGATACGGTGTATGCGCTGTGTTCGTGCAAGAGGGATGATCTGTACGATATTTTCGCTACGTGGGATGAATCCGAGATCGACAAGGCGGTGGATGCACTCCTTCACAAGGGTCTTATCTTCATGGACACCGAAGGAGGCATCTACGCCGGTGAAATACGCGGGTCTCGGTTCTTTCCGTTCAATGCGGAGAGTTCCATTGCGGATGCCGCTATCGAAAAACTCAGGGAGGCTATCAAGTCGTTCGAAAAACCTCGGTCGGCGCTGCGAAGAAGCCGCGGAAGGTTCATCGCCGAACAGATAAACACGTATATAGACCGCGGTATCTCGGAGATGACCCCCGGGGACTTCACTACGTTGTTCACCTATCTGTACGAGATATTCACCGGCGGTGAAACGTATACGGTGCGCAACAAGACGGAGTACTACCAGACGACTAACATTCTCAAAGCTTACGATAAGTTCACGACGTTCGCCATATTGGTGGAGGGTACGCTGAACTATCCGGCGTATGATCGGAGGGGTGTGCCCACACTCACGCGGGTTTCGGTAATGAAGGACACGATCTTCGGTGCTCTCAGCAGAGGTGACGGAAGCAAGGATTACATGAGGGAGGTCGACGATGAAAGAGAAGGATTCTAAATTTACGCAGTATCTTCTGGACTGCGGCATACGCTCCGGTTGGCACGACAAGGAGATCGATGAGTTCACGAACGATCCCAGAGCGCTCGAAACGGTCATGCAGTACGTGGACAACGTGGGGGAGATGCTCCGAAACGGTGTCGGTCTGTACCTGTGGGGAGCGAACGGTACGGGAAAGTCCCATTTGCTGAACACGGTATTCGTAAGATTCATCAAGGAGCGGTACCGGTGCAGAGTCTACTCGATGGACGATATTGTCAGTAACGTTACGGCGTCGTGGTACTCCGACGAACAGAGGGTCATGTTCCAGCGCATGCTGTGTACGGTCGACTTTCTCGGTATCGACGAGTTCGGGAAGAACGTCGATGCGAACGGAAACGCTATTCCGCTGCCCGATCTGGTGAAGCGGGTGGTGGAATCCGTGCTGCGTTACCGCATACAGATGCGACGTCCGGTGTGGATTACGTCGAATACCGACCCGAAGTATATACGAACGGTGTTTTCGGAGGACGTCGGGTCACTTCTCAATGAAGCGGTGGTGCCGGTGGTGGTCCGTGGACAGGATTATCGAACGGTTATTCAAAAGAGACTTAAAGGATTGCTATATGACTGACGGAGAGAAACTTTTGCTGGCCATCGTAAACAGGAGAGACCTGAAAACGCTGTCCAAAGTCCGAAGACACTGGCTCGACGGTTCCGAGGTGGTCCAGCATCGGTTCATTGTAGACTACTACAAGGACAGCGGTGAGTTCGTCGGTGCGAAGGCTTACTGCGAGAAGTTCGGTTTGGATGCTTCCGAAGTGGACGCACGTCCGACGTATTATTTGAGAATCGTTCGCGAGAGGTATCTCTTTACGCGAATATCGGAGGAGATACCGAAAATCGTAAAGGGCCTGAAAGGAGACCCGAATAAAAAACTGTCCGATCTCCGTGCACTCGTTTCGTCGCTGTCGAACGACGGTATGGAGACGAAGGATGTCCTCTACTCGGACGATACTGACAAACGTCGCACCGACTACGAGGAGAGGGTCGCCACGAAGGGTGTAACGTACCTCAGTATGGGTGCGGAGGCGTTGGATTCCACGCTGTACGGTTACAGGAACACGGACTTGATTACAATAGGCGGCCGTGCCGGTCAGGGAAAGACGTTTCTGATCGTATATCTGGCCATACTTCTTAACAAGGTCGTAATGAAACTTCGCGAGGAGGGTACGTCGATCGGGGACATACTGTTCATCTCGAACGAAATCGGGGAGGACGAACTTCGGGAGCGGTTCGATGCGATCATGTTCAGACTTCCCTACGGGAGATTCCTCAAAGGAGAACTTACGGAGCGTGAAAAGTCGAGGTACTATCATGGTCTGGACGCCTTGAAGGAATCTTCGTCGGCGATACGCATCGTGTACAGCTGTGCGACGATCGACGAACTTACGGCACTGGTCGGTCTGTACAATCCGGCGCTTATATTCGTGGACGGTTCGTACCTGCTGGAACCTTCCATTCAGGAGGGTTGGGAGAAGATTACCTACATCACACGTAACCTGAAACGTTTGGCCAAAGAGACGAAAACGCCTATCGTGAACACTACGCAGATGCGTCGCGGCAGCGGTACGAAAGCTTCTAAGGACGGTTTGTCCGGTCAGGACGATTTCGCGTATGCGAGTTCGTTCGTGCAGGATTCCGATATTGCGCTCCGAATGTTTCAGGACGCGGACATGAAGTTCTACGATCAAGTCGGTCTGGAACTCGTAAAGGGAAGACGTGCGGCGGCAGGTACCACGTACATCTTCCAGAACAATCTTGAAAAAATGGACTTTTCCATAAAACTCAGCGCCTCGTATGAAGACGATACCGCAACTGTTACAACGGTTAGACCCGAAATCGGAATATGATACTACGGTGGGTTATGGAATTGTGTCTGTCGGTAAGGGGGTTCCTTACGATGTGCTGGTTGAAGGCAGGTTCCGGTTTTTCGGCTGGACTTTCATGGTTCACCGAGACCCTAACAACCCTGAACTTTACGCTGTCTCTGAGGCTAAGACGGGGGCTAACATCAGCTGTTACGGCTGTGCTACGCCTGAGAAGGCGGTCAGGGAGGCGGTGAACGTACTGTGGAGAAGACGATACATGCTTCATACGAGTATTATGGATATTGCGGTTGGTAAACGTATCGACTTCGAGGCTAAAAACAGAGGGTTGTCCCTCGGTATCGACGTAATGACATGGAATTTATAAAAGAACTGGGTACACACCGTACCTTCTGCGAAATTTTCGGGTGGTACGCCGTGCCGATCCACTACGACATGGTGTTCTGGGTGGACGGTATAAAGTATTGTATCGGAAGCAGGGATGACGCTCCCGAATACCGGTGGGTGTTCGAGATGGAATCCGGTGCTGCTTGTGCACCTGCTGCCGAAGACAACTACAAGGGAAAGCGGTACACCGATATGGAACTCGTCGAAATATTCCTGCGCCGCAAGAAGGAGGCGGAGGATTCCGGTGACTGTATTCCTTACAGGGTTGCTGACTTCAATAACGTAAACAAAGCATTCATGGCTCTATGGGAAGTAACGATTCTAAATTAGGGGACAACTTGCTGATAGCCGGTATCGTAATCGGTGCGGTCGCGGTGGTTACGTGGGTTGTAGCGCCGCTGTTTTATTCCGCCCCGCTGCATTTTTACGCGCGTTTCGCGCTCGTATTGTTCGCGGTGCTGGTGTTCGCGGTGCTGAGGATGTACAATGCCGTAGTAGGAAATACGCGGTACAACATCCATTTGATAAAAGCTATCACGGAACTTAGGAAGTCGCTCGTTCCGCTCGGTACGCTGATACAGACGCACAAAACGGCGCTCGGTGTCAACGGTACGAAGGTAAAGTCGGCGGCCGATTCCGTGGAGCGCCTCAGGGAAGTTCTCGAAAGTCTCAGGACGAAACGATGACCGAGCTTCTCAAAGTATTGGAGGACTACGATCCCGTAAGGATGTCCAACGGACAGATACGGTGCATGTGTCCTTTCAGGGAGAACCACCCCGACGGCAGCGGAAGAAAGTCGTTCTTTCTGTCTCCTGAACTCGGGGTGTTTCATTGTTTTTCGTGCAATGCGAAGGGGAGCGCCGTAAGATTGCTTACGCGAAGATTCGGTGTGAACTACTTCGACGCGATGGAGATGGTCAATCTGGCCAGCGTGGTTGGAGACAAACCCAAGAAACCCGAATTCGAGCTTGACAAGTCGTTTACGGTGACACCCCCGAAGTATTTCCTCGACAGAGGTTACAAGGAGGAAACGCTCAGACACTTCCGCTTCGGCGAAACCGATGACGGGTGGATGATTATCCCGTTTTACCGCGGTAGGGAGCTGGTCGGTTTTCAACAACGAAAACAGACTCCCGATAGAATCGTTCGGAACAATACGGGGTTCAACAAAAAGGAATATCTGTACAACTACGACGACGGGTACGATTATGTGGTAGTCGTGGAGGGTTATTCGGATGTGCTTCGGTTGTACGAACACGGGTACAACGCCACGGCTGTACTCGGTGCCGACGTAAGTCGGTGGCAGGCGCAAAAAATTTCCGAGTTCGAGCACGTATATCTGGCATTCGACAACGATGACGCCGGAAGACGCGCTACGGAGATCGCCTATTGGCAAGTGTCTCCGCATACGGACGTAAAATTGATACCCTACCCCACGAAAGACCCCGGTGAGTGCGTGGATAAACGAACGTGGGCGGAGAGTTTTCGCGATGCCACGGACTACGCCGAATACGCTACCTACATGGCTATGTATTGGGACGGTTACATAGAGATGCGCGAGAAGGTGAAACGCGATCTTAAACACAGGGCGGAAGATGATAGTCGATAGTTTGTTCGTCGAAGAAGACAGGCTGATATGTGTCGTCGCTACGTCGAAACTTACCGATGAGGACAGGGATTCACTGGTACATTTGTACGGAGAAGACAATATCGAGTACGTGAGTGTCCGGTATCCGGGTGCCAAGAAATCTCGAAAACTCGTAAATTACGCATGCGGCGCCGCTGTTATTGAAGCCACGTTCTCAGCTGACGGATCATCGAAAGTGCTCGCGAAAATCTCCGTGGACGACCTCGACCAGTTCTGCCGACAGTTTCCGGGAGTGTGGTTCGACTGCATAGACGCTACTGCGAGAGCCTTCGACGAGGTGTCTCCCAGTATGGACGAGGACTTTTCGGTTACGACGTACGATGCTGGAATCATGATGGATGCTATCGTAGTTTCCTCGGAGGTGCTCTTTCTGACACCGCATACGCAGAAGTCGGTATGCAATCTTATCGCACGGAGGTTGTACGATAATTTCAGTAGGTACGTTGAGGAGGTGCATTCTGACGGTAAGACGAAATGCGTGCTGTATGTGAAAACCGCGTCGAGTGAACCCGAGTAAACTTTGGACGTTTGGAAATAATAGTTACTTTTGCTATATTTATAACGGATGCAAATCCATGTCGGGTTATAAGTAACCCCGCAGGTAATACAATACCAACTAATAACAATTAAACACTATGCCATCATTGGAAGGGTCTCCCAGAAGGAGACGTGTTGTGGAGGAAACCCCCGAAAGAAGCACCTCCGGTTGGGGTGCAGTCGCTCGCCGTCAGGCTGAAATCGCCGAACGACGGAGCGAAATGGAAAACCAAGTAAAGGAGTTCTATTTGAAGGACGGTGAATCGGCCACGATTCAGTTCCTTCACGACGAGCCGTATTGCTACGACGCACACAGCGTGCGTGACAAGAACGGTCGCTTCTCCGTAGTTCCGTGTCAACTGAACACGCAGAGACGTTGCGAGATGTGTTCGCGCGGTATCAAACAAACGTGGAGGGCCGCGTTCAAGATTCTCGACTATCGCGGTTCATGGGACAAGGACAAGAAGAAGTTCACCTACGACAAGCCGGTCGAAAAAATCTGGAAGGTCGGTGCCACGATCGCCAACCAGCTCAAATCGATCCGTGACCGCCGCGGTCGTGAACTTACGGAGATGGTTCTCGAAGTCACCCGCTCGGGTTCGAACACGGACACGACGTACAATTTCGAACCGGCGTTCGATGATGACGATCGCAAGAGAAGTCCTATTCCGTGGAAAGAGGAGACGCCTCCCGTCGAGACGTTGTGCCAACCTCCCACGGATGACGAAATCGACGCCTCGGGCTATTCCGATTCTATGTAATGACAGGGAGCTTATCGCTCCCGTCTTTGTCTTACTATCATGAGAAAACTCGACCTATATAAAGGTAAGGGTCTTCTGTTGTCCAGTGCCCGCGAATTGGAGGAGTACTTCGAGGGTCTCGAATCCGGCGGACTTCTTACGTGGGACTGGGAGACTACCGGTTTGGAGTACGACAGTATTCCTTTGGGTCTCGCGCTTCACCAACGCGGTAAGGAGCCGTGCTTCTGTCCGGTCGACTACTTTTTCACGGAGGCCGTTTCTATCGGAGACGTCGTAGAGCTGTGCAACAAGTATTTTCCGCGGTTCCGCATGATCGGACACAACACGAAGTTCGACAGCATGATAAACATCATGCAGGGAATCAAGGATGAGAACTGTCCTATCTTCGCGGATACGCTTACGATGGTTCATTTGTACGATCCCGCACTCGATATGCAGCTCGAAACTCGTGTCGCCGAGGACTTCGGTTACAGGAAGCCTACGTTCTCGCAAAAGTGCGAGGAGGCTTTCCCCGGGAGTAAACGCGGTCAGTGGAAGTGGAGCAAGATAAACTGGTCGGTGTCCGGTAACGATCTGTTGTCGATTCTTGCGGCGTACGCCTGCGAGGATGCCTATTGGGAGACAAAAATGTACTACCACTACCGCCCGAAACTGGATGGTGACGCGATGTGGGTTCTCGAAAATATCGAGATGCCGCTGGTAAACATTCTTCGCGATATGAAGATACGGGGTGTCCTTATCGACGTTCCGTTTCTGCGGTCGCTGGGAGAGGTGGTCGATGTGAAACTCGCCGAACTTAGGGAAGCCATCTACGCGGAGGCCGGTTGCGTGTTCAATCTGCAATCGTCACCGCAGAAACAGAATATTCTGTACGACAAAATGGGGCTTCCGGTTCTCAAAGCTACCAAGTCCGGTGGACGAAGTACGGATGCCGACGTTATGGAGATGCTCGCTGACAAGGGGTATAAGATAGCTGAATACTTCGTGAAGTACTCCGAGATTCAGAAACTAAACTCTGGGTATATCCAGTCGATTCCTGCGCTGGTGGATCGACGTAACGTACTGCGTGGAGACTTGAATTCAAACGGTACTAAAACGGGAAGATTCTCGTCCCAGAATCCCAATCTTCAAAATCAACCTAATAACCACGACTTCCCGATACGGAGGGCGTTTATACCGCGCCCCGGGATGGTGTTTCTGAATTACGACTACTCGCAATTGGAGTTGCGCGTTATGGCCCATGTAAGTCAGGACAAACACTTTTTGGAGGTATTTCGAAACGGTGAAGACCCGCATGGTGATGTGGCCCGACGATTGGGTATTCCTCGACGTGGCGCTAAGGTGGTAAACTTTGGAGTTCTCTATGGTATGGGGCCTGACAAGTTGGCTCATACGATTAACGTTTCCACGAAGGAGGCTGACAAGATCATCAATATCGATTATTTGAGGACATACGCCGGTTTCGCTGCATGGAAGGTTAAGACAGAGAACTTCGCTAAGCGGTATGGTTTCGTAAAGAACATCTTCGGTCGCATACGCCGGTTGCCGAATGCTACGAAGGGGCCTCTTGAAAGAACACCTAAGGAATTCTACGGTGCTCTCAGACAGTCTGTTAATACGATTGTGCAGGGAAGCGGTGCCGATATGGTTAAGCTTGCCATGATTAAGATGGCTACTCGTTTCAAAGAGGAGGGAATCGACGCGCATCTGGTGTTGCAGGTTCACGATGAAGTCCTTGTCGAAGCATCGATAGCTGATATGTATCGTGCGCAGGAGATCGTTATCGACAGCATGGAGAATGCAGTAAAATTGAGTGTTCCGATGCTGGTTGACGGTAAGATTATTACGAACTGGGCCGAAATGAAGGATGACGATACGCCGAGTTTCCCGCTTCGGTTCGATTACTCACTTTACGCTACGCTGTTATGATCTACGAGGATGAGGAAAACCCCTACGATGGGGAGGATTATGAAGACGAATATTTCGACGACGGTATCGACCAGAATGATCCTGACGATGGGGATTACCCGGATGATGGTACTGACGAGGAATACGACGAAGTGGAAGATGCCCTGTCGGAAGCAGCAGCTATCGACGGTGGTTTGCAAGACTCTATTCTAACAACCATTAACAGTTTTTTCTAATGCCTAAGAAAGCCGTCTCGTCATTCGCGGCGATGTACGAGAAATTCAACGATACGATGGGATCGGGTGTGATACATACCGCATCCAAGATGCCTCCGTGCCGCAAGATAAAGAGCGTTATCCCGATGTACAACTACGTGACGACCGGTGGGTTTCCCATAGGACGCATCATCGAACACGTAGGGCCGAACGGTTCACTGAAAAGTTACGCCGGTTACGATGCGTTGGCTAAATTCCAGCATTACGACTGGGCGAATCATGTGGAGAACGCCTTCGCGTCGTTCGAATGCGACGGAGAGGGTGAGATCAAGGAGATCAAAAGTTATACCCTGCGCAAGGGATACAAACCCGAGCGTGAACCCGAATTCCGGTACTGCGTGCTGGTCGATCTCGAATCGACGTACACGCCCGACTGGGGGAAGCGATTGGGAATAGACAATGACGCCTTGATACTATTCCGCCCGTCGTCACTGTCTCAGGCGGTAGATGCGATGCAGATATTTTTGGCCGATCCGAACATATCGTTCGTCATGTTGGACAGTCTCTCGGCGATCGGTACCGATGACGAGATGGAGAGTTCTATGGAGAGTAACCAGATGGCTTCCGGTGCCCGTTTTTGGAGCCGCGCGTTTAGAAAGTTTCTGTCGGCTATGATTGAAAATCCTAACAAGGGGGAATCTACGCTTTTGTATATAAACTCGCTGTACCAGAAGACCGGTATCCCCTACGGGAATCCTGAAATGATCCGCAACGGAGACCAGATCGCACGTGCGAAAACATTGTCCGTGAAGTTCAAGGCGTTGAAGGAGATTCAGGGAAAGACCGACACCGGGGATATTGTGACGGGGCAGAACATCGCTTTGGAATGCCTCAAAAACAAGGTAGGCATCGGTAAACGAAAGGGCAGTTTCTACTACGCCTACGTGGATGACGGTGTGGTACCTGCTTACACGACGGACGTAAACAGTCAACTGATCGATCTGGCGATGCGCTTCGGTCTTATCGAACGCAAGGGAGCATGGTATATCTGGGGTGACTTGCGTGTGCAGGGCCTCGATAACTTCGTGACCGAGGTGGTGTCGAAGGGAAAACTCGCGGAGATCGAATGTGAGATCGATGCCAAGATAAGCGACACTTCGTTATGACGTACCCGAACTTATACTTAGAAGGAACCTGTGTGACGTTTACCCAAGAGCAGTGCGAAAGACTGTTCAAGGGTAAACGTCCTATTTCGTGGAACTGGCTCCGCAGAAGAATAAAGTCGCAGATTCCCCAGCTGTACGATGCACTGTCACTCGACCTTTGCACCTTCTACGAGGACGAGACGTATTCTACAAAGACGCATTACATCTTTACGCATTCCGCGACGGATTACTTCCTTCGCAAGGTCTGATTAAAACAACGGCTATGTTCGTACATGCTTGCAAGTGCAGGGTATTCATTCCGTGTGCCGGTTTCAAAAAGTACTTTCTCCGTTTGGGATATTCTGTGTTCTCCGGTTCAATGGTCAATACGACGTTGTATGCGCATCCGACGGAGGACGGTGCGGTTCTTACGGATGTTCCTGACGAGGCTTACATACATACATACATAGACTGCGGCAAGAACGTAAAACTGTTCAAGGCTATTGCCGCGATAAATGATGCTACGGACTATGGACAGGTGTTCGTGTCGACTTCCGGCTGGACGCTTTGTCCGTTCAACGTGTTTCCGGTGACACCCAAAACCGAGGGTTTCCGAAAGGCTACCGCGGAGGAACTTATTCAAAGAATCGACGAAATATGCTTTTAGGAATTATCATTACGTTTCTTGTCATCTGGTTTCTCTTGTTGCTCGGAGAGACTATTATATGGAGTGACCGATTCAGGTGTTTCCCCAAGATTACATTGATCCGGTTCATGTGGATATACGCTGAGGTATTCATGATGTGTTTGTCGGCGTTAGTCCTTATTTTCTCGTTTCTGTTTTTATGATTGCTCCGTATTTGCTTCCGGTGTCCGACACGCTGCCGCGGAATGTCCGCGTGAATGAATGGGGTGTAGTCGTCAATCCGTACAGAATCCATATTTCGGACAGTTCCCGACAGGAGGTTTCGCTGCGGTTCATCCGTGTAGACGGGTGGTGGTTCGGAGATGTAGATTATCGGTTGCGCGTTACTGGTAACAGACTTTCCCCGATCAAATACGATATACCGAAATACGAAAGTCTGCAACGATTCATAGAATTCTGCGTCGACAGCTTAGAGTATACGCTGTCTAAAAATCCACGGAGTTCCTTTCTAAGAAAAGTCCTTCCGTTTATTCGCAAGCTGTCGACGATGACTGAAAAAGAGATCATGCAACATGTCGAACAAGAACTTCCCTTGTAAACTTCCCAAATACGCCGGCAGATTGTTCGGCGAGGAACAAACTACTCGTGCGCGTTCCGGCAGACAGGAGAGTAGGATCGCACGCGAACTGAAAGGACGTGTTACGATCAATTCCGGTGCTACGTTCGGACAGAACGACGTGTTCACGGACTACTGCGAAGTAGAAGCCAAGACTACCGGTAAGGAATCCTTCTCGCTGAAATTGTCCGACTGGCGGAAACTCAGGAAGAAGTGTTCCACGACTAAGATTCCCATACTGGTTGTCGACTTCGAGAGTTCTAAGGACAGTCTCGCGGTTCTCCCCTACGACGATTTGCGATACCTTATAGAGAAGGTGAATCGTGAAACGGACTGAACGCGAGACGTTTGGAAAAGTAAATCCGAATCCCTATATTTGCTACGAAACGACAAAAACAATCCCCACAATGAAGTACTATTTCGTAAAGACCCTTGAAGATAAGGGTCGCCCGCGTGTCCGTGCGTTATCCGGGCAAACTTTCGAGGATGGAACACCGATCGATACCACGCTCAACGTAAGAGCCGATCGGGAGATTCGCACCCACTATCCGATGGGAACCGTCTACGGTGTTAAATCCCTTTCGATGTCCGCAGGGTTTCTTGACGTGGAACTCGACGGAGACTCCCGTCCGATGTGGCCGCTCAACGTGAGGTCTTACAAACTGGACTCCCACAAACCTCCCATCGAGATGGTAAAGGCATATGAGGAGTTCATAGGTGTCTCGACGAAAACTTCCAAATCCTCTACCGACAGGTCGGTCTCTGTAAAGAGCTATCTGGGCCGTCTTATGGGAAACAAACGGTTCGCACCTCCTACGATCGAAGGACAGGGGTTTTTTGTAAACTCGTCGCAGTGGTATCTGTTGCTTCGGAATGTCCAGAATCAGGTAAACACGATTCTGCTCGGTGCCACCGGTACGGGAAAAACCGAATTGGTCAGACTTATCTGCGACAGACTGGGTATCGAATGCCACGTGTACGATATGGGCGCCATGTTAGACCCTATAAGCGGTCTTTTGGGCGTGCACCGTTTGTCGGAGGGCGGTTCGGTGTTCGACTACGCGAAATTCACGCAGGACATCCAGAAGCCGGGGGTGGTTCTCCTCGACGAGCTGTCACGCGCTGCGGTGTCGGCGAATAACATTCTGTTCCCGTGCCTTGATTCCCGCAGGGAGCTGCCCGTTGAAATAGCAGGAGGAGGAGGAATGCGGTCTATACCGGTGCACCCGGACTGCTGCTTCGTCGCTACGGCGAACGTCGGTGCGGAGTATACCGGTACGATCGCTATCGACAGGGCGCTTATGAATAGATTTTTTCCGATAAAGCTCGACTATCTGCTGCAACCCGATGAAGTTCGGCTGCTGGTAAAACGTTGTGCGGTCGATACGGACAGTGCCCGAAAAATCGCTGCCGTGTGCAAGGAGATACGCGAGGCGTTCGACAAAGGGGAGCTGTCATGCGCGATGTCTACGAGAGAATCCCTTATGGTGGCTGATCTCGTCAAGGACGGTTGGTCGCCTCTCGAAGCTATGGAACTGGTGTTCCTTCCGCTTTACGAGGGAACGGACAGCGAGGGTGAACGCGGTATCGTGCGTAGACTTATAATGAGCCGTTAATATGCGACACGAAACACTGACACGCGAGGAGGTCGACGATCTTATAAAGGACTGGTTCCAAAGAGACGGTGATGCGTTCGTGCACACCGGTACGGTCGACCGCGTAGACTGGGAGAGTACGCTCGATGCCGGTGAGAGTTATTCCGCGTACCTTATCGAGGCTCCTACGCTGAACGATCTTATACGGAGGGCGTATCCGCTGGCTAACGATATGCTGGTATCGATGAATCTGCCGAAGAAGGTTCACGTGAAGATACACAACGGTGGTACGCACTGTACAGACCTTAAAACGGTATACTTGTCGACGGACTTTTTCGACAACAAGGAGCTGTCCGTCGGTGAGAAGCTGGACATATTCCTCGGCGCTGCCGTACACGAAGGATGCCACGTACTGTATACTACGACACTCCATGCAGTCGATAACGAGGTGATCCGTTCGCTGTGGAACATTATCGAGGACGAACGTATCGAACGCCGGTTGGGCGATGACAAGCCGGGGTTCTCCCGATTCCTCGAAAAACTCCGCTACTACTATTTCGATTACGTGTATTTGGAGGGCGGTGTCATTGACGAAGCGGAGAAGAAAGACGATGCAGGGAGATTTCTCGATCTGCTGCTGCGCATTATCCGTTACCCGAAATATCTGAAAGAGGAGGATTTCGAATACTTCGGTGCCTATCTGGTAGACATTAAAGAGATTCTGTCCGAGTTCCCCGACAGTACGGAGGAGGCTCTTCGGTGCGCCCGTGAAATATACGAGGTCATAAAGGACATGTACAGGGACGCCGACAAGGATTCTACCGACAAGGAACTTTCGGAAAAAATCGAGAAGGACGCTTCGAAGGTTATCAGAAAACTTCGTGACCTTCTCGGTTCCGTTACCGCTGACAGGAAGCCCTCCGATGAAAGTCCGATAGACGACACGAAAGTGTCCGAAGTCGTCAGGAAAGACGACGGTCTTCTGGGCGATCTGTGCGAGGGTACTGTCGAATTGGGTTCCGCGGGGGAGACTTATTTCTATCCGGTAACTCCGAACAGGGAGAAGTACGAGGAGGCGCTATCGAAAGTACGCCGGTACGTTCCGGCCATCTCGAAGATAATCCGCGGTCATTGCAAGGAGTACAAATATATTCACCGTGGAATGCGAAGCGGTATTCTCGACACTGGGAAATTGGTCGAAGCCATTCAGGGAGTTCCCTCGGTATACATCCGTGAAGGGGAGGTTCGTTCGGATCGTGTCGCTGTGTGCGTACTGATCGACGAAAGTGGATCGATGTATGGTTCCCGCATAGAGGCTGCACGGGAGGCTGCTGTACTTCTCAACGAGGCCATAGGTAGTATTCCGCAGGTAGAATTATTCATATACGGTCACACGGGAGACATGCGCAGCGGTCATTCTACGGAGATGCACGTGTACCGCGAGGGGAGGAACGCCCCGAAGTACGCGCTGGGTGCTATTGAGGCACTTTCTCAGAATAGGGATGGTATCGCTATTGTCGAATGTGCCAAGAGGGTTCGCGGTCATACGAATTTACCGGTATTGTATTTCATACTGTCAGATGGTTCTCCGTGTGCCGCCGATTATGGCGGAGATGCCGCGATGAAGCATGTACGACAATGTGTGCAGGAAGTTGAACGTATGGACTTCACTGTGGTTCAGGTGTGCATCAATCATAGCTACCCACCTGAGAAAATGTTTAGACGATATATTATTCTTGAAGATATGTCTACGTTGGCTGTGTCTTTGGGGAGAGTTCTTAAAAAGGCGACCATGCGCGCCACGACGAATAGGGTGTACTAATGCCGCGAAAAAGTCTTATATTTGTCGACGAGATTAGGTGTTAGTCAGGGGGAGGAGTGGTTTCTTTCGTGGGGATTGTGACCCCCCCCCCCTATCGGTTCCGTAGCTTAATAGGATCAAGCAACAACCCTCTAAGTTGTAGAATGCGGGTTCGAATCCCGCCGGAACCACTAAAATAGTATGATATGGGAGAAATAAAAACCACCCGACGAACGAGTATCGCAAGGATGCTCCGAAAGGAGACCGGTACGGACGGTCAGAAGATAACGAATGCGATCGACAAGGCGCTGACTACGGATGCTACGTCGGTCGGTGCGTTTTCATTGCGCGGTATACGCAGCGCCGCGAAGGAGCTTATGGAGGCTACCGAGGACTTCGACCGAAAGGAGTTTTTCAATGCGTTTTTCCGGTTATACGGTTTGTGCACCGCGCCCGACGTTCGCGCACGCGGCGTATTTCACCCGTCGTCGCTTCAATCCGCGTGTCCGCGTTCGCTGGTATACGAACTATCCGACGCACCGCGCGATGCTGTAAAATCGTCAATAACCGGTGCACTGCAAAGGACGTTCGATCTGGGATCGTGGTTCCATCTGTACACGCAGAATATTCTGTTGAAACTCGGTTATTTGGAGGCGGCCGAAGTACCGGTAGTGAACGAGGAGCGCTATATAAATGGTAAAGCCGACGGTGTGTTCGCGTGGGACGTATTCGGTGAGAAGGTCGTTCTCGAAATAAAGACCATGAACGATATGGCATATCAGAAGGCGATCTTCAAACCGTTTCAGAAACACGAGTTTCAGGCTTCTCTGTACGCACGGGAACTCGGTGCTACGAAGATTCTCTATCTGTACTTCAACAAGAACACTTCGGCTATGAAGGAGTTTCTGCTTCCCCTGAACGAGACGATGCTCGCGCAGGCGGACAAAATAATGGGCGGTACGATCGAACACGTAAGAAACGGTACGGTTCCCGACCGAAGCTGTTCGGACAGCTGTTGCGACGCCGCGTTCGACTGCCCGTTCAGAAGTCACTGCTTCGGATTGTAGACACCTAATCTCAAAAACAATATGAAAAAGATTCTTTTATGCCTCGCGGCATTGCTGTGCGTGACGGTAGTCTCGGCACAGGAAGACGATCTTACGCCGGTAGAACTGGCGCTTATGGTCGGTAAAACGAACGACGCTATCAAGGCTCGTGCGGAGTACGTCGATACGATGCCCTCGGGGGTAGAAGTGTACCGACGCATCAATGCGTATGACAAGATCGAGGTAGCCTATTACTGTACGTTCGACAGTAACGGGAGACTGGAAAACGTATGGTACAATACCCCGCATGCGTTGGGCTGGGAACTTAGTTTCATTCTAAGTGACTACAAGGATGAGATCGGTAAGGGTAAGAACGAAAAGTACAACCCGATGTTGGAACTTCACATGCGCACCACGTATCCTTTTAGAAATACGTGGGTGGTATTCGACCATGCCGAACAAAGAGTGTACATCTACAAGAAGAAATAGCTATGCCACGCCGAATGCCGGAGAGAGTTATGAACCCTCTTGACTTGTTCAGAAGACAATTTACGGAGGTACCTTCCCCCGTGGGGGGACTTCCTACGATGTCCACGCGCATAGCGGATATTGCGTCGGACGATCTCGGTGATCTTATCGCACGCTATACCGCGTGGAGGGAGTTCACCGAAGACCGCCATCTGGAAGCGTGCGCGGTATACGCACAGGTGAAGTCGGAGTACGATTTGGAGATCGACCGCTTCATTGCCGAAAGCCGCAGGAGCATATCCGCGACGGACAAACGTGCGATGGCCCACGTACACGTTACCGAACTCGGTCTTACCAAGAAGCTCGACGAGGCGGGTATCTACCGCGACCTTCTGGCCGGTAAACTCGATTCTTTCAGTAACGTGCTGGCCATGCTCAGTAGAGAACTTACCCGTAGAGGGGTTATGAACGGATAGTTATGGGAGCTTTACATTTTTCGATCGACACGGGTTTCGGTGACTTTCTGGTAACTCTCGCACGCGAGAAGGTTACTACGGAGTACGATCTCGATGCCGCCGTCAAGATTCTTACGGATTCCCTTTCAGGGATGAGTAGAGACCAAGCGCTGTGCATTATCAGCGGCGAGTACGATCTTTCGGTCACATCTTACGGAAGTCTTACGATAGTGGCTTCGTCGGAGGATCGCAAATTCTCGCTGTTCGACTGGCTGCGATCAGAGAGATCGTCGTTGGAGGAGTCATGCAAAACATGGTGGAGTACGGCAGCCGAGTATCGACACGATCTTTCGGAGCAGACGATACCGGTAACGCTTTTGCAGGTGTGGTCGATGCTGGCCGGTTATCCTGCCTACGGAGTGTTAAAAGAATCCGACGAAGTAAAGTGGATCAAGTCTGTTCAGAACCAGATGCATGCGTTTATTAAAAAGTACTTCGAATTCGGTATTCTGTGGGACAAAACGATACAGGCGTGTCCAGAGATGTTCCAGTTAAGACCGTGGAGTAACTGTAAAGAGTTTTCACACTTCATTCTGGAAGTCGAATCACTGCAACACGGCAGTACTCCCGAAAGGGAATTCGCACTGGATCGTTACATCTCTGCGGAACTTATGAACCGTACTATCAAGATAGAACCCGTCGATATAACGGGAGACTACGACGCCGGATGGCTTTCTCCGAAAGGAGAGTTCTACGGATTGCGCGGTACGAAAGCGAATCTGCTCCATATAACCATAGCGAATGCACTTATCGAGAATGGGGTGCTCCCTTCGGAGTTCCCCGACGGTGTTACTTCGGTTGACAGACTTCTCGAAGTTCTCGGATGGTTGAAAACAGAGAAGAACACTGTTATATACGGTGGTTACTGGGTAGACCCAATTGTACCCGTCACCGATGAACAGATCGAGGCTTTGTGCCGGTATGCCGACGCGGTGTATGGAGGTTTCGTTATCATTGACGGGAAATCGATAAGCTCCTATACATTGCGAAGTACGGAACCGATCATGCGCAGAAAATGGTTCAGATAATCGGTTTGCATCTTTAATGGAAATGGACTATATTTGTCGAAGACCATCAAATATTAGACCATGCCCATTCTTAAAGAAGTTCTACACCGAAAACGACCGCCTAAGGAGCAGGTACGAAGCAACGGTATCGTCGTAAAGCATCCGACGTCCAAAAATACGTGGAAGGAATTCGAACGCCGGGTTGCAAGTTTCTTTGGAACTCGGCGTGTTCCTTTATCCGGTAGCAACAGCGGACACGGTACGAACAGCGATTCGCTGCATCCTGAACTGTATATAGAGTGCAAAGTACGTCAGAAGTCGTGGTTGTGCACCTTGTTCCGGGACACCGCATTCAAGGCGAAGGCCGAAAACAAACTTCCGATTGTTGCGATAAAACAGAAGAACGAACGGGGGTATCTGCTGGTAATGCGTCCGTGCGATTTGGAGGAGATTGTCGAAATACGCATGCGAAGTATAAAAGATGCGGAATAATTTTTCGGAAACGATTTTCTGATTATATTTGTAACGTTCAAGGTTATTTGGTCGAAGGCTTTACGGTATCAATTATGGAGATCGATATTGAAACAAAGACGGTAACTCTGAGGTGTAAATCGTCCACGGATGCCAACAAACTGGCCGGAAGTATATTTTCCGTCCGGCAGGTAAATCCCGAATCGAGGATCATAATCCGTGTTATCGGTGCAGGTGCCCTTAATCAAGCTACGAAAGCCTGTATTCTGGCCAACAAGTATTTCATCAAACAGGGTGTGACCCTCGCACTGCAACCGTCGTTTCAGACGGTAGAGGATTTCACCGCGATAGAGTTAAAGATCATCTTCATCAAAAACTGAGAAAGTTTTTTTGGAGATAATCATTTTTTAACTACATTTGCAGTAGCGGTTATTACGGCTAATCGCTTTACAAAATAATACGCCGAACGTAAAATAGCTTTCAACTATGGCACGTAGAGCAGCAACTCCCGCTCCGGCACCCGCTCGTGGTGGTCGTCGGGCAGCAGCCCCCGCTCGTGGTGGTCGTAGAGCAGCCGGTGGCGGCCGTGCCGCTGCCAGCACCGCTTCGAAGTCGTAATTCGAGACGGGCGACACCAAGATACCCCTGCACGCTATGTTGTAGGGGTATCGTTTTTCAAAGACTGATCGTAACACACTGAATTTATGGAGAAGAAAGTACTGTTGTTTTCCGGTGGCTTCGATTCCATGTTGCAGGAGTGGCTGATAAAACCGGACATTCTTCTGTATGTGGATATGCGGACGTCATATTCCGACCGTGAGGTAGAAGCCCTCCTTCGACTTCCTGACCACTATACGCACAGGATGCGTGTTATTCATTTTCCGCTCGGAGAGTACGAACGTGATAACAAGTATCTGCCGTATCGGAACATGTTTTTGGCCGGTCTCGCGATGCAGTACGGGCAACATGTGTACTTCGGTTTCAACGAAGCAGATGATGCACCGGACAAAGACGATACGTTCATCCGAAGACTTACGACGTTGTTTCGCCACCTGAATAAACACTGCATCGGAGATATGGGGTGGGAGACTACGAATTTCAGTTTCTCGGCCCCGTACAAACACCTGACCAAAACGGAGATGGTGGCGGAGTGTCTGAAACAGGGTATGCCCGTCGATTGGATTCGCGGTATTCGTTCCTGTTACGATTCTGAGAGCGTTATCGGTTGCGGTGTGTGCCGTCCGTGCGTGAATCGCGCCGTGGCGCTTATCAATAACGGAATTTACTCGCCGGAGCTGTTCGACACCCCGATAACCGCAGATCGAATAGCCGATCTTATGAAAGAGACCAGAGAATACGACGGGGGAAACTATTCCAAGCGATATTATGCCGATCTCCAAAAGGCTAAGCGACTACTCCGCTGAGGACAACAAGGCGGTATTGTTTTTCTCCGCTTCGTCCACGGGTGATACGGAGCAATTGCTCGATTTCGGAATCCGTGAGATTCTCGTGTCGTACTACTACATGCGGAAAAGTCTGCCGTACTACGAGAAAGTTCTTGATGAACTGCAAAAATGCGGCGGATTGTTCATGACAGACTCGGGAGCATTCTCCTTCATGGGTGGTGTAGGCGCCGATGTTTCGGAGATGACTTCTGAAAAGTACTGGATTCCCTATCTTACGGAATATGTCGACTGGTTGCGTGCTCACAAGGATAAAATATTCTGTGCCGCCAACCTCGATCTGGATAAACTGGTCGGTAGGGATGTAGTACGCCGGTGGAACGAGGAATATTTCGAACCTCTCGAAAAGGAAGGTTTGCAAATAGTATACGTCGCCCATGAGGACGAGGGAGACCCCCACGCGATCAAACATTTCAGGGAGTACTGCAAACGATACCGATATGTTGGAGTAAACCAAACACACAAAGACTACGCTGTTAAGTTTTACCAAGCGGCGAAGGAGCATAATGTGCGTGTGCACGGTTTCGCGTGGACGGAACTTAACATATTGAAACACTATCCTTTTTTCAGCAGCGATTCCTCGGTAGGATACGACAGCATGGTGGTCGTCAAGGATTCCGAAGGAAACGTACTGCACATGCCCGTAGGGGAGGTGTTCGACCGGTTTACAGAGAAGACCGAGTATGCGCATGAAAGCCGTGCGCTGACGGAAGGGTACCATACACTCGCAGTAGATGGCTCCAACAGGATTGTGTGGGCACCCATGCGCTCCGTAGTAAGACACCGCGTGACGAAAACAATGTACCGTTTGTATATAGAGGGCGGTATACGATTGGACGTCACGGAGGATCATTCTCTTTTGCAATTGAACAAGGAGGGCGACCTCGTAGAAGTATCCGCGAAAGACCTAAAAGAGGGCGACTACCTACTTACGGCTAACCGGTTTCCGTTCGACGAGGATTTAACGGATGACCTGTTCGATGAGACGATGCTTCAATTCTTGGGCTTGTGGTTAGGTGACGGCAGCTATTCCGGTAGAACTGGAATAAACATGTCTTGCTACAATACGCTCGAAACTCGGAGAATCATCGACGAGGTAGCTTACCGATTCGGGGCTAAGACTACACCCTCTAAGAACGGTGTAGACTGCCATATTTCCAATAAACGTTTACGGAGATTTATGCAGGAACTCGGTTTCGAAGGACATTCTGATACGAAAAGAATCCCTCCGTTCGTGTATTCTCTTACGGAATCCGACATAGGCTGGTTACTCAACGGGTACTTCTCTGCGGACGGAACTGGTTCTGGTCTTGGTGTGTTCACAATATCCGAGGGACTTAAAGCGGACGTCGTACTGCTGCTGAACGGTATGGGGATACTTACCTCCGTGACGGAGAATCCTTCGGGTCACTTTTTCAAGGATGGGAAACGATATGCCAAGAAAAGGGGATGGCATATCTCTATCCGTGACACGAACAGCAAGAAGCGGTTTCTTGAAAAAATAGACTTCTGCATCGCGTACAAACATAACGCGGTGTTTTTGGACGTAATGGGGAATCTCGGTAAGGAGCAACTGTGGGCCAAAAAATCCGGTGTCCCCGTCGAACTGTCCGTGACGGGACGTATCGCATTCAAAAGAGACACGCCGCGGGTGTCGTCTTTGAAACCTTCGCAACGTCGAGTAAACCGAGACCGAAATACGTCGAATTTCGCGCGAAAAGTGGTGGATAACGACGTGTTGTTCCCCGTTATTCGTAAAATCGAAACGCTTCCCGTCGGTGAAGTAGAAGTATTCGATCTGGAAGTTCCTCTGTATGAGAATTTCATTGCCAACGGAGTGGTGGTGCACAATACTACATGGTTGGGAGGTGTTCGATATGGCACTACCTATGACTACGACGGTAAGAATTTCAGAACGATCGACTACAAGCATAAACATATAAGAAAGCTGCGCGCTTTGAAATATAAAAAAATAGGCGTATCTTTGGATGACGTTCTCGGTGAGGAGAAACGAAAACCGGTTAACCGAATGAATCTACTGGGTTGGATGGGTTTCCGAAAAGAATTCCTTAAAATGGCCAACCTCAAATTGCACAACAGGACGGTAGCACATTACAAGTAGTTATGAGCGAGGATGTAGTAAGGGCACGAATCGATAAAATCCGGGAAGCCGGTAACGATGAGGAGAAACTCAAAGAGTGTCTGTGTTCGTTTTTCCTGCGGGGGGATTGCCCGACCTGCGTCGGGTGTCTTCAAGAGATGGCCGATCTCAGAGAATGCCGAAAATTCTACTTCGACCACATACGGGAGAATCCTATGGATATATGGTCTCCTGAATTCGAGGTAGTGAAGGTCATTTCCCGTGACAAGGTTTCTACGGGCGATTTGGTCGGTATCGGTATTCGCTGCGACAACTGCTATATGTCGGAGAAGTGCCCGTTGTGCAAACCCGGGTACGAGTGCGGAATCGACTGGGGAAGTGAGAAACCCACTACGCCGGAAGCGTTCTACGAATTCCTCGTGACGATTCAGTACGAACGGGTGAAACGTGCGAGCGTGTTCGAGAAAGTCGACGGCGGTGTACCGGATCAGTTCCTATCCAACGAGATGGATCGTTTGTCCGGTTATATTCTGAACAGACTCGACCTTAACAGGGAGCGTCTGTCGGTTAACATAGAGGCTACCGGTTCGGCCGGCGGTAGTGCCGGGGGCGGTATACTCGCCAAACTGTTCGGCGGTGGTGGAAGTACGCTTCCCGCTTCGGAAGCTCCGAAGGAGATACCCGCCGAAGTCGTTAAACACGGAGAGATACCCGTTGCTGAGATCATAGAGGAGACCAAACGGGCTCCTCGTAAAGTTCCGAGAGTGAATGACGACAGTAAGTAAACATCTGCGCAAGGGGCGTAACAAAGTATCGGCTGTGCGGCGACACTATCGAAAGGGTTCTACGCATAAGACCGTTAACGGGAGGAAATTCGTGTACGTCGACGGTTTCTGGAAACACGATGACTACCCGAACGCTCCGAAACCGGGATGGTCTTACGAGAGGCTCCTCAAAGAGAGGGAGAAACTCGTAACCGATCTGCAAGACGGTTTGCAGGGACGCGATATTCTGCCTGCACGGAAATACGGTTTGCTTACGCGCAGAATCCGAAAGATAAACCGAATACTCGAATCAAGGAAATAACTATGGAAGCGTTACTGAAATCATTAGTGGGAAGTTCGATAGAGTACCGCGGTTCGGTACGGACTATCGAAGATGCGGCGTTCAAGTCCCGCACACTCCGTACCGAACGCAATCATATCAGGAAGTCTTTGGAGATGGGAAGTTCCCTGCCGGAGGATGTCCGGCTGATCCTCTACACGGAACTTCTCGACTATTACCGAAGCCAGTCGTACTATTTCGAGGTGCGCAGCAGTATCGTTTTCGGACGTGACCGTGCTAAGGTTATCGATATGCTGTCACGACCGTCGTCCGAGAGACTTGACGAACTCGAAACGAGACTTAGCTACGGCAGCAAGTATCCGTATCGCGAAGCTATCGTGTGCGCCTGCGGTTACTTTCTGCGGCTGCACGAGAGGTATCTCAACGTGCTGAAACCGTATCTGACCGCCGGAGAACTTATAACTTGTGTCTAAGATGTATAGAGTGAACACGATTTACCCCGCATTCATGGGGGAACAGAACTGTTTCGGGATCGGACAACGCTGCGTGTTCGTTCGGTTCAGCGGATGCAACATACGGTGCTACGAGAGCACGCTCGGTGTCACGTGCGACACGCCGGAGGCACTATGCGGTACGTGTGGTACGGAGATGACCACGAAGGAGATCATCGAACGTCTCAGGGAGTATAACATACGGACGATATGCCTTACGGGAGGTGAACCGCTGTTGCAAAAACCGATAGAACTTCTGTCGGCTTTGAGCAAGAACGGTTTCGCCGTGGTGGTCGAGACGAACGGTACGCTGTCCATCGAACCGTACAGACACGTGGAGAATATAAGTTTCGTGATGGACTATAAAGCACCGAGTGCAGGTGTGAAAAGTTTCTGTCACGAAAATTTTTATTACCTTCGCAAGAGAGATTACATCAAGTTCGTACTGTACGATGATGCGGACTACGAAGATATGAAGATCATCTGCGAACGGATGAAAGGAAAAGTGAATCTTGTTGCCGGCCTGTTTTGGGGAGCGAAAATAGGATATGTAGAATTGGCTAATCGTATTTTGCGCGACAGATTACCTTTGAACCTCAATATGCAGGTTCATAAGATGATGGTGCTCTACGACGAGTACCCGGAAGCGGTAAGGACGCTTGCCGTTCCCAAAGAACTGTAAAACCTTAAATTTATCAGACTGATGAAAGAGAACGCTTTGGTTCTGAATGAGGCCGACAAGACACTTATGTATCTCGTGGGCTGCGACGAAGGCGAAGTAACCAATTTCGCCAACATGATGTCGACGGAGACGCTTCCGGGAAGCTCCTACCTCGACAAACTCAACAAGGGATTCTACCAGAAGGTCGCCGCTGAGGGTAAGGCGTCCGACTGGGTGCAACTGGCCGGTTCCAAACCCACCAAGTGCGCCGTATTCGCAATGACGGAGAACACGTCGTACCTCGGCAAGCGCGCCGTCGACTTACAAGATCACATCAAGATCGGTGCCGACGACAAAGTAACCGGCAACCTTAAATACGTCGCGAAGTTCGTGAAGTTCAACGAGGCGGTGAAGGCAGAGCAGTCGGGGCATTATCTGTTCCTGTACATTCCGCTGTCGCAGGATGCTGCCACGCTGAAAACACAGTCGGTGAAAGTCCAAGTGGACTCCAAGAGTGAAAAGACGTTCCCGCCCGAAGGGAAGGGACTGCCTCTGATCGTTCGTATCGCCGAAGGGACTAAGAAGATCAAGCTGACGGTCGTGACCGATTCGACCTCCACGACCCGTACTTTGGATGTTTCGGAGCTGAATCTCCGGTAAACCGACACGTCGAAGATAATTTATCCCGAGATTTGCAATATTGAGAATCTATATTTATATTTGCAATGACTGGGTAATAGATGTTGAATCTAAAATTTTAAGCTATGGCTGCAATTAAGAATCTGGTTATTCTGAATCCGGCGGACAAAACGCGGTTCTACTCCGTGGCTTCCGGTGAAGGAGCACCTGCCGACGTTACCGACGAGCTGATCGTGAACGTCAAGGATTTTCCCGTCGGATCGCAATATACCGATGTCAGCGGCAAGAAGTTCTACGTTCGTATGGCGGAGAACAAGGCTGTCGCCGACTGGGTGGCTGTAAACGCTGGCGAGTAACGAATCGGGAGGGAGTACGAGAGTGCTCTCTCCCCTTATTCATTTGAGATGGCTTCCTTTATTCAATTACGTGGCGATACGATAGACCGGTTCCTTGAATTCGATCCGGTTCTGGGTCTTCGGGAACCCGCATTGGTATCTGTCGATGCGGAGAACACGACGCTGTATACCCACATGAAAGTGGGTGACGGTGTGCACAAGTTCTCGGAGTTACCGCTTCTTGATTTAGGAGGGAACATAGTAAGCTACAATGACCTTGACGATCTGCCCTCTATCGGTGGGGTTCAGATCAAAGGTGATCTCTCTCTTGAACAGCTCGGGATCGCATCTTCGGATGAAATGAAGGAGCTGGATAAGCAGTTCGTTAAATCGAAGTCCATACGGGGTGTCGAAGTACTGTTCGACAGTGAGGCACCCATGCAGAACGATGACGTTATGTACATCGAGGTTGCTCAGACAAATGGCGAATGATCGGAGAATAAGACAAGTCACACTCAATGGGAAAACGATACCTCTCGACCGAATCAAGAAAATCACTCTCAACGGGGAGGTTCTTTGGCCGGTAGAGGGTTTCGAACGACACGTACAGAGGGTTATCTTCAACGGGGAAGTCATTTGGGAACTCGTTACCCTCTATCTGAATATAGAGAAGGAAATCGTCTGGCTTACGGAATAT
>ERZ1673751.165-NODE-165-length-93649-cov-16.773885_pt1 | contig 93649 bp, 72 predicted proteins | sample MGYA00580202_ERZ1673751 | MGnify/ENA primary metagenome ERZ1673751 (study PRJEB41218, sample SAMN15661780) | gut metagenome | host: Homo sapiens | place: Canada: London | collected 2015-08-20/2019-03-30 | study: EMG produced TPA metagenomics assembly of... | reverse complement strand
AACACTTTACACCTCTCGTTGCGCTATCCTGCTAATCCGCTGAAAGTTTATTTTAATATTCTTTAATCGTGAAAATATTCATATATCTCGTCGTAGTAATCTTCGTATAGGTTTTGAGGGGCGCCATATATTCGCTCATCCTTGGACCATTCGAATTCCCGTAATTGTCGCCGGGGTTCCTCAGCACGGTAAATAATCAGACGACGATTGTAGTCGAGTTCTTTTATATCGGTTACTGGGCGTGACGAGTCATTATTTATCCATGGATTTTCTTGCACGACCGGAGTAGACTGGTTGTAATAATATACGATCAAACACATAATGCAAAAAAAATAAAAATCCACCTACCAACAATCCTAGACATCCTACCAACCGCTTTCTCGGCAGTTCTATACCAAAATCATCATCCTTCATTTTCGCCATACTTATCAGTCTTTTTTTACGAAAATAAGAAATATATGACAATGCAGAAATATATGTTACGCAAAATAGCGAATTTCGCACATTCTCCAAATCGTTACCGTGACCTCTGAAAATCCTCTTAAAGTCTGTTTGTCAGATTGGTATTCTTATCAACTGATTTATTAAAATAAATATCAATCATTTTACAACTTTTTATTATCAATTCTGGCATTTTAATTGAAAATTTCTTAGATTTGTAGAAATTGGATAACACCACGATCTTATGGCACAACGGGAACTACTACTCGGAGACGAAGCCCTCGCACTGGGCGCGCTCCACGCCGGACTGTCGGGCGTCTATGCCTATCCGGGCACGCCCTCGACCGAAATAACCGAATTCATTCAGGGTCATCCGCTCACCGCCGAGCGCGGCGTGCACTGCACTTGGTCGGCCAATGAAAAGACCGCCATGGAGGAGGCCCTCGGCATGTCGTTCGCCGGAAAACGGGCGCTGGTCTGCATGAAGCACGTGGGCATGAACGTCGCCGCCGACGCATTCGTCAATTCGGCGATGACCGGCGCCAACGGCGGGCTGGTCGTGGTCGCGGCCGACGACCCTTCGATGCACTCGTCGCAGAACGAGCAGGACTCGCGCTTTTACGGCCAGTTCGCCCTCGTGCCGACCTTCGAACCTTCGAACCAGCAAGAGGCCTACGACATGGTGCAGGCGGCCTTCGACTTCTCGGAGAAGTACCGTATTCCCGTACTGATGCGTCTGACAACCCGCATGGCCCATTCGCGGGCCGTGGTCGAAGTCGCCGGCGTCCGCGCCGAGAACGAACGCTCCTACCCCGCCCAAACGCGCCAGTGGGTGCTGATGCCGGGCAATTCGCGCGTAAGGTACAACACGCTGCTCGACGACTACGCCCGGTTCGAGACCGAAGCCGCAGAGAGCCGGTTCAACCGCTATACGGACGCCCCCGACAAATCGGTCGGCATCATCGCCTGCGGCATCGCCCACAACTACCTCGCGGAGAATTATCCCGGCGGCTGTCCGCATCCCGTGCTGAAAATTTCGCAGTATCCGCTTCCGGCCTCACTCGTGCGCCGCATGGCGTCGGAGTGCGGTTCGCTGCTCATCATCGAAGAGGGACAACCCGTCGTCGAGCAGGCCGTGCGCGGTATCCTGCCCGCACCGCTCGATATTCGCGGCCGCATGACGGGCCAGCTGCCCCGCACCGGAGAACTCACGCCCGACAGCGTGCGCGCCGCACTGGGACTCGCGCCGCACGCCACGCACGCGGCCAGCCAAATCGTCGTGCCGCGTCCGCCGGCCCTGTGTCAGGGCTGCGGCCACAGGGACGTCTACACGGCTTTGAAAGAGATTGCGGACGAACACGAAAACGCCAAGGTATTCAGCGACATAGGCTGTTATACGCTGGGCTGGCTGGCTCCGTTCCACGCCATCGACACCTGCGTCGATATGGGCGCTTCGATCACGATGGCCAAAGGAGCCGCCGACGCGGGCGTATATCCGTCGATCGCCGTCATCGGCGACTCGACCTTCACCCATTCGGGCATGACGGGACTGCTGGACGCCGTAAACGAGCGCAGCAACATCACGGTCATCATCTCGGACAACCTGACGACGGGCATGACCGGCGGACAGGATTCGGCCGGCACGGGCCGTCTGGAGCAGATATGCGCCGGCATCGGCGTCGATCCGGCCCATATCCGCGTCGTGGTGCCCCTTCCCAAGAACCGGGAAGAGATGAAAGCCATACTCCGCGAGGAGATCGCCTACGACGGGGTTTCGGTCGTCATCCCCCGCCGCGAGTGCATCCAGACCGCCAAACGCCACAACGCCGCCAAACAGAAACAATAGGGCCGACGGCACTGACGGCGGCAAACACGCGACCGGAAAAAACGCGGCAACGAACACCAACCAGCAAACAACGGAACACTTATGAAAAAGGACATCATACTTTCGGGCGTGGGAGGACAGGGCATCCTCTCGATCGCCACCGTCATCGGCAAAGCGGCCCTCGACGCGGGTCTCAGCATCAAGCAGGCCGAAGTCCACGGCATGAGTCAGCGCGGCGGCGACGTACAGTCGAACCTGCGCATCGCGTCGGGCGAAATCGCTTCGGACCTCATTGCGCGGGGCGTTGCCGACATCATCATTTCGCTCGAACCGCTGGAAGCCCTGCGCTACCTGCCGTGGCTTTCGAAGGAGGGGTGGGTAATCACCAACACCGCGCCGCTGATCAATATCCCGAACTATCCCGAAGCGGAAGCCCTCCGGCGCGAACTCGACGCACTGCCGCACGTCGTGGCGCTCGACGTGGACGCCATTGCCAAGAGCGCGGCATCGCCCCGCGCCGCCAACATCATACTGCTGGGCGCAGCGGCGCCGTTTCTGGGCATCGACGCCGAGAAGCTCGAAGCCGGCATCCGCGCCATCTTCGCCCGCAAAGGCCAAGAGATCGTAGAGATGAACCTCGCGGCGTTCCGCGCAGGATACCAATACGCACAAAAACAGACCGAATAATGGAACGGCTTCCACTCGACCGCTCTGTGCTCGACTCCGCGCTGGAGCGCATGGACATCGCCGACATCGCGCAGGCGACCATCCGCCAGTCGGGCGACATCGCCCGCATACTGGAAAACGAAACGGGAACGGAATTCCTGCACCTCGAAATGGGCGTTCCGGGACTCCCGCCCGAACAGGTCGGCGTCGAAGCCGAATGCAAAGCCCTCCGGCAGGGCGTGGCGTCGCAGTACCCCAGCATGTCCGGCATTCCGGAACTGAAGGAGCAGGCTTCGCGTTTCATCCGCGCGTTCCTCGACATCGGCGTCGCACCGCAGGGCTGCATTCCGACCGTCGGTTCGATGCAGGGCAGTTTCACGCTGTTCCTGCTCTGCTCGCAGCTGGACCCGAAGAAGAACAAAATCCTCTTCATCGACCCCGGATTCCCCGTACAGCGCAATCAGGTGCATATCCTCAATATCCCGCACGCTTCGTTCGACATCTACGAGTACCGCGCCGAAAAGCTGGGTCCCAAGCTGGAAAGCTACCTCACGCAGGGCGACGTGGCGGCCATCGTCTACTCCAACCCCAACAATCCGGCATGGATCTGCCTCACGGAAGAGGAGCTGCGCACCGTCGGCGAACTGGCGAGCAGGTACGACGCCATCGTCATCGAGGATCTGGCCTACCTCTGCATGGACTTCCGCAAACCGCTGGGACGGCCTTTCGAAGCGCCCTATCAGTCCAGCGTCGCCCGTTATACGCAGAATTATATCCTGATGATCTCCGGGTCGAAGATATTCAGCTACGCCGGACAGCGCATCGCCGTCGCGGCGATCTCCGACACGCTCTACACCCGCCAGTATCCCGCGCTCCGGGAGCGTTACGGCATGGCCCGTCTGGGCGACGCCTATGTGCTGACGATACTCTATGCGGCATCGTCGGGCACGAGCCATTCAGCCCAGTACGCCCTCGCGGCCATGTTCCGCGCCGCGGCCGACGGCCGGCTGGATTTCGTGGCCGAAACGTCGGAATACGCACGCCGCGCACGGCTGACCAAGGAGCTGTTCCTGCGCCACGGTTTCCGCATCGTCTACGACAAGGATCAGGACGAGGCGGTAAGCGACGGATTCTTCTACACGGTCGGCTACGGCGATCTGACCAGCTCGGAGCTGCTGAGCGAACTGCTGCTCTACGGCATCTGCGCCATTTCGCTCACCACGACCGGCAGCCGCCAGCCGGGCATCCGCGTCTGCGTCTCGCAGCTCAACCGCCCCGAACAGTTCGACCTCTTGGAAGCCAGACTAACCGCCTTCGGGCAAAACCACCGATAAGCCTATGCAATTCACGACAGCCGCCGAAGCCGCAAAGCTCATCCGATCGCACAGCAGCGTCTACATTCAGGGCAGCACCTCGATTCCCGAAGTGCTGGTCCAAGCCATGACCGACCGTGCCGATGAACTCACCGACGTAAAGATCTACTCCGGATTCGCCGTCGGACGGGCCGATGCCCCCTATTGCAGGCCCGAATACAAAGACACGTTCCTCGTAAACAGCCTTTTCGTCGCCAACAACATCCGCCGCTGGCTGGCCGCAGGTTACGGCCAGTCGATCCCGGCTTTTCTGGGTGAGATTCCGGGGCTTTTCCGCGACGGCACGCTGCCTGTCGACGTGGCGATCCTCAACCTTTCGCGCCCCAACGAGGAGGGTTACTGCTCGTTCGGCGTATCGGCCGATCTGGCCGTTTCGGCCGTGGAGTGCGCTAAGACGGTCATCGCACAGGTCAATACGGCCATGCCGTTCTCTTACGGCGACGCCGTGATTCATCTTTCGCGCGTGGCGGCGGCCGTCGAGGTCGACGATCCGCTGGTCGAGGTCCCCTCAGCGACACCCTCCGAAATCGAAAGCAGGATCGGCGGCTACATCGCCGAACTGATCCCCGACGGCGCCACGCTTCAGATCGGCGTGGGCGGCATTCCCAACGCCGTACTGGCGGCTCTCACGGGCCACAAGCACCTCGGCCTGCACACCGAAGCGATGACCGACGGGGTCCTGCCGCTCTTGGAAAGCGGCGTAATCGACAATTCGCTGAAAAAGGTCATGCCCGGCACGACCGTCGCGTCGCTGGCCCTCGGCTCGCGCCGTCTGTACGATTATATGGATTACCGCAAAGACCTCTTGATGAAAGACGTGGCGTGGACCAACGATCCGTTCCGCATCCGCGAAAATCCCCGCGTCATGGCGATCAATTCGGCCGTCGAGGTGGATCTCACGGGACAGGTGTGCGCCGACTCGGTCGGAGAACGCATTATCTCAGGCGTGGGCGGTCAGCACGACTTCATGTACGGCGGTGCGCTCTCGGAGGGCGGCAAAACCTTCATCGCCATCCCCTCGACCACCCCGAAGGGCGAATCGAAGATCAAAGCGCTGCTGACGCCCGGCGCGGGCGTCGTCACGACCCGCCACATGGTCCAGCACGTGGTCACCGAATACGGCGTAGCGCACCTGAGAGGCCGCAACCTCGCCGAGCGCGCCCGTGCGCTGATCTCCGTCGCCCACCCCTCGGTGCGCGAAGAGCTGGAAAAAGCCGCCTGCGAACGCTTCGGTTACACGTTCCTGCGGATTAAGTAAATGCACGGAGACAGCAACAGTACGGGCCGCACTTTACAGCTGCGGCCCGTATTGTGTTCAGCGGTCTCCTGTCGTGCAGTTCCCGGCCCGAAAACCGGGCGAAAACAAAATAAAAGGCGAACTTTGCCCGTTACCACACAAAAAACCTGAAAATCTATGCACTGGAAATACCTCCTTTTCGACCTCGACGGCACGCTGACCGACCCGATGCAGGGCATCACCCGCTCGGTGCAGTACGCCCTGCGGCACTTCGGGATCGAAGTCGAGGACCTGACGACGCTCTGTCCCTTTATCGGACCGCCGCTGCGGGATTCGTTCCGCGAATTTTACGGCATGACCTCCGCCCAAGCCGACGAGGCGTCCGAAAAATACGGCGAATACTTCAGCCGTCAGGGAATCTTCGAAAACAAGCTCTACGCGGGAATTCCCGAACTGCTGTCCGCCCTGCAGGCGCAGGGTGCGACGCTGGCCATCGCCACCTCCAAACCCGACTTTCTGGCCGAACGGATCGCCCGGCATTTCGGGTTCCGCGACCGTTTCACGCTCATCTGCGGCGGAACGGCCTATGGTCCCTGCTCGACCAAAGCGGGCGTAATCCGCGAGACCCTCGCACAACTGCGCATCGACGATCCGTCGCAGGCCGTCATGATCGGCGACCGCCGCTTCGACATCGAGGGAGCCGCGGCCGCAGGCATGGAGTCGATCGGCATATTGTGGGGCTACGGCAGCCGCGAAGAGCTGGAAAAGGCCAGTCCCGATTACCTCGCAGCCGACATCCCGGAACTGCGGCGAATATTGGGGTAACGCACCGAGGTCAGGCGGCAGGCAGAAACGCAGGAGTCAGCCCCCGGCGGTCCCCTGCGTCAGCCGCATGACGGCCGGTCGGCAAAAAGGCTCGGACGGCGGAGCGGATGAAAACAGCATTGCGCCGCTTCCCATCTTTCACCGGGCACCCGCCCCTACGACACAAATTCTGCGCAGACAAATCGAAACGCCTGTAACCACGACAAACAAAAGACGCCCGCGGCAACCGCAGGCGTCTTCATCTATCCGAAAACCCGGAGTCCCCGGCAGAGCCGGGGCCGATCCGATTCCGAACTATTTTTCAAATTTCATTTCGTCCAGCAGCCAGTCCGCCTCGGCATATTTGTCGATAATCCACATCACGTAGCGGATATCGACGCAGACCGTACGCGCCAGATCGGGATGGAACCACACGTCGCCGGCCATCGACTCGCGGTTGCCGTCGAAGGCCAGTCCGATCAGCCGTCCGCGGCCGTCGAGCACGGGACTGCCCGAATTACCGCCCGTGATATCGTTGTCGGTCAGGAAATTGACGCAGAGCGTACCCTTTTCGCCCCAGCGGCCCCAATCCTCAGCGGCAATCAGCCGTTTCATGCGATCATCGACCCGGAATTCATACTCGTCGGGGTTGTATTTCTCCATATAACCCGCAATCGTCGAGCGCGAATCGTAATGCACGCCGTCCGACGGATTCAGGGGCACGACACTGCCGTAAGTCAGGCGCATGGTCGAATTGGCGTTGGGATACTGCGCAATCCCTTCCGAAGCGCGGAAGTCGTAGAGCAGGCCGGCATAACGGCTTTCGGCCTTGCCCACCTGCGCGCGAACCCGTCTCTCGGCCTTGTCCACCCCGCCCGTAAACCGCTGCACCCGCACCGATTCGGTGAGTCTGACCAGCGGATCGCGGCGCATCTCGGCGACCGAGCGGTTCCGTTCGAAATAGGCGTCATAACGGTCGGGATCGCTGCAGAACGACGCATCGAACGCTTCGCGCGCCATCCGGTCGGCATCGCCGCCCGCCGCATCGTACATCTCGGTCAACTGTTCGCCCCACATCTCGCGCGGCACATGCTTCGTGAAGTTCACGATCATCTTCGCCAACAGGTCGCGGTCGGTCTCGACATCGTAGTTGCGGCGCAGGCGGCCGCTTCCGGCAACCACGCTCTGCGCATCCTTCGAGTCGATCTTCAGCGAATCCAGCTTCAGGCGGTCCAGCTTGCCGAGGTACGACGACACGCGGTTGGCCACCAGCAGCGCCTCGCTCGGACCGAGCCACGCCTCACGGAAATAGTTGAGACTGCGTTCGGCGCCCCGGCGGCCCTCGTAGCCGCGTTCAAGGTCGGCAAGCAGCCCGCCGTCCTCGGCCCTGCGCGCCGAATCGGCTTCGATCCAGCGTTGCAGACGCTCCTCTTCGGCCTTACGGATCGACACCACGTCGAAACGGCGCAGGCACTTGTTTTCCCACTTGGCGTAATCGGCATAGTTGCTCAGCCCGAAATAGGAGTCGGAATACTTCATGCGCACCTTCGGATCGCGCTCCATATGGCGCTTGAGAATATCCATCCGGTCGTGGCGGTTGGCCACGACGACGGGATTCTTGACACGCTGTTTCTCGGCCACGGCGAACGACGAAGCGTAACGGTTCGTATGGCCCGGAAATCCGATCACCATCGCAAAGTCGCCGTCGTGCACGCCGCCCGTCGCAATACGCAGTACGCGGCGGGGCTTGAGCGGCACGTTGCCGGCGGAATACTCCGCAGGACGTCCCTCCGCGTCGGCATACACCCGGTAGAGCGTAAAGTCGCCCTTGTGCTGGGGCCAGCCCCAGTTGTCGTGATCGCCGCCGAAAGCGCCCAGCGTAATGGGCGGAGTTCCGACCAGCCGCACGTCCTTATAAACGTCGTAATAGAACATCAGGTACATTTTGCCGCCCCACATCGAGTAGCACGACACTTCGTGTTCGGTCTGCGCGGCATAACGGTCCTCGATCTCCTTGTACACGCGGCGCATGCCCATTATGCCCCATTTTCCTTCGGCCATCATGCCGTTGCGGATCGCCTCGACCTCCTCGGTCACATCGACCACCTTGCGCAGGAACCACACGGTCTTGCCGGCCACGGGAATCTCTTCTCCGCGCGTACGGGCCCAGAAACCCGTTTCGAGGTAGTTGTGTTCGGGCGTCGAAAGGGCGCAGATGTCGCTGAACGCGACGTGGTGATTGGTTATCATCAGCCCTTCGTCGGAGATCATGCTTCCCGTTCCCATACCGCCGTCCACGGCGACTACGGCGTCGGCGAGCGCCGAAGTCTGCTCGTTGTAAATCTCCTTGTCCTTTATCTTCAACCCCTTGGACTTCATCTGAGGGTAAATCTCCCCCAGCCGGTTGATCAGCCACATGCCTTCGTCGGCCACGGCGGTCTGCATGCAGAGCAGCACGACGGCCAGACAGGCTATCCATCTTCTCATATCTTTCATCTTCATAAAACGGGAGGAAACCGTCAGCCGATCCCCTCCCGGTCATTTTATTCGGTTACGGTCTTGCCCGGATTGGTGAACTTCAGCCGCGGATCGGCCTCCTTGAAGGTCCCGTCGGCCATGCGGAGCGTCCACTTCTCGGCTTGGAAAATCTCCTTCCAGAGCTTCTCGTCGTTCCACATCGACTTCACATAGTGAATACGCATGACGGGCGTCAGGTCGCGCAGCACGAAATCTACGGAGACAATGCCCTCGGAGCACGAAAGGAAGCTCTTGAAATAGGGGAACGCATTGCGGATCGGCATCTTCTCGATACCGGGGAACGCCATTTCGTAGACAGCCTTCGGGAACTGTTCGTCGTCGCCCCACTTCTCGATGTTGGCAATGAACCTGCCCGCCTGCTTCTCCACGTCGCGGAACATGATCTGCGCGAACTCCTCGCGCGAAACCTGCCCGGCGACCGCATAGCTCTTGAGCACGGTGTGCATCGGAATCACCTTTTCGCCCTCCTTGGCCGGAATCACCAGCTCTTCGGCGTCGATCGCCTCCTCGAACATCTTTTCGGTAATGCCGGCGGCGGGATCGGCGTAGACCGTCACATCCACGGGGCAGGCGAATTCGGAGGTGAAGCCGTATACGCCCTCGATCTTCTGCAGCACCATGCCGAAGTAGATCATATCCATCCGGTCGTGGAGTCCCTCGACGCCGAGTTTCACCACGTCGAGCATCGGCACGTTCTCGCCCGGCATGGCGTATTTACGCAGCGTCGGAGCGAAAATCGCGGCCTGAATCTTCAGCGTGTCGGTCTTGGCGGGGTCGAACAGCACCTCGACGCCGTGACGGCGGACGAAGGTCTTCACGCCGTAAACACCCGGCACGGTCTGCATCTTGGCCGAGAAGGCCTTCGAAGAGCCGAAGCACTTGATCGTCTGCAATCCCTCCATCTCGAAGGTCTGCAGATTCTCGACCTGCTCGTAATCGCCCCATTTCTCGTCGATCGTGGGCAGCTCCATCGTGGAACCCATCCACACAGCGATGAAGAAGAGCACGACGGCCAGCAGTCCCGGCACCCAGCGCAGCGAACGGCGGCCGTTGACCTGCAGGGCGTCCTTCGTACAGGAGCCGATACAGTTGCCGCAAAGCGTGCAATCGACGTGCTTCACCTTCACGTAGTCGTGGATCGGCAGCTGATAGGGGCACTTTTTCTCGCAGAGACCGCAGTTGTTGCAGGTGCGGATGTCACGCTCGATGTACATCAGCGGGAAGACGCAGCTGCGCATCTTGACGATCTCGACGACATATGCGGCCAGACATGCGCCGCCGATGGTCCAGATCCATGCGTCCGCAACGCCCAGCATGCCGAGAATCCAGCCGCCGAGGGCCGCGATGACGAACAGCAGCGTGAATTTGAAAATGTTGCTGGCCGCCCCCAGCGGGCAGATATACTTGCACCAGAACATCTTCACCACGAAGCCGCCCAGCAGCAACAGCGTAAGGCTCGTGAGCGACATCCAGAGCACGATCTCGCCCTTGAATCCCGTAGCCACGGCATAGAACGGATCGAGTTTCTTGCAGAACAGCTCGCTCGACGAGAGCGTGAAATAGAGGATCGTGAAGAGCAGCACGTACTTCACCACGCGCAGCAGTTTGTCTACGATGCTGCCCGACGGAACCTCGACCTGCAGATGCAGTTTCTTTCCGGCGCGGCCCATCCATTCGCCGACGGTGCCCAGCGGACAGAGGTAGCCGCAGAAAAGTTTGCTGAACAGGATCACTCCCACGGCGAGCACGAGGCCCATCATGATCTGGAGCATAGACATCGAGCAGGCCAGCGAGTTGTTCACCAGATAGGTTCCGAAAGCCTGCAGACCGCCGAAGGGACAGTAAGCCTCGACATCGACGGGGTTTTCGCTGAAGTTGGCCCAGAGCACCGTGCCTGCAATGGCGGCCAGTACGCCCCACTGCAGGATGTGCTTCAGGTAATTGGGTTTGCGTTTCATGTATCGTTAAGTATTGTGTTTGTGTGTGCGGAGCGGGTTATTCCCTGTCCTTGATACAGCGGACGGGAGCGGCGCAGTAACCGCCTTGGTATGCGACCGTTATACGGTTGAAACTCTTGTTGTAGGTGATCATGCCGGCATAATACTGAATGTTCTTAATGCCGCTGGCCGGGTCGTCGGCCGTATTGTAGGTAACCTTATAGCCGGTCGAACTGGGGAAATACCCCATGCCGAACGCCGAGGCGTCGGCAGCCGAGGCGGTCGCCATATAGGCCGGAGTCGCCGTGACATTCGCCGCATTGACATAACCGCAGCCTGCGATATTAAACCCGTCTTTATTGAGCTTAACGATCGAACCGCCGCTCTGCGTCTGTTCGAAATAGGGCGACGTCGGATCGGTGAGGTTGCCGCTGCCGACACCCGCCAGTTTCAGCCATTCGGCCATCGTCGGGATATGCCATCCTTCGGGGCAAATACCCCGCGCCCCTTCATACTGGTCGAAATTGTCACCCGTCATGTCGCCGGTCATCCCCAGCATCACCGGATAGCTGTACAGCAGACCGTTGCTTTCGACGAGCGACGGATCGGCCGCTTTAGACAGATTGCACGGATACCATACGCCGCTGCCGTCCTTCGGGTCGCTCGATATGGTTTTGCCGGCAGGCACATACCGCAGGTTTTCGGCCATCCACGTACGGCCGTCCTTCAGGGTCACGATCTCGTACTTCACGCCGCCCCATTCGACGGTCGGGGTCTCGACCTCGCCTTCGCCGTCCGGCAGCAGGTCGTCGCCGTCCACCCAGCCCGTAATAGGACCGCTGAACTTCACCTCGATGTCGGCCGGCTGCACGTTGCACTCCATGCGGCGGTTCTCACCCGACTTGAAGTCGGCCGTACCGAGCGTCTGCGTGCGTTTCTTGCCGTCGGCCGTGGTGACGGTAACCATCAGTTTGACACCGTTCTGCGGCACCAGAAGCGCATAGTAGACTTTGTTCGCAGTCGCCGTATTGGCGATCAGGTCGGAAGCCTCCGCGTCCGCTTTGGCCGTAAAGTTGCCCGTCGCTGGATCGAGTACGCCCGTCCCCACGGCGCCCTTGATGACGATATTCGTAATATCGAAACCCGATTCGTTCGTCACGTCGATAACGATGCGCGACATCTTGTGCTTGAAAGTCATCTGCGTGGACGACAGCGTCGGCTTGACGCCCGCCTTCACGGCCACGATCAGGTCCGAAGCCGTGTAGTTGTCGCCGCTCTGATCGGCCTTGACCGAGAATTCCGCGGGAATATCCCCGCCCTCCTGCCAAGGATAATAGGCGAAGAGCGTCGAGGTCGCATTGATGTCCTCATACCAAAGGAATCCCTCGGTCTTGAAATCGGTGCCGTCGAAAGTCATCGGCTTGTTCGACACGAAATCCTTGCCGTCGGCGGTCATCGTAACCTTCAGGCCGACCTTGTCGCCCAGTTCGAAATCGGTATCCGTGGCGCGCGTAGAGGCGGTCATGGCTGCCGGCGTCAGCGAAGGATTGCCGATCGTCGGAGTGATACGCAGCGTCCGGTCGCCCGGAACCCCGCCTTCGTTCTTCGAGCAGGCGGCAAAGCACACTGCCGCGGCTGCCGCAATCATCAAAATCTTTTTCATAGCTCTATCCGTTTAAGTTAAAAATTATATCCCACACTCACCGTCGCCCGCACCCGGTTGGGCTGCGCGACGTATTGCAGATCGAACCCGTGTTCGTAGCGCGCATACAGTTCGACGTAGAACCGCTCGATGTTGCGCCGCACGCCCAGTCCCGCCCCCAGCCGTTTGGCCGTCAGGTATTCGGTTTCATAATTGTAATATCCGGTCAGTTGTCCGGGATACTCGCCCGGCTGCTCGCCGGAGGTCTCGAACTGTTTTTCGCACTCCTCGAAGCCGCCCTGACGGTAGTCGGCGGCGAGGGTCACTTCCCAGAACCCGAAGGCGCGGATCAGTTCGGCATAGACTTTCGTAAAGTGCAGCTTCTGCCCCTTGACATAGGGATACATCAGCGTCGATTCGCGGTTGAGCTGCGAATAGGCCACGCCGGCGCGCAGGTCCGTATAACGGTTTGCAAATTCGTACTCGCCCCCCAGATCGAGCCCCTTGCGCCCGAAGATGGGCGTCGAGCCGTGAATGTAGGGCTTCGTCACACCGTTGACGGTCTCCGTCGTGATGATGTTCTCGTCGGTCCGGAGCGACCGCCAGTCGAGGTGCAGCCGCACGAAGTGCCTGCGCTGCAGGTTTCCGAGCGAAAGGGCGGCGTTCGCCGTCACCTGATGCGTCCCGAACTCATGCCAGATCATGCCGCGCTCGCCCGTCTCGCCCTGCCGGTTGCGATATGCGGCAGCGGCATAGACCGGTCCGTACTGCAGCTGCACGCCCGCGCCCTGCGTATTCTCCCGGACGGGAAATCCCGTGACGCCGCTGGTCGTGAGGTGCATGTCGCTGCTCTCCCAAAGCTGCAGCGAGCCGTAACCCAGACCGCGATCGAAGAAAGCCTGATACGATTCGGGCGTGGAGCCGATCTCCTCGGCTTCGAGTTTTTCGCTGTTCGTGCCCACGATATAGACCGCGCCCGCGGCGAAACGGCCCGCATGGTACATCACGCCGGGCGAGAATTCGAAGTCGAGCCGCGTGTTCTTGTGACGCAGGTCCTTGCGCTTGGCATAGTTCTGCGCTTCGAACTCCACGCGCAGGCCGCCCGTCCAGCGTCTCCCCAGCACGGCCGAAACGCCGCCCATGAAGGAGTAGTCCTCGCGGATTTTGCGGCCCGGCGTAAATTCGAGAATATCCACGGGATAATAGCCCGGTTGGGTGAACATCGAACCGCACATGTTGCGGCCGTCGAAATAGTCGTATCCGAAGCCGCCCGCGAAAGAGACCTTTTTCAGATGGCGCACCGACTCGGTCCGCGCGCCGGCGTTCCAGCTGTCGTCCGACGACGAATGGCCGGTCATCCCGCCGGTCTCCTTGGTGAAATAGATTTCGGCATAGGAGCGGCTCAGGCTGTCCTGCCGGATGCCCGCGGCGTTCGGGCCGCCGTTCCACGGATTGCGGCGAAAAACATAATCGAAACGCTCCTGTGCCGCGGCGCCTGAGACGGCAATTATCATCAGCAGTGTTAAAATCCGTCTCATAGGCTATTCACGCAAAGATTGTGTCTCACGCTCGTAAAAATCGTTCGACGAATTGTTGGTATCCACATATCGGTCGAATCCGGCGCTCGCAGTGGCCTCTTCGTCCAGCCTGCGGTAGAGGCTGTGTCCCTGCGCCTTGGCCGAGAATCCGACGTATCCGGCGTCCACATCGGTATGCAGACGCTTGTTTCTGGTCGCTTCCGACAGGTTGCAGACCTCGACGCCGTCTACGATCCACTCCCACGGAATTTTCGAATAGACGACGCTGCCGCTGGCGATCGCCGATTCGAGATCATTGGCCAGATAGGCGTCCAGATCGAAATCGCCGGGCGCCCGGAAAAGGATCACGGCGGGCGAATTCTGCGATATCACATAGACCACGGCCGTATTCGTTCCGGTTTTTTTCAGCACTTTCATATAGTGCGACTCATCGATCTGATCGCCCGGAGTAGGCGTGGGATGCAGCCGGTTGCCGGGATAATGCACCATGTCGTAAAGCACGAAGTAGCCTTTCCGGTTGAGATTCACCGACTGGGAGTAGGTCTGCGTGTGATCTACGCCGTAATAGGCCACGACGGCCTCTTCGCCCGGCTCCAACGGGAAATCCGTGCCCGTGCCGGGGAACATCCAGATACAGTCCGGCATGGCGGCGTAGTCGCGGAAAACGATGTTGCCCGAAGGGTCCGTACTCGTCCACGGATTGTTGGCGTTCGAGTTGTAGGGCGCGACCATACCCAGACAAAGGCCGTCGAGGTAGTAGGTGTCGAAACTGTTGTTGTGCAGGACAATATACTTGTCGTCGGCATACGAACCGGTCGCAGGCGGGTCCTGCGGACAGCCGCCCGAATAGATCTCCTTGATGAGGATCGTGCCCGGCTTGGCGTATTTCAACTCTACGCTCACATTCCGGTCCGCGCCGGCGAGGTCCACCTGTTCGACGGCGCCGTTGAAGACCGACGACGCATCGGGGCGGTCGAGCACCGAAAGCCGGTAATGCCCGGCGGCCACGTCGAAGGCCGCCACGCCGCGCGCATCGGTCAGCGCGGTGTAGACGTTGCTCGAATTGCGGTCGGTGAGTTTCACCGGAACGCCCTCCCGCAGGAAGGAGGCGTACTCTTCGGGGTAAACGACCTGCACGCTGAGCGACCGCAGCGTATCGCCGTAGGGATTGCCTTCGAACGACGTGCAGCCGGCGGCCAGCAGGCAGGATAATATGCAAAATAGCTTTTTCATCGTTTTCAGAATTTAAGACGCACCGTCAGGCCGTAATAGAAATCGGGCGTAAAGACGACCTTGACTCCCGAAGCGTACGACGCGACGAAAGGCCGGGAATTGGTGAAGTTATTGGCATAAAACGAGATGGATACATGATCCCCGATCTCCTTGGTGATGCTCAGGTTGGCCGAGAAATAGGGATCGTACCCGTCGCCGTTGAACGAGTAGGCATTGCCCGAACGAAGCAGCAGAGAGGAGAAGGCCGGATCGTTTTTCTGGGCGTCGGTGAAGGGATGGCGGTTGCCGTCGAGGTCGAGGTAGGCCACGGGCCAGATCGCCGTATAGCTGTTGCCGTCGTATATGCTGCCGCCCGTGGGATTGCGGTCCTCATCCACGTTGAAGGCGTATTCGCGGCCGTCGTACTCCGAAAGGTTCTGCGAACGCTTCACCAACGAAGCTTCGAGTCGGAGGGTGACGATCATGCGGATCGCGGGCACATGGGTCGTGGCCGTGAGGTTCGCGTCCAGCGCATGGGTCTTACGGCCGTTGTAGGTCACGACGGAGCTGCCCCCGTTGTCGGCGTAAATACCCACGTAGGGGAAGAATTCGCCGCCCGTCGTGATCGAAGGATAATAGGACGCCTCGCCTTTATTGACGTATTTGGTATAGCCGTAGGCGCCGTCCAGCCGCAGCTGCGTGCGGATGGGGTTGATCTGCGGGAAATCAACGACGAACTCCAGACCCATGCGGTCCACGGGCGAGCCGTTGTCTTGGTAGGTATTCTTGACGAAGGTGCGCTTGGTGGAAGTCGTCTCCATGGCGATCCATCCGGCCGAGGGGTCGTCCTTGTCGCGGACGAAGATCTCACCCGTCTGGCTGTCCACCCTGAAGAGCGGATTCGACGGCATCTGGAACGAGGAGCCGTCGGGCATCTTCGAGGGCAGCCCCATCACCTTGTAGGAGAACGGCTCGTAGGCGGCGCTCAGTTCATAGGGGTATTTGGTACGGTTGAAATAGCCGACCAGCGAAACCGAAGTGCCGCCGATACGCAGATCGACGCCGACCTCGGCGTTGCGGTTGCGCTGCCAGCGGAGGTTGTCGTTGTAGAGTATCTGGTAAGGCTGCGTGTGATAGACGTACACGCTCCGGTTCGGGCTGTAGGTGTTGCTGAACACCCGCGTATCGCGGTATTCGGGCAGCGGATAGAGGACGTTGAAGGACGGCAGTTTCTCGGTGATGCCCCAGCCGCCGCGGACCGTCACATGGTCGTTGATGCGGAACTTCAGGTTCAGGCGCGGCGAAAGACTCGACGTATTCTCATACTGCGTATTCTTGATAAAGGTCTTTTCGGCGCGCACACCCGCCATCAGCTGCAGCGAGGTCGTTCCCAGCGGCACGGTCAGCGTCTCTTCGAGGTAGGCCGCGAGGTTGTGCATGTAGGGAATATCGGTATAGGGGCGGGGGCGGTACCCGTCGGGTGCAAGGGGGGGGGCCGCATAATACTCTCCCTCCCCGACGTTGCCGTTGGCGCGCCACGACGCGCCGATCTTGGCATTGCTATGCACGTCGCCCCAGCTGCGGACCCAAGTGGCCTTCAGATTCGCCGCATAGTCGAGCTGCTTGGAGTCGATATTGCGCGTCGTATAGAAAGTCGCCGGAAGCATTTCGGCGATATAATAGCCCTCGCTTTCGGCATGGACGGCCGGGGTCTCCGTGGCCGACGACTGGTAGGTGTGCCTGCGTGCGAGCTTGTCGGCATAGCTGAGCGAAGCATCGAAATCGACGCACGTGATCCACGGTTTGTTGAGCAGCCATTTGAGCGACGTATTGGCCCGCAGGGCGTTGTCGCGCACCTTCTCCCACTCGCCCACCTGCGCGTCGGGGTCGTCTTCGGTATTCATGCCGCCAATGTTGGCCGTCACGCCGAAATTGAAACGCAGAACCTTGGCGAAGGTGTTCTGGTAATTGAGCGCAATGCCCGTGCGCGAATAGGAACTGTAGGGCGACGTGGGGTTCTTCATGGCCCGCGTGTACTCCACGCTGCTGTTCAGCACGCCGCGGTCGGTACCCAGATCGAAACCCTTCGAGGCGGAGATTTGTTTGGTGCGGGGATTGGTCGAGAGCACCAGCGTATAGGGCGTCTTGCCCTTGCGGGTCGAAATCTTCACCACGCCCGACGAGATATCGCCGTACTCGGCCGAAGGCACGCCCGTCACCACCTCGACCGACTCGATATTCGTCGAAGCGATGTTGCGGGTGCTCGCGCCCGACATTTCGCCCAGCGAAGCGTTGGTCGAGATGCGCACGCCGTCCACCTCGACGGCCGTGCCGAACGAGGCGTTTCCGGCCGCGGAACCGCCGCTGCGCAGCGAAAAGACATTGTCTTTGGTCAGATCGGGATTTATCGTCTTGCCGCCCGGCAGCAGCGACGAAATATCCGAAGCGTTCACCATTTGCAGGTGGTCGATGGCGTTGCCGCCGATCGTCCGCGAGGTGGCCATGGCATTGGGCGCCTCCTTGGCCGTGACGACGACGCTTTCCAGTTTCAGATTGTCCTCAGGCGCATAGAGCACGATACGCCCCATGCCGGCGCGGACGTCGAGTTCGGTTTCCGTGGTCGCATATCCCAGACACGACACCACGAAACGGGTCGCGCCTTTGGGCACGCCCTTCACGGTAAAATTGCCGTCGCCGTCGGCCACGGCCCACAGTCCGGCCTGCGGCAGCTCGACGACAGCCTGAGCGATCGGTTTGTCGGTGCCCTTGACCAGCACCCGCCCCGATAAATCGTAACGCTGCGCCCAAACTACGGCCGGAATTAGCGTGAATAACAGTAGCAGAAGTTTCCTCATATGATTGACCTAACGCAACAAATATAACTAAAATGAATATTTTTTGTGCATTTTCAAGCGTTTTTTTAACCATTTCAACAATTTTTACGGGCAGGAGATTCGATTCCGTCCGGCTCGGCAAAGACCGTTTCGCCAAATCCCCCATGCGTTCCGCACGGAAATACCTGCATTACAGCGAAAACGGACGGCTTATAAACATAGGTCCCAAAGATTAATTTTATTTTTACAGTACTATGTCGCACAAAGTATAAATATTTTACCTATATTTGCGCTTACCAACCGACGGTTTATTGGTGTTTAGTAATTTTTTATTGATTTTCGATAAAAATAAATTGTTTTTCAAGAATATTTTAATACCTTTGTTCCCGACGCCGTTTCCCTCGGCTTACAGATCGTAACTACGCAACCTTACAAAACCGCTTTACAACGGCAGACACAATATGATAAAGCTGGAAAACATCAACAAGACCTACGACAACGGGTCGCCCCTGCATGTGCTCAAGGGTATCGACCTCACGGTGGAAAAGGGCGAACTGGTCTCCATCATGGGCGCATCCGGATCGGGCAAATCGACGCTGCTCAACATCCTCGGCATCCTCGACGACTATGACAGCGGCAGCTACTATCTGGCCGGCCGCCTGATCAAGGATCTCAGCGAGACACAGGCCGCCGCGGCCCGCAACAACATGATCGGCTACATTTTCCAGTCCTTCAACCTGATCAACTACAAGAACGCCGTCGAAAACGTCGCCCTGCCGCTCTATTATCAGGGCGTCTCCCGCCGCAAGCGCAACGCCCTCGCCCTCGAATACCTCGACATGCTGGGCCTGAAGGAGTGGGCCGAACACATGCCCAACGAGATGTCGGGCGGTCAGAAACAGCGCGTGGCCATCGCGCGGGCGCTGATCAACAAACCGCAGATCATCCTCGCAGACGAACCCACGGGCGCACTGGACAGCGTCACCTCGCAGGAGGTGATGAACCTGCTGCGCAGCGTGAACGTCGACATGGGCATGACCATCATCTGCGTCACCCACGAACAGTCGATCGCCGACCAAACGGACAAAATCATCCGCCTGACGGACGGCGTCATCAGCAGTATCACCGAAACCGGACTGGCAACGCGATGAGAGAGCTGCTGCTGGAGATATGGACTTCGGTGCGCCGCAACAAACTGCGCACGTTCCTCACGGGATTTTCAGTCGCGTGGGGCATCTTCATGCTCGTCATCCTGCTGGGATCGGGCAACGGACTCAAGAACGGCGTGCTGTCGAATTTCGGCAACTACGCCACCAACTCGATCACCATCTCCGGCGGCTGGACCTCGAAGGCCTACGCCGGCTACAACAAATGGCGCAGCATCGACCTGAAAAACCGGGACCTCGAAATTCTGGTCAATGAATTCCCCGAAGTGGACGACGTCGCCGCCAAAGCGTGGTACCGCGGCTCCACGGCCACCTACCTCGACCGCTTCGCCGACATCAGCCTGCGCGGCTCGCTGCCCAAGATCCAGCAGATCGAAGGCGTCGAGATCGTCAAGGGACGTTTCATCAATCAGGCCGACATCCACAACTACCGCAAGGTGATCGTCATCGACGAGGCGCTCGAAAGAATACTCTTCCGCGGCGACGACCCGCTGGGCAAGCCGGTCAAAATCCACAACAACATCTACCGCGTGGCCGGCGTCTACAGAGGCGACGCCCAGCAGCGCAATTCGATGGGCTACATCCCGCTGACGACCGGCCAGCTGATCTTCAAGGCCAACGATCCGGTCGTGGACAACGCGATCATCACCGTACACGGACTCGACACCGACGCGCAGATGGAGGCGTTCGAACAGCGCATCCGCAAACGGCTGGCCGCCGAACACCACTACGATCCCGAAGACCAGAGCGCCCTGTGGATACGCAACACGATGGAGCAGTACAAGAGCATGATGATCGTCTTCGGCGGCATCAACCTCTTCGTCTGGATCATCGGTCTGGGCACCCTGCTGGCGGGCATCGTCGGCGTGAGCAACATCATGCTGGTGACCGTCACGGAGCGCACCTCCGAATTCGGCATCCGCAAGGCCCTCGGCGCCAAACCCGTGTCGATCATCCGCCTGATCCTGACCGAATCGGTGATGATAACGGCCATGTTCGGCTATATCGGCATGGTGCTGGGCGTTGCCGTCATGGAGGCGGTCAACTATGTCATCAACCAGACGCCGGCCCAGACCGGAAACTTCGGCGGCAGCATCTTCCTCAATCCGACGCTCGATCTGGGCGTGGCCGTCAGCGCCACGGTCGTACTGGTCATTGCGGGCCTGATCGCAGGATACGTCCCCGCCTACCGGGCGGCACAACTGAAAACGATCGACGCCCTGCGTTATAATAAATAAGGAGCCATGAGATTTTTCGATACGGACCGCTGGAACGAAATCTGGCAGACAATCAGCCGGAACCGCAAGCGCAGCATCATGACGGCGCTGGGCGTATTCTGGGGTATCTTCATGCTCATCGTACTGCTGGGAGCCGGCATGGGGCTGGGACGCCTGTTCCGCGCCCAGCTGGGCGGCATGTCCACCAACACGGTGCTGCTGCAAAGCAGCCGCACCTCGGTCCCCTACAAGGGCATGCCCACGGGACGCTGGTGGAGAATGGACAACGACGATCTGGAAGCCGTCAGCAAACTCGAAGAGGTGGAGTACACCTCAGGCGTCATCTGGGGCAACGAACTCCACTGCAGCTACAAAGAGCGCAAGGGCGACTATCAGATGATGGGATACACGCCCGACTACCAGAAGATCAACCCGCAGAAGATCATCGCAGGCCGTTACATCAACGAGGTAGACATGGTGCACAAGCGCAAGGTCTGCGTCATCGGCACGCAGGTGCAGAAAGACCTCTTTCCGGGCGAACCCGACCCGACGGGCAAAGTCATCAAGGTCGGAGGAAGCTACTTCACCATCATCGGCGTCATGCGCCGCGAATCGTCGGCCATGTCGTTCAGCGACGTCGAACGCACGGTTGTCGTCCCGATCTCGCTGGCGCAGCAGATGTTCGGCTACGGCCGCACGATACACCTGCTGGCGCTGGCCGGCTACAAGGACGTTCCGAGCAAACAGGTCGAGAAAGCGGCCCGCGAAGCCGTCTTCGCCCGGCACATGATCTCGCCGGACGACGAAAAGGCCGCTTGGACCATGTCCGCCGGAGAGATGTTCGACAAGGTGATGAGCCTGTTCTGGGGCATCGGCCTGCTGACGTGGATCGTGGGACTGGGCACGCTGCTGGCAGGTATCGTCGGCGTGAGCAACATCATGCTGGTGCTCGTGAAGGAGCGCACGCAGGAGATCGGCATCCGCCGCGCGCTGGGCGCCCCGCCTACGGCCATCATCTCGCAGATACTTTCCGAGAGCTTCATCCTCACCTTCATCGCCGGAATACTGGGGCTCACGGCCGCCGTCGGCGTGCTGTCGGTCGTGGATTCGGTCTACTATCAGGCGGTCACCGTGGCGCAGGAAGGATTCGAAGTGTCGTGGCAGATCTCCTTCGGGACGGGCATGCTGGCCCTCTTCATCCTGATCGCAGGCAGCCTGCTGGCGGGCGTCATCCCCGCATACCGGGCCTTGAGCATCAAGGCGGTGGATGCAATACGCGAAGAATAAACGATTAAACAAACAGATTACGGCTATGAAAAAATTTCTGAAAATCTTTCTGGGAGTGCTCTTTGCGGCGCTGCTTCTCGGAACGTTCTGGTTCCTGTGGCAGAAGACCCGCCCCGTAAAGGTCGTCTACACGATCGTGCAGCCCAAACTCGACACGCTCAAACAGTACGTGGTCGCCACGGGCAAGGTCGAGCCGCGCGACGAGGTGCTCATCAAGCCCCAGATTTCGGGCATCGTCTCCGACGTCTACAAGGAGGCCGGGCAGATGGTCCGCAAGGGCGAGGTGATCGCCACGGTGAAGGTCGTCCCCGAAATGGGTCAGCTGTCGAGCGCCGAATCGCGCGTCTCGGTGGCCGAAATATCGCTGGACCAGACCCGCCGCGAATTCGACCGCACGGAAGCCCTGCACAAGAAGGGCGTGGTGTCGGACGAGGAGTACGAGCAGGGCCGCACCGCGCTTCGGAAAGCGCAGGAGGAGCTGCAGAACGCCAAGGAGAACATGGAGATCGTCAAGAACGGCATCACCAGCCGTTACAAGGAGCTGAGCAACACCCAGATCCGTTCGACGATCGACGGCATGATCCTCGACGTCCCGGTCAAGGTCGGAAACTCGGTGATCCAGTCCAACACCTTCAACGACGGCACGACCATCGCCACGGTTGCCGACATGTCGAACATGCTCTTCCGGGGCAACGTCGACGAGACCGACGTGGGCAAGCTCCACGAGACGATGCCCGTCAAGCTGACCATCGGCGCCCTGCAGAACGTCGAGCTGGACGCCCTGCTGGAGTACGTTTCACCCAAAGCGACCGAAGACAACGGCGTCATCATGTTCGAAGTGAAGGCGGCCGTGAAGATTCCCGAAAACGTCTTCGTGCGCGCCGGATACAGCGCCAACGCCAGCATCGTGATCCAGAGCCGCGAAGGGGTGCTGACCCTGCCGGAAAGCACCGTCGAATTCGAGGGCGACAAAACCTACGTCTACCTGCTCACCAGCGCCGACGGGGCCGAGGAGCAGACCTTCGACAAGCACGAGGTCAAGATCGGGCTGTCGGACGGTATCAACATCGAACTGACCGAGGGCGTGACCGCCGAGAGCAAAGTCCGCGGCGCACGGGAAGAGAAGAAGAAATAACCACAAATGCATCGCAGCATGAAAACCAGCACCCTATTCGCCGCCCTCAGCGCGGCTGCCATGACGCTCTGTACGGCTGCCGCCGCGGCTCAGACGGTACAGGCCGCGCCGCAGGCCGCAACGCCGGCGCCCGGCACGCCGTGGTCGCTCGACGACTGCATCGGGTATGCCCTGCACAACAACGTCGGCGTACAGCAGCAGGCCCTGCAGGTGGAGCAGACCGACGTGAAACTGTCTACCTCCAAATACAGCCGGCTGCCCGACCTGAGCGCATCGGTGGGCTACAACGCCACCTTCGGGCGCGGCACCTCCGACGACAACATCCGCAAGACGGGAACCATCCAGAGCGGCTCGTTCGACGTCGGGGCCAGCATGCCCCTCTTCGACGGATTCCGCATCAACCGCGAAATCAAGGGCGGCAAGCTCGACCTCGCCGCCGCCATGCAGGATTTGGAACGCGCACGCGAAGACCTGTCAATCAACGTCATGACGCTGTACCTGCAGGTTCTCTACAACAAGGAGCTGACCCAGATCGCCGAACGCCAGCTCGAACTGAGCACCCAGCAGGCCGTCCGCAGCCGCGAGCTGGTCGCCGCGGGCAAACAGCCCGAATCGGCACGCTACGAAAGCGAAGCCCTGCAGGCCAACGACGAACTGAATCTGACGCAGGCCCGCAACGACCTGCGGCTGGCGCTGCTCAACCTGAGTCAGGCCCTCAACCGCGAGAGCGCGGCGGGATTCGACATCGTGGCGCCGCAATTCGACAGCGTGGCGCTCGCATCGCTGCACATGCTCGGCACGGCCGACGACGTCTATGCCTATGCGACGGAAAACCGCCCCCACATCAAGGCGGAACGCCTGCGGCTCGAAAGCGCCGAAAATGCCGTCCGGATCGCCAAATCCGCGCTCTACCCCTCGCTTTCGCTGCGCGGAGGCTACGGCACGGGCATCTACAGCACGCAGGAGGCCGCCTTCGGCACCCAGTTCCGCAAGAACAGCAGCGAGTTCGTCGGCGTGTCGATGAGCGTTCCGATCTTCAACCGCCGCGCCACGCACAACAGCATCCTCTCGGCCCGGATAGCCATGCGCAAACAACAGCTGGCCGTGACCGACGCCGAGCAATCGCTGCGCAAGGAGATCGAGCAGGCGTGGTACAACGCCGACGCCGCCTACGGGAAATACCGTTCGGCGGACGCCGCCCTCACCTCGGCACGGGTGGCCTTCGCCTACGAACAGCAGAAGGCCGACGCAGGCCGTTCGACGGTCTTCGACTTCAACGACGCCAAAACACGTATGGAAAAGGCCGAGTCGGAACTCGTGCAGGCGAAATACGAATTCGTATTCCGGTCGAAAATCCTCGACTTCTACCGCGGCCGGCCGCTCGAACTATGACAAACAGCCGTAAACAAGCTCGCACCGAATAAACAAATTAGGGCGGTCGAAATTCGACCGCCCTATTGCTGTCCGGAATACCAATCCCTCAAGTATTCCGACAGCTGCCGGGAGAGGCTTTCAGGCTCCTACCCGGCGCAGAAGCCCTTTTGCGTCACTAATACCCTCTTCGTCCCCTGTGCGAAGCAGGATGAAACAAAGATATGAAAATATTCCGAAGCTGTACACCCCGTGAGCGTTTTTGCCATAACTTACGGCTGAAATGATTCACACGAATGGACGAAAATGTTGCATACAGTCTCTTTCAGCCAACAAAACGTTCGGCAAAGAAATGGCTATCTGAAAAATTTGCCCTACTTTTGCAACTGAATTACAAACGGTAAAGATGGAGTGGCTAAAAAGTTTATTCGTCGAACATTCGGCGCTGCAGGCCGTCGTGGTGATCTCGCTCATCTCGACGATCGGCATCGGACTCGGTAAAATCCGCTTTTTCGGCATATCGCTGGGCGTGGCGTTCATCTTCTTCGCCGGCATTCTGGCCGGGCATTTCGGACTCACGATCGACCCGCAGATGCTGACCTATGCCGAAAGTTTCGGACTCGTCGTCTTCGTCTACGCCCTCGGTCTGCAGGTCGGCCCCGGTTTCTTCAACTCGCTGCGCGCCGACGGACTGCGCCTGTTGTCGCCGGCGGTCGCCGTAGTGCTGATCGGCACCGCGCTCGCCATAGGCATGAGCTTCACGCTGAACGTCTCCATGCCCGACGCGGCCGGCATCCTCTGCGGAGCCACGACCAACACCCCGGCGCTCGGCGCCGCGCAGCAGACGCTGCAGCAAATGGGCATCGACCCCAACGGCGCCGCCCTGAGCTGCGCCGTGACCTATCCGCTGGGCGTCGTAGGAGTCATTCTGGCCATCGTCTTCATCCGCAAGGTCTTCGTCCGGCCTTCGGACATGCCCGAACCGGACGCCGAGCACCGCAAGAACGTCTTCATCGCCAGCTACCACCTGACCAACCCCGCCGTCTTCGGCAAGAGCGTCCACGAGATCGCCTCGCAAAGCCACCACCACTTCGTCATTTCGCGCATCTGGCGCAACGGGCGGGTGTCGATCCCCACCTCGGACAAGACGCTGCAGAAGGACGACATCATCCTCGTCATCACCGCCCCGTCGGAAGCCGACGGCCTGCGGCTGATCTTCGGCGAGCAGGAACTGAAGGACTGGAACGCGGAAAACATAGACTGGAACGCCGTGGACAGCCAGCTGATCTCCCAGCGCATTCTGGTCACGCGGCCCGAAATCAACGGCAGGAAACTCTCCTCACTGCGCCTGCGCAACAACTACGGCATCAACATCAGCCGCGTCTACCGTTCGGGCGTGCAGCTGCTCGCAACGCCCGATCTGCGGCTCCAGATGGGCGACCGCCTGACGGTCGTCGGCGAAGCCGCGGCGATCCAGAACGTCGAGAAGATTCTCGGCAACGCCGTCAAGAACCTCGACGAACCCAACCTCGTGGCGGTCTTCGTCGGACTGATTCTGGGACTGGTGCTGGGGAGCATCCCCGTCAGCATTCCGGGCATCAGCCTGCCCGTAAAGCTGGGTCTGGCGGGCGGCCCGATCGTCATCGGCATCCTGATCGGCACGTTCGGTCCGCGTCTGCATATGATTACCTACACCACCTACAGCGCCAACCTGATGCTGCGCGCATTGGGGCTGTCGATGTATCTCGCCTGTCTGGGGCTGGAAGCCGGCGCGCACTTCTTCGAAACGGTCATGCGCCCCGAAGGGGCGTTGTGGCTCCTGCTGGGATTCCTGCTGACGTTCGTTCCCGTCGTATTGCTGGGCGTCTTCGCGCTGCGCGTCCTACGCATCGATTTCGGTTCGGTATCGGGCATGCTGTGCGGCAGCATGGCCAACCCGATGGCGCTGACTTACGCCAACGACACGATCGAAGGCGACAATCCGTCGGTCTCCTACGCCACGGTCTATCCCCTCTGCATGTTTTTGCGAGTGGTCATCATTCAGGTGATGCTGATGATTTTCCTGTAGATTGCGGCCCTGCGGCCTGCTCCGGGTTCGGCTACGGCGTCGGCTCCGGCTTCCGCCCCGACTCCGGCTCTTGCTTCGGCATCGGTTCCTGCGTAGGCATCGGTTCCGGTTTTTGCTTCGGCTTCGGTTCCAGCTTCGGTTCCGGCGCCCGGCCTTGCCCCCTTCTCTGCTCCATTTTCCGCCCCATTCCCGGCTCCGGCTTCAGATAACGCAGGGCCGCAATGTCGCTGCCCGACGGATTCTGGAATACCCGCAGGTCGAATTCGGGAATCACGGCCAGCACGTGGTCGAAAACATCGGACTGTATCCGCTCGTAATCCACCCATATCACCGTATCGGTAAAGAAGTAGAGTTCCATCGGAAGTCCCGTCTCGGTAGGCTGCAGCTGACGCACCATCAGCGTCATCCCTGCGTTCACGGGCACTTCGTTGCGCAGATAACGTTCGAGATAGGCCCGGAAGACGCCGAGATTGGTCTGATGCAGGCCGTTGATCCTGCGTTCGCCGGGTTTGATGCCGTGCGTGGCATTGTACTCCTCGACGCGGCGTTCGGTATCGTCGATATATTCGCGGATCAGGTCGATACTGCGGTATTTATTCAGCATCTCAGGCGTACAGAACCGCACGCTGGTCATGTCGATACTCACCGAGCGCTTCACGCGGCGGCCTCCCGACGCCTGCATGCCGCGCCAGTTCTGGAACGAATCGCTCACCAGCAGGTAGGGCGGCAGCGTAACGATCGTATTGTCGAAATTGCGGACTTTCACCGTCGTGAGCGACACCTCGATCACCGAGCCGTCGGCCCCGTATTTGGGAACCGAAATCCAGTCCCCCACCTTGAGCATGTCGTTGGCCGAAAGCTGGATGCCGGAGACGAATCCCAGAATGCTGTCGCGGAAAATCAGCATGATGATCGCCGCCGACGCTCCCAGACCGGCCAACAGACTGGCGGGCGACTTATCGATCAGGATCGAAACGATCAGTATGCCGCAGATCAGCGCCGCAATGCCCTGCCCGGTCTGCCTGAGCCCCTTGATCGGCTTGTTCTGCCATGCGGGACGCGCCGAAGCGATTTGGAAAACCGCAAAGAGCACGGCATTGATAAAGCGGAATACCGCCACAACGATATAGACCTCGACCAGCCGCGTCACTATCGTCCGGGCTTCGGACTGCTCTTCGAAAACCACCGGCAGAACGATCCCCAGCACGACGGCGCTGACGACGTTGCACAAACGGCTCAGCACATCGGGGTTGAACAGATCGTCGTCCCACGTGGCTTTGGTGCGCTTGACGATGCGCCGCATGCCGCGCACGAGGATCGTGCGGCACACGAAGTCGAAGAGCGCCACCGCCAGCAGTACCAGCGTAAAGGCCACCCAGCGGTCCCAGCCGCTGTCCTGCGCGGACGCGAGTCCCAGCCATTCGAGCAGGGCGTCGGCCCAATGTTTCAGGAGTGTCTGCATACGGCATTCCTATCAATTATCAGACCCGTTCGTGAAAAATGATTCCGAGGTCGTCGTTTTACAAAAAAAGATGTGCGATACGGCGGTGCCGCACCTATCCGGCATACGTTCCGCCGGCATCGGCCCGCCCCGGCGGCGCGGACACGGCGCGGATGCAACACGAATGCGGTACAATCGGGGCAAAACGCGGCACGAACCGGCCCCGCCACATTAAGCCGCTGCCTTACAGCCGCTTCCCCGTTTACAAAGATACGAAATAAAGCGGTTATTCAAAAATCAGTTTCACTTCACCTTCGAAATTCGGAGTGAACACCCCTTTGCCGAGGTTATCCAGCACCTCGGCCCGGCTCCAGAACCGCCCGCCGTCCAGTTCGTCGCTCGGCGCCACCGGCCCGTCGTACACCGCACGATGGACATAGACCAGTTCGCGCTCCCGCTCCGAGCGGAATACGTAGACCGCTACCCGTTCGGGCGTAAACTCGGTCACCCCCAGCTCCTCGCGCACCTCGCGCCGCAGAGCTTCATCCACCGTCTCGCCGTAATCGACATGGCCGCCCACGGCCGTATCCCAGCGTCCGGGCTGAATGTCTTTCCACTCCGGCCGCTTTTGCAGGTAAAGCTCGCCGCGGGAATTGAACAGATGCAGGTGCACCACCGGATGCAGCAGCATCGACCCGCCGTGGCATTCGCCGCGCGTAGCCGATCCCACGACAACGCCGGAGGGATCGACCACCGGAAAAAGTTCCGAACCGTTATCGCATCTCATGGCGGGGATATTTACGTATATAAATCACGACGGTCAGCAAACCGAGCAGGACGAATCCCATGCCCGCGAGAGCCGTATAACGATACCCCAGCCCGTGGTCGATCGGCAGGCCGCCGCAGTAGGCGCCCAGCGCATTGCCCAGATTGAATGCCACCTGCACCAAAGCCGCCCCCAGCATCTCGCCGCCGCGCGAATTCTCCAGAATAAGCAGCTGCTGGGGCGACGAAACACAGAACAGACATCCCGTGCAGAGCACCATCAGGGCGACGGAGAGGTAACGGACGTGCGCCCCGAAGTAAATCGCGAGGAGCGTCGCCGCGGCCGTGGCCAGCGTGAAACGCACGACCTTCTCAGGCGTAAAACGATCGGAAAAATGGCCTCCGATGATATTGCCCGCGAACATGCCGAACCCGGCGAGCATGATGATCAGCGTCAGGTCGTCCGCCGTGAATCCCGAAGCGTGAATCATCAGCGGGCTGACGTAACTGTACCAGCAGAAAATGCCGCCGTTGCCCAGCATCACCGACAACAGCACGAGCCACGGCGCGAGACTGCGCAGAAAACGGAACTGGCCTTTCAGCCCCGTATCGGGCAGCGGTTCCATGCGCGGCACCCACAACCGCACCAGCAGCAGCGCCACGACGCCCCACACGGCCACGATCCCGAACGTGGCGCGCCATGTCAGGACGTTGCTGATATAGGTTCCCAGCGGCACGCCGAACAGATTGGCGACGGTCATGCCGACGATCATGATCGACACGGCTTCCGTACGCTTCCCGGCGTCGGCGACCCGCTCGGCGACGATCGACCCCACACCGAAGAATGCGCCGTGGGGAAGTCCCGAAACGAAACGCAAGCCCAGCAGCGACCAGTAATCGGGAGCCAGCGAAGCGCAGAGATTACCCGCCGCGATCATCGCCGTAAGCGCCAGCAGTATCTGTTTCAGCGGACGTTTCCGGGCGACGAGCACCATAAGCGGCGCGCCGAAACAGACGCCCAGCGCATAGGCGGAAATGAGGTGCCCCGCCTCCGGAATCGAGACGCCGAGACTGCGGGCGATATCGGGCAGAATGCCCATCATCACGAACTCCGACATTCCGAGCGCAAGCGTTCCGAACGCCAAGGCTATCAGACTCTTTTTCATAGAGGAACTACATTAACCGTAACCGGCTGCAAAAATAACACAAAAGGTGAAAAGTTATTCGCCTTTCACCTTTGCATTCTGTTGTTTTTATGGTCATCCCGGTCGGCCCGGCCAAACAATCAGGTCAAACGCCCCGGCTGAACGATCGGGCCAAACGATCGGGCAGAACCGCAACCAACCGAACGATCCGGCAGAACCGAACCGGCTCCGCGCCGCTATTCCGCGGGCGCCTCCGTCTTGCGCGGCTGGCCCACTTCGTAGCCGAGGGAGTGCATCCACTCGACCGTCGCGGCATCGACCTGATCGTTGCGGTCGGTCCAGCGGCGCTGTTCGATCAGACGCTTCCTGTGCTCGTCGATGCGCTGCATGATGGGGAAATCGGGATGTTTCATCTCCGAACGCCGCTCGCGCTCCGAAGGACGTATCCGGCGGTCGAAGACCTCGGCCTGCGAAGGCCGCCGCGCCCCCTCCCACTTGAATCCCTTGAGACGGATATCCTGCGTCGGCGGAATCTTGTCCATCGGGTAGAAATTATAGACCGGATCGCCGCGGTAGGTGATCTGCACCACCTGCTTGTCTTCGATAAAGAACGATATTTCGCCGCTTTCGATGACGCCCATCATCGTGATCTCGACGGGTTCGCCGTCCTGCATGTAATAGATGGTCTGGGCATTGCCGTTCACATCGTTGCGGTAAATCTGGTTGTTGAAGAAGTAAGCCGTCATGGTCTTGCCCGCCACCTGATTGTAGTGCGTCGTATCGAGCTGGCTGACCATCATCGGACTGCCGATGAACTCGGCCCGCGTGAGCTGCTGGTTCTCGGTAAAAATGTCCATCACGTCGGAGGTGATCTGGTTGTTCTCGTTCCACAACACGGGATCGATGTAGAGGTGGATCGTCGAATCGGTACTGATCGCCGTCATCGAATCGCACACGGTCTGGAAATCCGAGCGGTAGATCTTCACGTTCCGGAACCCTTTCAGCAAACGGTATATGCTGTCGCGGGGCGCAGTCAGCGAGTCGATCGAATCGGCCGGGATCGCCATCGCCGCCGTGTCGGTCAGCAGCGAATCGACCAGCAGGTTCAGCAGCGAATCCTGCTCGGCCATGTTGAGCACGATCAGCGAATCGAGTTCGCGCAGGGCCGTCGAATCGATCTGAATCATCCGTCCTTTGCGCGTCGCACGCGCCTGACGGGCCTTGAGCTTCGATTCCGCCTTCAGGCGGCGCGCCGTGAGCCGGGCTTCCTCGCGCTCCTTCTGCTCCAGCAGCCGGGCCGTCATTTTCTCCTTGCGCCGGGCCGCTATCTCGTCCAGCTTCTTCTTTTTCTCCTTGGCGGCGGCCGCCTTTTCCTCGGCCTTGGCTCTCTTCGCCGCCTCTTTCAGCAACGCCTTGCGCTGGGCGACGGTCAGCGTATCCGCAGCATTGGCCAGCGAATCGGCAGGCGCCGCGCCGCCCAGAGAATCGGCGGGAGCGGGTCGGTCCGGCGCGTCGAGAGGCGACGGCGCGACATGCGGCGAATCCGCGTCTCCGCCGGCCGCCAATGAATCTGGTACGGAACCGGCGGTTGCCAACGAATCGGCGGCGTCTACGCCCTGCGGCCTGCGGCCGGAACGGGGACGCCCCAGCGAATCGGCCGGAACGTCGGCTCCTCCGGCAGCATGCGCCAGCGAATCGGCCCCCGGCAGCGCCAGCGAGTCGGCCGAACGGGCGAGCGAATCGGCAGCTGCAGCCTCCGCGGCCCGGCGTTCGGCGTTTTCGTTGATCGTAAACAGGAACATCGAATCGGCGCGCATGAAAAGCGAATCGCCCTGCGAGAGGTCGTAGCTCACGATCGACGGGCGGCGCGTGAGAAATGCGTTTCCCGGCTCCTTCCAGTATTCGCCGTAATCGCCGAAGGCGAGCACCTTGTGCTCGGTATCGTCGATCTGAATGTCGCGCCATAAAATTATATGGTCTTCGGCCCGGTAGAAATCGATGCTGTCGCTCCACATCTCCTGCTTGTCGGTCAGCACGTACCCGTTGCTGGTCACCTTGTAAAGCGAGTCGGCTTTGCGGTAAGCGCCGCGGTCGGCATACAGATAGTCGCCCTCCTTGTTCCAGATATTGGTGTGTTTAAAGAAAAAGGCGTTGTCGGTAGCCATGTTGTAGACCACCGAGTCGCCCTTCAGTTCGTATTCGTCGTTGCGCATTTCGACCCGGTCGACGCAGACCAGCTCCTTGCTGTTGGCGTAGTAGTAACCGCGCACCGACTCCAGCCGGCTGTCACGGTTGACAAGCACGCCGCCCCCGCCGAATTCGCCGACGTTCTCCTTCGTGTTGAAAAGGAACTCGTAGGTGTAGAGCGTGGCGTCCTCGTCGACCACCTTGACGATATCCGAAAATACGCGGGCTTCGTTCACCTCGCCGTTGTATTCGGCCCGGTCGCCGTAAATATAGGTCGTATTCTTGTTGATCAGGACATTGCCGAAGAATTCGATGCGCATGTCCGAATAGCGGACGGCGCTGTCACACGTAATGACGGCGCCGTTGTGCTGCGCGGCGAAGTTGCCCACCAGAAAGATCACCGAATCGCCCGGAGCCACGGGACCCATGTTGTCCGACTTGAGGTCGATGAGTTTCTTCTCGGCCGGCTGCTCCGCCTCAGGCGCCTGCATCCCGCCGCGGGCGAAAATCACACTGCCGGCGGCCAATGCGACGACCGCTATGGAAAGGAGCCTGCGCACGGTTTTACTTCACCCAATGTTTGTTCTCGAACGCTCCGTCGCGGAATTCGGGATCGATATAGACATACATGGCGTCGATCTTCTTCGACAACCAGTCCTTGAAGACCTTTTCCTGCTTGGCGTTGAGCGCCATCTCCTCCAGCCGGAGGTAGTCCTCGTTGAGCGACGCCACGTGCGTCGGAATGATCTCCACCAGCTTGACGACCTTGGCCAGCTGGTTGCCCATGATGTCCTCGGTCAGGAAAGCTTCCGACACCTCGCCGGGCTTCAGCCGCACCAGCGCGTTGTAATCGTTGAGCGCGTTGAAGTGGGCGAAATCCTCGCGCAGGAACTTCGTCACGGTCAGCTTGGCGTCGAAAGCGCTGAAACGCTCCAGAATGTCGTGGTTCGAGACGATACCGCCGTTCATCTTCGACGTCGCATCGTCGGAATAGAGCAGCGCGGCCTTCTCGAAGGTGATCGAATCCTTGCGGATCAGATTGGCGATGCTGTCCAGAAAATGCGTGCCCTCCGTAAGCTCGTCGATCGTATAGACCGGACGCAGCAGGATATGGCGGAAATGGTAGAGACTCCCCCGCTTGTCGAGCATCTGAATGATGTGGAATCCGAACTGCGATTCGACGACCTCCGAAATCTGTCCGGGCTTCATGTTTTCGAGCGCCGCGGCGAACGAAGAGTCGAGACTGGCGAGCGGCGCAGGGTCCATCTCGCCGCCGCGCATCATCGTTCCGGGGTCCTGCGAATACATGCGGGCCAGATTCTCGAACTTGGCCTTGCCCGTGATGACGCGTTCGCGCATGTCCAGCAGACGCTCGCGCGTACGCTGCTTGGCCTGCGTGATCGACTTGGGGAAACGGGTGATCTGCGCATAGACATACTGCTCGGCGATGGTCGGCAGGCTGTCCTTGTCGATCGACTTGTAGAAACGCTCGACCTCGCCCGGAATGACCGCGACCTTGCTCACGACCTCGTTCTGCATGGAGCTGGCGTAGGACTGCTCCTCGTAGCGCTGACGCATGTTCTCGCGGATGTTGAAAATGGCCATGTGGTGCTTGGCTTCGAGCCGGGGAATCGATCCCTCGGCCTCGATCATGTTCTGCACCTGCTCCTCGACGTGCGAAGCGATGTCGCCGGCATTGATCTTCACCGAGTCGATCTGCGCCTGATTGAAGAGCAGTTTCTGGGTCATCAGCGCTTCGAGCGCCTCGTTCATCGGATCGCGGTCGGAGGTGTACCCCTCCGCGCGGCGCTGCGCCGTGAGCTGGCGCGCGTGATCCGCCACCTCGGAATAGAGAATCGAGGAAGAACCCACGACGGCGACCACCTTGTCGAGCATCACCTGCTGTTTCTGGGCGAAGGCCCCCGCAGCGAGCACGGCGAGAGCCGCCGCCATTATACCTTTTTTCAACATTGCGTTATACTTTATCGTTTGTATTTTCAAAAATCTTCGCCTCCCCGTTCTCCACGGCGCGGTTGTACAGCTCCTCCTCGTGGCTGCGGATGATCTCGCCCTGCCGCTGGTTGAAGAGGATGCGGCGGATCGTACTCCGCAGGCGTTCGAGGGGAATAGGCTCGCCCTCGCGCCGCACGGCGTCGATCTGGAAATAATAGTACGAATGGCTGTCTCGCATCGCCTGCACGGCGTTCGACGACAGCACCGAATCGTAATTCTGCGACCTGAGGGTCGGCAGGAAACTCAGAAACTCCGGAAAATCGACCCACTGTTCCCGGAAATCGGTCACCGTGAAGTCGTTTTTCTCGCAGATATCCCGGAAATCCTGCTGCTGGGCGGCGGATTTGGCCCCCATCAGCTCCTTCAGCTTCCGGGCCTGACGATAGCCTTCGCCGAACTGCACGATCCGCCCCTTGACCAATGTACGGTCCAACCGGAAATCGGCCTTGTGCGCATTGTAATAGGCCGTAATCTCGTCGTCGGTGAACGTCGTGTCGATGCTCCGGTCCACATACAGCTGGTTCAGCTTGCGGATCAGCAGCGCCTGACGGTACTCCTCGACCATCTTGTCGATATCGTCGCCCGAAGCCGAAAACAGCGTCTCGGCCTCCTTGAGCTTGAGCTGCTTGCGCACCCACCGGTCCACGTATACCTTCATGAACGCCGCGCTGTCTTCGCCCGTGACTCCCTTGGGAACCACCGACTCCACATCGCGCAGCTGCAGCTGCTTGCCGCCGGCGCGCGCCAGCGTGGTATCGCTGGCGAAATAGCCCGGCATCTCCCGGCAGCCCGCCAGAAAAACCGAAGCCGCCACGACTGCTATTTTCGCTCGCAAATTCATAATCCGGAGGACAAAGATACAGTTTTTACTCGTAACTAACGCAGCCCCGGCCCAGATTATTACGCCGCCGCCCGATTTTTATCCTCGGCTTTCAGGCGCCGCAGCGCGAGGAGCATCATGTAACCCGAAACGGCGAAGACAGCCAGCGCACCGATATAAATCAGCACATAGAGCGTCCTGCTGCCGACCAAGTCGATCAGCATGGCGTTGCCGTGCCCGGTGACCAGCGCCAGATAGGCGATTCCGTTATTGACGGCATGGAGTATGATCGTAGACCAGAGCGAGTCGGTCCGCATGTAGACGAATCCGAGCACCAGACCGATGGCGAAGGCGTTCACCGCGACGGTCGGATGCACGTGCACGATGCCGAATACGGCCGATGAAACCAGCCATGCGGCCATCACGCCGTATTTTGCGCGCGTCGATTCGAGCAGCACGCCGCGGAAAATCACCTCTTCGAACAGCGGCGCCATCACCACGACCGTAACGATCGCCCACGCGCCGCGTCCGTAGGCGTTGGGCACTTCGGGCAGCAGGCTCAGCAGCGGTTCGAGCACCACCGACGTGGCGAGCATGAAAACCACGCCCCAGAGCAGCAGGACGGGATTCAGTCCGCGGGAGGAGAAATGCGCGATGATTTTCGGACCCCGGCGCCGGCTGCGGTAAAAGAGAAATCCCACGAGCGTAAGGGTCATGGCGACAAAATAGGATACGGCGTTGAAATGCCCTACGAGCACCTGTTCGGCGGTGCTCACCGTTTCGTCGGCGCTCGCCAGCAGCGCCTGATCGGGCCACTTGCAACCCACCAGCAGCGCCGTTACGGCGCCCACGACCTGCGCCAGCAGGAAAATGCCGAAAAAGACCAGATAATCGGCCAGTGCGGGAAATTTCCCCTGCAGTTTCCAGATTTTACCGACGGCCTCAGGAGCCGGCGCCGGCTCCTGCACGGGAGCCTCTGTTTTTTTTTCTGTCATATAGCGTGTAACTATCAATCCGTTCCGAGTTCAAAGATAAGCAATTTTCGGTTACGGTTATGGATTTCCATTTAAAATCATTAAATTTGCCCGATTATAAACCCGATCGAAACATGGCAAAGGTTATCGCATTAGCGAATCAGAAAGGCGGCGTGGGCAAGACCACGACGGCCATCAACTTGGCGGCCTCGCTGGCCCTGCTGGGCAAGAAGGTGCTGCTGCTCGACGCCGATCCGCAGGCCAACGCCACCTCCGGCTTGGGCTTCGACATCAATCTGGAGGGCGTCTACGAATGTATCGCAGGACTCAAAAAGCCCGAAGAGGTGCTCCTCCAAAGCCCCGACGTGAAGAATCTATGGGTGCTGCCCTCGTCGATCGATCTGGTGGCCGCCGACACCGAACTGCCGAAAATGGAGGATGCGCACCACGTGATGAAACGCATCGTAGACTCCGTCCGCGACCGCTTCGACTACATCTTCATCGACTGCTCCCCCTCGCTGGGCTATACGACCGTCAATATCCTCACGGCCGCCGACACGGTGCTTATTCCCGTGCAGTGCGAGTACCTCGCCCTCGAAGGGCTTTCGAAACTGCTCAACACCATCCGCAAGGTCAAAAGCGGCCTGAACCCCGCACTGGACATCGAGGGCTTCCTGCTGACGATGTATATGCGCAACAGGCTCAACAACCAAGTCGTGAACGAGGTGCGCGAACATTTCGGTCAGCTGGCCTACGACACAATAATTCAGCGCAATATCCGTTTGGGAGAAGCCCCCTCGCACGGAAAGCCCGTCATGCTGTACGATGCCGGGGCCGTGGGTTCGGAGAACTACCTCACCTTGGCGCGGGAGTTCCTCAAACGCAACCGTAAACGAAGCAAATAACAGAACGCAGCTATGAAACAACCGAAGGGATTAGGGCGCGGACTCGACGCCATATTCGGCACCGACGCCGTAGACGCCAAGCTCAAGCCGATGAGCCAGATGACCGAAATCGACATTGCGGAAATCATTCCCAACCCCACGCAGCCGCGTACGCAATTCGACGAAGAGGCCCTCGACGAGCTGGCCGACTCGATCCGCCAGCTGGGCATCATCCAGCCCATTACGGTCAAGAAATCGGGCGACGGCAAATATATCATCATCAGCGGCGAACGCCGCTGGCGGGCGGCGCAGCGCGCCGACCTGAAGAGCCTTCCGGCCTATGTCCGCGAGGTGGACGACGAAAACCTGCACGCCATGGCCCTCGTGGAGAATATCCAGCGGCAGGACCTCAACGCGATCGAAATCGCGCTGGGCATGCAGCGTCTGATCGAGGAGTGCAACCTCACGCAGGACGCGCTCTCCGAAAAGGTCGGCAAGAAACGTTCGACCGTCTCGAACTACATGCGTCTCTTGAAGCTGCCCGACGAGGTGCAGCTGGCCCTCAAGGAGGGGCTGATTTCGATGGGACACGCCAAGGCCATCGCCGGCGCCCCGCAGGAGCTGCAGCTCCGCACGCTGAAGAAGATCCTCAAGAAGAGCCTTTCGGTCCGTCAGGCCGAGGAGCTGGTGCGCACGCTCACCGAGCAGCCCGCCGAAGCGGCACAAAACATGGAGGACGAAGAGTATCCCGAAAGCTATTCGCGGCTGGTGGAACAGCTCGAAAAGTTCTTCTCGCAGGAAATCAGCATCAAACGCTCGAAAAACGGCGGCGGACGGATCGTCATCGGCTTCGACGACGACAAGGACATCGAACAATTCATCGAACGGTTCTCCGGCCGCCTCAAATAAAATATGGTAAGAATCCGGTTCAGACACCTGCTGCCGATACTCGCGGCACTCACGTTGTGGCTTCCCGCCCAAGCGCAGCTCCACCGCGGGGCGCGCACCATCGTGCGCGGGGGCATGCTCGTGCAGCGGGATTCGCTCGCCTCGAAAACCGACTCGCTGGCCGACCTCTCGCTGGTCCGCGAACTGGATTCGCTGATGACGGGACTCTTCGCGGCCGACTCGGCCGCCGTCGCGGAGCTGCGCACCGACGACATAAGCAAAGCCGACTCGCTCTACCGGCTCAAAATGGCCGGCATAAAGATCGAATCGGACACCACCAAGCATAAACGCGGCTGGCTGATGAGCGATTCGATGTCGCTCTCGAAGGTGTGCTGGATTTCGACCGTACTGCCCGGTTACGGACAGATTTACAACAAACAATACTGGAAACTGCCCGTTCTCTACGGCACCTTGGGTGCGGGTCTGGCCCTCTATCTCCACGAAAACAAGACTTACAAGCCCCTCAAGCGCGAATACGAAGCCTACACGAACAAAAACCTCTCGCGCACGCCCGAACTGGACGCGCTGCAAAGCAGGATGATCCGCAGCAACACCCGCCGGCAGGTCTATCTGGGCCTTACGGTGGCCTCGTACATCTATTTCATCGGCGACGCCGCCGTGAACTACTCGACCAACGAGGTCTCGGACGTCAAGAAAGCCACCACGCTGGCCTGCATCTTCCCCGGCGCGGGACAGATTTACAACAAAAGCTATTGGAAAGTGCCCTTCGTCGTGGGCGGTTTCGCCGCGATGATCTACTGTATCGACTGGAACAACCGCGGCTACCAGCGTTTCAAAAAGGCATACCGGCTGCTGAGCGACTACGAAAAGAATCCGGACGCCTACCCCGACGGCCCGACCGACGAATTCCACGGCCGCTACTCGGCGGACTTCATCCGCAACCTGCGCAACAACTACCGCCGCAACCGCGACCTCTGCATCATCATCTCGGCCGGACTGTACGTCCTTCAGATCGTGGACGCCCATGTGGACGCCCATCTGAAGGACTACGACGTCTCCGACGACCTGTCGATGAATCTCGAACCACTGGTCGATTATACTTACGTTCCCTCCGCCGGCGGCAACCGTGCGGTATTCGGGTTCAACCTGAGTTTCAAATTCTAACCGATGAGAATCCTCCTGACCATAGTGCTGCTGATGGCCGTCGCTGCGCCCGCATCGGGCCTCGACCGCAAACCCCGCAAGAAAGAGAAGAAAAAAGCCCGGACCGAAGCCGTCGCCGAACCCGCACCGGCCCCCGCTCCTCCGGCCGCAAAGCCCGCACACACCGAGCGCAAAACCGAACCTGCCGCGCCGGCACCCGCACCGCTCCCGGATAACGACATGACGCTGGGACTGACGGCCGCGCAGGCCGATTCGCTGGTCGCCGTATGGCGCGAAAGGCAGTGCTGCGACTCGTTCAGGGAGTTCTTCGACAACTATATTCTGGTGGACAGCACACAGACCGGTGCTGTTCCCGACTCGGTCTATACCCGGCGTCTGCGCGACCTCGCATCGCCCATCCAGCTCCCCTACAACAGCATCGTCCGGGGCTACATCAACCGTTACACCGACTCCCGCTACGGCACGATCAGCCGGATTCTGGGCATGTCGCAGTACTATTTCCCGCTGATCGAGGACGAACTGCTCAAAGAGGGGCTTCCCATCGAGCTGCGGGCCCTGCCGATCATCGAATCGGCGCTCTCCGTCACGGCCGTATCGCCCATGGGCGCCGTAGGACTGTGGCAGTTCATGCCCTCGACAGGCAAAAGCTACGGACTTGAGGTCAATTCGCTGGTCGACGAACGCCGCGACCCGGTCCGCTCGACGCAGGCCGCCTGCCGTTACCTCAAAGACCTTTACGCCATCTACAAAGACTGGTCGCTGGCCATCGCCGCCTACAACTGCGGTCCGGGCAACGTCAATAAGGCGCTGGCCCGCGCAGGCGAGAAGAGCCGCACCTTCTGGGACATCTACGACTACCTGCCCCGCGAAACGCGCGGCTACGTCCCCGCCTTCATCGGTGCGTCGTACGCCTACGCCTACCACCGCCAGCACGGCATCGAACTCACCGAAGCCCCGATTCCGCTGGCCACCGACACCGTCCGCATCGACCGGATCATGCACCTCCAGCAGATCGCCTCGACGATCGACGTGCCGATCGAAACCCTGCGCCAGCTCAACCCGCAGTACAAACTCGACATCATCCCGGCCACGACCAAACCCTATACGCTGGTGCTTCCGCAGCGCAGCCTGACGCAGTACGTCGCCAACGAGCCTGCTATTCTGGCCAAAGACTCGCTGTACCTCAAGGAATACATCAACCCGGCGAACCTCGACAAGAAGCGTCAGGAACGTTCCGGAACGGTCTATACCGTCAAGAAGGGCGACACGCTGGGCGCCATCGCCCGCCGCTACCGGGTGACCACGGCGCAGCTCATGCGCTGGAACAACATCAAGAGCGCCCACAAACTCCGCATCGGACAACGGCTCCGCATCGAAGGAAGGTAAGATGATCTGCGACCACGATACCATTGCAGCTCCGGCCACCGCCGCAGGAGGGGCGCTCGCCGTCATCCGCGTAAGCGGCGGCAACGCGCTGACGATCTGCGACCGCATTTTCCGGGGAAGCGCGCCGCTGGCCGATGCCGGGGGCTATACGGTTCATTACGGCCATATCATGGCCGACGGGCGAACGCTCGACGACGTGCTGGTCACGGTATTCCGGGCGCCCCGTTCCTATACGGGCGAGGACGCCGCCGAAATCTCGTGCCACGGTTCGCAGTACATCGTTTCCGAAACGCTGCGCCTGCTGACCGCCGCCGGCGCACGCATGGCCCAACCGGGCGAATTCACCATCCGGGCCTATCTTGCGGGCAAACTCGACCTCTCGCAGGCCGAAGCCGTGGCCGACATCATCGCCTCGTCCTCGCGGGCGTCGCACGCGCTCGCCGCCAACCAGATGCGCGGGGGTTATTCCGCAGCGTTCGACACCCTGCGCGAAAAACTGCTGCACCTCACCTCGCAGCTGGAACTCGAACTCGACTTCTCGGAAGAGGAGGTCGAATTCGCCGACCGCACCCAGCTGCGCGACACCATGCGGCAGATCAAGGAGCGGATCGACGCCCTGCGCAGCTCGTTTTCGCTCGGCAACGCCATCAAGGAGGGAGTCGCCGTAGCCATCGTCGGAGCGCCGAACGTCGGAAAAAGCACCTTGCTCAACCGCCTGCTCAACGAAGAACGGGCCATGGTCTCGGACATCGCCGGCACGACGCGCGACGTCATCGAAGAGCGCGCCAACATCGACGGGATCGTTTTCCGGTTCCTCGACACGGCCGGCATCCGCAGCACGAACGACACCCTCGAACAAATGGGAATCGCCCGCACCATGTCGAGCATCGAACGGGCGCAGATCATCATCCGCCTGATCGACGCATCGCAGCCCGCCGTACCCGTATCCGGCGGAAGCCCTTCATCCGGACAAACGGGCCGGAAGTCCGCCCCTGCAGTTGCGAGCGCCGATTCGGCCGCCGACACCCCAAGCCCGAACTTTCCGCTCCGTCCCGACCAAACGCTGCTGACGGTATACAACAAAATCGACAAAACGCCCCGATTCGCACTTCCCGAAGGCGCCGTCGGCATCTCGGCACGCAACGGCGACGGCATCGACGACCTGCGCCGGATCCTGCGCGACGCGGTCGATACGGAAGCGCTCTACCACGGCGGCACGGTCATCTCCAACAGCCGCCATTACGAAGCCCTGACGTCGGCGTCCGAAGCCCTGAGCGCCGCCCTCGACGGCCTGCGCGACAACCTTCCGACCGACCTGCTGAGCGAAGAGATCCGTCAGGTCATCCGCCATCTGAGCGGCGTCACCGGGCAGGACATCGTCCCGGAAGAGGTCCTCAAAACCATATTCTCGAAGTTCTGCATCGGCAAGTAGGATATTGTAATCAACTGCAACGAATTAGAACCAACTATAATGAAGTCGCTGAAAATCAGCGACTTTTTATTTTCCAAAAATCCAGCTATAAACAGTTGGATACTGTTGTTCACCATATTTTTCTACCGTATTTCTACCGCGGAACATTTTCGGGATTTGCCCCGATGTCACACTGAAGTAGTCAACAACATGTGTTGACAATGGTTTACATAGGTAGACAAAAAGCGAAATTAAAACTATATGGTTTCACTAAAAATATGGAGAAAACAACATGGAAGTAAAAAGAATTTGCCAATGGTGTGGTAAGCCATTCATTGCGAAGAAAACTACCACCAATTATTGCAGCCACCAATGTGCCAGTCAAGGCTACAAACACCGTATGAGAGAACGAAGACTCGAACTTCGTGAATTACAGGATTTGATAGAAGTCAAAAGTAAACTTGACCATCAAGACTACTTTACTTTTGCACAAGCCGCACAATTGATGGGCGTTTCTCGCCAATACATTTACAAGCTTGTCAAAGAGGAAAAGTTGAGAGCTTCAAGAATCAGTGCAAGGATGTCAATCATTCGCAGAGCCGATATTGAACTGATGCTCAAAACACGCCCCTATGAGCGAAGAAGAGTAAAAGATGATCTTGATATAACTGAGTACTACACTGCCGAGCAAATTGCCGAAAAGTACAAAGTCTCGCAAAAATGGATTTGGGCATATACAAGAGAGAACCATATCCCCAAAATCCGTATTCGCCAGTTCAACTATTACAGCAAGAAACATATTGATGCGGCATTCGCCAAGTACAGGACTGACGATGCCCTGACCGAATGGTACACTCCCGAAGAAATCGAGAAGAAGTACGGAATGACACGTGTCGCCATCCGCTCGCATGTCTATCGCAACAACATCCCCTCGAAGAAAGAGCACGGCCAGATATTCTACTCCAAACTTCACTTCGACCTGTCAAAACAGACTGCTGAAGATGACTCGTCTGAATATTACACAGTACAGGAAGCCATGAAAAAATACAATCTCACCCGGGATTCAGTTTACGGCATCCTGCAATTCCACGAAATAAAACGGGAGAAGAAAGGCAGGTTCGTGCGCTTTCTGAAGGTGGAATTCGACCACATCATGGGAGCCCGTTAGTGGCTAAATGCGACCGACTGTAATTATCGGGAAATTATTTCCTGCTGATTATGGTCTGTATAAAAGCATTAAGGATTTTAGCAGCAAAAATCAATTACAACCATTTAATATTCAACATTATGTCAGAATGCAAAACAGTAACACTGAGAACACGTCCATTGAAGAAAGGGATGTTATCTTTCTACCTTGATTATTATCCGGGCTACCGGGATCAGGAAACAATGAAGACCATCCGCCATGAAGGATTGAACATTTACATCTATGCCAATCCAAAGAACCAGCGTGAACGCGACTTCAACGCTGCCATGTCGGAAAAGGCCGAAGCAATCCGGTGCCGGCGATTCGAAGCCATCGTAAATGAACGGTACGATTTCTTCGACAAACGCAAGTACAAAGCGGACTTTCTGGAGTATTACCGGAAGCAGCTCCGCAAGCATGACCAGAAATGGGGATTTGTCTATCAGCACTTCTACAACTTCGTTCACGGCAAATGCACTTTTGAAGAAATAGATGTGGACCTGTGCAACAAGTTCCGGGAATACCTGCTTAACGCAAAGCAACTCCGACGTGACGGACAAATTTCAAAGAACTCCGCTTCCGGCTACTGGTCCACTTTCCGTGGATTCTTGAAGATTCTGTATCGCAACAGGATGATAAAGACCAATGTCAATGACTTTCTGGAAAAAATCGAACCGGAAGATGTTGCCAAGGAATACCTGAGTGTGGAAGAACTGTATTGCCTGGCTGAAACTCCGTGCAAGATACCTGTTCTAAAGACTGCTTCCCTCTTTTCGTGCCTGACCAGTTTGCGGCTCAGCGACATACTTTCCCTTTGCTGGGAGGAAATCGTTGACTTTGCAGCCGGAGGAAAATGTGTCCATACCATCACCCAGAAGACCAAGACCGAGGACATCATCCCGATAAGCGATGAAGCCTTGGAACTGATCGGGTACAGTCCCGAGAAAAAAGGTCTTGTGTTCAAAGGCCTGAAACGGAGCTGGACACAGCAGCCTATGAAGGAATGGATCCGTTCCGCAGGAATTACCAAAAACATAACTTTCCACTCATACCGCAGGACATACGCGACCCTTCAGGCTGCAGCGGGTACTGATATCCGTACTATCCAAAGCAACATGGCGCACAAGAGCATCACTACCACTCAACGTTACATGAAAGTAGTCGACAGCAACAAGCGTGAGGCGACCACCAGAATCACATTGACAAGAAAGGGCTGACCTGACTGATTCATGCCTGTTTTATCGGTTAGAGTATGATTTTTCGCTGAAAATCATACTCTAACCATATTTTTTCTTAATTCCCGGCTATTTTTCCGTCATTATTTACAACGGACTGAAACCGGACATCTATTTTTGTCCTATCAAAATTCCAAATAATAACAGTTTATGGCAGATAACAACCGAATATCCATCAAAAAGACAAGCCGGGTCCTTGCGATTACATGTGTCGCCTATACAACAGCGGCAACAATATTGTACAACAATTATCAGATTGACCTGATTGACTATTCCACTCCGGTCATATTAGGAACCGTAGCAACCATCATGTCATGCGCTGCACTGCAACGCCTGTTCTGTTCTCTACTCTCCAAAAGCTATCTTTCTTTTGGCTGCAAGGGGTTGTCCTCAAGAGGAACTGTTCCTTTTGAAGCAAATCCTGATACCAAGGAAGAATTGCCTCCAACTGATAATACGATCAGTGAAAAACAGGTCGAGAGTCCATATCTTAAGGAATATGAAGCACGCATAGAAGAATTGCGGCGCAATGAAATGGAGAAGAAAACTGCTATTGTGCATGCGATACATGAATACACCACACACGAAATGTCACAGTTCTTATCTATAGACGATCTTGAAACTCTCCATGAGAACATAGAATCTCTGGCTTACGGACAAACGGAACTATATAAACCGGTTCGTTCCAAGCCCGATAATCAAATCAAGTCCCCTTCGCTGAGACATTATGCATGGAATATCGGGGAGAGACTTGATGTCCCTTTAATCGACAGGGCAAAGTTCATAAAAACAATATTCCCGCATGAACTGGAAAATGCGACAATCGAATACCTTTGTAAAAATCTTCGTGACTCAGTTCCCGCCATAATTGCCATAGATGTCCCGGAGAACGGGGACTATCATTTCAGTTGCATGCAAACTTCAGCAGACAGCGATAATTAGTTTCTGCTGATTATAATCTGCATAATATCATTATGTTGGTTTGCAGCATGTTTAACATTTAAATATTAAAAACATGCCAAACGAGAAACTGACATTCAATGACCTGCCGGAAGTGGTAGGCAAACTTTGCGAAAGAATCGAGAGTCTCGAAAATGCGTTGAAGGACAATTTTGCCAAACAGGTTCCTGTCAAAGAAAACCTGCATGTCCCCATGACCGTCGAGGAAGTATGCAGCTACCTTGGAATATCCAAGTCATCCTTCTATTACAAAGCCAAACACGGAGGGATACCTGTCATCAAGCAGGGGAAGCATCTGTTCGTATATCGCGACGAACTGGACAAATGGCTGGAGACCGGAAGAAAAAGCCAGGTGCCTCTGAGTTTCGAGGAGGAACACGAGCAGATGCTTGCTGCGACAAGACATAAGGCCAAATCAAGAGAAATGTAGGAATATGGAAAAGACGAGCTGCAATATTCCTACTCCGGAGGATTTGAGAAACTACATCAAAGAATCTGTCATAAGTGTGACCGGGACATACGAACAGTCCGCTTCCGTGCTTATGGTGGATGATTCCACAATCGGGACTCTGGGAAACTTCAGTGCATCTATCGGTAAAGCCAAAAGCAAGAAGACCTTCAATGTCTCCGCCATCGCTGCTGCCGCTCTGAAGAATGGCACAGTGCTGCATTACCGTGCCTACTTCCCGGAGGGAAAAAGGAAGATTCTCTATGTTGACACGGAACAGGGCAAGAACCATTGCCAAATTGTTCTGAATAGAATCCTGAGACTGGCAGGTCTGCCGAAAGATTGTGATGCAGACAACTTGACGATGCTGGCACTCCGGAAATATTCGCCAGAAGTACGACTGGCAATAACGGAAGAGGCTATCGGCATGATACCCGATTTAGGTCTGGTCATCATAGATGGCATCCGGGACTTCATCCATGATATCAATTCACCCGGAGAATCCACCGATGTGATATCCAAATTCATGCAATGGACCGATGACAGGCAGATACACATCCATACCGTCCTGCATCAGAACAAGAATGATGAACACGCGCGTGGTCATGTCGGCACGGAACTGAACAACAAGGCGGAAACAGTCATGCAGATAGAGCCAGACAAAGATGACAAGTCCATAAGTGTGGTGGAAGTCATACACAGCCGTGACCGTGAGTTTGAACCGTTTGCCTTCCGGGTAAACGATGATTCCCTGCCCGAACTGGTGGAGTCATATCAGCCTCAGAAAAGGCAACCAGGACGCCCGCCTAAGGAACCGTTCGACCCGTACAAGGAAATACCTGAGGATTCACACCGTTCCGCTTTGAACGCCGCTTTTGAGGACGGGAACATCAGCGGCTATAACGGCTACCTTGAACGGCTGAAAGAAAGCTACGGACGGCAGGGAATAAAACTGGGGTACAACAAGGCGGTGGAATTGGCAAAGTTCCTATGCAACAAGCGGATGGTCGTAAAAGAAGGGAAAGAATACAAATTCAACCGGGATTTCCATTATTAAGCCACTATGCCATTAAATCCCGGTGTGACATTTTTCTGTGACATTTCCCGGCTTTACTTTAATGCCGGGGTGTAGATATGGGAATAAAGCAAAGCTATGGCAGGTTTCATCATATAGGTGCAATCTGCCATGCTCCCTTTTGTATGTACACTAGAAACCGGACAGCATCTGCATTATTTGAAGTGAAGCTATACTCCATACCGGGCTTGCCCGTCTGCCAGTAAAATCCCATAGGGGGAGCCTAATACCCCACTCGCCTTTCGGCGACGGGATGAGTGCCACCTAAAACAGCAAGCTGGGCACGGGAAAATCACTGTAGGGATTGGACATAACACGATAAATTCTATCTCTTTTGTAGCCAACTATAATATCTGCTTTATGCATATAGTTTCCGCAGAAGAATCAGATAGGACTTTAACAAAGTTATGATTTGAGGTGATAGTTATGGCTGGCGCAAAAACACATCATGTGAAACAGGGATAATCCAGCGATACCTTAGTGCAAGGCCTTCAACAAAAACTCTTGAATCCATTCGGTAGAATATCGGACAGTCCCATGCTTGGGCAATTGGACATGTCGTTGATATTGCCTTCCCTATTTTTGATCTTGATTCGTCATATCCATAGCCAAACTTACTATAAAAATCAAGTTACTAATGTCCAACGAGTATACCACATCCTCACTTACAAAAAACGATGCATGTTATGGCAAACTTCTATCATGGACTCTGACAAGCGTGATTTCCTTGACTGGATAATCGCAGCTACAATCTATCTTGGAAATCCGGCAAACACTGGCTCACCTCTCTGGTAACATCAATTATCGCATATCGTTTAATATGTCCAATCCAATAATGCCGCCGACCAGTTTAAGCAATCTATGCTTGGGTTTTGGCGCACTGAGGACAGATGAAAAGTCAGATTAAATCTGGTAAATTTATAAAGGGGACCATTCCATCATTATTAAATGACCTTTATACTAAACATTACAATTATAAAGAGAAACGGAAATTTCCATTCTTTTTTATCTTTTTATTGCACAATATTTTATACCTTTGCAGAAAATAACAAACTTGATTATACAATGGGCAAACCTATGAATTGTATCAAGGAGGTACTTGAAGAGAAAGGTATCAAACAAACATGGCTGGCAGAACGACTCGGGAAGAGTTTCTGCATCGTAAATTCTTATGTTTGCAATAGGCGACAGCCTAGTTTAGAGGTACTTTTTGAGATTGCAAAAATTCTTCAAGTAGATCCCAAAGATTTAATTGATAGCGATGAAACGAAATAAACAGCAATATACATTCATTGACTTATTCGCCGGACTTGGTGGTTTTCATATAGCCATGCAAGAATTAGGTTGCAAATGTGTGTTTGCTTCCGAACTTAAAGATGATTTACGAAAACTATATGAGGAGAATTACCCAGGGACACGAATAGAAGGAGATATTACGAAAATAGCTCCTAGTGATATTCCTCCTCACGATATTTTATGCGCAGGATTTCCCTGTCAGCCGTTCAGTCAAGCTGGCAAACAACAAGGATTTAATGATGACAAGCAACGTGGGAATCTATTTGATTACATATGCGCTATTGTACAGTATCATCGTCCTAAGTATATATTTTTAGAGAATGTATCTAACCTAAAAGGACACGATCACGGGAATACATGGGCCGTAATTCATCAGAGATTAGAAGACCTTGAATATGACGTCCCAGAACCTGCCATTCTATCGCCGCACCAATTTGGGTGGCCGCAACATAGAAAGCGTATATATATCGTAGCTGTCGATCAACACAGAGGCGGCATAGGGAATTTCAAATTTCCTTCACCGACCAACAAAAAGTGTGATTTGAGGCAGATTATTGATGAATCGGACCCAAACTACATACACTTAAAGCAGGAGACACGGAATCAATTAGATGTATGGCAGAGGTTTATCGATGAGACCATTGCTCATGGTCATGAAATTCCTCGTTTCCCAATATGGGCAATGGAGTTCGGAGCTGATTACCCCATTGATATAGCACCTGCATTCATGACCCCCGATAGACTAATTGGTTGCCGAGGCAAATTGGGTCGTTTAATTAGAGAAGGTAATTTATCCGACTGTTTATTACAACTCCCCAAATATGCTCAAACCAATAAGTCAAAAGTATTCCCTGCATGGAAGATTAAATACATCATGCAAAATCGCAATTTCTATGAAGAGAATAAAGACTGGCTTGACGAATGGCTCAAAGAAGTGCGCCGGTTTGAGAACAGTCATTTGAAAATGGAATGGAATTGTGGGAAAAACTCCGGATATCAAATTGAAGATAAAATCGTTCAATTCCGAGCATCCGGAATACGCATCAAGAAACCTGATTACTCCCCAGCACTCAATCTTGTCGGCACACAGATTCCTATTTTACCTTGGGTTAATCTACCTGAGGAAACTTTAAAAGAAGGTGAACCGTCAAAAGGGCGTTATATGACAGTACGAGAAGCGGCTAAATTACAAGGGATGGACAATCTAAGTTTTGGTACGCTATCTCAAGGCAGGTGCTTTGAAGCCTTGGGCAATGCGGTAAATGTAGAGATTGTCAAACTAATTGCAAAAAAACTATTAAGTTATGACTGATATCAATAAGCACACGGTAAGTATAGCAATTGGAACAACGATGTTCGCCAGATATGCAGATCTGCCGAACACCGTTTCTCATGCCATTGCAGAATTTATTGACAATGCCCTGCAGTCATATCGAGACAACAAAGAGAGACTCTTATCCATTAATCCCGATTTTAAATTTAAAGTAACTGTCGATTTTGAATGGAATGCAGATGATAATAGGGCCAAAACCATCAAAATATCAGACAATGCCGGCGGTCTAAACTTTCAGAGTTTCCAGAAAGCATTTATAACGGCAGAAAACCCAGAAGACAACAAAGGACTTAATGAATTCGGGATGGGGATGAAAACCGCAGCTGGATGGTTGGGAAATACATGGTCTGTACAGACAACTGCATTAGAAGAGCCCGTCGAGCGCTTCTATAAGTTCGACCTACAATATGTTCTTGATAACGATTTAAAGGAACTTCCATACACAGAAACACCTTGTCCAATTCAAGATCATTATACGATTATCACCATATCTGCTCCGACAAAGAATTCACCGTCCAGCAAAAGTCTTGAAAAAATCAAAATAGAGTTGGCTAGTATATATCGACAATCACTTCGCGCCCATGAAATGGACCTGTATGTCTATGGTGATCCATTATCATTTGAAGAATATCCAATACTAGAAGCCCCATTTGCAAGAACACCTGATAAAAAATCAATCTATTGGAAAAAGGATATTGATTTTAAATTTGGGAAATACAGGGCCACAGGTTTTATCGCTATTCTGCGAGAGATAAATAATACACAGAATGGGCTGGTACTGCTACGAAGAGGTCGTGTCATAGTAGGGGCTGAAACAGATGGGCGATATTTCCCGAAGTCACTGTTTGGCTCTCAGGGTAATTTCAGGTTTAAACGCCTTTTTGGAGAATTGGAACTTGATGGATTTGAAGTATCCTTTAATAAGAATGATATTCAAGATAAAGAGAACCTTGAAGCGTTAATGGAAGCGCTAAAAGGCGAAATTCATACCAAGGAGTTCGATCTATATACGCAGGCAGACGAATATCGACTAGATGAAAATCGAAAGGTCGTCAGGAAACTTATCCGAAAACACGACTCATCAGCAAAAAGCGATAAGCGTCCTATCGACATTTTTACGCCAAAAGTAAAAGACCAAACCATATTTCCCAATACAGATCCCCCTGTAACAACAGAGACAACCGTAATAGGTGAATATAGGGATACATACAAAATTAAAGAGTCTCAATACACTCTTACCGTGCAATATGTATCAGACAATGGGGACAATTTGTTTTGGGTAGATGTTTCCAAAAAGAATGAACATGAAATCACCTGTAAGGTAGATACCAACCACATATTTTTCAAGCACTTTGGGAAACCCACGGACTCAGTAACTGCCATATTAAAAACTCTTGCCATTGCCAAATTCACAGCAAGAGAGGTTGCAGACAATTCTGCCTCTGATATGATGAACTATTTTAATCAATATATTAGGGAGACTAAAATATAATGACACAGATAACCATTAACAGCACCGATAGTAAGAAAATATTACCACAAAATGCATTGCAGAATGTATCATGTGGTAAATTCTTCGAACAGTTTTTAGATTCGCAAAAGATCTCTCCGACAAAGAGTAATGGTCTTTCTCCAGAAGCTGTTGTAACTTATCGATCGGAAACCACAGATATTCTTAACCATTGTAATCCCCATGATGCCACACAGGCACAAGAGACTACACACCTGGTTGTTGGTTATGTACAGAGCGGTAAAACTATGTCATTTACTGGTCTGACGGCATTAGCGCTGGACAATGGTTATCGTATCATAATATATCTAGCCGGGACTAAGAATAATCTTCTTGAACAAACGTCTAAACGATTAAAGAAAGATCTTATAGGCAATCGTGCAAAAAACAATAACTTTTACAAAATACACCCCAATCCTACAACGAATGAAATTGAAGAGATTGTTGGGCATCTTGAATCATCGGACAAACCAATTGTTCTGATTCCCATACTTAAGCATTACAACCACATTAATCAACTCATTCATATACTCGACTCGGCGGAATATAAGGCGGTGATGAGGAATGAGACAGTCATCATTATAGATGATGAGGCAGATCAAGCCTCTCTCAATAATTATGGGCGTAAAAACAGCAAAGAGGAAAGATCAAAAGAAGAAGAGGAAAGATCTTCAACCTATGATGCGATTTTAAGGCTCAGAGCATCTCTTCCGGGAAACACATATATTCAATATACAGCAACACCGCAAGCTAATATCCTCATTAGTATGCAAGACCTGCTTTCCCCAAAAAGCCATACTGTTCTGACACCTGGCGAAGGCTATATTGGAGGAAAACTATTTTTCGGTAAAGGGCCAAATCATGATCTGTTTAAAGGGGGACTTATTATCCAAATCCCCGAGGGAGAGGTTTTTCATAAGAAGCGTAATCCTCTTGAGAGGATGCCTAAATCCCTAAAAGATGCATTGATGTTCCATATTCTTGCTGTTGCCATTGTCGTAAAATGGCAGGCTCCTGAAGACATTACCTACCTGTCAATGATGGTCCATCCAGACAACGAGAAGAAATGGAACAAGAAATTCAAAGAATGGATTGATAACGAACTCAAAAATTGGCGGAAAGCTCTTAAAATGGCCGATGGGTGTGATGAGAAGGTATATTTACTCGAGGACTTCAAGAAAATATTCCCCAAGGCCGTAGAATTTTACGCGCCTGAAGATCGACCGACTTTTGAGCAGATCAAGCCCTTTATTGCTGATGTAATACACGACAGAAAGGTTTATCTTGTCAATACAGATAAAGATGCACAAACGGATATAGAATGGGATAATTACAAGATGCACATATTGGTAGGAGCAGAAATGTTAAATCGTGGCTTTACGGTTGAGAAACTTGCAACTACCTATATGCCTCGATATACCACCAGTGCAACCAATGCGGACACGATTCAACAGCGATGTCGTTTCTTCGGATACAAAAAGGATTATATCCGATCTTGTCGAGTATTTCTTCCAGGAAGCACTATTGAAAATTATCATGCTTACGTTGACCATGAAGAAGAATTGCGTGCTATGTTAAAGTCTTGTGATACGCTTGACGCAGTCGAGCGCAGCATTCTTCTTTCTCCGTCCTTAAGGCCAACACGCCGCAATGTTCTTCCTGTATGGGTAGTAAACGACAAACTCAAAGGGATGTATGCGTTACAAGCATTTGCCAGTCGTTATACCATTGAACACAATGATAAGATTGTAGATGATTTTTTAAAGAAACACACTAACGATTTTACGATTCGCCCTGATACAACGAAAGACCGTACACACAGATGGCTGAAGTTAGATGTAGATGAAGCGATCGAATTTTTATCAGACTTTAACTTTAAAAATTGGCCAGATGCTCAACGTAAAGCCAACACCATTCGATACCTACGATATTTGTCAGCAGAGGAAAATGAATGTCCGATAAAATATGTGTATTTTTATCAGATGGCTTTTGCAGCCAGCCCCAGACATCGTAGTTTTGATATGGAGAAATGCAGATTGGCAGCGAATACAGATCTTTTTGCCGGACCAAGTTCTGTTACCGATTCAACGAACTATCCCGGCGATAGAAAGATAGTTGGATCAGAAGATACCATAACAATTCAACTACATCATATTGAGTTCGATGGAGCTGCCCTCGATTTTCCTAGAACAGCTTATACATTAGCTATATATTACCCGAAACAGTTAGCAACGAATTACTGTACAAACATTGAAAATAACATAGACGATTCAGACGAAGACTATTAAGATGGATATTAAGCAAATAATCAATGAGTTTCGCTCATTAGAAAGTACTACCCACAAGGATAACACATATAATGTGATATCTTTATTCGATATGCTGCATAAATTAGGGGCATCAAAAGAGCGTTATCCTATGTTCTTCATTGCCACTAATGATGCACCCAATAATATCCCTAATACGATACGGGAACTTTTGTCAGTCGAATACGACATGGAGTGTACTATCAATGAAGTTAGCGGAAACTCTATATTGAGAAAATTTGCGATTATAACTCTGCGCAGTAGTGATAAGCATCTGCAATCATACTTTATTGAGATATTTGCCATGATGCTTATGAAGATGCCGCAACAACCATCCAAACAAGAATTATCTATTGAAGTTGAGAGACTGGTTGCAATCTTTTCTGCATTATCGGCAACTCCACGAAAAAAAATACAAGGGTTATGGGCCGAATTATTGGTAATTGAAAGAAGTTTAGATCCACAGACACTTATAAATGCCTGGCATTCTATTCCATCATCGAAATATGATTTTACATTAGGCCGCGATAAAATTGAAGTAAAAAGCACATCATCAGAAGAGAGAGTTCATCAATTCTCTTTGGATCAATTAAATCCCTCTCCTAGTTCCCGGTTGCTAATCGCTTCAATAACGGTTCGTGAATCAGGGCAGGATCTTAATGGGTTATCCATTAGGGATTTATATGATAGGATATGTAATCGCCTGCAAAACATTGAGGCACAAATTCGACTGTATACCATTATCGCCCAAACATTAGGTAATGATATAAACAAAATAGACGCCGTGTGTTTTGATTATATAACAGCTTCGGACACTTTGGCCTTCTATGATTATCAAATGATTCCTCGCATTCTAAAAAAAGATGTACCTTCTAATATCTCAGAAGTTAGGTTTGTTTGCAACATAACTAAATTGAAGGATATAACGACCTCAAACTCTTTTGACAAGAACGACAGCCAATTGTTTAACAGTCTATTCTGAACATTATGATTAAGAAAATTAGCCGATACTCATTGCAGCAGATCTTTATCGAGAGTTTGAAAGACTGTGATTCTTTCAAAATAATCGATGGCCTAAATCCTTTCCATATCATGCTGAATGGCAAGGAACTCTATATATACATCAAGAATTTATCCCCAGCCTATTTTTCCAATCCAGATGTATGGAGAGTGCAGTTACCAAAGAAGGATGAATTTGAGACTATAAAGAATGGTCCTATTGACTTCGTACTATTAGGGTATGATGCCGATAATGATGTATATACCATTTGGCATCCCAAATGGGCAAAACAGCGATTGAACAATGGTGAAAGCGTATCCTTTTATTCAAGATTATCATTACAAAAGGAAGCCGCTTCTACACAAGCCATTAAGCGCCTTTCTCTAAACAACGAAGGTGAGGTTATTGCCTTCCCACGAGAACATATAGAATTCCTATTATCCAACTTAAAGACCTTCTTTCAAGATGAAAGTGATTACGTTGCAATTGGATCGAAAAAGAGGCCAGAGGCTAACGACGCATATAAAACATTCTGCGACTTGAAGAATATAGATTTGTTTGCGTCACATATGGCTAATGATGGGTATTCAGTAGTCACTATTAGCAATTATTGTCGTGCTATTCGGGACCTAATCAAGGATGGTTATATTACTCGATATAGAAAGATATTTCTCTCTTGCGATAGATTGAGTGAATACAAAGATGTAGTAACAGAGTTTTGCAACCAACCAGAAATTAGCGAACGGAATGCGAAATGGCACAACACATTATCAGCAGCGCTAAGAGCCTACATTAGCTTTCTTATAAAACATCAATCGAATGAGGCACACTCTCCCGTCATAACAGACGATATAAATACCTCAAACTATTTAGATGCCTTAATTAGTAAAGACATCTATGAGGGTTTTGGCCTTTTCTTACGCAATAAAGGATATAATGAGAACACGGTAACACACTATCTGAAAAGCATCCGAACTTTACGAGAAACAGGGCTCATTACCAAATATAAATCTCTTTTTGAGTCATGCAACTCCATCGAAGATTTGCGGAATGCATTTAAAAAGTTTTTTGCCATTCATGAGGTGGACCAAATGAATAAAGACAGACATCACGATTTATCCGCGATGTCCAAACAATTTATTAACTATCTTCAAGCAAATATTTTTTCTGAATTAGCATTACCTTCGCAAAGTAAAGAAGTCCCCCAACATCACAGCGAAGACAATATAGGCCCAATTCCAAGTCAAGCAGAAGAGAATCCTCCTGAGATAGATTGGGAAACACCATATACAGGCACCAATGGCAAATTAACCCGGATCGCCAATCCTGTATTGATAGATAAACTACGCCCTTTTCTGGATACTGAATACGCAAGTCCGGTCAGAGCATACAACGAGATTGAAGACTTCTACGGAGATAGATATTCCAATATGGATATGGGCGACTGGATGAAATTATTTAAAGCTATTGATTGGGAGAATCCATATGTTTCGTCCAGCCCGACACCAACATCTGACACTGATAGAACAAGAAGTAAAACAGAGATTCTTAGAGTAGAATACCCTGATGGAAGAATCATACAACATCCTAAAGCTATTGATACTTTCGTAGAGGTTATTGAGAACAACTACCCAGATTTAATCCATGAATTGAATATTCTTCATGCAAATGTTAATCTAGTGACCAGAGAGCTCAGTGAACAATATGCGCCAGCTCAGAAAGAAATAACGGATGGCTGGTTGGTTTTCACAAATATCAATACTCGCCGAAAAAGAGAGGACCTGTTAAAAATATCAGAAGAGTTAGAACTAGGATTAAAAGTCGATTTAGTATCGATTGCAACCGGGGAAATTATTACGCCCACCGAAGAGCCAAACTCATCTAATCGACAAAAGATTAAAGTTACCTTTCCAAATGGTAAGACAATACAACCGAACAAAGTATTAGAGGCTCTGATTGAAGTGGTAAAATATGCGGGTCCAGAACGGGTACGAGATTTAGGTATCACTGTATGCGCAGATAATTTAGTTTTGAAGAATCCAAAACCAAGATACATAAAGCCGTGTAAACCTGTTGGCAATGGTTGGCTAGTCAATACATGTTCTGACACCCCTACCAAGTATGAGCAGATTAAATATATATCAGATAAGTTGTCGCTGAATTTATCTGTAGAGATAACAAATTAATATATCAATTCAAAATTTAATTAGAATATGAATCAAGAGTGTTTTGTAATCCAGCCTATTAGTGATACAAAATTTACAAAACGATATGATGATATATACAAGCCAGCAATAGAAGCAACTGGCCTTAATGCATATCGTGTTGATTTAGACCCAACTGTAAAAATTCCGATTGAAGAAATTGAATCAAGGATCAAAAATTCTGTAATATGTTTTGCAGATATTTCAACAGATAATCCTAATGTTTGGTATGAACTAGGTTACGCTTTTGCTTCTGGAAAAGATGTTGTAATGGTTTGTGATGAAAGCAGGAATGATTTTCCTTTTGATATTCGTCATAAAAATATCATTAGATATAAAACAGAGTCACCCAGTGATTTTAGCACCTTAAGAGAAAAAATTATCGAGAAAATAAAAGCATACATTCAATCACAAAAAACAACGGAAAAATTACTGGCAAATCCGCTGTCAGAAACTGACGGGTTACAACCCTATGAATTATCTCTATTAGCATTTATCGTTGGAGAACAATGTACTGATGAAGAAGTAGCTCCAATTTATGAACTTAAAAATATGATGAATAAGGCCGGATTCAATAATACAGCCTTCAGTATCGGAATCCGGTTATTGAAAGCTAAAGGATTTATTACGACAAAAGTTGATAGCGATTTTAATGGGAACGAATACACTGTTTGTTCATTATCTAATACAGGAGTGGATTTTGTTCTTAAGAACACGCATTTATTTGAATTACAACAGCCCTCGGCACAAAAAACGATTAATACCTTTAGTAGCGACGATTTGCCTTTTTAAATAACGTCACAATCACTAGCACTCTTCCATTGCATCGTATTCAAAAAGACTTAGCCTATTTCCATACATCGCCCCGTATAGAAATAAGCCAAGTCTCTAATTATCATAAAATTATCATAAAACCATCAGGCTTTGACCTGCTCCTCGTGTTGCCACTCTACAAGTGAGATAATCGCATGGTATTGTTCCTTAGTCAGAGGTGAGGCACAATCGTCCAAACATTCGTATTTCCACGGCAGTTCGTAGACCGTGTCTTCTTCCTTTAGCAACCAACGGATATTTGTTCTCATACAATCACCCATCCATGCATCCGTATAGCTGCACATTTCCTCGTTATATGGGAAATATATCATAAGATAGTGTGCAATCTCACTCAATTCCTGCTCCTCAATGCCAATCAAAATCTGTTTTGCCATAATCAGTAAATATTAGCTGTTACTATTCAAACTTCACCATATCCGCCAACTGGACAAAATAATCGTTTGACCAGATGTCGAGTTCCTTGGGGTTCCTGACAAACGAAAGGACATCGTTCTTTACCTGATTGATATTCGCCGAAGCTAATCTGTCTTTCAACTGAGCCATGAATGCCTCCTGCCCGATTTCTTCATTGTTGAACTGGCGGACACGTTCTGCGAGATGGGCAAAATCAAGAGGCACATTGTGACGGACATACCATTCAAAATCATACCAGTCACGACCTTTCACCCTGTTTTTCCAACCCCTGTATACCAATGCGTGCATCTTCCCGGCAAACAAATCCGGCAAAGTGAAACAGCGTGTCATGAAGGAGTGAGGCTGTAGAAGCAGCTTTTGCTCAGTCCTGAAATTCAACGGTGGTTGGGTATCAACTTCAATTTTGATTTTTATGGATTTATCGGTCTGGAAAGACACGTCATATACATCCGTATTGTCTTTTAGGAAAGCGGATTCCACCTTTCCAAAGCCCTTTTTATCTTTCTTTTTAATCTCCACCTCACGACCGACAATGGCAAATTCATCTATTATCGGCTGAAAGTATTTTGTGAAATCGAACTTGTCATCGGGAGCCAGGAGGGAGAAATCCATATCCTCGCTAAAGCGTTGGAGACCATGAAAAATTCTGAGGCAGGTACCGCCATAGAAAGCGGCCACATCAAAGAAACCGCCATTGTAAAGTCCGGCAAGTATCACCTGCTGGTTTACTTCAAATATGGCATTACGTCTTTCTTGTTCCGTTGTCGCACCATATGCAGAGAGCATATTGTCATAAATCTCATTCTTCATTTCTTCAGCAATTTAAGTAAAGTACGGATTGAATCGGCTTTTTTGCCAACCTTGATATATTCCTCAAACAACCGGGCATCCATCTGCATAAAATCCTCCCGATCCATCCGGATATCCTCTTCCAGATAAATCTCGGCATCTTTCAGATAACGCAAATTCACTTTTGAAGAATTGGCAATCAGATCACACAGAGCCTTTTCCGGCGTAGCCATCACAAACGCATAGTCATTTTTCTTGATGCTTGTCAGCCCAACAGAGAATGCAGACTTCGAGATATGTGTATACTCAAACCGTCCAAATGGTGTGTCAAAGTTCTTGGCATACTTCAAAGTCATGGATTGCTTGGTGTAAACCTCTTCCGGTATCAGCCCATAATAGCGCAGAGCCGATGACATGGAAACATACGAGGGGGCATACAGATGATTGGCTATCAATTCTGTCGAAAGGGTTTTCCCCGTTATTTCCGGACTGCACACATAAAGCCCCTTCTTGAGTCGTATTATTTGTTTGTCACGCTCAAGCGACCTGAGTTTCTGGCTTCCGCCCCTGATATGAGGAAACAGAGACTCCAAAACGGAAGCAGTAACAGGGATATTTCCTAATTGTCTCAATGGATTGTTCATGGCACAAAGGTAGCAATTATTTTAATATCAAAGTATGTTTAATATATTTTTCTATGCAAAATATTACTATTTATGTAGCCATGATTTTTAGTGGCGCGAGATATGGGCAGAATCTTGCAGATATGGGTTCCGCATATACCTTCCTTGAAGTATAGATCCATCGCTTTCTCATGATAAAGCTCCCGTTTGAGTGAATGTTTGATTCGCATTTGTTTTTTGATTTTGCGAGTCAACTTTTTTCAGGGAATGACACATACTATTTTTGCAGTTCTTATATTTTCTTGTGATTTATATCGATAAGTTTTGCCTATCAAAGACAGAAGAAAAACGTTCCTGATCGCTTTTCGCAATTCTCAATTTTGTGGCTAATGCTCTCCATTCCTTGACGGCATTCAGTACTTCACCAATGATTTGCTGAGCAATATGCTTCTGTAGCATATATTCCTCACACGAATTTAACAATTCATTCAAATCCGATTTATTGGTATAGCTGTTGATTAACAGACTCTGATACTCATTCAGTGTTAGATTCATATCGTAAGCCGGAGAAAGTGTCCAGCCTTTCGCAGTCAAAAGGAAACCGTGATTACGGAAATGGTCATCCGTATTCCCAATGCAGATATTGAATGCAACTCTGCGATACAGTTCTTGCAGATTATCCTCCACATTGGTACAGTTCTGAAGTATGAAATCAACAATATCCAGATAGCCATGGCCGGTATTGGCATTGTCACCATCATTCAAGCCCAAAAGAGTCATAGCTGAAGCAAAGTGTATGCGCTTACCGTCTTCCTTCCTGTCAAATCGTCGGGAAAGCAATGTATGGTATTTGTCGTTTGCGAAGATTACTCTTGTCTCTGCGGCGTGTATGCCGGCCTTCTTTGCCAATAGGTGTGAGAAATGTTCCCAAAGCCCAGTATCATAATCATCTTTGCGGGACGGAAACTTTGCTATATGCAGAATTTTGTTCTCGTCAATTACGCTTGCTTTTGGACGCGCCCCGCCAAGAGATGAACCCGGTTGTACAAGCTGCTCGATCCAGCGTCTTTCAGGCAGGTGGTGCTCCTCTTCACTTTTTTCAATCTCAGAACTTGCAGCAATCAGTTCACGTATATCAGTTAGTGGCGGAATCCGCAGAACTTCACTTGCATTGATATATTCTCCGTCCAAGGAGTCCTTAAAACGGAGCCCACCCATGCGGGAGTAGTCTTCGATTCCGACAAGATAGTCAAAGGATGAAAGACGGCGGACTGGACGCTTCTCCTCTTTCGCCAGAATCTGTTCCCTGCGATTTATCAATGTGCGTCCCCATCTGTCCGGGAGGGCATCAGAAAAACATCCGAAAATATCCTTGCCAGGAGCTGTATATTGCTGCCCTGGATAGTTGTTCAAGTCATCACTCAGAAACAAGTTGCCATAGTCCCTTAGCCAGTCATCGCTATAGTAAAATCCATAACTGTCCGAGCCACGAAGTGATTCATAGCTCAGTTCTCCGATCAGCCTTGGTTCTTTAAGCCAATCAAAGTCAGCAAACACATATAGTCGTTTCATGGCTTATTCTTTTTTAGATGCTCTCTTTCGCTTTTTCAATCTCAAATCCTGTAAAGCCTTTCCCATCGCGTCTTCTTTGGCAAGCAGAAGTATATCATCATCCAGTTGAAGCGCATAAAGAACTCTGAGATAAATGCCGATAGCTACTGTCGGTGCTCCCTTTTCAATCCGGCCAACCGTAAGCGGTGAGCAGGTCGCGCGTTCGGCAACCTGAGCCATGCTGAGATTCCTGCGCAGTCTAGCCAGTTTGATTTGCTCACCAACTATCTGCATCTTCTGCTCTAGTTTTCTTGGCAACTTGGTGCCCATTGTATTCTTTGCCATATTCAATATATTATATAATATGCAAATATACTACTTTTTACCTATTTAATGATGCGTTATAGGTAAAAATCGCAAGAATAGAAGATATGATATTTAAGCGCTACTACTACATTTTTTCAAGCGAATAAATCGAATTCATCTCACTTTTTCTAGCGAATCAGACTTCTTTAAACACTTTTCCATCAAAATTGAGGCTCGAAATCTACACTTTTCCATGAAATCATCAACTTTACTTTATCCCCGTATTCATATATACGTTCATTAAAGTAAAGTCAAAATAAGGGAAGAATAGAGATGGCTGCGCCACTACAAATGGCTTCAGCCATTTTTCTTTTGGCTACAAAAGTTATGTGTGCTCCCAGCGCTATTAAGGCCGAGCAAAACACCTCTTCGACCAAACACAATATTCCAGAATTAGAATCCGAAAATATCCGTGAATCCACCCTTGATTTTACAGCCCATTTTTGCGAAATAAACCCCGACATTCTCTATCTTTGCAGACGGGGTCTGCCGGGGCTCAAAAAGGAAGTTTTTTTGCTTTTTTCCCTCTGTTCGGAGAGAGTCGATAAAAAAAACGTTAAATCTTCGATTTTTCGCAAAAAAACAAGTAAATTTTTGAGCAGCCTACCCTTTTAAGATGTAAACTATTGATAATCAATAAGAATATAATGATGCATCGCAAGAAATACAAGAAAATAAAAGTCACCCATTTGATATAACCTAAGATATGGAAACAAGTAATCAAAAAATACCTGACATTTTCGCCAATAATTATTTCCGGATTCCGGACTATCAAAGGGGTTATGCTTGGAAGGCAGATAAGCAATTGCCGGATTTGTGGGATGACATTGAAGATATTCCGACTAATCCTTCCGGTGGATATAAGCCACACTACACAGGTGCAATTTCTTTACAAAAAACATCATTTGATAAACTGAGCAAATCAGAACAAAAGTTGTTGCAGTCTGGAAGCAATATCTATGATGTTGTCGATGGGCAGCAAAGATTAACGACCATTCTTATCCTTCTTTTTGAGTTGTATAAAAAACTGAACGACAAGAAAATATACAATCAGTATATTAAAGAGAAAGGTAAGAATGCAGTCTACAAATTCTCGTATGGAACGGAAAATGGCGACTATAATTATTTTTTACGAAAAGAGATATTTGAAGATCCTAATTCCATCTGCAAAGGGAAAAGCGTATATACCAACAACCTAAGGGAAGCGAAACAATTCTTCTGTGATAAGCTGGCCCCATTGACACCGAAGCAGGCAAGAAGAATATTTTCAAAGGTCACTACAGCTCTGATGTTTGATATTAAAATAATTGATGATAGTTTTGATGTTCAGGCTGTTTTCGAGACGATGAACAACCGTGGCAAGCCATTGACTATTCTGGAAAAATTAAAGAATAGGCTCCTCTTCTTAAACAGCAAATTAACCAATTGCGATAATGAACAATTAGCAAAAATCATTAATGACTGTTGGGGATTGATTTATAACTCATTAGGGCAAAATGAAACATCAATGCTTGATGAAGATGAGTTTCTATCATCTCATTTGACCTTAATCAGGACACCTGCCGATTACTCATTCTCTACGCAAGATGCTGAAAAAAAAGTGTTTGAGATGTTCTGCAATAGGGCAAGTCAATACAGGTTGAGTTATACTCGTGACCAGTCAGAGTCGTCAAAAAAAGAAGAAGTTGTCTCATCTGATAAGATTAAGAAATACGCTATAGATCTCGCAAACTATGTTCCTTATTGGTTCACGGTTAATTGCCCCGATATAAAGAATACGGTTGAGTTGGAGCTCTATAAAATCCAATGTCTCAATGGTTCAAAAGAGATGAGGCTATTTCTTGCCCAGCTTCTTTCTCTTCAAAAAGATGAACCAGAGGGATTCAATAGATGTCTGAAAAATGTCGAGAAAATATTATTCAGAAATCGTTTGCCTATTCCATCGATAATGGATGAACGCTCGTTTGCAACTCGCGCCAGGGACCTACATATGGGATATACAAAACTGGAAGAGCTGAATAAAGATTTAGAAGCCATATTAGCTCAGACTATTGAATGCTCAAGCTTAATAGGTGGCTTCAAATGGCTGTTTACATACGTTCGTGGCAATGCAGGTTACCATAGATGGAACGGACTTAAATATTTCTTGTTTGAATTTGAAGAGCATATTCATCAGCAGGATTACTCAAATGATTTTGCAATAATTTCATGGGACAAATTCTTCGAGACGTCAATTGAACATATTATGCCAAGAAATTATCAAGATTACTGGAGTGATACAATGTCGAATTATTTATCACAAAAGAGTTTTTCTGAAGAGGAAAGATATATGGCTATAAAAACCTTATTAAATTCTCTCGGCAACCTTACAATTATTAGAGGAAACAAGAATTCAAGTCTTGGTAATAATCCATGGAAAACTAAAGTCCAGGCATATGCTAATGGAAGTTTTAGCGAACGTCAAATCAGCAGCAAAATTGAATGGCATCCTTGGTCGGCCGAATCAATCCTTAATAGAGGTAAATTACTCCTAAAATACTTACTTGACTATCTCGGCGTAGTGATAATCGCAGAGGAGATAAAAGAAACATATGAAGCAGAAATGCTATTCGGCGCATTGAAATATGTTCCCGGAACAGCTAATGAGGCGGAAGATAACTCTGAGGCTACAGCAACCGAGTAAAAAATCATACGATAATCAAATAAAAATCAAAGTTACCAATTTAATACAATCAATAATGTCATATTCAGACCCACAAATTGGAGAATCATTAGCTGTTCAGATTACAAGCAAGAATCCTCAGTATGGACTGTTTGTAAGTACTCCGAATGGCATTTCCGGACTTATCAGGAAATTAAACATTTCGTGGAGCTACCAAAACAGGTTCTATGATTCACTTCATGTTGGAGATTACATACAAGCTATTGTAACTAAAGTTCATCCTGATGGCAAGATTGAGTTAAGCCGAAAAGATGCGTGTGCCAATCCGCGTGATTTGAACCTTGATTTAATATTAAAGGGCTGTGTTGATTCTGTTGAGAACTACGGCATATTGATTCGATTTGATGGCTTCATTGGATTGGCGCCGTGGGTAGAACTGACCTCTACCTATTATAAGGCTGGTGATGAAATTACTTGTGTTGTAAAGAGTACTGCAGTTGAAGAAAATGGAATGGTAAAAGTCACACTGAGTACCCATCCTCTTCATTCTCTATTTGCAAGGATGCATAACATCGGAGATAGAGTAACTGCAAAATATGTGGGGATAAATCAAGCACATGACAATCCCACTGCTGTAATTTCGGTAGAAGAAGGCCTTTTCTTGATAGAGCTTACTGAAAATTTTTTCATTGAGCCATATAAGTCAAAGATGATTTCTGGTGCGTTGTCTCCTGGGCAATCACTTGAATTCGTCTATAGCAAATTCAATGAAAACAAGTCTACGATTTGGCTTGATATGCGCCCTATTGAAAAGGAGAACAAGCGCAAGTTGATGGAAGATCTGATCGCAAAGCTTAACCCTGGTGATATTGTCATGGGCGAAGTCACGTATGTTGACGATAAATTTGCGAAAGTGGATGTTATAGACACAGGAGTAAATATCATCATTACCAGAGAAGAATTGTCTCCAAATAAAGTCTTACGAGCAAGTGATGAAGTATTTGTAGGCGAGCACATTCAAATAGTCTACACTGGTACAGATGAACACAATAACGCTAAATTCAGCAGGAAATATATCATAAAGGACAGATACGACGACAGCCTTTACTCCCTATCCTTAATGGATCTCCTCAAAACGATGGACATCCAAACAAAGACTTTTATCGGAAAGGTCATATCCATCAACGACGGGTATTTCTTTACTGAATTAATCACGTTTTCTGATTCCGACAGCGAGGTAAATGGTAAATTACTCGTCGACCCGATCAATGGTAAGAACATCCTGGTACGAGCAGATAATAGGCTACGTAACCTTCTCTTTGAAGGCGAGTACTATAAAACTGACATTTCATTACCGAATGCTGATTTTAGGCGAAAGGAAGGGACGCCTTACCTATTTTCTGTTTCCTCCCCAGATCTTCAGTTGGTGAAGAACCCCTATCAAGAGTCTGTTCTTTTGTCATTTAAGCAGCACACCAGCCCGAATACAAACACGAGTGTCGCCAATCTTCTTGAAGAGGTTGGACAGAACCTGTATTCAAGTAAAAAGAGAATGTTTTTTGAGCTTCTTCAAAATGCAGATGATGCTGCTGCTCAGAATGGCGTAAAGGTGAAACTGCAACTCGAAGGCAAATACTTCTTATTGACCCACGATGGCTATTCATTTAACAAGCATGATTTTGAATCAATAACATCTGCTGCCCAGAGTACAAAATCTGCCAATAAGAAGAAAACCGGCTATAAAGGAATTGGTTTCAAATCCGTATTCACCAACTCCGAGTCTGTTTATATCCAAAGCTCCGGCTATCGATTCGGTTTTGATAAGAGTTTGGATATATACAATGATTTCGACCGTTTCTATTTCTTGGTGAATGATATTGAAAACGACCCTGTCAAGCAGAAAGAATTCATTCATAAATTTGAAAAATTCAGAAGGGAGTTCAAAGGCGTAAAAGATATTCCGTGGCAATTGCTGCCCGTTTGGTCAAATATTCCAGATATTGATAAATACAATACCATTTGGAGCGAAAGAGAGAATGTCTGCATCGCTCTTCAGATGGACGAGAAGACATTGTCAGAATACGCCCAAGCGATTGCCGAGGTATTCTATGAACCACGTTTCATGCTGTTCTTACGTAGGACGAATCGAATCCAACTGATGCAAGGAGATGATTGTCGGACCATTCAAAAGAATATCTCTGAAAATGGAGAATACATATCATTGGTTAATTCGTTTGACAAGGATAAGTTGAACGAGAATTACAAGATATTCACAAAGGCAGGTATTGGAGTGAGTGACGAGGCTTTTAAAGCCGCCAATGTGAATATCAAGCGAAAAGAACGGACAAACATTCATGGAGATATTGAGAATTATTTCGTAAGACTTGATTCCAATGGCAATGAACAATCTGAAGTTCCCGGCATACCGGACAGAATTGCTTCTACAGCAGATACAGAAATCTCCTTTGCCATTCCTCTTGATGAAGAAGGACATATCCGTCCGTCAAATGACGCCCTTTCTCTCTATGCATATCTTCCGATGAATGAACATAGGTTTACTTTCCCGTTCTTTATTAATGCGGATTTTATTCCAAAATCTGATCGTGAGGGTGTGCAAAGCGACAACCCGTGGAATCATTTCCTTTTTTTCAATATTGGAAAAGCCATCGTCTCAATGGTCGAGGAATCAGCATCAATTGATGAACCTAATTATTTGAATTTACTGCCTCAAAAAGAGTTTGAATCAACCAGTCAAGACACCTTTGCACTGATTGACTCCTTCAACAATGGATACACCAAAGCGCTTTCCGAATCGAAATTCATCATCAATGACAAAGGAGAAAAATCGGATGTTTTAGGTATTATCTTGGATGAATCCTCGCTTGCGAAGACTCTTGGATATGATAATTACTACTCAATAATTGGTACCACAAAACGATTGCCTCATCCGAACCTTAATACGGATATATTGAAACACTCAATATTCAAAATTGAGAAGGCAACTACAACTGATGTCATAAAAATTATTCAGGGTAATGCAGAACGCGTTCTTACTTGGATAAGTGCAGCCTCTAATGATGAAAGAAAGAGTTTCTGGGAATGGTTGACAAAGGCAGAAGATACAATCCGACTCATACCAAGCATTCCGTCTATTCTACTTGAAAACAAATGGGTTTCATATAGTACGGCCATAAACGATAGTAAGGTAATCCTGATTACTGAAAACACATTGGCCATCAAAGATATTCTCATTCAACTCGGTTTCAAATGTACAGACACGGTGATTGAGCACCATCCTCTCAAAGACTATTTGAAAAAGCAGGATGAGCAGAAGTTGTTCGAAAGGATAAGTTTATCAAACACCTCGATACTATCACATTCGGATCGTCTAAGGTTGTTCCATGCTACTAAGCAATTTGAGGGTATTGGTGATGAAACGAGAAAGAAATGGGCAATTTTCAAAAATGCGCAAGGCGTCTTCACCCCTCTATTCAAGATGTGTGCATTCAGCAGTACATTGCCTGTGTGGCTGAAAGATTACATGATTGCCCAAGAAGAGTATAGTTCATCCTTTGCATCTTTCCTCATCGGTAGTGAAAACATCTATACATCTATTGTTGAGAACAATATTGACACAATATTAACTAAAACAGATGTATACTCTGTATATCAGAAGTTTAAACAAAGCTGGCGTCATGCTTTCACTCAAAGTTTGATTAGGAAAAGAGTGCCGAATATCCTTCCTGTTGTCGAGCAAGAAGATTATGCGACAAAAGAAATTTTTGTAAAAGCATACGGCTCGTTTGATTTGAGCAGTACTGTGTTATACCCTTCTGATGGCGAGCATTATCGAATAATCAAAATTGCAACAGAAAGTACTGCCTCTTGTCAGCATCTTAAGTCAATTATTAAGGTCGATGGCATTCCTCTCTCAAAAATTACTTTGAAAGATGATTTTTCTGTTGATGTCAATGGAGTTAAGTACACTTTCTCCTTGTCCTCAATTTTGCCTTCTCATACCAATTCGTCAAAACTTGCAATGATCACTGATAAATTCAAATCTATTGCTGGATACGAAAAAGTATTTGCACAAAATGAAGCTGAATCGTCATGGGTTAAGACCGAACTTGTCTCATATCTTTCTCAGTATTATAATGCACGGTACACGTCAGATCAATATTGTTTTATGATGCTTTTCTACAGACATATTGGTTCTATCACGTTAGATACTGTCTCTAGGAGGTTTATTGACTCCTCGAATACTCAGATATTCAAAGAGATTCTTGAAAAATGCTTCAAACTTAAAGTAGGAGAAATTCTCCGTTCGTTCATTAATGATCCAAATATTTCCTATTCTTTTGGTAAGGTGGCTGGAAGATACATTGACTGCGATGATTATACACTTCCAGCAGAACGAATACAGCCTTTTATTGCGCAGTGGGCTGATACTGACGAAAAAAAGTCGTTCTTAACAACTCTTGGCGTACACAATGAAACAAGTGACGAAATTAAAAGGCGCAAGTCATTCAGTGAGAACAAGTTCGAGGATATTTGGAATATATCTTCTTCGTCCATAATTAGAACCTTCCTTTCATGGGTCAAGGCATCGTCACAATTGCCGATTTCAGAGAACAACAAGGTAGAAGTCTTGAAATTGTTATTCGGCAAAATCAATGTTCACATGACCAATAACGAAGACGATTATTCGTCTGCGAAGGAATGGACTGATGAAAAGTACATTACCTGGAAAGCGAACAAAACGACACGCATCTACTTATACGATGGTGAGATGCCTTATCGAGGTGTTTATAATGGGAATTATTATTTTAAAGGAAAACAGAACAATTATACTGTGTTCAATACTTCCGGTCATATATATATTAATAAGGATGTAGAACCGGAAGTCGTCCTCGCAGATGTTTACTCGCTTAAAACCTCTCTGTTCACAAAAGATGATTGGAGGGAAATATTTTTGATTTCAAGAGCGAGTGTAAATGATTTGATGTCAGAAGTAGAGAAGTTGCGAAATCAGAATAGCCTTTTGGAAGAAGAAATTGCAAGGATCCGGGATGATGAGGAAGAAGATGCCACAATGCAAAAGGGTGAAGACTCAAAACTCTCTAAACAGGAAATGATACAGGCCCAATTAGAAGCCCAGCAGGCACTTATGAGAGCTTATCCGGACTGGGAATATCCATATGGTTTCGGCGAAATGGGTGAGGATGGTCAGACATATTGTTACTCTTGCAATGTCATTACCACTGAAAATGGTTCAGAGCCTATTGTGCTGAAGAACTTTAAATATCAAGGTGATAAATTTATGGTTAATCCAACTGAATACCTGTATTTGATTAGAGACAAGGCTCAGTTGTTTATCTATGATGGTCTTGATTTCAAACGCATTCCGGTACTCGACCTCCTCAAAGATCAGACAAAAGTATCCATTACCTTCAGCAGTAAGAACCTTGAATCAGACGACAAGATTGAGAAGTTAGCCGATGCACTTCACTATTTCAATAACATCCAATTCAATTTCGACAGCTTTAATATATCAAGCAGGGCCGAATCAATAAGATACATTTACAAGAGAAATACCGGCACGCAAAGTGCGACATCAGATGATGATTTATAGTTATGTACTACACAAGAGAATCATACACTAATTTTTTAGACACTGAGATAAATGCTCAGATACGAGATTTTGAACAAGTCGTCCGGACGAAAGCACTTGTTTTAAAATCGCGTGGAAATGTCTTTGTCGGAAAATTTCAAAAACTCCAAGATAATGGTACCGCTGTCTTTAAGGTGAGGAATTCCGATAATATGCCTCGAAAGAACTCCTTCTGGACAGCCTGCTACCTAACAGGAGAAATGGGCAGTTTCAAGAATTGGAGTGATTATTCTTGGTTGGACTTAAGAAAAGATTACCAAAGGGATTATTCTGACGCGTATTGCGCTTGGATTGCAAAGGCTACAGAGGAGGATTTCTGTCTTATTGGTATAAAAAATCTTTCTATAGAATTTGCAGATGTTCTCCAAAAGGAGATGCCAATAATTGCGTTCGGTCCTAAAGATCCACCTCTTCAGTATTTATATAACCTGAAGGACATTGTAGCTGATGAGTCAATTAAGAATGTCAACAAGGTATTAGATTTTGATGCTACCGATCCGCTTTGGAATCCAACACCACTTGCATCTGATACTGATCTTCCCGCTATTCTTGCGGGTGTCTTTGATAAAAACAACTGTGTGGCAATACAAGGCCCTCCGGGTACCGGAAAAACATACAGATTGGCACAATATGCTGCAACATTATTGAAGCAAGGAAAGAGCGTTCTTGTTACTGCATTAACGAATCAAGCGCTGATGGAGCTGGCAAAGAAGGAAGATCTTAAAGATTATATTGTTGCCGGGAAGGTGTCGAAGTCAAGCATGACAATTGATGAGAAACGCGAACTTCCATGCCTTGTCCCTATTAAAGAGAACAAATGTGATGCCTGTTCTGGGCATTTATCTCTTGCTTCTTTCTATGTTTCAAGTACCTGGGCGGCGACTATCGCAGAGATTCCTTTTGACTACGTACTTATAGATGAGGCGAGCCAGGCTCTGCTTCCTATGATAGCAGCAGCATTCAAATTGGGCAAACAAGTGGTTTGGATTGGTGATCAGAAACAGTTATCACCTATTGTTGCAATAAACGACGATATTATTAGTGATAAAGATTGGAGTCAAATAATTAATGGCTTTGACACATTATGTAATACGCAAAAACTTGATTCGTACCTTCTCTGCGATACATTTAGGTTAATGCCGAGGGCTGCTGATAGTACAGGTGTTTTCTACAATAACAACTTGAGGTCTGTCTCGAAAATCGTAGATGTCCCTATTCAATTGCCATTTATAAACCCCAAAGGTGGTCCAAATATTATAGATTTAGAACTTGAAACGGGGAAAAAGGCTCCGATTAATGCTTTTGAACAAATCATTGATGTCGTACAAAAGATATATGAGCTATCACCTCGCAGTGGAATTGCTGTCCTATCAAAATTCAAAGACTCTATTAGGGAGTTACAAAAATACTTCATTCTTAATTGGAAAGGTGCAAGTTTGCCTGACACAATTAAGATAGAAACAGTTGATAGAGTACAAGGCTTAACGGTGGACTATTGCATATTCTTTATTCCGAATGCATCTCTTCCCTATTCGTTAGACCCAAAACTATTCAATGTCGCAACATCAAGAGCAAGATTGAATACAATCATTGTGGCTGATTCTACAATGCTGCAACGGCAGATGTCAGATGATGTCAGAAAGTATATTCTCAAGGCTCACGAAGAACAATTTGTAGAATTTGGAGAGCATGAGCCGAAACGATTGACAGCTGGAGATATTGGAGTTACAGTGGTAGGCAAAGTAGATCTGTCCAAGTTCGAGCGCAAGAGAACAGAATTTGTAGAAGGCATGGAAAACATATATATCATAGATACAAATGTGTTTGTCAAGTGTCCAGATATTATTTCAAAAATCGGTTCTCAATACAAGGTGATTATCCCCGCAACAGTACTTGAAGAGCTGGATAAGCTCAAGTTAAAGGAAAGCGTTGACAAACAAGCTCTGAGCAACGCAGCTAAGAACATATGCCGTGCATTTGAACAGAATTTCTCCAAGATGGAAGATGCGGACACATCATTGCTCCCCAATGGTTTTAATGCATCAAATCCAGACTGCAAGATTCTCTCTGTAGCGCTGAAACACAAACAAGAAGGATGCAATCCGATTCTGCTTACGTCAGATAATATGCTTCGTTCTCGTGCTGTTGGGCTTGGTCTTAAATCGTTAACTCTCAAAGAGTTTTTGGGCAAATAAAAAAACAAAAATAGAAAGAGGATATGAATGCCATGTAAACTTCCCCTTTTGTAAACTTCCCTAAAAACCAGACAGTTCTTTATTAGACAAAAAACGATAACTTTGTCGAAGGAGAACTAAATGAAAAAGAGTGTTCACAGCGAGAGCGAGATGGTGAAAGCCGTCAAAGAACTGGAAAGCGAAATATCCGCAGAAGTAGTCGCACGGGGACATGGGGTAACTCGGGCTACCTTGTATAACTGGAAGTCAAAATACAGCGGTATGGATGTGAGTCAGGTCAGGAGATTGAAGGAACTGGAGGAGGAGAACCGGAAGCTGAAGCAGATCTACGCAGACCTTGCATTGGATAACCGGATATTGAGGGATGTTATTGAAAAAAAACTCTAGAGCCCGAGATAAAGAAACAGATAGCAGTCGAGATTGTTGAGGAATACGAATTGAGCATTGCTCGGGCGTGCAAGCTGATGGAGATCCACCGTTCGTATTACTATTATCAGGAGAAGCGAGATGATACTGAAGTTGAAGAAGCGATAAGGACAGCAGCTCAATACGGAGACGGATTCTGGAAGATATTCAAACGTCTCAGGCGTGAAGGAAAGAATTGGAGCCACAAGAAGGTTTACCGTGTGTACAAGAATATGCACTACGAGAAACGTGTCCGTTTGAAGAAACGCCTTCCGGCAAGGGTCAAGACACCTTTGGAACAGCCCTCCTAACCCAATACGACATGGCCTCTGGATTTTGTTGGTGATGTCATGGAATGCGGACGGAAGTTCCGGGTGCTGAACATAATGGATGACAGTGATAAGGTGGCGGTGTCCCAGGAGGTTTCAATGTCTTTCTCGGCAAGAAGGGTGATAAAGACATTGGAAAATGTAATCTGGCTGAACGGCAAGCCGAAAAATATCAGATGCGATAGCAGCCCGGAGTTCATTTCTAAGGATTTCCAGGAATGGTGCAAAGGGAACGACATAAGCATTCTGTACACCCTGCCTGGATGTCCGACCCAGAACGGATATATAGAACGGTTCAATGGCAGTTACAGAAGGACTGTACTTGATACGTACATCTTCAGAAGCATAGAGGAAGTGAAACGGGTAACCCAAGAGTGGAACTGTTATTACAACAATGAGAGGCCTCATGAGAGTCTCAACAACATATCGCCGATGGAGTACCGGGCAAAAAGGTGTGACACACAATGATTGATGTTTAGACAGGCAAATATAGCTCCGCTTAAGGTGGCCTATCTGAAATCTATCACCGAATTATACATGCAATTGGAACAGCAAAATATTATATTTGTTGTCTAATTGAAGGCTGTCCTAAAAAGGGAAAGTGTACATTTTTAGGGAAGTTTACACCTTTACTTTATCCCCGTATTCATATATACGCCAATTAAAGTAAAGTCAGAACTAAGGGAAGAAAAGAGATGGCTCCGCCAAACAGACCAGCCGATTTGCCGAAGTCTACCAATGATACAGCCTGTTTTTTCTTTTGGCTGCAAAAATATTCGTGAGTGCATCTTGCTTTTAGTTGACATCAATTGGTGAAAATCCCACTTATTTTCGTACCTTCGCAACGGATAGAAAACAGGTGGACTTTGGACGGGAAAACTTCCTTTTTCCGTTGGTTCTGATTCAAGAGGAAAGAGTTGAAAAATGTACGGTTTTTGGCCTGAAAAACAAGCGAGAAAAGGCTTTTCTACCGTTTAAACCGTAACTCTTTCATGTTCAGATTGTTCGGTATGCTGCATCGGCAAATAGCCAAAAACAAACCGGGACCGACATCCGATCAGAAGATGCCGGTCCCGCTGCTTTATCGAGCGGACAAGGAATTGGCCTGACGCGCCCTAGGCATTCTGCCTGCGAAAATGCGACACACGTCCATCGCCTCTTCCGGAAGAGAGGGTATCGGGGCGGAATCCGGATAAGGGTGCGGCGCGACTACCGCCGCGGCTTCGGAAGACGCCGAGCAATCAGCGTATCGGCCGCATAGAGACCGGGACCTGCGGCGTACATCAGCACGTAAACCGACAGATAGGCCAGCGCCAGTTCGCGCGCCGCGAACGGATCGCCGCCGTGTACGGCGAAGAAAGCCACGCACATCGTGAAAATCATCGGGATAAGAGCCAGCCGGTAGAACAACCCCGCGATAAACCCGACAGAACAGACGACTTCGCCGAAGATCGCCAGCGCGAGCGAAACACCGCTGCCGACACCCAGCGGATCGGGAAACGCGGCGGAAAGCGCATCGAAGTTCTGCCACTTGGCGATGCCGTGCGACATCAGCAGTCCTCCGAAAATAATGCGGGCCGCGAGCAGCAGCCACGAATTGCCGGCGGTATAGGGTTTGTCCGGAAACAGAAATCTCAGTATTGCATACATAATCTTGGAAATTTATGCTCTAATATCACAATAAATGCCGGAATTTCCAACACTCCGCCACACAATTTCGGACATCCGCATGCGATATGCCCCGGACCGCGCAACGGCAAAGGGAGCATGCTCCGATTTTTCGTATCTTTACCGCAGCAATTTACAACATCGCCATGATCCAGCAGACCGAATTCACACTACGCCCCCGCACCCGCGGCTTTCACCTCGTCACGGACGAAATCACGGCCAACCTGCCGACGCTGCCCGTCGCCGGGCTGGTGCATCTCTTCATCAAACACACCTCCGCAGGTCTTTCGATCAACGAAAACGCCGATCCCGACGTCCGCACGGACCTCTCGGCCATCTTCGACCGGCTGGTCCGCGAGCGCGAATCCTACTACGTCCACACGCTCGAAGGCGACGACGACATGCCGGCGCATGCCAAATCGACGCTCACGGGCGTCGAGCTGACGATACCCGTCACACAGGGCCGGCTCAACCTCGGCACATGGCAGGGCATCTACCTCTGCGAATTCCGCAACCGCGCTTCGGGCCGCCGCATCGTCGCCACCCTAATCGGATAGTCCGGCCGCAATTCAGAAGACAAGCGGACGCGCTGGCCGAAAAATTGCACCTTCCCGAAACGGATCACCAAACAAGGGAAAGCAATGACGACAGCGACAAAACACAAGACCGCGGACCGGCTTACCGCCGAAGAGCGGCACGAACTGCCCGACTCGGCATTCGGGATTCCCGAAACGCGCGAATTCCCGCTCGTAGACGCCGAGCACGTACGGGCCGCCGAAGCCTACTTCCGCTATGCGCCCGACAACAAAAAGGCGGCTCTGGCCCGGCGCATCCTCGCCAAGGCCGCTGCATACGGCGTAAACGTACAGAGTCAGGTCATCCGCAGCTGGGCCGAGGAGTAATGCCGCCCGGAACACCGGAACGAGTGAAGGCCGGGGCGTTCGTGCTCCGGCCTTCGCTTTCCGCGACCGGCCCCGGTCCGGATTCCGGTCCGCATGCCCCGAACCGACGAACCGCATCGAGCGTTTCCGCCACAAAAAACGGCGGCGGAAACCGATTCCGCCGCCGCTGTCGTCCGGACAATCCCGGCCGGTTACTGAGCATGCCCGCGCGTCGTATCATCCGCAGGGCGTCCGCAACCGTCTATTTATCCGAGGTCGCAATCACCAGTTCGCCTTTGCCCAGCGCATCGTGGGACACGAACCAACCACCGACCGGATTTCCGCCGCACGTGATGCCCGTAATCCGGCGGCCCGTTCCCTCGCGGCGGATCGACCAGTGGGAACCGTCGCCCAGCGACACTGCGACCTTGTCGAACAGCGGCACGGTGACGATATATTCGGGATCGGCCGGGGAATAGGTGTAAAGCCCGATGGCGTTGAAGACATACCACGACGACATCTCGCCGGCGTCGTCCATGCCCGACAACGCCAGTCCTTCGGGTCCCATGCCGTAGAACCGGTCCAGAATGTGGTCGAGCAGCTCCTGCGAACGCTCCTGACGGCCGATGAAGTAATACAGGTAAGGGAAACTGTGGTCGGGCTGGTTGCCGTGGCAGTACTGCCCGATAAAACCCGAAAGGTTGTCCACCTCGTAGCCCTTCCACGGAATCGAGAAGAGCTTGTCCAACTGCGCCCCGAACGCCTCGCGGCTGGGATAGAGACCGATCAGCCCCTCGGTATCGTGCGGCGCGAAGAACGCCTGCTGCCAAGCGTTGGCTTCGCGGTACATGTATTCGTAATAGGGATACTGGTCGTCGAAGGGCGTGATCCACGAGCCGTCGTCGAGCCGTCCGCGCATCAGGCCCGTCGAGGGGTCGAAGAGGTTCTTGTAATTGGACGTGCGCTTCATCAGCATATCCCGGTTCGCCCCATCTCCCAGCACATCGGCCAGCAGCGCCACGGCATAGTCGTCGTAGGCGTATTCGAGCGTTTTCGTAACCGCGGCTTTGCATACGGTCTGCGTCACGGGATTCTCGACATCCATTTCGGGGATATAGCCGCGGGCGACATACTCGTCGAGCCACGGGCGGATCGGCCCCTGCACGGTGGCGTTGCGCAGGACCAGCTCGTAGGCGCGGCGCACGTCGAAACCGCGGATGCCGCGCAGGTACACTCCGGCCACGAACGCCGAAGCGTGGTCGCCGTGGAAGAAGGTCGGCATGAATCCGCCCCGCTTTTCGCCCCGGTCGGTGTCCGAGCTGATGACGTCGGCCGCGACATCGGGAGCCAGCAGGCCGAGCAGAATCAGCTTGTTGCGGTAATCGTCCCAATACGAAGGCCCGGTGTAATAACGGAACCCGGTATTGACGACCTCGCCGTCCGCATCGGTAAACTCGCCGTTCACGTCGCTGCGCAGCGCGGGCCAGAGGAACGAGCGGTAAAGGCATGAATAGAACAATCCTTTTTCGCGCTCCGTACCTCCTTCGACACGGATCCGCCCCAGCAGATCGTTCCACACAGCGGTCGCTTCGGAGCGCACGTCGGCGAAACTCCTGCCGAGCATCTCGGCTTCGAGATTCTTCCGGGCGTTCTCCTCGCTCACGAACGAGAACCCGATCCGCAGTTCGACCGGACCGTCACCGTCGCCGAAGCGGACGATGCGGATTTCACGGTCTCCCTCCGCAACCGGCTCGATCCCGGTCACGGGACGGTCGGCCACGGCATAGAAATACATCTTCTCGCCCGTCTGCTGCCATCCGGCGAAGGCGTTGTCGCCCTCCTTACGGATATCCCATGCGCGAACATGTTCGTTCGAACGCTGCAGGTCGGCCAGCAGAGCCGCCTGCGCCCCGGCGGGATAGGTGTATTTATGAAACGCGCAGCGCAGCGTCGAGGTCAGCTCGGCATCGACGCCGTAGCGGTCGAGAAAAACCCGGTAGTAACCCGGAGCGGCCGATTCGCGCGCATGGCTGTAGGGCGAACAGTAGTCTCCGGGAAGCGGCGTGCCCGTGACGGGCAGCAGCGGAATATGGCAGAGGTTCCAATGCCCCTTGTTGGTGTGGGTAAAGCCGTAAATCACGCTATCCTCATACTGGTAGCCCGCCCCGCTGTGAAATTTGGTGACGGGGCTGACCTGCACCATGGCGTTGGGGAGCGACGAACCGGGGAAGACCTCGGCTCCCCACGTACGTTTGGTGGGCTTGAAGCCCAGATCGACGCTGTCCCAGAGCGTCGCGGTTCCCAGCAGGGGATTCACATAGTCGGTAAGGGGTTTCTGCTTCGGCGCGCACCCGGCGGCCAAGGCGAACAATACGATACAAAGTCCGGTTTTCAACATAAGCGGTGAGAATTCGTTTCAGACAAAATTAGCGCTTTTCATCCGGCACGTGCAACCCCTTTCGGGCAAAAAAACTATCTTTGTCCCGCAGGCGGACTACTCTTGCACAAAACCGGACACGACACATGGAGACACTCACGCAATTTCTGATCGACTGGGGCTACTGGGGCCTTTTCTTCTCGGCGCTGATCGCCGGAAGCGTCGTGCCGTTCAGCTCCGAGGCCGTGATGCTCGTACTGGTGCACATGGGGCTGGACCCCGTGCTGTGCGTCGTCTCCGCGGCATCGGGCAATACACTGGGCGGCATGAGCTGTTACTGGATCGGCACGCTCGGCAAGAGCGAATGGATCACCCGGCTGGGCGTAAAGGAGAAACAGCTGGACAAGGCCCGCCGGTTTCTCGCAGGGCGCGGGGCGATGATGGCCTTCTTCTCGTTCCTGCCCACCATCGGCGAAGCCATCGCCATCGTCCTCGGCCTGATGCGCAGCAACGTCTGGCTCACGGGCGGCTCGATGCTCGCCGGCAAGACACTGCGTTATATCGTCGTGCTGGCGACTTTCCAAGGTGCCGCATCGCTTCTCTAAATCCTCAACGCATGGAATTCGAAATCGTAAAAACCGACACTCCGGACCGCAGCCTGCTGTTGCTGGCCGACGAATCGGAAGAGTCCGTGGCCGACTACGCCGACCGCGGCACGACCTATGCCGCATGCCAGAGCGGGCAGCTCCTCGGCCAATACGTATTACTGCATACGCGGCCCTTCACGGCCGAAGTGGTCAACATCGCCGTCGCGCCCGAATACCAGCGCCGCGGCATCGCCACGACGTTATTGCAGCATGCCGTACGAACGGCCCGCGATGCGGGGTTCCGACTGCTCGAAATCGGCACGGGAGACATCGGCGCGGGGCAGATCGCCCTGTACGAACGGTGCGGTTTCGTCCGCTGCGGCATCGACGAAGACTACTTCCGGAAGCACTACCCCGCTCCGATTTTCGAAAACGGCGTAGAGTGCCGCCACATGGTGCGCCTGCGCATGGAGCTGAGATAACGGATCATGTCGGTCGGATGGAACCCGTGGCACGGATGCCGCAAGATCAGCGAAGGCTGCCGCCACTGCTACGTATACCGGCAGGACGAACGGCACGACAAGGACAGCAGCGAGGTGCGTAAAACCTCGGCGTTCAACCTGCCCGTGCGCCGGAGCCGCGACGGACGGTTCAAGGTTCCTGCCGGAGAGATGGTCTACACCTGCTTCACGTCGGATTTTCTGGTCGAAGAGGCCGACGCATGGCGCGCCGAGGCGTGGGAGATGATCCGCACGCGCAGCGACCTGCGCTTCTTCTTCATCACCAAACGCATAGACCGCCTGATGCAGGTCCTGCCGCCCGACTGGGGCGACGGCTACGAGAATCTGATCGTGGGCTGCACAGTCGAGAATCAGGCGGCGGCCGACCGCCGGCTTCCGCTGTTGCTGGAAGCGCCCCTGCGCCACAAGCTGATCGTCTGCGCACCGCTGCTCGGACCGCTCGACATCGCGCAATACCTCACCTCCGAGATCGAGGAGGTCTCCGCGGGCGGCGAATCGGGCAACGATGCCCGTCCGTGCGACTTCGACTGGGTGCTTTCGATCCGCCGGCAGTGTCTCGATGCGGACATTCCCTTCTGCTACCACCAGACGGGCGCACGGCTCGTCAAAGACGGCCGGCTGTACCGCATCCGCCGCCGGTTCCAGCACGCGCAGGCCCGCAAGGCGGGAATAGACTACAAGGTAAAACGATAGCCGCCCCGGTTTCCCGGAGCGGCTTGCTCAATACTACGGCATGTGATGCGGTCAGGCGTTGTTCGCGGCCAGCGGCGAAGCCTGCTGGTATACGCGCGCGGCCAGCTCCTTGTCGAGCGTATAAAGCCCGAACTTGTTGCCTTCGACGGCCTCGCATGCGGTGATCATGTCGCGGGCCGACTCCTCCTCCTCGACCTGCTCGTCCACGAACCATACGAGCATGTTGGCCGAAGCGAAATCCTTGTCTTCGGCGGCGATCGACGCAAGGTTGTTGATCATCGAAGTCACCACCTTCTCATGCTCCAGCGTATCCTTGAACATGTCCAGCGGCGAAGTCCACTCGGTGCGCACTTCGGCGATCGGCTTCAGCTCGACTTTGGCGTCGCGCGAATTGATGTAGTTCATCAGGATGCGGGCGTGGTCCTGCTCCTCCTGAAACTGTACGAAGAACCAGTTGGCGACACCCTTCAGCCCCTTGGCCTCGGCGTCCATCGACATCGAAAGATAGAGATAGGCCGACCAAAGCTCGGCATTGATCTGCTCGTTCAGAGCGTCATGTAATTTCTTGCTTAACATAGCTGTATTGTTTTAAGTTTGTGTTATTCTTTCCTGATACAAATATACAATAGTTTTCGCCGATTTGTACGGAAATCCCATCACATTATTTTATAACACAATAGTCCCCGGTTATAACAAAAAAGACGGAACCTTCGCCGTGAAGATTCCGTCCCTGCCGGGGTATGCCGTCAGAAAATCGTGCCGTCGGCCTGAATGCGCAGTTCCGCTTCGCGGTCCGACTGCGGGTCCTCCAGTTCGAAGAGATACCACTGGCGTTCAGGGCTGTCGTAATGGTCTATGTCGTCGATCTCCCAGCCCGCGTACTGCGATGTCTGAAACGCCTGCATCACCGCTGCGGGGACCTCGCTCCTGCGCACTTCGGTTTTGGTCCGGAGCCAAGCGTCGCCGGCGCCGAAATAAACCTCGCGCGGCGTACGGCCGTCGATAATTTCGACTTCGAGTCCGCCTTTTTCACGCTCCGCATCGACGATGCGGGCGCCCGGATATTTCCGTCCGATAAAATCCTTCACAGCCTGCGGAAGCTCCTGCGGAAGCATATCCCCGTGGTCGCGGTCACCGTCCGCATCGGGCACGGCGCGCAGCAACACGCCGTCTTCCGAATAGACAAGCTCATACTCAGCGTCGCGCTGCTCGACTTCGAGCACATAGACCGTCTCCAATCCTTCGCGCGTCAGCTTATCCGCGTCGTCCACATGCCATGCGGCGTACTCGCCGCTTTCGAAAGCGGTGCGCACCGCCTGCGGCAGCAGGGCGTAAGGTACGTCCTCTTCGGTCATGTACCATTTGCCCGCGGCGTCGAACCACGCCTGCATGTCGGTTCCGCCTTCACGGAATTCGGCGACCAGATAGCCCTGCTTCCCCGCCCATTCGACATGTCCCGCACCGGGGAACATCCGTCCGAACGTATCCTGCACTGCGGCCGGAACCTTCACCGAATCGTCGTCGTCATCGCAGCCCGTCATCGCACCCAGCGACGCGAGGGCCAGCATCAACACTGCGAACTTTTTCATAATACCTCGCATAAAGGGCTGTCCACTAATTGTCGATATCGATCAGACGGAACTTGAGGTCGAACTTCAGGTCGAGTCCGTTGTCCAGCTCCACCTCGTAATCGCGGCGGTCGCGGTCGATGGCGACGATCTTGTTTTTGGGGTAATTCTTGGTCACATAATCGCGGATCTGCTGCGGAACGATTGCCGCCGGCACCTCGCCGTATTTGCATTCGACGTCTTTCCACTCGCCGTTCTTGGCGAATTCGACTTTGGCGCCGTTTACGAATACGCCCTTGTAATCCTTGTCGAAAAGCTCCTCGTCCACCTTCGAGAAGGAGACTTCGACGCCTGCGAAGTGGGTTTTGATAAACTCCTGCGACACGGCCGGAAGTTCGCCGACGGCGATCGGACGGTCGTTGCCTGCGAAGGCGGGAGCGGAAGTTGCGAGCAGGGCTGCGCCTGCGAGAATCATCATGAGCTTTTTCATAATCGTTTTGCTATTTTGGTTCAACATTGCTTATCGTTTACAATGCAAAGTTGCGACCTAAAGTTGAAACGAATTTGAAATAAACGCCCCGATACGCTTTTTTTTGATTTTTATTTCGGAAAATGCACCGTGAAACAGTGGCACCTATTTATATACGCATATTCGGTCCGCAAACCGTAAAGACGGCACACGGCATCGACGATCGAAAGGCCCAGCCCCGTCGAACCCTCCTTTTTGGCCCCCTGATAAAAGCGTTCGAAGATATGGTCCGCATCGAGCGCACCGCCCGCACCGCTGTTGCAGACGCTCAGACGATCCCCGGAAACGGTCACCGTCACTTCGCCGCCCGCATCTCCGTGGACATAGGCGTTTTTCAGCAGGTTCGTGACCAAACTGGCCCCCAGCGACGAATTCATGCGGGCCGCAAGCCGGCCCTCTTCGCGCAGGGAGAGGCGCATGCCCCGCCCGGCGTAAATCTCAGACATATCTTCGGCCGTACGCCTGACCAGCGCATTGAAATCGACCTGCTCCGTTTCGGGGAACTGGCCGTTCTCGATCTTCGACAGCAACAACAGCGAACGGTTGAGCCGCACCAGATAATCGAGCGTCCGCTGCACCTTCATAATCTCGCCCAACTGCTCCTCGCTCAACGCCGAGCCGTCGCCTACGAGCATCTCCAGCCGGTTGCGGCAAACCGCCAGCGGCGTCTGCATTTCGTGCGACGCATTGCCGATGAACTGCTTCTGGCGGTCGAACAGCACTTCGGCCCGCTCGGCATTGCGGATCGCCGCCTCGTTCAGCCGCCGGAATTCGGCGATCTTCGTATCGTTGGCCAGCGGAGCGTTCTTTCCGCCTACCCTGTAGCCGTCGAGCCACCTCAGCAGGGCATACAGGGGCCGCAGGGTGCGGTGGAGCACCAGTATGTTGATCAGCAGAATGGTCAGCAGCAGGAAAAGATACAGATAGACGATCCACCAGAGAATCGCCTCCTGCAAATCGTCCTTCTCGATGGTCGGCGTCATCACGGTAAGCTCCTTATAGCTTCCCTCCCGGTCGCGGAAGATCATCCGCAGCACGCGCGCCGGCTCCTCCTCGTCCTTCTCCGGAATGAAAATCTCCTCGTCGCTGTAAACCATATGGGGCCGTGCGGCGGCGTATTCAGCCGAGACGTCGTGCAGGAAATAGCCGTTGTTGCTGCCCGAAAACGCCGCAGGAAGCTCACGGCCCGCAAGATTGCGTTTCACAAGCACCTCGGCATAGTTTTCGAGCGAATCGTCGACTTCGTCGTTGATCTCGTCGATCATCGTGAAATAGAAAAGCACCGCCCACGCCGCCAGCAGCAGCGAGAGCGCCCAAGACATATGGAGCAGGATACGGTAAACGAGTTTCATGGCGTAACGAGTTTATAGCCGAAGCCGTAAACGGCGCGGATTTCGATGTCCGCTTGCGCGTCGTGCAGCCGGCGGCGCAGGTTTTTCATCTGGGCGTAGACGAAATCGAAATTGTCGGCTTGGTCGATGTGGTCGCCCCACACGGCTTCGGCCAGCGTCGTCTTGTCGATCATATGGTTCGGGCGGCTCATGAAATAATAGAGTATATCGTACTCCTTGCGCAGCAGTTCGACCTCCCGGCCCGCGATTTCCACCCGGCGGCTGTCGGGAAACAGCCGCACGTTTCCGGCATCGAGACTCTCCTGACCGCCGCGCTGGTGGCGGCGCACGACGCTCCGGATACGGGCGCTCAGTTCCGCGAGGTGGAAGGGTTTGGGCAGGTAGTCGTCGGCCCCCAGTTCGAGGCCCTCGATCTTGTCGTCGAGCGAGTCGCGGGCCGAAATGATGATGATTCCCGCCTGCCTGCGCTGCCGCTTCAGCTCTTCGAGCAGTTGCAGGCCGCTCCCGTCGGGCAGCATGATGTCCAGCAGGATGCAGTCGTAATCGTATCCGGCGATCTTGTCGAGCGCCGACGCATAATCGGCGGCCTGCTCGACCACATACTGTTCCCGGCGCAGGGTCTGCACCATGATCTCCCGCAGGGAGGGTTCGTCTTCGACAATCAGAATTTTCATAACCGCATTTTTTCCGGATGCAAAACTAATGCGCGAATCCGAAAAGAAACTGAAACCGCACATGTTCCGCGAAAGCCAAATATACGAAAATTCCCGGTTCCCCGAAACGCAAGGCGCCCCGGAATATGCAGAAAAGAGACGGAAACCATCACTGGTTTCCGTCTCTCTGTAGTCTATTTCTTCGGCGGGCATCCGCCCGCACCGGAAAACTATTTCTCCGAAGAATCGATCTGGCAGGCTTTCGAACCGTCGTAAGCCCACTTCACATAGATCGCGCCCCACGTATAACCGCCGCCGAAAGCCGACAGAATCAGGTTGTCGCCCTTGCGCAGCTCTTTCTCGTAATCGTAAAGACACGAAGGAATCGTCGCGGCGGTCGTGTTGCCGTTGCGGTCGATGTTGATCATGCACTTCTCATGTTCGAGTCCCATGCGGCGCGCCGTGGCGTCGATGATGCGCAGGTTGGCCTGATGGGGCACCAGATAACGCACATCCGCAGAGGTAAGTCCGTTGCGCTCCATGATCTCGACCGACACGTCGGCCATCTTCGAAACGGCGGCCTTGAACACGGCGTGTCCGTCCCACATGATCGTATGCCAATTGTTCTGCACGGTCTCGACCGAAGCCGGATAGCGCGAACCGCCCGCCTTCATGTAGAGCTGCAGCTCGCCCGAACCGTCCGAACGGAGAATCTCGTCCAGAACGCCGTATCCCTCTTCATTGGGTTCCAGCAGTACGGCGGCGGCGCCGTCGCCGAAGATCGGACAGGTGGAACGGTCGGTGTAGTCCACGATCGACGACATCTTGTCGGCGCCGACGACCACGACCTTCTTGCACGAACCCGACTCGATGAATTTCGCACCCGTCGTAAGGGCGAAAAGGAAGCCGCTGCACGCCGCCGAAACGTCGTATGCAAAGGCGTTCTTGCATCCCGCCTGATCGGCGATCAGGTTGCCCGTCGAGGGGAAAAACATATCGGGAGTCACCGTAGCGCAAATCACCAGATCGATCTCCATCGGGTCCACCCCCGCTTTGTCTAGAAGGTTGATGACCGCGCGGGCGCCCATGTAGGAGGAACCTACGCCCTCACCCTTGAGGATATGGCGCGTCTTGACGCCGATATGCGACATGATCCATTCGTCGGACGTATCGACCATGGTGCTCAACTCTTCATTCGTAAGGATGTAATCCGGCAGATACTCACCTACACCCGTTATCGCTGCTGTTATTTTACCCATTAACTTTCTCTCCTAAATTGTGTGATTAATTTTTGAAAGCATGCTGCAGTTTGACGGTAAGGTCCGCCTTGATGCACTGCTCCGTCGAAAGGATCATGCTTTTGATCGCGCGGGCCGACGAGATGCCGTGGCCGATGATTACGGGCGCATTGACGCCGAGCACGGGCGTACCGCCCACGTTTTCGTAATTCATCGCGTCCCAGAACGCATTGCCGCCGCCCAGCTTCTTGTTGATGCGGTAAAGCCCCTCGGCCATCTTCAGCACCGTATTGCCCACGAAACCGTCGCAGACGATCACGTCGGCGACTTGGCCCGTAAAGATGTACGAACCTTCGACATTGCCCACGAAATTGATGCGTCCGTCCTCCTTCAGCAGTTCGTAGGTCGCCTTGGTCTGGGCGTTGCCCTTGGTCTCCTCCTCGCCGATGTTGAGTACGGCGACGCGGGGTTTCCCGATTCCGAGCACGGCTTCGGCGTAGATCGAACCTATCAGTCCGTACTGCGCCAGCACTTCGGGCTTGCAGTCCACGTTCAGCCCCACGTCCAGCAGAAGCGCGGGACGCCCCGCAATCGTGGGAACGATGGACGAGATCGCGGGACGGATGACCCCTTCGATCGGTTTTACCGCATACATCGAGCCGACCATCATGGCGCCCGTACTGCCGGCGCTGGCAAAACCGTCGATGGCGCCTTTGGCCAGATAGCCGAAACCTACCGTAATGCTCGAATCGGCCTTGGCCTGAAAGGCCTTGGCGGGATGGTCTCCCATCTCGATGACCTCCGTGGTCGCAACGATGTCGAAGCGCTCCGCGGAGCAGCCCTCGGCTTCGAGTACGGCTTTGATTTTCGCTTCGTCGCCGAACAATACGATGCGGCTGTCCGGCCCGATCGCTTCAAGTGCCAATACGGCGCCCTGAACCGCCGCCTCAGGAGCGAAATCGCCGCCCATGGCATCTACACCAATCTTTAACATAATCGTGCGATTTGGTTTAACTTCATATCCCGCTCTGTACCCGTCGGCAGGCCCGCATCACGGACCGTCCGGCCGTACGCGGCGAAGACAGGGAGCTTCTGTAAACTAAAAAGAGAGCAGCCTCGCGGATGCACTCTTCTTGCCGTCTGATTTATTCAGCAGCTTTTTTCTCGATCGCCAGCTTTCCGCGATAGAAACCGCACTCAGGGCATACACGGTGGTACAGCGTGGCTGCGCCGCAGTTCGAGCAGGTAACTACCGTCGGAACGACAGCCTTGTAGTGGGTTCTTCTCTTATCGCGTCGCGTCGACGAGACTTTGTGTTTAGGATGTGCCATTTTACAATATAAATTATAAGTTTAACGTATTATCGATTCTCCTTATTGCCGCCGGCGCTATTTTTCCGGCGTTCGGTCCTCTTCCTGCGGCTCTTGGGCCTCCATCCGCTCCTTGAGCGCGGCCAGCTTGGCCCATTCGCCGCCGTCGTGCTCCTGCGCTCCGGCCCGCGCCTCGACGGCCGCGAGTTCCGAGTCGGATACGATGCGGAAGCGTTCGAGCATCTCCGGATTGCACTCCCCTTCGGGATGCACCCGCTGGTAAGGCAGCGACAGCACGATGCTCTCGTAAATGTACTGCTTCAGGTCGATTTCGTCTTCCATGGGCAGCAACCACATCACCTCGCCGTCGTATTCGTGCACCTCGTCGGAGAACTTCACCAGCAGCCGTCCCTGATAATGCACGGGAATCCGGCACTCTTCCAGACAGCGGTCGCACTCCACGACGACGCTTCCGTCCACCGTAACGTCGAGCGTAAGCATCGCTTCGCCGCGCTCCAAGGCGACCGTCACTTCGCATGCTCCGTCCTTGATCTCCGGACTTTCGAACTCCTCGAACAGCGAGCCGTCGACCTCGAAACGAAAGTCATGCAAACCGGGTTTCAGCCCTTTGTAAGCAATCGTATACCTTTTAGTTACCCCCATACGAGCGCATTTAGGGCACAAAGTTACGAAAAAATAAGACATTTGCAAAGAAATCGCTCAGTTTTAGCACCCCGCGCTCCAGACGCCCGTCCGGCAAACCGTCTGCGGCGGGGCGGAGCGATTTTCCCGGCACGAAATTCGCCGAAGAGCGAAAAATCGCTATATTTGCACCGTATGGCAGCAACTGAAGGATTCTCGATCGAAATATCAAGCCGTTACGACGGCTGGTGGCGTTACAACGCAGCGCTGATGTGCGGCTGCTTCGACGCCGGCGACGAACGCATCGGATTCGCCTCGGCCGAATCGCACGTCGCGGACGTCGGCGCGAACCTGACGGCAAAACCCGCGGACATGGCGGGCGACCGCAGCCTGCGGCTCGAAACCACTGCGTGCGACCACCTGCTGCTCTATATTTATATTGTACCCCACACGCTGCCCGCAGGCAACGACATCGCCGACACGCAGCCGTTCGAAATCACCCTCCGCATCGCATACGGCGGCAAAGTGCTCCGCAGCGAAAAACGCCTTATCAACCAGTGGTCGGGCGCATCGGTCGAGATGCGGGTGGATCGTCAGGACAAATAACAATAAACGACAAAAAAAGAGGGATCCGGTTTCCCGAATCCCTCCGCTTTATGCGTCGGCTTACGACTATTTGTTGTTGTAAGCGGCCATCTTTTGGATCAGCATGACTACCTTGTTCGAGTAGCCCCACTCGTTGTCGTACCAAGCCACGAGCTTCACGAAGTTCGGGTTCAGCGCGATACCGGCCTTAGCGTCGAAGATCGAAGTGTTGGCGTCGCCCGTGAAGTCGGTCGAAACCACGTCGTCCTCGGTGTACTCGATGATGCCTTTGAACTCGTTCTCCGAAGCCTTCTTCATGGCAGCCTTGATCTCGTCGTACGAAGCGCCCTTCTCCAGACGGCAGGTCAGGTCTACGACCGAAACGTCGAGCGTCGGAACGCGGAATGCCATACCGGTCAGTTTGCCGTTCAGGGCGGGGATCACCTTGCCTACGGCCTTTGCAGCGCCGGTCGACGAGGGGATGATGTTGCCGCCGGCAGCACGGCCGCCGCGCCAGTCTTTCATCGAGGGACCGTCTACGGTCTTCTGCGTTGCGGTGGTAGCGTGTACGGTGGTCATGAGACCCTCGACGATACCGAAGTTGTCGTTGATGACCTTAGCCAGCGGAGCGAGGCAGTTCGTGGTGCACGATGCGTTCGAAACGATCTGCTGACCTGCGTAAGTATCGGTGTTCACGCCGCATACGAACATCGGGGTGTCGTCCTTCGAGGGAGCCGACATAACGACGTATTTGGCACCGGCTGCGATGTGGGCCTCAGCCTTCTCCTTGGTGAGGAACAGACCGGTAGACTCGACGATGTACTCGGCGCCTACTTCGTTCCACTTCAGGTTTGCGGGATCCTTCTCGGCGGTTACGCGGATGACGTTGCCGTTGACGATGAGCTGGCCCTTCTCCACGTTGTAGTCGATCGTACCGTTGAAACGGCCGTGTACCGAGTCGTACTTGAGCATGTAAGCCATGTAGTCTACCGGAACGAGGTCATTGATACCTACAACCTCAATGTCTGCATTGTTGCATGCAGCGCGGAATACCAGACGGCCGATACGACCGAAACCGTTGATACCAACTTTGATCTTTGACATAGTTTTATGATTTATTTGTTAATAAAAAAATGCACTATTTTTTCACTGCGCAAAAGTACATACTTTATGTATATTACGCAAATAAAAAATTAAATTTTTTTAGGAACCCGGCTGCCTACTTTGCAGCCAGCTTGGCCTTTTTGGCCATCGCCGAGGCGAATACGAAATCGTTGAGTTCCGGGTTGTCGGCATGCAGGATATCGTCCTTGGTACCCTCCCACCACTTGCGGCCTTCGTGGATGTATACAATTTTCTCGCCGATCTCCATCACCGAGTTCATATCGTGCGTATTGATGATCGTCGTGATGTTGTACTCGCGCGTGATTTCGTGGATCAGGTTGTCGATGACGATCGAGGTCTGCGGGTCGAGGCCCGAGTTGGGCTCGTCGCAGAACAGGTAACGCGGGTTGAGCACGATGGCGCGGGCGATGGCCACGCGCTTGATCATTCCGCCCGACAACTCGGCGGGATAGAGGTGGTTGGCGTCTTCCAGCCGCACGCGCTGCAGGCAGAAATCCACACGTTCCATCTTCTCTTTCTCGCTCTGCGAGGTGAAGAGGTCGAGCGGCAGCTTGACGTTCTCCTCGACGGTCGAAGAGTCGAGCAGCGCCCCGCCCTGGAAAATCATGCCGATGTCCTTGCGGATGGCGCGCCGCTCGCGGAAATCGAGACGCGTGAAATTCGTATCGTCGTACCACACGTCGCCCGAATCGGGTTCATGCAGCCCTACCAGCGTTTTCAGCAGCACGGTCTTGCCCGAACCGCTGCGCCCGATGATGAGGTTGGTCTTCCCGGTCAGGAACTCGATCGAGATGTCGTCGAGCACCACGCGCCCGTCGAACGATTTGGTGATGTGCTCGGCACGTATCATATCAGCAGGACTTGCGTAAGGATCAGGTTAAAGATCATGATTACCACGGAACTGGCCACCACGGCGCGCGTCGAGGCGGCGCCCACTTCGAGCGAATTGCCCTTGGCAAAGTAACCGTAGAACGCCGAAATCGAGGTGATGATATAGGCGAACACGGCGGTCTTGATAAGCGAGTAGACGATCGAATAGGGCTTGAAGTCCATCAGCAGTCCGTCGACATAGTCGGCCGGGATCATAATGCCGGTCAGGTAGGCGATGGCCCAGCCGCCGATGATTCCGATGGCGATGCTGAGGATCGTCAGGAACGGGAAGAAGACCACCGCGGCGACGATCTTCGGCAGGATGAGGTACGAAGCCGAATTGACACCCATGATCTCCAGTGCGTCGATCTGTTCGGTAATGCGCATCGTGCCGATCTCCGAAGCGATGCTCGAACCAACCTTGCCGGCCAGGATCAGCGCCACGACCGTCGACGAGAATTCGAGGATCATCGTCTCGCGCGTGGCGTAACCGACCAGCGAACGGGGGATGAACGGCGAATCGAGGTTGATGCACATCTGCAGGGTGATGACCGCACCGATGAATACCGAAATAATGGCCGTCAGGCCGATCGAGTCGATTCCCAGAGACTCCATTTCGTAAATGATGCGCCGGCGGTAGATGGCAGCCTTCTCCGGACGGGAAAAGACCTTTCCCATCAGCATGAAATAACGGCCGATCAACTCAAATATCTTCCACATGGCGCTACTCCTCTCCGGGCTCCTTGGTCTCTTCGAATTCGACATAGTCGCCCACGTCGCGCGAGACCCGTTTCTCGGGCGTTTCCGAGGTTTTATATACCTTCACTTCGCCTTCGCGACCCTTGCGGGGCTCCCCTGCAAAGGGCGAGCCGAAGCCCTGTCCGCCGAAGTTCCCTTCGCCGAACTGTTCTTCCATCCGGCGGCGCATCTTATAGACGCGCCAGCGGAACAGCAGGATCGCCGCTACTACCAATACGATGACTCCCATAATGAAATAGAGAAAAAAAAGTGCGATTCCCCTGAGCAGCGCCGGGGCGCCGACAGCCAGGATGAGGATGACCAGGGTCGTCAGCGGATTGCGCTGCACGAACCTCACCAGGCCATCTATGATCGCTGTCAGAAAATTCATTGCATTTTCGGTTTACAACCCTACAAAGGTAGGGAAAATTATGCGTATTTCAATTAAATGTCGTAAATTTGGTGCCGGAACTTTGCCGGCGGGCGGGGCAAAGCCTTCGGGCAGGCCCTGCCGGGCGCAGGCGGAGTCCGGACGCCGGAGGCGTATTATATAAAACCATACATAAATCCATGAACTCCAATCCGCTCAACAGCCTTACCGCCATCTCCCCCGTCGATGGCCGCTACCGTAATACAACGGGGAAATTAGCCGATTATTTTTCAGAACAGGCGCTCATCCGCTACCGCATCCGCATCGAAGTGGAGTATTTCATCGCGCTGTGCGAGTTGCCGCTGCCCCAGCTGGCGGACATCGACCATACGAAATTCGCAGCCCTGCGCGCCCTGTACCTCGATTTCGCACCGGCCGACGCCGAGCGCGTGAAGGAGATCGAATCGGTCACCAACCACGACGTCAAAGCCATAGAGTACATCATCAAGGAAAAAATGGACAGCCTCGGACTGGGGGCTTACAAGGAATTCGTACATTTCGGCCTCACCTCGCAGGACATCAACAACACGGCCATCCCGCTCTCGCTCAAGGACGCCATGGCAGGGGTTTACTACCCGGCCGTCGAAGAGGTGCGCGACAAACTGGCCGCCTTCGCCGACGAATGGCGCGACGTGCCGATGCTGGCCCGCACCCACGGCCAGCCGGCCTCCCCCACGACGCTGGGCAAGGAGTTCATGGTCTTTGTCGAACGCGTGGAGAAACAGCTCGCCATGCTGCACGACATCGCGGTGCCCGCCAAATTCGGCGGCGCGACAGGCAACTTCAACGCCCACCGGGCAGCCTACCCGCAGTACGACTGGGTAGCCTTCGCCAACAAATTCGTGGGCGAAACGCTGGGGCTCTGCCGCTCGCAATATACCACGCAGATCGAGCATTACGACGACCTCGCGGCGATCTTCGACAACATGAAGCGCATCGACACCATCCTGATCGACCTCTGCCGCGACATGTGGACGTACATCTCGATGGAATACTTCAAACAGCAGATCAAGGCGGGCGAAGTCGGTTCGAGCGCCATGCCCCATAAGGTCAACCCCATCGACTTCGAGAACGCCGAGGGGAATTTCGGCATCGCCAACGCCGTCTTTGGACACCTCGCGTCGAAGCTCCCCGTTTCGCGCCTGCAACGCGACCTGACGGATTCGACCGTGCTGCGTAACATCGGCGTCCCCATTGCCCATGCGGCCATCGCGCTCCGCTCGCTGATGAAGGGGCTGAACAAGGTAATCCTCAACCGCGAAGCCCTCGAGCGCGACCTGGAGAACAACTGGGCCGTCGTTGCCGAAGGCATCCAGACCATCCTGCGCCGCGAAGGTTATCCCAAGCCCTACGAGGCGCTCAAGGCCCTGACCCGCACCAACGCTCATATCACGCACGAGTCGATCGCCGCGTTCATCGAGACGCTCGACGTGGCCGAGGCCGTGAAAGAGGAGCTGCGCGCCCTCTCGCCCTCGACCTACACGGGCATCTTCCGGTAACCCTTACGGAAAATATCCCGCAGGGGCGCAGTAATACCCCGCAACGGCGCAAGGCCCGGAATCATGTTCCGGGCCTTTGTCTTTGGCATACGTTTTGCGAGAGGATAGTCAACTGCGGACAGCAACCGCAGTGAGGTTTCTTCATTTATTTAAGTTTGGGTTAGTAGTTTTAGGAGGGCAATCCTCCAAGGGCAGCAGGCAATCGTGAGATTCCCTGCTGTCTTGTTATATATTGTCCTCCACCCGTTCACTCCGGCACCCTCCCCCCCGATTTATCGCACTTTCAGGCAAGACGGATAAAAAAAAATTTGGATTTTATTGGCAGAAAGGTTATTTTTATCCCGTCACATATTGCACGGCCGCCCCGTAAACCCGATTGAATATCCAAAGACGACCGGCCCTGCGCCCGAACAACAGTATTAACCCACTAATTTCCAAAGTTTAACCACTATGATCAAATCTTTCCTGTCATGGGGAACGGCACTGTTGGTGCTGTGCTCTGGTCTGCTAAGCTCATGCGACGACAAAAACGAGGGGGGGGGGAAATCCTGACCCAAGCGTCACGCTCGCCATCGGCGACGCCGCATTCAACTCCCTGAAATTCACGCTCACACTCAAGGATGCGGACAAATGCAGCTACATCTGCACCAAGGCGTCCGAAGCCGTGCCTGCGGCAGCGACGATCATCGCCGAAGGCCAGTCCGTAAGCGCATCGGGCGTCGTCGAGATCGCCGGCCTCGAACCCAACACGGCCTACCGCCTCTCCGCCGTCGCCCTGAAAGGCAACATCAACGGTAAGGTCAGCTCGATCGAGCACACCACCTCGGCACCCGGCGTACATCCCGCGGTCGTCCTGACACCGGGCCAGTCCACCACAACGACCCTTACGTTCAACGCCGCCCTGACCGACCCAGAAACCGCAGCCTATGTCTGCCTCGAAAAGACCGAGGGGCTGACCCTTCCCACGGCCGAGGAGATACTGCGTGACGGCAAAGCCATCGCACAGACGGGCGATATCCTTGTCGAGAACCTGAAACCCTCGACCACCTACGTCATCGCGGCAGCTGTCGCCAACACCGGGATCTACTCGGAAGTCAATAGCATCGTGATGGCAACCGGAACGCCGACGCCCGTGGTGACGCTGACAGCGGGAGCCACAGCCCCGACGACACTCACCTTTACGGTAGGCCTCGCCGACACGGAGAAGGCCGCCTACGTATGCCTCGAAAAAGCGGACGGCACGCCTGTCCCGACGGCCGAAAAAATCCTCACCGACGGTACAGCCATCGCACAGGCCGGGGAGATCACCGTAGACAACCTGAAAGACGGCACCACCTATGTCATCGCCGTCGCAGCATCCAACAAAGAGGTCTATTCCGAAGTCAAGTCGATTGAAATGGCCACCGACAAGGATTTGAGCGGCCCGGCCGTCTTCGACCGCCAGGTAGCCGGCGGCTATTATGGTATTCCCGAAGGTGGCCGATACGGTGAATACCTCGTCATATTAGCCGACGGCGAGGCCGTAGGTGCCGACGGAGTGTATGCGACCATCGGAGCCGGGCGTACCATGAGCCTGAACCTCTATCAATTTACTCCCACGAATATGAATAACATCGTCCTACCGGATCGCACCTACAAATATGCCACCGACAAATCCATTTCGACATTCCACCCGGCCAAGACCTACTGCATGGTCAACGACGGCAAGGGGAATATCACGAAAGTGGAATTCAAGGCAGGAACGATCGCTGTGACAAAGTCCGGCTCGACCTTTACGGTCAAGGCCACGCTGACCACGACCGACGACAAAGAGTTCACGGCCAGCTACACCGGCCCGATTACGATCGAGGACAAGACAGCCGTCAAAATCGAGCCCCTGCCCGACCTCGAAAACGACGTCACGAACGCAACTTTCATCCGCGCACTGGCTAAATACTATAACAACGATGCCGGCACGGCAAACGACTGCGTCGTAAACCTCTACGATGTCCAGCCGACGGTCAACGACGATTACGACTACCTCATAGGGGCCGGGCATATGGTATCGCTCTACCTGACGACCGCACTTTCCGAAGAAATGGTACTCCAGGAAGGAACCTACACGGTGTCCGACACAGGCACGCCGGGCACCTACGCACCGGGCGAGCAGATAGAGTTCATGGACTCCATGCTAGCCATGGGAACCTATTGCGAGGAACGCAACGCCTCCAACGAATCGGTTTACGGATTCATCACGTCCGGCACGGTGACAGTCACGAAGGTCGGCACCAACTACCGCTTCGTACTCGACTTTACGACCGACAAAGGCCGCAAGGTCAGCGGCACTTACGAAGGCGCCGTGGAGATGAGGGACAAACGCAAGTAGAAATAATCCCCTTGCCACAACCCGGGATTACCGGAAACAGCACACGCAGGATGTCCGTGGGGACATCCTGCGGTTGTTTATGCCCTTTCCCGCCGGCATGTATCATAGGCCGCACCCCCGCCGCACACACAAACGCCTTTCCGACACGGCGCCGCGGCACGGGATTTGCAACATACCGGGTAACTGCGGAACAGCAACCGCAGTGAGGTTTCTTCATTTATTTAAGTTTGGGTTAG